>Ga0154727_1148_pt14 | contig 9876 bp, 14 predicted proteins | sample Rifle2008BG16ft_FD_105735 | JGI IMG/M metagenome (GOLD analysis project Ga0154727, IMG submission 105735) | Elusimicrobia bacterium RBG_16_66_12 | reverse complement strand
CCTGCCGATCATCGACACGGACCCCAACCGCGGCATCACGGCGGGGGTCATGCCCATCTGGGTGATCCAAGGCAGGAACGACGACCGCATCGAGCATATCCATGCCCCGTCTTTGACCTACAACGACAACTTCAGCGTCATCCCGACCTACCGCTACTACTACTACCCTCAGGAAGACGCCAGCCTCACCCTGCGCGCCTCCTGGTCCAGATACGAGCGCGAGGTCCTGGGCCAGTACGAGGACGGCAGCATCCTGGGCACGGACTTCGACATCTTCGCGCGCCTGCAGTACAACATGGACGCGGGACAACGCTTCTACGGCTTCGGCCCGGACACGCCCAAGAGCGGGGAGGCCAACTACAAAGAAGAATATTTCCAATACAAGCTGGGGGCGGGCATGCCTTTCTTCCACAAGTCCGCCTGGCGCCTGCGCATGACCGAGCATCTCCAATCCGACCGCATTCTCGACGGCCCTCTGCCGAACCTCCCGACCTTCTCCGCGACCTACCCCGTGCAGCTCGCGCGCGGACGCCAGCAGACCAACGAGAACCGCCTGACGCTCGTCTACGACACCCGCGACCACGCCGTGACCACCGCGAGGGGCGGCTTCATGGAGGTCTACGGCGAGCGCGCCGTCCAGGGACTGGCCAGCGCCTACGATTACGGCCGCTACGGCTTCGACGCCCGCTGGTACAGGCCCTGGCCGTCCGGCGACGACAAGGTCCTGGCGCTTCAGGCCCGCTACGAACAGCTCCTCGGCCCGACCCCGCCCTTCTGGATCATGCCCAAGCTGGGCGGCAAGCACAACCTGCGCGCCTACGGCGAGGGCCGCTACATCGACCGCGGCGTGGCGACGGTCAACGTCGAACAGCGCTTCAAGGTCTTCGAGAACCGGATGGCCGGTGTGACCACCGAGTTCCAGCTCGCCCCCTTCGTCGGCGCGGGCGCCGTCTTCGACAACCCCGGACGCGCCGCGGCGAGGTACGTTCGCCCCGTCGTGGGCGGGGCCGTGCGCGCCGTGGCCAAGCCCCAGGTCGTCGGCTCCATCGACTGCGGCGTCGGACGCGAGGGCGTGGCCGTGTTCATGGACATCAACTATTCCTTCTAAACCCCGATGAACATCGTCATCCTTCCTCAAGAAGTCCGGGATATGGACTCCGTGCTCGGTTTCATCATGCTGGCCGGCGTCGCCGTCGCGGCCTGCGCCGTGGGCTACTTCCTCATCCGCCACCATCTCCGCGACGACCGCCCACGCAACCACCGCAAGCGCTGATGGGTGTTTCCCTCCTTCGCGCCCTCGTCCCCTCCCTCGCCTTCGCCTACTCAGCGCTGCTGAGGCTGACGACGCGCGTCACGACCGTCCGCGGCGACATCCGCGCCCGCCTGCGGGCCGCAGACCGCCGGTTCATCTACGCCTTCTGGCATCAGCGGCAGGTCTTCTTCACCGTGACGCACCGCGGCGACAAGGTCGCCATCCTGATCAGCCGCTCCAAGGACGGCGAGATGATCGCCGAGACGATCCGCCTCTGCGGCGTCGCCTCGGTGCGCGGATCCTCCTCGCGGGGCGCCTCGCAGGCCGTGCGCGCGCTGATGGAGACCTTGAGGTCCGGCCTCGACCTTGGGATCACGCCCGACGGCCCCAAGGGTCCGCCTCGCCAGGTCAAGGAAGGGGTCCTGTTCCTGGCCCAGAAGCTCGGCGTGCCCATCCTGCCGGTCACGAACGCGCAGTCGAACAGGCTCGTCCTCGCCAAAGCCTGGGACCATTTCCACATCCCCCTGCCCTTCGGGCGCGGCGCGGTGGTCTACGGCGAGCCCCTCTCGGTCCTCCCGGACGACGACCTGAAGGCCAAGGCCGCCGAACTCAAGGCCAGACTCGACGCCATCACCCTGGAAGCCGAGGCGCTGGTCGCCTCGAGCGGAGCGGTCAGCGCCGCTCGTTAAGCAGGCGCTCGAGGATGAGGCGGTTGACGTAGCGCTTGCCGTCCGGTCCCGTGAGCAGGGCCTCCGGCGGCAGACGCAGACCGCGCGCCCGCGCCGGGAGCTTGTCGACTGGGAGGACGTTGGAGTCGCGTTCGAGGACCGGTTCCGGCTCCAGCGCCTCGCGCCCGAGGCGCGCACGCAGCGCGTTGATCGCGCCGAAGGCCGCCCGCTTCCAGCCCGGCACCCGCGGACGAAGGACGGCGAAGCGCTCGATGAAGGCATGCGCGCCCGCGCGCAGGCGCAGGCCGGGGTCGAAGATCGCGCGAAGAGTCTTCGGCAGGTAGGGCGAATCGAGGGGCAGAGGCGAGACCGAGGAGAACTCGCCCGGGCTCAGCAGCTGGAGGTCCCGGAAGGAGTAGAGCTGAGGACGCGAGTGGTTCGAGTCGATGAGCACGAAGCGCCATTGCCCGGCCTCGCGCAGGGCGCCCTGCACCAGCACCGCGTGGTCGCCGCCCTTCAGCGCCTTGGGCGCATGCCAGCTCACCGCCATCATCAGCGCGCCGTGCTCGCGCAGCAGGGAGACCAAGGCCTCGGCGTCGGCCGGGGCCGGGCGGCGGACGACGTCCAGCCCGAGCTTGAAAAGCAGCAGACGGCTCTCGTCGGCCGACAGGCCCTCCTTGCGCACCTTCGCGTCGTTGGCCGCCTCGACCGCGGCCAGGAAACTGCCGTAGGGGAGCTGGCCGGCCAGCGCCGACAGCCGCGGATGGTTGTAAGCCTGCTGGACCGCGCAGTCGCCGTAACACTGCACGCGCACGGGCTCGCCCGAGAGAGGCTCGCCGACATAGGCGCCGGGGTCGCGCCGCCGGAGACCGCGAACGCGCTCGGCGAGCTCGGAGGCCTCGAACTCGCCCATGCGGCCGTAAAGGTAGGGTCCGCCGCGGTCCTTGACGAGGCTGATCAGGGCGTAAGCGTCGCGCGAGAGCTCCAGACGGGTCAGGCCGCCGAGCGGCGCGGCCTTCAGTCCCTCGACCGCGCGGCGCCCCGCCTCCAGCGCGAGGCCGAACTCGCGGCGCGCCAAGAAACGCTCGGCCGCCGCCAGCGCCGAGTCGAGAGCCGAGACCGGCGGCGAGGGCCGGGCGGACTCAAGGCGGCTGCGAAGCAGCCCGACGGCGGCCTTCCCGGCGCCGTCCTGCAGAGCCGGATGGTTCTTGCCCAGGTGGGAGAGGCGCAGCAGCGCCTTCCGCGGCGCGCCGTCGCGCGCATGCTCGGAAAGGGCGCGGTCCTCGGCGAGGGCCTTGGGCAGGCCGCGCAGGAGTCCGCCTCCATCATAAGCCTCCTGGACGCGTCCCGGGTCGACGCGGCCGTCGACGCTGAGTCTCTCGCGCAGAGCGACGGGGGAAAGGTCCGCGGGGCGGGACCCGTCGGGGACGTCGCCCTTGGCCGAGAGTTTCCGCGGGACGGGCGCGGGCGGAGCGGCGGCGACGGCGGTGGGCGCGGCCAAGGTCGGGCCCTGGCTCAGCGCCGGGGCCAGGACCGTCGCGGGCGCGAGCGTGACGGCAGGCGCGGAGCCGACGCGCTCTCCGCCCGAAGAGGGGATGGGGGCGACCTGGCCGGTGCGCGTCTGCGCGGACGCCTGGCCGCAGAACAGCAGCGCGAGCGCCGCGGCGCGCGGGGAAACGGGGCTCATCCCCCTAAGGATAAGCGTCCGACGGGAAAACGCAAGACCCAGAAATCAGCGCAGCCAGCGAGCGAGAGTCTTATCAAGCGCCTCGATGGAAAAGGGCTTCGAAAGGTAGTCGTTCATGCCGGCCTTCACGCATTTCTCGTGGTCGCCGGACATCGCGTCGGCCGTCACGGCGATGATGGGAATCGCCTTGAACCTTCCGCCCAACCCGCGGATCGCGGCGGTCGCCGCGAAGCCGTCCATCTCCGGCATGTGGACATCCATGAGGATGACCGCGTAGTCGGCGGATTGCGCCGCGCGGATGGCTTCGCTGCCGTTGGCGACGATGTCCGCCTCGTAGCCCAGCTTCGCCAGCATGTGCCAGGCCAACACCCGATTGATGTCGTTGTCCTCCGCCAGAAGGATCCGGCCCCGCCTGGCGGGCGCGGGCGGAGCGCCCGCGGCGGCCTTGAACGGGATCGGCGCGCTCTTCGAGACCGCGTTCACGATCGCGTCGAGGAGCGGGGCCTGCCTCACGGGCTTGATCAGGCATGACTCCGCCCCCGCGCCGAGGGCGTCCTGCGGCGGGGCGGCGACGCCCATCGAGGTCATCATGATCAAGCGGGCGGAAGACAGCGCGCCGTCCGCGCGGATGGCGCGCGCCAATTCCAGGCCGTCCATCCCGGGCATCCGGGCGTCGATGAGGACGAGGCCGTAGGGCTGCCCGGCGGCGGCGGCGCGCTTGAGCTCCGCGATGGCCCGCGGTCCGTCCGCCTCGCAGCGGCAGCGCATGCCCCAAGCGTCGAGCCGGCGCTGGAGGATCCCGCGGCTGACGGCGTTGTCGTCCACCACGAGGATGCTGAGAGCGGAGAGGCCGGCCCCGGCGCGCGTCTGCGCCTCCGCGCTCCCGCCGCGTTCGAAGGGAATCTCGCACCAGCAGATCGAGCCCTTCCCGGGCGCGCTCTCCAGCCCGATCCTTCCCCCCATCAGCTCGACGATCCAGCGGGAGATGGCGAGCCCCAGGCCGGTCCCGCCGTAGCGGCGCGTCGTCGAGGAGTCGCCCTGGGTGAACGCCTGGAAAAGACGCGGCTGGATATCGGGAGGCACGCCGATGCCGGTGTCCTTCACCTCGAATCGGATCACGACGGGACTCTCCGCGCGCCCCATCTGGCGGGCGCTGAGCACGACTTCGCCCTCCGAGGTGAACTTGACCGCGTTGTTCAGCAGATTCAGGAGGATCTGGCGCAGGCGCCTGTCGTCGCCGCGCAGGGCCCTGGGGACGTCGACCGCGACGCTCACGGCGATCTCCAGGCCCTTTTCGTGGGCCTGGGCGGCCACGAGATGGGCGCAGTCCTCGAGCGCGAGCAGCAGATCGAAGTCCGCGGACGTCAGATCCAGCTTGCCGGCCTCCAGCTTCGAGAAATCGAGGATGTCGTTGATGAGGGTCAGCAGGGCCGTCCCTCCCGTGTGGCTCATCCGGGCGAACTCCGTCTGCTGGGCGGACAAGGGCGTGTCCAGAAGGAGCTGAGTCATCCCGATGACGGCGTTGAGGGGGGTCCGAAGCTCGTGGCTCACGCAGGCGAGGAACTGGCTCTTCGCCCTGGCGGCCGACTCCGAGGCCTCGAGGGCGGCCTCGAGCTCGCGCGTGCGCTCGGCCACGCGCGACTCCAGGCCGGCGTTGACCTCCCTGAGCCGGGACTCCGCCGCCTCGCGCGCCGCGATCTCGGACGCCAGCGGGCGGAGAATGAAGGCATAGAGAACGGGGATGAGCGTCGTGATGAGGACGCCGGAGTCCAGGAGCATGACGCCCCAACGAGACTCGAGGGCGGTGAACGGAAACAGGGCCATGATCGCCATCTCGATGGCGAAAATCGCGAGGGCGACGATCACGGTCAGCCGGACGGGAAGGGGCAATCTCCTCACGCCATCATTATACGAAGAATTGCTATCCTCGGGCATGACGCCGCCGCATGGAGACGCCCTCGAAGAAAGGCTACGCTCGCTCGAGCGGCTGCTCGCCGAGTCCGGCCGCGAGCTCCGGGAGCTTCGCCGCCACCTGCCGCGCGCCGCGCGCGAGGAGCTCGACGAGATCGCCGACGAGTGGAAGGGCGTCCACTACAAGTGGTGGGTCGGCACGCTCGCGATCCTGCTGATCGCGCTGACGCTCTCGTACACATTCTATACAAAGCTGGGCTGGGTGGCCGACCAGCGCTCGCTGCCCGTCGGCGACGACTGGCTGCTGCGGCGCCTGCCGCTCGTCAACACCCTGCCGATCCTCTCGTGGGGCTGGTTCGCGCTCCACGCCTACGCGATCGGCGCGGCCGCGGCCTATTCGCCCAAGCGCGTCCCCTTCCTGCTCTTCACGCTGACCAACTATATGGTCGTGCGCACGGCCTTCGTGTTCCTGTCGCCGATCGGCCATCCGGCCGGGATGGTGGACATGCGCGTGCACGACCTGATCTTCTCGCGCCTGCTGGGCACCTGGACGTTCATGAACGAGTTCGTCTTCTCCGGGCACACGGCGATGCCGTTCCTCTTCTTCCTCTTCTTCGAGAGCCGCCGCCTCAAGGCCCTGATGCTGGTCGGGTCCCTCGCCATGGGCGCGAGCGTCCTGCTCTCGCGCAACCACTACACGGTGGACGTGCTGGCGGCCTTCCTGGTCGGCTACGCGATCTACGGCCTGTCCGAATTGGCCTACGCCCGCTGGGTGCGGCCGATTTTCCAGACGCGATAACGAAGCTGTGGAAAAATCTGTTTTTGAGCCAACCGACATTGGTGTGAGTGGCGTCTATCGTCGTGAAATCGAGCTTGTTGTCGACGATGTGTAGCTCAGCGCGTGCTCGAACGTGCCAGGCAGGATCTGCTGCTCGAAGGAGATTGGGATGAACTGACCTTGGGCGTATTCTACGGGCTTGTAGCGCGCCATCGAGAGGCCTCCGTGCGGAACGGCCTCATTTTATCGATTCAGAATCGGAGCGAGGGGATAAATCTACAGCTTCAACGTGACGCTGAACGGCGGCGGCTATCAATATTTCCTGCTGGCCGCCGTCCGCTCAAGCGAGTGTTAGAGCGCAAGGAGCTTCTCAGCTGGCGCGCGTTAAGCGGCAGCCAGTGCGTGGTGTGAATCTGTGGAAATGATCCGGGCCCTCTGCCACGTCTTTGAATCGTGGGAAGCATGCCAGAGGTCATAATTCTTCTGTAGATTGATCCAGAGTTCTGGCGAAGTGCCAAAAGTCTTAGCCAGGCGCAAAGCCATCTCGGGCGTGACATCCCCGCGCTCATTGACAATCTTGGAGATGGTCTTTCGCGACACCCCAAGTGCTGCAGCGGCCTGGGAGACGGCCAAAGACAAGGGCTCAAGATAGTGCCTCTTCAGAATCCCACCAGGATGCGTCGGCGGTCTCTTTCTAGCAATCATCTTCATACCCTCCATCAGTGGTAATCCAAATAGTCGACTACATAGGCATCCCCGTGCTCGAATCGGAAAATCACACGCCACCCACCCGAGACTTTGACCGCCCAGTGCCCCTTAAGATTCCCTTTCAGGGGGTGAAGGCCGGAGCCTGGGTAGCCCATATCGCTCACGACTGCTGATGCATCCAGGCGATCTAGAATGTCCTCAAGCTTTTCGGCATGTTGGGGTTGAATGCCCTTTTTGGTTCCGTCATTGAACAGCCGCTCCAGCCCCCTGTGCCTAAAGCTTTCAATCACTGGGATAGTGTAACCCGTTGGGTTACGTTTGTCAAGTGCCCTGTCCCACCCAATTACAGTCGTCCATGGAACTTTTTCGGGGGTCTCACCGTATCAGTTGGTGAGAGCGTGCGGGCAGGAGCGTGCGGACACGTGCGGGCAGGAGCTTGACGGAGGCCTATTTTCGGTGTATACTAAAACTGAGTCGTTCCGGTGGGACCGCCGGAAGGCGCACACCAACGCCGTCAAGCACGGCATCCGCTTCGAGGAGGCGGCGCTCGCCTTCGACGACCCCTACGCACTCGTCTTGGACGCCCTGGAACATTCGACACACGAGATACGGCAATGGCTGATCGGAGATTCGGGGTTCGACGTCTTGGTCGTCGTGTTCACGCCGAGGCCGCCCGGATTCGGCGTCCGGATCATCAGCGCGCGCCGCGCCGGGCGTAGGGAGAAGAGGGGTTATGAAGAAAGCAAAAGAGTTTGATTTCTCGAAAGCCCGCCGGATCACGGCCGAGGAGCGCCGCGTCTACCGGAAGGCCTACGAGAACACCTTCGGCAAGAAGATGCCCCCCCGCGGCCGCCCGCCCAAGGGAGCCGACAAATACCAGGCGATCCACATCCGGCTCCATCCGAAGGCTCTCCGCTGGGCGCGGGACCAGGCCCAAAAGCGCGGCATCGGGTATCAGACGGTCATCAACGAGGCGCTGCTCAGCCGCGCGGGCTGAAGGTCAGCCGTACTTGTACTTCACGCCGAGGCCGCCGTTGGGCCAGTCGAAGGCGATGTTGTCGTACGGGCAGAGCATGCGGGCCGCGCCGCACTCGACGCAGTTCTCGTAGTTGACGACGATCTTGCCGTGCGCGGCCTCCCACTCGTAGACCTTCGCGGGGCAGACGGCGGTGCAGGGCTTATCCTTGCACTGGGTCGCGCAGGGCGAGTCGGGGCCGACGTTCCTGAGGGTGATGTGCGTCTCGGGCGACTTTTTCCAATCCAACGTCCCCAGTTTCGCCTCGACGGTCGTCTCAACCTTGATGTCCATCAGATGGCCACCTTCCTCAGGGGGAACAGGTCCTTGGCGACGCGCAGCAGGCCGCGCTCGCGGACCATGTTGATCGCCGCCTTCAGGTGGCGGCGCTTGGGCACGCCGTCGGCCGAGAAGCGCAGGTGCGCCAGCTCGCAGGCCAGCTTCGGGTAGAACTCGAGGAAGCCCGGGGAGTTCTCGACGTGCTCCTCGAGGTCCGCGAGGTCCTCCATGTCGGAGAGCACGTAGGAGGCCTCCAGCTTGCGCTTGTAGGCCATCAGCGTGGACGCCGAGTAGTCGCCCTTCTTCCTGGCCTCGATCACCGTCTCACCGGCAAGCCTGCCCGCGGTCATCGCCAGGTTCGAGCCCTCGCGGTAGGCGGGGTTCGTCATCTGCGCGGCGTCGCCCGCCACCAGGAAGCCGTCGGCGGCCAAAGGCGGCATGGACTTGAAGCCGCCCTCGGGGATCAGGTGCGCGGAGTATTCCAGGGTCTTGCCGCCGGAGATCAGCTTCTTGACCAGGGGGTGCTGTTTGACGTGCTCGAGGTGGTCGGACGGGCGGATGCCCCTCTTCTGGTAGTCGGAGAGCTTGCAGCCCACGCCGAGCGACAGCGACTCCTTGTTCGTGTAGATGAAGGCGTAACCGAGCATTCCCAATGAAACGGAGCCGAAAAGTTCCATCGTGGCTCCCTCGCCAGCGTTGAGCTGGAAGCGGTCCTCGATGACCCCGGGGGCCAGCGCGATGACCTCCTTGGCGCCGAGCGCCACCTCGGAGGGCTTCAGCTCGGCACGGAAGCCCGCCTTCTGCGCGAGGATCGAGTTGACGCCGTCGCAGGCGATGACCACGCGGGCGGTCAGCTCGTCGCCGTCGGAGGTCTTGATGCCGACGATCCTGCCGTCCTTCTTGACCGCGTCGCGGACGGTCACGCCGCAGAACACCTCGGCGCCGGCCTCCTCGGCCTTCTTCGCGTACCACTGGTCGAAATGGACGCGGATGATCGTGTAGCAGTTCGGCACGCCGTCCATGAACTTCAGCGACTTGTAGCCGACCGTCAGATAGGAATCCTCGGTCGTGACGCAAGTCTTCTGCTCCAGGATCGGGCGCTCGACGGGCGCGTCGGGGCCCTTCCAGAACTCGGGGACGATCTCATGGAGCATCTGGGAGTACAGCACCGCGCCCTGGACGTTCTTGGCGCCGGGATACTCGCCGCGCTCGAGGACGACGACCTTCAGGCCGGCGCGGGCCATCGTGATCGCCGCGGAGAGTCCGGCCGGCCCCGCGCCGACCACGATCGCGTCGTAGGAGGGCTCTTCGGGCATGACCGCTCCGGCCGCGCTCTTTAGGACGCGGCGCGGCGTTCGACCGCGCTCTGGACGGTCTTCAGCAGATCCTCGGGCTTGAACGGCTTCGTCATGAAGCCGACGACCTGAGGGAACTTCTGGAAAAGGGTCCTGGAGGGCTCGAGGGCCGTCAGGACCACGATGGGAAGGTCCTTGGTCGCCGGGTCCTGGGATATCTTGACCTGGAGAGAGTAGCCGTCGACGCCGGGGAGCATCACGTCGAGCACCAGCACATCGGGCT
>Ga0154727_1125_pt2 | contig 9880 bp, 12 predicted proteins | sample Rifle2008BG16ft_FD_105735 | JGI IMG/M metagenome (GOLD analysis project Ga0154727, IMG submission 105735) | Elusimicrobia bacterium RBG_16_66_12 | reverse complement strand
GCCTGTGCGCTTCCAGCCTCTCGCTCAGAGGAAGCCGTTCATCGAGCCAAACCCAGGCGACATGGTCGACTGGGCGTCCAAGACAATCCTTTAGCTGCATGAGATTGATCAGCCCGACATGAGCGCCCCGGTTCACGAACCAGGCGGAGTCATCAAGGGAGAGCGCCCCCGCTATGAACGCATCCACCTCACCAGGGAAATCAGGGTTGACGAAATCTCGCCAGGGCTCGTAGAAATAGTCGAGAAGCGTCCTCTTGGCAAGGGCCTTGAGCGCATCCAGGTCGTCAGGGGTCTGAAGCTCGATGGACGAGGGGCCGTCGGGTGCGGGAGCGGCCAATCCATTCTTCTCGGCCATATATCCAATCCGGGCGATATACTTCCGAGAGACGTTCCGACTGAGCTCCGCCGGGCCGTCGACAATAGGCTGTTTGAACCGAAAACCGAGCTGAGTGGCACCCTCCGGCCAGGCCAGGCCGTCCAAGAATGCATCGGAGATATCGGAAACCTGCTCGAGTTCAAATACGGCGAGAGCCTTGTCCGTCCTAATGAGGCTGGCTGAGCGGCACATAGGCGGGGCTCCTTCTTGACGAGAATAGATGCTCGCAAAGGGCGCATGGCGACGAGTGTTGGGGGGCTAGGGAAGAGAGGCCCACCCCCGCGCCGGCCATGAGCTCCGAGAAGCGGCTCGAACTGACTCGGTTGTAGAAGTCGCTTTTCAGATGCTCTTCGAGGGTGGGATGGATGACTCCGGGGAATGCCCCATTGAAGACAAGGGCGGAACAGCACATGCTGAAACCGCGGCCGCAGATGTAGAAAACCTGTCCCCTGTTCGGACAAGACGCCTCAAGAACGGCGGGATCGAAGGCAGGATATTGGTAGGCGAGGCCGTTCGTCTTGGCGCGCCCGATGGCCAGCACCTTCTGGAAGCTGATCGGCATGTCGCCGAATTGGCGCAGTTCCCTCGCGATGACGAGGTCGACTGGCGACGTCAACGAGATAACGATGCTGAACCTCAAGCCGCGCTCCACGCACACCTGATACAGAAGGCCGGCTTGCTGGCTGGGTATGAATTCTGAGTGGAACCTGTCGTAGGATAGTTGGATCTCGTCGAGCTTGACGAACGAATCCAAGGTCTGGACGATTGAATCCCGATCGGTCGCGAAGTGCCCGTTCGTCGTCAGTCGGATCGTCAGATGGTCGCGGCCGGGATGGGCGGCGATGAGGCTGTTGATGTCCTCGACGTAGAGGGTCGGCTCGCCTCCCGTGAACGCAAGCGTGTGCGGGGCATAACTACGCACCGTCTCCTGAAGGAGCCCGACCTCAGCCCCTGAGAGTCGTACGCCTCCCTCCGACACCTCGCTCACCGCGCAATGAGAGCAAGCGAAATTGCATTCGAAGCCCGGCACGATGCACAGCTCAAGCGCTCCCATTCAGCTCATCATCCGAGGAGCATCCCTCGCATCAGCACCAATAGACGCCCCATCGGAAGGGGCTCTACGTTGGAGTCAATCGGGACGGATGCGCGGGTCAGGTCGGGAGGCCTTTTTATGCGACCGACTTGACGCCGATGACGGAGCCCCCACAAACGGACATCGGGGCCTTGGTGTCCTTGATGGTGGACATCAAGCTTTCCTTCTCCTGGGTGGAGAGGCTGTTGACATACTGAACGGCATTGGCCGCCGAGTAGAGTCCCATGGAAACCACGAATCCGATCAGGACCTTCTTTTTGATATCCATCAGACCTCCCGATTGCCCACCGCGTCCAGATAATACCACGGCGCAGCACTTCGTAACAAGAGTAAGTTCTTAGCTCTGTCCGCAGCAAGCTGCGGGTCGAACTTAATGATTATATGCAAGCTTTCCGTCCTCATCCAGGAGCGCAGGGCCTATCCACGGATAGGCCTATACTCCTACGTACTGATCTTGAACATTTCCTCCAACCTGCCCCAAACACCCTGCGCGAGCATGACGCCCAGATATCCGCAGAACAGGAGGCGCACGCCCCCGCCCGCCGACAACCGCCCCTCGGCCAGGAACTGGCGCAGCGCCGCCAAGAGAAAGTACCCGCCCCTCCAGACCAGATAGACGGTATAGCCCGAGAAGGCCGCCAGGTAGAGGGCGTTGAGGCCCTTCGCCCACGGCCGCGCCCGAAAGCGTTGATAGGCGTCGTGATAGCACCAGTAGCCGTCCGTGTGCAGCAACGGGTTGAGGTTGAAGACGAGCAGGCAGGCCAGAGCCTGCAGCGCCAGCAGGAAGGCGTCCGAGCCGGTCGCCAGGAAGGCCGCCGCCAGGCCGAGCATGTAGAGGGTCTGCGCGGCGAAACCGCCCAGGCTGACGGCGATCTGGCCGCGCAGGTCGAGCGAGCGGATGCCGGAGACGTTGGTGTAGAGGACCGGGCAATACAGATAGAGCGAGAGCCCGATGGGCCGCGCCCCCAGCCCCAGCGCATAGGTCGAGGCCGAATGCCCCAGCTCGTGGACGATCATCCCGACGAAGGCGAGAAGCACGGCGGCGGCACCCGTGCCGCCGTGCAGGGCCGCCGGTTGCGGCGCCAGGAACCAGACCGCGGCGGAGAGGGTCGCGCCGTAGACGGCGAGCGCGCCGTTGAGCGCGAAGGCCTGGGGACCGGAGCCCTCTAGCCCGAGCCCTCGGAACGCCCGCTCCTGGAACAGAGGCCCGATCAAAGTCAGCCGCGGCTGCAGCAGCGCCGAGAGGACCCGGCGGTGCAGCGGCCGAGTCTTCGCCGGCGTCAGCGTCCCGTTGGCGACCAGCGCGGCGAACGCGTCCGGGGCGTCCAGCTCCGAGAGGGCCCGCTGGAAATCGGCCGTCGCGCCGCGTCGCGGCAGCCCCGAGACGAGGCGCCTCAGCTCCGTGCTGGCCTTGAAGCAGCCGTCGCCGGGCACGAGCAGATACGAATCCCCCCGCCGCACCGGGTGGGCGTCCTTGAGGGGGTTCTCGTAGGTGATGGACTCGATCATAGCTCGGGCGCCTGCAGATAAGCCTCGGCCGACGCGGCATCGCCGGAGCTCTTATCGAGGTACATCAGCCGCACGCCCTCCAGGATGTCCTCCTTCTCGCCGGGGCAATGCGGCACCATCACGTCGCCGTTCTTCTCAAGCGCCTGCGCGCCGCAGCCGCCCCCGCAGGCGAGAGCGACGGAGCAGCCGACGCACTTCTCCATGTTGGCGATGTGGCGGCGCCGGTACTGGTCCCGGCGCGGGAAGAACTCCGCGCCCGCATCGGCCAGGCGCCCGACGCGCAGGTCGAGGTGGCCCGCTTCCTCGTAGCACGCGTAAAGGTCACCGTACGGATCGACCACCAGGCAGTTCTGCTGGGTCTGCATGCAGAAGCTGGTCCGCATCAGCCCGGCGCCCTTGCGCTGCTTGAGCAGATATCCCAGAGCGTCGGCCTTGCGCTTGAGCGGGTGGCTGAGGCCGCCGACCTTCTCGGCCTCGTCGGACAGCTCGCGCGTGCAGACGGACTCCTGGAAGTCCGCGCCGCCGATGTACTCGTGGACCGGATGCGTGTAGATGAAGGCCTTCGGATGCCCGGAGATCCCCTTCTCCTTGAGCCGCGCCATCAACGCGCCCAAAGTCGCGATGCGCTCGCGCGCCATGTTGACGCGGAGCTTCACCGTCACGCCGCGCCCGAGCAGCAGCAGCACGTTGTCCAGGATGCGCTCGAAGGTGGGCCCGCCCGCGGCGGTGACGCGCGAGGAGTCGTGGGCGGCCTTGTCGCCGTCGAGCGAGACCTGGACCTCGCTGACCTGCCCGGGCTCAGGCCCGAAGCAGTCCGGCATGCGGTGGACGTGCGTCGCGTTGGAGACCGCGTGCCCGCGCAGGCCCAGGCGCTTGGCGTGCTCGAGCGCCCGACGGACGACCGGCGCGTTGCCGGGCAGGAACGGCTCGCCGCCGTAGAAGCTGATGCTGGACAGCTTTCCCTTCGCGATGGACGGCAGGTGCCTGCCGAACAGGTCGTCGATCATGGCCTCGGTCATGAGCGGCTGGGTCTTGGCGCCCCGATGCATCTGCTGGTAGCAGTACGAGCAGGCCAGGTTGCACTCGTAGCTCATCAGGAGCATCAGACTCGAGCGCTCGTCCGCATGTTTGACGACCTCCTCATGCAGGACCCGGGCGTAAGCCCGGAAGCGCTCCTTCTCGCCGTCCGGGTCCAGCGCGGTCAGATGGCCGCGCTTGGCCAGGAAGTCCCGCCCCTCCGCGCCGAGGGAGACGAGGAAGCCCTCGTCTCCCCGGCGCAGCGCCGCGCCCAGCTCGCGCGTCACCTCGTCGAGAGCCCCGGTCGCCCCGTTGAAGAGCAGGCAGGACGACTCCAAGTCGATGACGTTGAGGTAGCGGCTGGTCGCGAAGGCGGTCATATCTTCTCCTTATCCGATCTTGATGTTGCAGTAGCTCTCGCAGCGGTCGCCGTCCGCGGTCCACGGCAGTCCCGCCAGGAACTCCATCCGGTCGTCCAGGCGCTCCAGCGACAGGTCCTTCTCTTCCGTCAGATTCACCGACTTGATCAGATGCTCCATGTTCGTTGCCTCTCCTTGAAGATAGATACCGTCAGAGTTTGCGAGCGATCTTCACGTCCCCGGCAGAATTGACCACGGCGTCGCCGGGAACCTCGACGCGCCCGGAGACCATCCCCCCGGCGATGTCGACGCGGCGGCTGCGCGTGACCGACACATCCATCCGTCCCATCTTCGAGTCGATGTCGACCGACTCATCCGCCACTATCTCCAACCTCGCCTTGTTGCTGATCATGCTCGACTTGACGCTGACAGTCGGGGCCTCGATGCGCCCGGAAAGATTCAGCATGCTGGACCGGATGATGATCGATTTCGCGGTCATCCCGGCCTCGGAATTCAGCATGCCGACCCGGATATCGAGCTTCCCGGCGGCGAGCTCGCCCGTCAGGTTGAGGATCCCTCCATTGATCTCGATGTCCATGCCCTTCGGCACCTTCAGGGTGTAGGACGCCTGGGCTTTCTCGCCCCGAGCCTGATGGATCGTGACCACCGCGTCCGCCGTTTCGACTGAAACGGGATCGGCCGCGAACCCCTGATAGACCATCTCCGACACCCCGACTACGCCCGCCGCCGGCACGAGACGGATCGTGGCGGGACTCTCGATGTTCATTCGTATCGTCTTGACTCCCTTCCCGATCTCACGGCTCCAGTCGACGCCCTTTCGCGACTCCGCCACGGCACGCCGACAGCCGACCGTGGAGCAGAGCAGTGCGACGCTCAGCGCCACGCGCAACGACCTTATCGTCACATTCATATTCGCTCCTCCCCGTGGGTCGTTCAGAGAATCTTGACGTTGCAGTAGGTGCCGCAATCGATGGAATCCAGGACCGCGGGCAACGCCGCGACGAACTCCATCCGGCTGTCCAGGCGCTCCAGCGACAGGTCCTTCTCCTCCGTCAGGTTCACCGTCTTGATCACGTGCTCCATGTTTCTCTCCTCGCGTCGTTGTGTATTTGGGTTTTGCCGTCATCAATCACACATCAATTTATATGCCAATATATAAACCGACTTTAAACGTCTGCTGACGATTGAATTGAGTTTTTAATAACGATTTGAATCATCATATTCTCAAATGAGAATATTATGCATGGATCGAATGGGGGCGTGTTTCAAACAAATCGATATGAAAATAGATATTCTCATTAGAAAATACCTCCTCGGCATGATATGATGTCGTCATGGCGAAACTCTCCATCCTCGTCGTCGAAGACGATCCTCTCGCGCGCAAGGTGATGGCATCCCAATTGGGCTCCCACGCCGCCGACTTCGCTGCGGATACAGCCTCCGCCCAGGCGAAGCTCGAGACCGGGCGCTATGACCTCTGCTTCATCGATCTGGAGCTGGGCGACGGCGCCGAGGCCTCGGGCCTGGAGTTGATCCCCCTGGCCGTCTCACAGGGCACCTACGCCGTGGTCATGTCGGGCCACGACTCCGAGAAGTTCGTCGAGCGCGCCTACGCGCTGGGCTGCAACGACTTCTACGCGAAGGGCAATGAGGAGGCCAACGTCGGCCGCATCCTCGATCGGTTCATGGGACGACGAGCGAAATCCGGCTCGGACCTCTTCACGGAGCGCTTCGTCACCGAGGACCCCGCCACGCGCGCGACCATCACGGACGCGCTCAAGTACGCATCATCGGACCTGCCCATCATCATCCTCGGCCCCTCGGGCACCGGCAAGACGAGCCTGGCGAAGATCATCCACGACCACTCCGGCCGCACCGGGGAATTCGTCGCCATCAACTGCTCGGCCTACGCCGAGGACCTGCTCGAGGCCGAGCTCTTCGGCTACCGCAAGGGAGCCTTCACGGGCGCCGGCGACAGCCGCAAAGGCAAACTACTGGCGGCCGACCAAGGGACTTTATTCCTCGACGAGATCGGCTCCATGAGCCTCAAGATGCAGGCCAAGCTCCTCAAGGCCATCGAGGAGAGATCTTTCTATCCTCTCGGCTCGGATCAGGCCGAGGGGTCGCAGTTCCGGATCATCAGCGCTACGCTCGAGGACCTGCAAGGCCTCATCAAGGCGGGCAAGCTCCGCTTCGACTTCTTCCAGCGCATCCACGGCCTGACGATCCAGCTGGCACCCCTGGCCCAGAGGAAATGCGATGTCTTTCCCTTATTATCCTTCTTCACCCGCGGGGGCAAGCGCCTGAACTTCACCGCGGCGGCCAAGGAGAGGCTCAGCCGCCACGCCTGGCCGGGCAACGTGCGCGAGCTCAAGAAGTTCGTCGACCTCCTGGTGGCCGGCCATGAGGGGAGCGTCACGCCGGAGGCCGTCGCGCGACTGCTGGCCGACGCCGTCGCCCAGGAAGGCGGCGGGGCGTTCGCGAGCGATGAGCAGTACCGCTTCGCGCTGAAGAACGGCCTGGCCCCGGCCGTCGACCGCGTGACCGACGAGATCGTCCGCCGCTGTCTCGATGAGAACGGCGGCAGGAAGACCAAGGTCCTCGCCGACCTCAAGATCTCGACGCGATTGCTGTACGCCTCGCTCAAGAGAACGGAGGCAGGCCGATGACCCTCGACACCCTGATCCACGACGTGAACTCCAAGTGCGCCAGCCTCAAGGACGCCGCAGCGCTCCTGCGCGGCATGCCGACCGCCGAGGCCAAGGAGCTCCTCGCCCTCATGACGCGCCAGGCCCTCAGCCTGGCCGATTCCATCGAGGAGTACGCAGAGGAACTCACCGCGCCATGAGGCTGGGCCTCGGAACGAAGGGCTCGGCCACCGTCCACGGCCAGATGAAGCTGGCGCGCCTGCTCGAGATGCCCGAGCGGGAGGTGTCGGTCCGCGTGCGCGAGCTGGAGGCCGACCCGTTCTTCGCGCGCCTGCGCGCGGCCGGGGTGGTCTCGTTCGCCCCCTTCTCGGAGGCGCGCTTCGCCGCGCGGCGCTTCGGCGGCTGGGGCGTCAGGACGTCGAGCGAGGGCCTGGGCGACCTGATCGACGGCCAGGGCGACGTCGTCCGGCTCATCCAGCGCGTCGGACAGGAACGCTTCGAGGAGTTCTTCCTTAATGACGAAAAACACTCCGATGAGGGGCGCGCCCAGGCGTGCGGCATCTCCTCGAAGGAGGCCGGCCGTCTGCGGGAGTTCGTGGACCGGGTCTACATCCGAGCGGAGTTCGAAAGCCCCTCGGCGGAACCCGCGCCGGCAAAGGTCTTCAGCGCCGTGGCCGGCATCTCGGTCGAGGACGGCAAGCCGATCCTGGGCTTCTTCCACCGCGAGATCTGGAGCAAGCGCTACGGCATCGACGCGCGCCGCCGCGAGGAGGTGCTCCGCGGCCTCGCCCCGAAGGAGGCGCGCAAGGCCGACGCGCTGCTGCGCGAACTCGATTTCCTGGACCGCCGTAAGACGACGCTCTACCGCGTCCTCGAGGCGTTCCTCGAGACCCAGGCCGATTTCCTCGTCAGCGGCGACCCGGACAAGCGCCGCCCTCTCACCCAGAAGAGCCTCTCCGACCGGCTCGAAGTCTCGCCGAGCGTGCTCAACCGCCTGATCTCGAACAAGTCCGTCAAGCTGCCCTGGGGCCTGGAGGCGCCGCTGAGCGTTTTTGTCCCCAGCCGCAAAGCGATGATGCTGGGGCGCTTCCAAGAACTCGCCCTCGGCGACCCGGGACTCGGCGACGAGCGCCTGCGCGAGAAGATGTCGGCGCTGCACGGCGTCGCGCTCTCCCGCCGCTCCATCGCCCAGTACCGCAAGGAACTCGGACTGGGCGGGCGCGGACGGCGCGCCGCCTGACCGGAGAAGGGATTTAGGGACGGCCTGTACCCCGGATTCTGTCCAGCCCGCGCGTCGGCGCGCGCGTGGGCGGCGGATTTCCCCAAGACCCCGCCTGTGCGAGCATGAACCTTGTAGAACTCGCCGAGATCCGGCGGGCGGCCGACAGCGGGTATCGGCGCAAGGACCTGCTTTACTGGCTCAAGGAAGTCGAGAAGATGGATTTCGCCATCCGTCTGGAAGGCAAGCTGCTCATCGAAGCCGGCAAGTCGAAGGGGCTGCTGACGGACCTGGCGGCGTGGTGGCCGAAGCGGATGAAGATCCAGTGGCGGGAGAAGAAGTCGAAGAAAGCGCTGCTATCGGACGTGTCGTCGCGCCGATGTGCCTGGCGACGACGCTGACGACCGAGACGAAGGCGGACCTGACCCGGATTGTGAGGCTGGACTCGTGGCGGGTGTTCTCGTCCTGGGAGGCGATCGACCGGCTGCTGACGGCGGCGCACATGGCGTATTTGGTCCTGGTGATGATGGTGGAGTTCGCCAAGCGGGGAAGGACGGCGGAAATGCGGGGATTGATGGAGCGACTCGAAGAGACGCTGCGTTCCCGCTTCGCTCGCCCCGCCGAGGAGATGACCCTCGGCAGGTTCATGAGGCTCATCGCCGTGGATTTCCCAAGCCCCAGTCTGGCAGGGGCGGTCTTATGACCGCGTCCTCTTCAGGTTTTCGCGAAGCGAAAACCCTGGCGCCCCAAGGCGCCATGCCGTTCAATCGCCGTTGTGGTCACCGGGGTAGGTCAGTGAAAAAGGTCCTTGGTCCAGGTGATCAGATGCGGAATCCGCCGGACAAGGGGCACGCGGGAGATAAGCCTCAATAAAGACACGTCCCAACGGCGTTCCTTGGTGTACGCGACCACTTCCATCCAGCGGTTATCAGGGCTGAAGCCGATCATCCGGTAGCGCATATGCGGGCTTACGCCGGAAGCATGCTTGAGACGCAGGAATATTTTCCCGGAGCCGACTTCGGCCAAAACACTTTCTCCATAAAAATCAGACTGCCCGACGAGGGAGCCGTCTTGGGATATGATGGTCTCGTCTACGCCGCGGCTGACGCGGGGGCTCAGATAGTTCGAGACCTTCCCGCTTCTCGTTTCAAGGATCCAGACGTCGCCCGTATAGGAGCGCGCCACGCTGAGCTTTGCGCCGTCATTGCTGACCTGAAAGACTTCGTAGGAACGATGTCCATCCTTTCCTTCCCGACTGCCGCGGAACTCCCAAGCGAGCTGGTGCGTTTTTGAATCCCAAGACTGGACGCCTCCTCCTTTCGCCGTCAGTATCCATTTCCCGTCCGGCGTCGTGACGACGTGATCGGGATTGCCCTGCATGCCTTCCAAGAGCGCGGGCGCGCCTGAAACGGGCTCGTCCGGCGTCGAGGCGGCGCTGCCTGAAAAGAACGCGGCGAGAGCGCTTGCGTCTTGCTCGGCGCCTTCGCCGGCGCCGGGCGCTTCCAATCGGGCCTGCAGTTCTTGTCCGTCCGCCAGGGCGCCGACGGGAAGGCCGGCGGCGACGGGGGCCGCGAGAAGTTTCGCGCCGCTCGGCGCCGATACGCTGGCCGCGGGCATCGTCAACGGCCCATCGGTCGC
>Ga0154727_1149_pt3 | contig 10014 bp, 17 predicted proteins | sample Rifle2008BG16ft_FD_105735 | JGI IMG/M metagenome (GOLD analysis project Ga0154727, IMG submission 105735) | Elusimicrobia bacterium RBG_16_66_12 | reverse complement strand
TCGTCCCCGCGATCGCAACGACGACTGCCAGCACGCGCCCGATATCGCGGATCGGATCCCGCTCGGTCGCTAACGCTCCGTTCTCCTTTCCGCAGGAAGGCCCGTGCGTGACCAGTTCCATCGCGGGAGCGACGACATTCGTATCCGGCACGGGCTCATCCCCCCAGCGTCGGATCATCCGTCCCTCCTCGCCCCCGGATCGGAGCCTTCCGGCCGCAGCCGCTCCCGATAGGCGAGCGTCGCCTCGAGCTCGTGCACCGGATCTCCCACGAGCCGACCGATCGTGTCGAGCCACGCATGCAAGAGCACGACCTTCAGCGCGACCGAGCCGGAAAGGCCGTAGGGACCGGCGATGATCTGCATCGCACGGGTGCAGCCGACGAGCTGCATCGTGAGCGGCGCGATTCGCTGGCGCGCCGCTTCCACCTCGGGCGCGCTCAAGTTCACGCCCCGACACTCCGACCAGATTCGCCAGAGCCGATCGCTCCGGGCGGTGTCGCTTGCATTGCTCTCCATCAACTGAGCTTCTCCCCGGCCGCCTCGGCCGCGTGCTTCGCGCGAACGGCGAGCGTGCGCTCGAGCTCCACGCGCGGCTCGTGCGCGCAGTTCTCCATGAGATCGATCCAGGCGTTCACGAGCACGACCTGCAGCGACGCGAGCCCGACAAACCCATGCGGGGCGGCCCTCGCCGCCATCGCGCGGCAGCTCGCCGCGAACTCGGTCGTGAGCGTCTCGATTGTCGGGATGGCGGCCGCGAGCTTGGATTGAAGATCCGGGATCGCTTTTGAGCGGGCCGGCTTTTTTGAGCGATTGCTCTTGCCGTTCCCCTTGCCGTTCCCCTTGCCGTCGTCTCCGCGCATGCGCGATTCGCCTTTCGCTCTCAAAGCTCCCCTTCCGGTTTCCCGCTCTCGATCGAGGAGGCAAAAGCGGAAGCTCCGGGCGGCTCCGTCCCTCTTCCACTTCCCGAAGGCCCATGCCGGCACATCACGCGCTCGGCCCTCACCCACCGCTCCCTCCCCTTCCCCCCGGGCTTCAGCTCCTCGATGAGCCAGAGGCTTCCCCGAGCCCCTAGGATCCGGCAGCGCACGCTCTCCCCGCCCGGGCGCCGAAGGAGCGCCTCCGCGCCGAGCGGCGCTTGAGCTTCGGCGGGCGTCGTGACCGCCGCCGGCGGCGCCGTGCCTCCCTGGTGCCACGCCAGAAACTCCGCCCACGTCGGCGACACCTCGACGCCCCGCCGCTGCCGCCAGTCGACGAACCGCGTCCAGGGCGCGAGCGGCTCCCCGGGGCGGGCGTGGGGTTCCCCGCTCGCTGCCGCGCGCGGCCGCTCCGGAGAGATGGCCGGGAGCGAAGCCGGTGAGGCGAGCGGAGTCGAGCGGTCCGTCGAGGCGGCCGAGGTGGCGCTCGCGCGCCGCGCGCTCTTCTCCGGAATCTTCTTGTCTGTAATCTCTTTCTTCTTGTCTATATTAGGAATCGGCAAGTCCCTGGTTTCGCAAGGGCTTGCGGGATGGAGATGGGGCGTGGGCGCCCCAACTCGGGTGCGGAGATGGGGCGTGGACGCCCCATCTTTTCCGGGTGGGAGTGAGTTATCCACAGAGTTATCCACAGCGAGAAGCTCGGTGACGAGCCCCACGCCGATCCGCCGGCGTCCCCGCCCCCGTCCCGCGACCCACAGGTAACCCCGCGCCTGGAGTCGATCGAGCGAGTCGCCCACCGTGCCTCGATCCGCCCCGATCAGCTCCGCGAGCGCCCCGACCGACGTGTACCAGGCCGGGCGCCGGTACCCGACCGTCTGGCGTTCCACGAGGACGAGGAGCCGGACCTGAATGAGGGTGAGCTCGGGATCGGCGACGATGCGGTCGGCGAGAACGTTCGCCGCCTGCCGCCAGAGCGGCGCCTTCGCCGGCGGGACGTAGGCCGGCAGCGCGCGGATCTTTGAGCTCATGGCTTACCCTCGACACCGGACCACGAGAACGACCCCGAGCGCGATCAGGACGCCCATGACGAGACCGACGGCGACCAGGCAACAGCCTCCCGGCCGAAGCCGGGGCGGCCGCCGCCCGCCGCGTGGGTCCTGGCGCGGAGTAGGTACACGCCCTGATCCCTCGGACGGTACCGCCCCGAAAAAACTGCGCACCGGGACAAACCGCGGTGTCCGGGAGCAACCGAATGACCGCAGACCGTCGCCGGCGCGCAACATGTCCTCACTTCTCCTTGCTGAATTCCGAGGCCTTTGGGCAGGTCACGAAATGCGAAAGGAAGGCGTTCGGCAGCCGAACCGCCCGCTTCCCCTCGTCGTCGTCCCGGTCGATCGCATAGATCGGGTGCGCGCGGGCGTCGAGGATCTGGGTGCGCCCCATCGCGTCCCGCACGAAGATCACCGCCACCCCGCAGCCGCGGCAGGTCCCTCGGTCGATCCCCGTCCACTCCAGGTCCCGCGGGCTCATGGGCCGCTCTCCGCGACGGCGATCACCGTGATCCGCTCGCCACACGTCGCGCAGGTGATCCGGAGACGTCCCGCTTGGTACAAAACATTCACGGGAGAGACGGGATGACACCGGCCGTGGAACCAGAATGGACCGTTGGATTGGTGGTAATCCGGCGTGTCACATATCAAGTAATCCAGCTCGCGCTGCGTGAGCGCCGGCGGTCGCACGCGCTCGACCATCAGAGCGCCTCGTGGAGGACGATCGCTACTGCGCCGGCGATCCCCACTCCGAAGAGAAGCCCCCAGCCCCAGCCACGGATGTACGCGTAGCGTGCATCGCGATACGCCCGCTCGACCGCGGACGCCATGACTTCGTGCCGGCGCCGATCGAGACATCTCCGCCGCTCGGCCCATCCGGTCTCCTCGACGGGCTGGGGCGGCGCGAGGTGCTCGAGATCAGCGAACGGCACGGGTCCCTCCCCGGATCGCGGGACGGTCCACGAGCTGGAGGAGCTCGGGCTCCCAGCCGCTGCGGGTGTGCTTCGCGCAGATCTGCCATTTGCGCTGCCCGACGCTTTGGAAGGCGATCGCGAGCTCGGGGCAGCCGGGATACGAACAGAAGGCCCCATGCGCGGACGGAGTCGCGGCGAGGACGGGCTCCAGAGGTACGATGCACTGCCGGAGCATCGCCGCCCGCTTCTCCGGATCCTGGCGGTCGCGGCGGTAGCGCTGGCGTCCGGTCGCGAAGCTCCAGAGTCGCAAGACCCCGAGGCTAAGCCGCGGCCTCGGCGCTTCCGGCAGGATCGGCTCCCGCCGCCGGCTCCGCCGCCGCTCGTTCCGGCGTTTCCGCTGACGGTCCTTCCGGCGCTGCTGCTTTTCGGACGTACAGCTCGTCGAGGGAGATTCCATAGCGCTCCCGGATCTTCAGGGCGTAGTGGATGGGCAAGATCGGCCAGCGGCCCGTGCGCGTGGCCGAAACGATCGCTTCCGGAATGTCCGTGTCGTGGGAGAGGTCGCGCCCGGTCACACCCAGGCGCTCGATCACCCGATCGAGCGGCGTGCGGTAACGCTCTTTGGCTTCCCGGCGTGAACGGCTGGCGATCATCAGGTTCGGTCCCCCTATGCGGGTGTACATTAGAATGCATAACGGTAGAGGTCAAGCGTAGCGTAAGAAAAATCTTTTGGTGCCGGTTCTGGTCCGCCCCTCAGTTTTCACTTGACGTAATGCATAAGCATTATGCGATAGTCAGCCCAAAGCCATTCGGAGGCACCGATGGAGATCGGGCAGCGAGTCGCGCGGCTGCGGCGGCAGCGAGGATGGAATCAGTCCGATCTTGCCAGCGCCAGCGGGGTCCCTCAGTCGTGGATCTCACGCCTTGAGGCGCGACGGAAAAATCAACGCATCGATTTCGCGAACGTGTTGCGCCTGGCGGACGCTTTCGGAATCTCCGTCGATTTCTTGGCTCGGGGCAGGGATCTCAAGATGCCGGCCATGGACAACGAGAACCGCGAGTATCTCGCCGCCCTTCATTCGCTCTCCCCCACTGAACGCGCTTTCGTCCGGGACTTCGTTGTCTTCCTCCAACGTCGCGGTTCGAAAGAGCTGCGCGACCTCGGCACGTGAACGCCGCCCTCTACGCCCGTGTCTCCTCCGAACGCCAAGCTGAGAAAGAACTCTCCATCCCCGCGCAGCTCCGTGAGCTCCGGCGCTATGTGCTCGAGCAGAACTGGACGATCGCGGCGGAGTTCGTCGACGAGGCGAAGAGCGGCCGCACGGACGATCGGCCCGCTTTCCAGGAGATGATCGATCGGGCGCAGAAGGGGGAGTTCGAGGCGATCGTGGTTCTCAAGCTCTCCCGTTTCGCCCGGAACCGCGAGGACTCGATCGTCTACAAGTCGCTCCTGCGCTCGCGCGGAATCCGTGTCGTGAGCGTCCAGGAACCGATCGACGAGTCCCCCGCCGGCCGTTTCGTCGAGGGGATCCTCGAGTCCGTCGATCAGTTCTACTCCGAGAGTCTCGGCCAGGACGTCAAGCGCGGGATGGCCGAGGCGGCCGGGCGCGGGTTCTTCGTCGGGGGCGCGGTCCCCTTCGGCTACCGCCGCGTCCGGATTGCCGACGGTCGCGCCGAGCGCACCCGCCTCGTCCCGGACCCGGTCGAAGCGCTGACCGTCACCGATCTCTTCACGTCTTACCTTCGACTCCGGAGCGTACGTGCGCTGCGGAAAGAGCTTCGGGAGCGCGGCATCCGAATGCCCGATGGTGAGGAGTGGTACTCCCAGCGCTTGCTCTACGTCCTGCGGAACCCGGTCTACGCCGGCATCGCGAAATGGCGGGATGTGATCCGCTTCGGCGCGTACGACGCGATCATCCCCCGGGAGCTCTTCGACCAAGTGCAAGAGGTCCTCCGCCGGAATGCCCGCCTCCCCGCGCGCCGCGTGCACAGCGGCTATCTCCTCTCGGGGCTTCTTCACTGCGGGCTCTGCGGGGACTTGATGCACGGGTACACGCGTAGCGTGGCACGGACCTATTACGTCTGCCGGCGCTATCACAGCGAGGGCAAGGCCGTCTGCGCGGGCGGGATGATCCGGACGGAGACGGTCGAGAGCTTCGTGCTCGAAACGCTCCAGAAGATGCTAACGCCGGAGTCAGTGCGCGAGGGGGCGGCGCTGGTGCTGAAGGTCATTGAGGAGGAGCGGCAGCGCCACGAGAAGCGCGCGATTCGGCGGGGCGGCGAACGCGCCAGGGATGCCCGGAAAAGGCTCGCGCGGCTTTACGAGGCGATCGAACTCGGAACAGTCGACCCTCGGGACCTTCGCGAGCGCATCGAAGGCCTGAAAGCGATTATCCGTTCCGGCGCTTTGGAGATTCCCGACACGTTCGACTTCGGCCCCATGCCCACGGTCGACGAAGCGGCACGCATGATCGCCGACGTCGAGGACGCGTTTCGCGAGGCGACGATCGAGGAGAAGCGCGAGCTCCTGCAAGCCGGCATCGATTCAGTGACTTACACGCGGCCCGATCGCCTCGAGATCGTCTACCGGCCCGGGTTCCCGTGGTCCAGTTGGGACGAGAATGGTGGACCGCGTTTGCTCAAACTGGAACTCCAACGGGCCGAGGGCCGCATCACGCGCGCCCTAGGACACAAGTTGGTATTCTATCAGGAGATCACGCCTGAGCAACGGTCGAAAACAGGAAGGGGGAAGCGATGTCCATAGTTCTCCGAATCGTGGGCGCCGTCTGGGCCTTATTGGGCGTGGCCAACATCGCTATCGCCCTCTGGAGAGCTTCGGGGCCTTTTGTGCTCGAGGAAGGGTTTCTCACGGGGGCTCTGGCCGTCAACATGTGCGGTTTGGTGCTGCCGGGACTTGCGCTCTATGCCCTCGGCGATCTCATGCGAAACACTCGCCGACGCCGGCCTCGGCGCCCCTACTATTCGGCGCTCTTCCCCGCCCCGGGCGCGAAGCCCCCGGCGGATTAGCCCCGGGGCCGTTCAGACGGGCATGGAAAGCCCAAGGGGCTGGATCTCCCAGCTCTCGAAGCCCCGGTCGCTCTCGACGACCCGGAAATCCGCCCAGAGGCGCTCGGTGAATGGGGCCGCCGGCAGGACAATGGCGTCGCCGCGGCCGCGGCCCCGCCGGTGAAACTCATGGTGGGGACTCGCGAGGGCCAAATAGGGCCGAGGCTCTCCCACGGCCGCCGCGGGGTGGGTTTCGGTCTGGCGCAGCGGGCGGCGGAGGAGCCACCGCGCCGCGAGCACGTAGCAGGCCGCGCGCACCCGGAACGTCCATTCGACCGGGCGGTAGATTTTTCCGTCCCACCCCAGCGTGCCCGTGACGAGCTCCAGATCGCCCGGGCCCCAATCCCGCGCGTGGAGTCGAAACTCGGTCAGGATCCGGTCCCCCTTCCCCTGCGACCACTTCGGTCGAAGCGCCCGCAGCTCGGCCGGGCTCGGGGCGTCCCAGGCGTAGTGCAGGGCGAGCTGGATCGCGTCCCCGTGCGCGGAGCGCGCGGCCCGGTAGTAGAGGCGCGGACGCTGCCAGAGATCACCGGGAAGGAGGACGATAGCGGGCGCGTAGAGAGCAACAAGGTCAGCCGCCGCCGTCTCGGGGAGGCGCCGCCAGCTCATGACGCGTGCGCCAGATAGAGCTCGACGAAGCGGCTCTCGTTCCCTTTCCCCGCCGGCGTGTTGTACCACTGCTTCCAGTAGGCCGCGAGCGCACGGACGTCATCCGCCTCGGGCAGCTGCCGCCAGACGCGGAGGTAGTGGATCCGGCACATCGCCGTCGCGTAGCCGAGATTGATGACAAGCTGCTCAAGCGCCGGCATCGCCGCGAACATGAGGCCCTCGATGTTCACCCGGAGCTCATCGCGGCCGATCAGGAAGTTCCGCCAGTGGTCATCATGGGTCGCGGGCTCCATCTGGTAGAGCCCGCGCGCCGGTCCGCCGCCGAGTTGCCGGAGATGACGCAAGCCGCTCTCGACGAGGGCGGTTCCGAGGAGAAGATTCTCTGCAGCCTGAGTGTGGAGCTGGATCGCGAGGAGCGTCGGCCCGATGACGAGCTCGCGGAATTGCTTCGGATCGATCACCGGGTCGCGCCCGCGATGGCGCGGAGGAGCGAGAGCGCTTCGGCGTTCACTTCCCCTCCGGATCCGGTGGGTCCTTCGATGCGACGAACCGACGCGCGACTCGATCGATCCCGACCGATACGCCGGCTCGATGCACGAGCATCGCCGCTCCGCCGCAGGCGAGCGCGCCCGCGGTCACGCTGAGCCCCGGCATCAGGTAGCCGACGACCCCGCCGATGGCACCGTTCACGATCGGGATCCAATCGTTTTTGAGCGCGGTCTTGTGCTTGAGCAGAGCGCCGAGAAGCAATCCCCCGGCGACGAGGCCGAGAGAGAGCAGCCGCGCGAGCTCCGTCGTCGCCCCCAGCTCTGCGAAAAGACTTTCGAGATCGATCATCACACCTCCGATCCAATCGGGTCCGCCGCGCGGCCAGGAGAAACGACCTGTCTCGACACGCCGGGCCCGCTCCCCGGCCGCGCGGCAGCATCCATCACCGAATCATGGCGAGCGCAGTCCACCGCGGGCGATAGCGACAAGCGCGGCCGCGCCGCCCGTGATGATCGCGAGGATCACCGCCCAGAGCCACGCGACGCTCTTCGAGTAGCTGCGGAACTTCTCGACCGCGGCGGAGGACTCGATTCGCAGGTTCGCGACCTTCCCGTCCAAACAGTCGACTTTCTTCTCGACCCTCTCCACGTCCGCCTGGAGCGACTGTGTCGTCTCATCGATCCGGATGAGCCGATCGTGATCGGTGTCGCGGCGGTCCCGATCATCGGCCATTGAACGCGACCCCGGCCGACGTGGAATCCGGCGCCGTCACTCCCGTGACCTCGGGGTACGTCTTGAGCGTCCCCGCGAGCCGGCGCACGGTCGAAAGGTCCCGGGTGCGAAATTTGTACGTCGTCATCGGCTGGAGCTCGCTCGTGCGCACGATCGCGGCCGACGCGCGCCCCGGCGTCGCCGGGCCGATCCCGTCGTCGGGCGCCGTGCCCGTCGTGTCGACCATCGTCCAGGAGCTCTCCATGAGCTCCGCGCCGAAATAGACGGGACTCGTCCGCATGAGCGCCACCTCGACGAGCATGGAGTCGACCGTCTCCCCCCAGAGATCGAACGTGTCGTAATAGAGGGCGACCCGATCGGGATCGCCTGTCGCCGGGAGCTCGAGACCGGTGAGAATCACCGTCGTCGTGTCTCCGCCCGGTGCGCTCACGGTGAAGTCCGCCGTCGCCGGGTTGTAGGCGATCGGGAGGCTGGCGATCGCGCGGTAGGTGCCGGCATCGAGATGCAGCGTGAGGGCTCCCGAGGTCCCCGTCGTCGCATCCGCGAGCTCGCCGCCCGTGTGCGGGATGTCGCGCACGGTGAGACGCGCGCCGGGGATGTTCGCTCCACTGCCCGACTCCACGACGTGCACGGTGTGCGTGTAGAGGCCACCACCGAGCCCGACGCCGGCGCCCCAGGTCCCGGTGCCATGCGTGCCGCTGAGTTGGGCGTCCACCGCGGCGCCGATTTCGCCGACCGCATCGGCCGCCAGCTCCGACGCCCCGAGCGCGTCCGCGGCGATCGCATCTGCGTCGATCGCGCCGGTCTTCAGTTCGCTCGAGCCGATCGCTTCGTTTCCGATCACCCGCGCGCTGATCGCGTCCGTCGCGAAAGCGCCCTCGTCAATGGCACCGGCTGCGATCTCCGCCGCTCCGATGGCGTCCGTGGCGATGGCGGCCACGTCGATCGCGCCGGCGGCGAAAGTCGCCGCGTCGATCGCACCGTCGGCAACTTCAGCTGCTCCGATGGTGCCGGCCGCTACCTCGGCCGCGCCGATCGCATCAGCCGCGATCGCGCCGGCGTCGATCGCGTTGTCGGCGATTTCGGCGGCGCCGATGGCACCCGTCGCGATCTCCGGGGCGCCAACCGCGTCGGCGGCGATTTCCGAAGCGCCAATCGCATCCGCGGCGATCGCATCCGCGTCGATCGCTCCCGAACCGATCTCGGCAGACATGATGCACGGGTCCGCGAGCGCTCTCATGCCGATCGATTCGTCGGCAAAGGTTTCATCGACGATCGCTCCTGGCGTGAGCGTCCGACCATCCGATCTCGTCCATACCGAGTCGGCAAGTTCGCCCACACCAGCGCCGGCCGGCGTCGATTCGCGGGCGATGCGGACGCCGCTGGAAGCTATCCGTGTGTGGGTATCGGTGACGATGCTTCCCATGTCTTGGTCGCCCAAATGATCGATCCAGGGCTCGGCCCATACGGTGTCGCGGATGATCTCGGCAAGCGCCGGTGGATAGTGCGGGATCTCGACCTGGTCGAAGGCGACGAGCGAGTCGCCACCCGTGAAAAGCGAGAACGTGGCCCGAAGCGTACCGGCCGCCGTGGAGTCGGGCAGGACGTCGACCCACCATGCGCCCCTTGCAGCCGCAGGCGCGAGTCCGGCGTCATAACGAAAGCCGCCGGACACGCCGTTGCGATCGAACCAGACGACATGTGCGGAATCCGAAACGAAACCGCTGGCGGAAAGCCCGAACGTGGGGCAGTTCCCGCACGGCATCGCACCCGCCGTGCGAGTCCATAGCCCGAGATTGAGGGCCGGAGAGATCGAAAGCGGCTTCAAGGTCACGCCGCTGTAATAGGGCCGCGTCGGCGCCCGAGTCGTGTCGACGAAGTTCGGGAGAGCCTCGATATTGCCCTCCGCGTAGGACTTCGCGTTGAAGCTCGCGAGATCGGTCACGCCGCCATCGTCCTCGTCCATGAACTGGAGTGGGCCCTCCGCGTCGAAGAAGAGGTTGTCCACGATCGAGATCGCGGAATGCCCCGTGCCGAGCAGCACGCCGTTGTTCCCGTCTCCATCTCCTGAGGCGATGGAGTGGTCGAAGATATTCCCCACCACGGTGACGGTGTCGGGGCCTCCGGTCCCACCGAGCTGAAGCAGCCAATCGCCAACCGTGTGGACGGTGTTGTGCCGGATCGTCAGCTTCTTTCCCTGGAACTCAATGCCATCGTCGGTGCGGTCGTGGTAAAGAGATT
>Ga0154727_1010_pt6 | contig 10027 bp, 8 predicted proteins | sample Rifle2008BG16ft_FD_105735 | JGI IMG/M metagenome (GOLD analysis project Ga0154727, IMG submission 105735) | Elusimicrobia bacterium RBG_16_66_12 | reverse complement strand
GAGGGAGCCCCCAGTCGAAGATGTCCCCGGGGATCAATTGGACGTCGCCGCGCCGCACGTAGCCGCGCCAGTCCTTCATCATCGCGCCGTACTGCTCCTTGTCCGCCTCGTAGAACATCAGCGCGTCGTAGTCCGCGCCGGCGTCGCTCATCATGACCGGGTCCTGGCCGTGATGCCAGCCCTTGTCCCAGGTCAGGGTGAACGCCCAAAGAGGCTTGTCCGAGCCGAGACGCGCCTTCAATTCCTTGACGAGCAGCGCGACGCGGCGGGCGCGCCACCACTGCCAGGCCTCGACGAAGGGCATGTCGCGGCGCATGATCTTCTTGCGGGCCAGCCAAGTCATCCTCTCTTCGCGCGAGAGTCGAGCCCACCCCGGAGGGACCTGCACGCCCGGCATCTCGGCGACAAAGTCGTCGACGAGCTCATATCCTCCGAGGGCGTTTCGGATATAATCGACCCCGACGAAGTCGACGTCCGGATTCGCGGCGAACGGCTTCAAGAACTCGACGACGTCGTCGAGCCGCTTGCGGTCGCGGATGGAGATCGCGCGCGTCGGCACGGCGCGGCCGTCCTTGATCTCCAGCGCGTACTCGTAGCCCGGGAGCTTGACCGTGTCGGACATGGTCAGAGAGTACATCGCGTACACGCCGAACTTGAGCCCTCTGCGGCGGCACTCCTTGGCCATCTCCGGCAGCATTTTAAGGTTGGTGTCCACCCAGACCTGGCCGTCCTGGAGCCCCGGGGTCTGCCCGCCCAGCACCCAAAAGGCGTCCGCCCCGATCTCCTGGGCCCAGTCGAGCAGGCCGCGCCAGTCCTTCATGGTCCCGTCCGGGGCCTTGACCCGCATCGTCGCCAAAGGCATCACGCTCTCAAGCGAGGCGACGACGAACCCGCCCCGGGGCAGGGGAGTCGGCTTGCGCCGGCCCACATGGAAGGCCGCCGAGCGCAGGCGCCGGCCCAGGTCGTCGCGGGCGAGGAGCACCGGGTGGTAATCGCCGACGGGGGCGTTCCAAGGCACCGGCCAAAGTCCGGACCAGACTCCGGGGGACTCCCGCCTGAGGACCGTCTCGCGGATGCCGGCGACGGACGTGAGCGTCTCGGTGCCGCGCACGACCGCCACGCGGGGCGCCGAGGTCTCGAACCCGCGGTCCAGCTCCCGGTCCGAAAAAGTCAGCCTGAGCGGCACCAGGTCATAGTGGAGGGCCTCGGGCGCGCCCGCCTGAAGGCGCACGCCGCGGATTGCCGCGAGCCAGCGGTGGCCGAGGAAAACGGCCGCATAGAGCGCCGCCACCGCGAGGAGGAGCATGACGCCGCCGTGGGTTCGCCTCATCGGGGGAGATTATACGACACGGCGGACGGACTTTTGATATACTGCGGCCCTCAAACCCAAGAGAGCGGAGGGCGTCGACCCATGGTGACCGGACTCGTGCTGGTGCGTCTGATGGCGGGCAAGGAGAAGGCGGCGCTCGCTCGGATCAAGGAGATCAAGGGCGTTTCCCATGTGACCGCGGTTTTCGGGCGCTGGGACCTGGTGCTGGACATCGAGACCGAGGACGTCACGACCCTCTCGAACGTCGTCGTGCGCGACATCCGCGCGACTCCCGGCGTGCTCTCCACCGAGAGCCTGGTGACGACCTCCATCTAGTGGAGCCCGTCCTCTCCGTCCGGGGCCTCAGGACGCATTTCGTCACGCCCGAACGGACGGTCTCCGCGGTCGACGGCCTCACCTACGACCTCCACCCCGGCAAGACCCTGGCCGTCGTCGGCGAGTCGGGTTCGGGCAAAAGCGTGCACGCCCTGTCCATCCTCCGCCTTCTGCCGGAGCCCCCGGCGAAGGTCGTGGCGGGGGAAATCCTCTTTCGCGGCCGGGACCTGCTGAGGATGTCCCCGGAGGAGATCCGGAGCATTCGCGGCGACCGCATCGCGATGATCTTCCAGGAGCCGATGACGAGCCTCAACCCCGTGCTCCGGATCGGCGAGCAGATCGCCGAGGCGGTCATCCTCCATCAGAAGTCCTCGAAGGAGAAGGCTTGGGCCAAGGCCGCCGACCTGCTGGGCAAGGTCGGCATCCCGCACCCCGAGGAGCGGGTCCACGATTTCCCGCACCAGTTCTCGGGCGGCATGCGCCAGCGCGCGATGATCGCCATCGCGCTCTCCTGCGAGCCCGACGTGCTGATCGCCGACGAGCCGACGACCGCGCTCGACGTGACGATCCAGGCGCAGATCCTGGAGCTGATGAAGGATCTCCAGCGTGAGTATCACATGGCCATCATCCTGATCACGCACAACATCGGCGTGGTGGCCGAGATGGCGGACGACGTGGCGGTGATGTACGCCGGCCGCCCGGTCGAGAACGCGGCCGTCGCAGACCTCTTCAAGGACCCTCGGCACCCCTACACCAAGGGCCTGCTCGCCTCGGTGCCGTCCATCTACTGCCGCAAGGACCGCCTCGCCGCCATCCCCGGCCAGCCTCCGGACCTGGGCGACGGCTTCACGGGATGTCCTTTCGCGCCGCGCTGCCCCGCCGTCATGGAGCGCTGCCGCACGCAGGACCCGCCTCAGTTCCACCTCGAGGGCGGGCGCATGGCCAACTGCTGGAACGTGGAGGACGAATCCAAGGGGCGCTGGCACCGCTTCGAGACGTCGCGGGGGGGCGCGTGAGCGGCCGCCCCATCCTGGAAGTGCGGGACCTGCGCAAACATTTCCTCGTCTCGAAGGGGCTCTTCGGCGCGAAGACGGCGGTCAAGGCCGTCGACGGGGTGTCATTCACCGTCATGCCCCGGGAGAGCTTCGCGGTCGTCGGCGAGTCGGGCTGCGGCAAGACGACGCTCGGCAAGCTCGTGCTGGCCCTGGAGAAGCCCACCTCGGGCCAAGTCCTCTTCGAGGGTTCGGACATGTCCGCGCTGACGGGCCGCGAACTGCGCAAGCTTCGGCGGCGCATCCAGGTCATCTTCCAGGACCCCTACTCCAGCCTCAACCCCCGCATGACGGTGTCGGACATCGTCACCGAGCCCTGGATCATCCACGACATGCACATGGACCCGAAGACGCGCGCCAAGAAGCTCGCCAAGCTCCTCGACGACTGCGGCATCGCCAAGACCTTCCTGACGCGACACCCGCACGAGTTCTCCGGCGGCCAGCGCCAGCGCGTGGGCATCGCGCGCGCGTTGGCCCTCGATCCCGAGCTGGTCGTGGCCGACGAGCCCGTCTCCGCGCTGGACGTCTCCATCCAGGCGCAGATCCTGAACCTCCTGAAGGATCTCCAGCAGGAGCGCAAGCTCGCGTATTTGTTCATCTCCCACGATTTTTCCGTGGTGCGGCATCTCTGCACCCGCATCGCGGTCATGTACCTCGGCCGCGTCGTCGAGACAGCCGACTCGGAAACCCTGTTCAACGACCCCCAGCACCCCTACACCGAGGCCCTGCTCTCCGCCGTGCCGGTCCCCGACCCCTCCATCGAGAAGCGCCGCAAGCGCATCATCCTGACCGGCGACGTGCCGAGCCCCCTCAAGCCGCCCTCGGGGTGCCATTTCCATCCCCGCTGCCGCTATCTCAAGGACGCCTGCCGCGTCCAGGACCCCGCCCTGGCCGAAGCCCGCCCGGGACACCTGGCCGCCTGCCCGATCCTGCCCTTCAAGGACCGCCGCAGCGACGCCGCCCTCATCGCATTATGAAACTCGCTCTCGCCGCGGCGCTCCTCCTTGCGGCTCTTGCCTCGCGGGCGGAGGACGACCCGCGCACGCTGACCTACGTGATGGCCGCCGACGTCGACACCCTCGACCCGGCGTGGGCCTACGACACGGCCTCGCTCTTCGTCGTCTCGCAGGTCTACGAGACCCTGATCGCCTATGAGGGCGCCTCCGTGGACCGCTTCGAGCCGCGCGCGGCCTCCGTCGTGCCCACTCGGGCCAACGGCTTCATCTCCAAGGACGGCCTGTCTTACGCCTTTCCGCTCAGGAGCGGCGTCAGGTTCCACGACGGCTCGCTGATGACTCCGGAGGACGTCAAATATTCCCTGCTGCGCTTCCTGCTCACGGACCGGGAGGGAGGGCCCTCGTCGCTGCTGCTCGAGCCGCTGCTCGGCCGGAGCACGGTCCGCGGCCCCGACGGCAAGCCCGATCCCGAGGTCTTCGACGAGTTGGACCAAGCGGTGAAGCTCGAGGCGGGCGCGCTCGTCTTGCGCCTGAAGAAGCCCTTCGCGCCGCTGATCTCCGTGCTGGCCGGCTTCGCTCCCATCGTCTCGCGCTCCTTCACGGCCGCCAACGGCGGCTGGGACGGCTCGAAGGCGGCGTGGATCTCGCATTGGAACCCCGCCAAGGAGAAGGCCGCGCTCCACGAACGGGCCTGCGGGACCGGCCCCTTCAAGCTGGAGGCCTGGGACCGCGCGGGCAAGCGCCTGCTGCTGTCGCGCCACGACGCCTACTGGCGCAAGCCGGCCGCGCTTTCCATCGTGCGCCTGCAGACCGTCGAGAGCGCGCGCGACCGGCGCGCCGTCGTGATGAAGGCCGGGGCGGACGTCGTCCAAGTGGAGCGCCGTGACCTGGCGGGATTCAAGGATCTCGCCGGACTCGCCATCGACAGCGACACCCCCGCGATGGAGGTCCAGAACGTCATCCTCTTCAACCTCGAGGCCTCCGCCTCCGACAACCCCTGGCTCGGCAGCGGCAAGCTCGACGGCGAGGGCGTGACCCCGGACTTCTTCGCCGACGCGGAACTGCGCAAGGCCTTCGCGCTGTCCTTCGACGCGGACGCCTACATCCGCGAAGCCTACAGCGGACGCGCCGAGCGGGCGCGCGGCCCGATCCCCAAGGGCTTGCCCGGCTACGCGGCCAGACAGGCTCCGTGGCCCTACTCGCTCGAGCAGGCCGCCGCCGCCTTCAAGCGCGCCCGCAACGGCGCAGTCTGGGAGAAGGGCTTCCTTCTGCCCTTCGCCTATAACGAGGGACATGGCGAACGCCGCCTCGCCTGCCGCCTCCTCAAGGACGGCGTGGCCCGGGTGAACCCGAAGTTCCGCGTCGACTGCCGCCCGACCTCGCAATCGAAGCTCCTCGACGAATTCCGCGACCGGCGCCTGCCCATCTTCGCCTTCCGCTGGGTGCTGGACTACCCCGACCCGCACAACGCAGTCCACCCCTTCCTGCATTCGAAAGGCTACTTCGCCGAGCGCCTGGGCTACTCGAACCCTCGCGCCGACGAGCTGATCGAGTCCGCCGCCGTCGAGACCGACCCGTCCAAACGCAAGGCTCTCTACGCCGAGCTCCAGGCGCTGGCGGTCTACGACGCGCCCCAGATCTACACCGTGGACGCCTCCAACGCCCTGGTCCGGAAAGCGAAGGTCCGCAACTGGATCTCCAACCCGATCTTTCCTTACGGGAGCCTTTACGAGGTGAACAAGACGCCATGAGGAGGCTCCTCGCGGCCTTCGTCCTGCCGGCCGCGCTGGCCGCGGGCGCCGCGGCCGCCGTCAAGAACCCGGAGACGTTCGTCTACGCCGCGGCCGCGGACATCGACAGCTTCGACCCCGCCTGGGCCTACGACACGATGAGCCACAACATCATCGCCAACGTCTACGAATACCTGCTCGACTTCCGCGGCTCCGGGACGACGGTCAAGGACCTGACCGCCATCCTCTCCGAGAAAGTGCCGTCCCGGGCGAACGGCCTGATTTCGGCCGATGGCCTCACCTACCGCTTCCCGATCCGCAAGGGCGTGAAGTTCCACGACGGCTCCCTGCTGACGCCGGAGGACGTGCGCTACTCGCTGCTGCGCTTCATGCTCGCCGACCGAGACGGAGGCCCCTCTCAGCTACTGCTCTCGCCCATCCTGGGCCTGGAGACCACGCGCTCAGGCGGCAAGCCCGTCGCCGGACTCTACGAGCGGGCCGCCCAGTCCGTGCGCGTGGAGGGCGGCAGCGTGGTCGTGCGTCTGCATCGGCCTTTCGCCCCGCTGCTGAGCGTCCTCGCCAATTTCGGCGCCGTCGTCTCCAAGCCCTGGTGCGCCGCCCATGGGCAGTGGGACGGCCGCGCCGAGACCTGGATGAAGTCCAACGATCCCGCGCACGAGGACGTCATCCCCAACGAGCTGGCCAACGGCACCGGGCCCTTCCGGCTCGAGCGCTTCGAGCGCACCCAGAGCCAGGTCACGCTCGCCCGTCATGACGCCTACTGGCGCGGGCCCGCGAGGCTGGCGCGCGTCGTCGTCAAGAAGGTCGACGAGTTCGCCACGCGCAAGCTGATGATCCAGGCGGGCGACGCCGACGTCATCAACGCCCAGCTGATATACCAGCCCCAGGTGCAGAATCTGGAAGGCGTGAGCGTCATCGACGACCTGACGGCGCTGGAGGCGCCCACCTTCCTCTCCTTCACCTTCAAGCTCGACCCCGTGGCCAACCCCAACATCGGCAGCGGCCGTCTCGACGGCAGCGGCATCCCGCCGGACTTCTTCTCGGACAAGGACGCGCGCAAGGCCTTCGCCTACGCGATCGACTACGCCGGCTACATCCGCGACATCCAGAGAGGCAAGGGGCGGCAGGCGGCGGGCATCATCCCTCCGGGTCTCGTCGGCCGCCGCACCGGCCCTCCGCGCTATCGGCTCGACCTGCGCGCTGCGGCCGAGCACATGCGCAAGGCCTGGGGGGGAAGTATCTGGGAGAAGGGCTTCAAGGCCAGCATCGTCTTCAACACCGGCTCGCCCCAAGCCCAGACCCTCTGCCAGATGATCAAGAAGAACGTCGAGTCCCTGAACCCGAAGTTCAAGCTCGACGTCCGCTCGGTGCAGTGGTCGACCTACCTCGAGCAGACCCAGGGGCGGAAGATCCCGCTGTTCATCGGCGGCTGGGGTGCCGACTACCCGGACTCCCACAACTTCGCCTTCCCGCTGGCCCATTCCGCGGGCTATTACCCCGGCAGGCAAGGCTACTCCAACCCCCAGGCCGACAAGCTCATCGAGGCCGCGGCCGTCGAGCAGGACGAGGCGGAGCGCGCCCGGCTCTACGGCCGCCTTCAGGACATCCTCGATGAGGACGTCCCTCACGTGCCCATCGCGGAGAACGTGCGCTACCGCGCCCAGCGCTCCTGGGTCAAGGGCTTCGTGTTCAAGCCCACCTTCCCGGATATGCCCTACGGCAGCTATTACTATGACCTGTCCAAGTCCGAGTGATGCAGGACGCCTCCGCGCGGAGGGAATGCTAGAATAACGGCCATGCTCCGCATCCTCATGAGCGCCGTGCTGGCGGTCGGCGCGTTGCCCGCCGCCGCAAGGTCGGCGTCTAAAAATCCGGGCATCTTCACCTACCTCACCATCGCCGACGCGGACAGCGTCGATCCGGCCTGGGCCTACGACACCGCGAGCGGCCTGGTCATCCTCAACGTCTACGAGCCCCTCTTCCAGTACGACGGGACCTCGACCGAGAAGCTGCTGCCGCTGATCGCGGAGAAGGTGCCGTCGCGGGATAACGGGCTCATCTCGCCGGACGGCCGGACCTACACGATCCCCCTCCGCAAGGGGATCAAGTTCCACGACGGCTCCCCGATGACCGCCGAGGACGTGCGCTGGTCGCTCCTGCGCTTCCTGCTGGTCGACCGCGCGGCCGGGCCCTCCTCGCTTCTCCTCGAACCGCTGGTGGGCTACCCCTCGACGCGCGGCGACGACGGCGAAATCCTCGCGCATGTCTGGAACGACGTCAACCGCGCCGTCACGCTCAGAGGCGACGACATCGTCCTGCGCCTGCCGCGGCCCTACGCGCCGCTTCTCAGCATCCTCGCCGCCTGGGCGCCGGTCCTGCCCAAGGCCTGGGCCGGGAAGAACGGCGATTGGGACGGCGGCGAGGCGAGCTGGCACAAGTTCAACGACCCCAGCAAGGAGACGTCTCCGTTCTTCGACAAGGCCAACGGCACGGGCCCCTTCAAGCTGGAGAGGTGGGACCGCAAGACCAAAGAGTTCCTTCTGACGAGAAACGACCGGTATTGGCGAGCTCCAGCCAAGCTCCAGACCGTGGTCATCAAGAGCGTCAGCGAGTTCGGGACCCGCAAGCTGATGCTCCAGGCCGGCGACGCCGACACCATCTACGCCGACCGTCCGCTGATCTCCCAGCTCCAGGACATCCCGGGAATCACGGTCCTCGACGACCAGCCGACGGTGGAGATGAATCCGGTGGTCTTCTTCACCTATCGCATCAACCAGGTCGCCAATGCCTTCGTCGGCTCGGGGCGCCTCGACGGCGCCGGCATCCCGCTGGATTTCTTCTCGGACAAGGACGTGCGCAAGGGCTTCGCCCACGCCTTCGACTTCAAGGGCTTCCTCGCCGACGTGATGCGCGGCAAGGGCACGCAGGCCACGGGCGCCATCCCGAAGAGCCTGCCCGGCCATGACCCGAACGGGCGGACCTACCGCTTCGACCTGAAGAAGGCGGAGGAGCACTTCCGGAAGGCCTGGGGCGGCCAGGCCTGGGAAAAAGGCTTCAAGTTCACCATCGCCTTCAACTCCGGGAACCTCCCGCGCCAGACGGTCTGCCAGATCCTGAAGCGCAACGTCGAGGCCTTGAACCCGAAGTTCAAGATCGACGTGCGCGCCGTGGAGTGGCCGACCTTCCTCGACGCCTACAAAGCATCCAAGCTCCCCGTCTTCGTGATGGGCTGGCACGCGGACTATCCCGACCCGCACAACTTCGCGTTCCCTCTGCTGCACTCGAAGGGGGATTACCCCGCCACCCAGAAGTTCAAGGACCCGGAGTTCGACCGGCTCATCGACGCGGCCAACGCCGAAACGGACCCCTCCAAACGCAAGCAGATCTACGCCCAGCTCCAGGCTCTCGAGTTCGAGGAAGCGCCGCATCTCGTGATCGTCGACGCGGTGCGCTACCGCACCCAGCGCGACTGGGTCAAGGGCTGGTTCAACAACCCCATCTTCCCGGACTCCCCGTACGGGAGCTACTTCTACACGCTCTCGAAGGACTAGTGCTCAGGTACATCCTCAAGCGTCTCGCCTTCCTGCCCCTGGTGGTGTTCGGGGTCACCGCGCTGCTCTTCCTGTGCCTGCAGTTCCTCTCGCCGGAGATGCGCGCCTCGCTCTACATCAAGGACCCTCGCCAACTCTCGCAGATCGAGTCCGTCATCGAGAAGTACGGCCTGCGCAAACCCATGCCCGTGCAGTACGCCCTCTGGCTCAAGGAGGTCGCGCACGGCGAGCTGGGCTATTCCGAGACGGCGAAGATGCCGGTGTCCGAGGCCATCCGGGCCTTCTTCCCCGCGACCTTCGAGCTGACGCTCATCTCCTTCATCCCCATCATGATCACGGGCATCTACTTCGGCGTGCTCTCCGCGGTCCATCGCGACAAGTTCATCGACCACTTCACGCGCTTCGTGGCCATCACCGGCTACTCGCTGCCGAGCTTCGTGCTGGGCCTATTGCTGCTGATGGTCTTCTACGGCAAGCTCCACTGGCTGCCGCCCGGCCGCTACACGCTGGAGACGGACATGCTGGTCCACGCCGAGGGCTTCCGCCATTGGACGGGCATCCTGACCTTCGACTGCCTGCTCAACGGCGAGTGGGCCGCCTACGTCGACGTCGTCAAGCACATGCTGCTGCCCGCGGCCACGCTGCTCTACATCTCGGTCGCCCTCCTGCTGCGCATCACCCGCTCCTCCATGCTCGAGGAGCTCTCCAAGGATTACGTGCGCACCGCGCGCGCCAAGGGCCTGCCCGAGAACGTGGTCATCTACAAGCACGCGCTGGCCAACGCCCTGATCCCCGTGGTCACGCTCGCCAGCCTCCTTTTCATCGGCCTGCTCGGAGGCGTGGTCATCACGGAGACCGTCTTCGACTTCCCGGGCATCGGGCGCTGGGGCGTGCAGGCCGCCCAGCAGCTGGACGTGCCCGGGGTGCTCGGCGCGACGATGCTCGCCGCGTTCCTGTTCGTGACGGCGAACCTCGCCAGCGACATCCTCTACGCCGTCGTCGACCCCCGCATCCGGGTGGGGGACTAAAGATGGACCGCCTGCGCTGGCTCTGGAAGACGCTCCGGCGGCGG
>Ga0154727_1140_pt1 | contig 10111 bp, 11 predicted proteins | sample Rifle2008BG16ft_FD_105735 | JGI IMG/M metagenome (GOLD analysis project Ga0154727, IMG submission 105735) | Elusimicrobia bacterium RBG_16_66_12 | reverse complement strand
CATATTCACGGCTTCATCAAGATCTGCGCCCACCGCAAGGGCCCGTCCGTCAAGAAAGTCAACCTCGACGATCTGCGCACCCTCTCGCCGAAGTTCGAGAAGTCCTGCCGCGCGTTCCTCAAGAAGTTCATGCCGGAGCTCTCGCCCTTCACGGAATTCGAGGGCCATGTCGGCTGGTACGACAACACCCCGGACCACGACTTCCTGCTGGACCGCCTGCCGAGCCTGTCCAACGTCTATCTCGCCGCGGGCTTCTCGGGTCACGGCTTCAAGTTCGCGCCGATCATCGGCAAGTCCATGGCCGAGCTGATGGTGGCGGGCAAGTCCGAGCTGAACCTGCACCGCTTCCGGCTGACGCGCTTCAAGCTGCGCAAGAGTTGATGCGCAGATATCGCGCGCTCGCCGTCTTGGCCTGTCTCCTTTTTTCGCCGGCCGCGGCCGATGCGAAGACGCGCCTGAAGGACCTGCTCCGCCGGTTCGAGGGCGGCAAGCTGGAGGACCGCCTGCGTCTGGCTCCGGCCCTGGGCCGCGCGCGGGAGAAGAAGGCCGTCGACGCGCTGCTCGGCGCCTTCGACATCAGGCGCGGCAACCCGCGCGAGACGACGGCCCTCGTCGACGCGCTGGGCCGCGCGGGCGATCCGCGCGCGGTGGAGAGCCTGGTCGGCGCCTGGGACTACCTGCGCTCGATGATCCTCCAGATGGAGCTGCCCGGTCATCTTCAGGCGCTGCGCTGGAAGATCCTTGAAGCCCTCTCCCGCTTGGGCGGCGATCAGGCCGTCGGCATCCTCTCCGAGTCTCTCAACGACAAGGACCCGCGCGTGGTGGAGGAAGCCGTCCGGGGGCTGGGCCGCCTTCAGGTGAAGGCCGCGGTCCCCGCCCTGCTGGAACTGTCCCGCGGCGCGGCGGCCGGGAATCTGACCCAGGCCGTGATCGAGGCCCTGGGCGAGATCGGCGACAAGCGCGCCGTCTCCGTTCTTGAGCAGGCGGTCAAATCCGGCGATAAGTTCGTGGAAGTCGAGGCGACCTACGCGCTGGCCCGTCTGGGTCAGAAGGAGATGGCGGGCAAGCTCTCCGAGAGCCTCAAGAGCGACCCCGGCGCCGAGAAGGTCGGCATACTCGCCGCCTATTACCTGGCCAAGCTCGACCGCGCCGCAGGCTTGGACCATCTTGAGAAGCTCATGAAACGTTCCGACGGAGGCTACGCCGCCCTGGCCGCCGAGACCCTGGGCAAGTCCGAGAACCCCCGCGCCGTCCTTCCGCTCATCGAGGCCGCCAAGTCCGAGGATTCTTCCCTGCGCCTCAGCGTCGCGCGTTCGCTGGGCCGCCTCGGCGGCACGCGGGCCCTTTCCGCCTTGAAGCAGCTGCGCGATGACCCCAACCCGGGCGTCAGGAACGCGGCGATCTCATCGCTGGCGGATTTGGGAGAACTCGACTAGGACGGGCGGAATGAGCCGACCATGCGGTCAGTTTCTCGCGCCGGCGCGAGTCGGCCTTGAGATCCCAGAGCCTGAAGAGGATCTTGGCTCTATCGGGTTCGGGAACGTGGTCCAACTCTTTCTGGGCTTTCGCGGAAAGCTCGAGTCTCCAGGTCAATGCCTCTTGGCGAGATAGCCCTCGATCGTGACGGCCGATTTGGGGTTCTTGCGGTATTCCCTCATCGCCTCCTCCGTATTAGATACGGCGACCCCCCCGAAAAAGTTCCGTGGACAGGTCTGGACACACCGCTTGGTTCGCGCTATCCTTGGGGTTCGACGGCGGCCTGGTGCCGCTCGTCGGTCGATTTGGGAGAGGTGGCCGAGCGGTTTAAGGCACCAGTCTTGAAAACTGGCGAGGTGTAACAGCCTCCGTGGGTTCGAATCCCACCCTCTCCGAGCTTTTTCATAGAAATTGAGGATGCTCGGGTCTCAGAGTGTTCGTGACCAGCCCCGTCGACTCCGCCGTTTTTTACGCGGCGCGGCCGCGGCGCTCGCGCCAGCGCTTGATCAGCCCGGGCACGATGAACATCGCCGCCATGATGATGACCGTCGTCCAGGTCCCGTCGCCCAGGAGCGAGTTCAGCCGCAGCGTCGAGACCATGATCAGCGTGAAGTAGAACATGTCGCCCGTGATGGCGATGGCCCAGCCGGACAGGAAGCCGTGGCCGGCGGCGTGCGCGGCGGCGCGGCCGGTCATCGGGTCCACACCGAAGGCGATCAAGATGAGGGCCAGCGGGCCCGCGGCGCTGCCGTAGGGGGCGGTCGTCTTGCGCACGGCCTGTTTGAGGGCGGCGGTGACCCGCCCGAGGAACTCGACGCGGCGTCCCACTGCGATCATCAGCTTCAGGACCGGCTCGAACACGCACGCCAGGATCACGTCGGAGACGAAGTAGAGGATTATCATCGCCGGCCAGCCGATGTCGCAGCTGCGCGCCAGCAGCACGCCGGCGGGGATGCCTCCTCCGATCGGGATGCAGAAGAGCATCAGCACGCCCCACGCGCCGGCGGGCGGATGGGCGGGGTTCAAGCCGCTTCGGGGGCGGGCCGGCCTTTACACTTGCCGAGGTGGGTCAGCAGGCTCGTCACCTTCTCGCCGCACTGCTTGCAGTCGCCGGGCTTGTTGAGGCGGCCGTAGCCGCGGTCGGTCGCGGACTTGTTCTTCTGGCGGTAGCGGTTGACCATGGTCGTCATCTTTCGGGCCCTTTCTTCCTTCTCGCGGACCACCGGGCAGTTCGGTTTGTGGCCGGAGAGCTTCCCGGTGTCCACGGCGTTGCAGCGGAAACAGGTCTTCGGAGGGCGCTCTTCGCTCATGGGGATGAAAGGATACCAGGTTTTGGGGTATGCTTTGACCATGATCGAAGAGACCATCGTAAAGATCGAGCAGGCCATCCATCGGGCGGGCGAAGCCGACCCGAAACACAAGGCGGAGCTCATCCGCCTGCTGGAGCAGCTAAAGTCGGAACTGCGCTCTTTGCCGCCGGCCCAGGGCGAGAAGGCGCGCAGCATCGCGCATTTCGCCGAGGCGGCGGCGCACGAGGCGGCGCGGCAGGACAAGTCGGCCAAACTGCTGGAGCTTTCGCGCGGCGCCCTCAAGGAGTCGGTCGTCGGCTTCGAGGTCTCGCATCCCAAGCTGACCTCGGTGGTCGGCAAGATCTGCGACCTCCTCTCGGCCATCGGCATCTAGCCGCAGGTCTTGACGCGTCCAGCCCCCCCCTGTTACACTGGGAGTGTCGGACGTTCGTCTGACGGTGGGACTTTAAGGATCAACTTGGCCCCGGCCTTAACGGGACCTAAAGCGTTTGGAGTGTTGACCCTGGTCCCTGTGCGCGCGGGCCGGGGCCGCTCTTTTTTAAAGCGCGGCGATCGGTACCTCCGAGAAGGCAACGACGAGGAGGTGGAACATGGCCATCCAATCGAGCGGGGATTACGAAGAGCGGGGTCTGCGCCTTCTCCACGCGGGTCGGGCGGAGGAAGCGCTGACGGTCTTCGAGGAAGGCGAGCGCAGGTTTCCCGGCGACGCGGAGCTTTTGATGGGAACGGCGATGGCGCGCCTGCGCATGGGCGACTTCGCCGTCTCGTGTGGTATTTTAGAAGGGCTGCGCAAGACGCGCCCCACGGCCGAGGGCCTGCAGGCCCTGTCCGAGGCGTACCTGGAGCGCGGGATGCTCCGTCAGGCGCTGGACGTGGCCGTGGAAGCCGCCAAGGGCGCCGGGCCTGACGCGGGGTTCCTGTATCGGCTGGGCCGCGCGTTCTACTCGCGACATCTGTATGGGGAAGCCTTTCCCTTCTACGAGAAGGCCGCGGAGGTCGCCCCGTCCTGGGCGGAAGCGTGGTTCGGGTTCGGGGCCTGCCAATGGGCGCTGAAGCGGACGGCCGGCGCCGAGGCGGCGCTGCGCCGGGCCGTGGAGCTGGACCCGGAGGACTGGCAGGCCAAGCAGTTCCTGGGCTGCGTGCTGTGCGACGTGGGACGCAAGGAGGAAGCGAAGGCGCTGCTGGAGTCGATCCCGCTCGAGGCGCCCTGGCAGAAGCCGGCCCTCGAGCGGCTGGTGGCGATGTCTTGGTGGCCGACGGACGCGAAGCGGCGCGGCGCGCTGGAGGTCGTCTGGCGCGAGGTGATGGGCGGCGCGCCGCCGACGGCGGCGCTCGACATGCTCGAAGAGGTCAGCCGGAAAATGGAATCATAGCCGGGCATGGACCGCCGCGCTCTTCTGAAGGACAGCATCGCCCGCTTCGCGCGGGAGCGGAAGTGGGGGAAGTACCACACCCCCAAGAACCTGGCCATGGCCATGGTCAAGGAGGCGGCCGAGGTCGTCGAGATCTTCCAGTGGCTGACCCCCGCCCAGGCCCGGCGCCTCTCGAGCGCCCAGCGCGCGCATCTCGGCGAGGAGCTTGCCGACACCTTCGTCTATCTCGTCAAGATCGCCGACTGCTTCGGCATCGACCTGACCGAGGCGGCGCTCTCCAAGATGGAAAAGAACCGCCTGAAGTACCCGGTCGCCCGCAACCGCGGGAAGATCAGCAAGCCGCGGAGGCGCTGATCGCACCCAAGGCGGCGCGGATCATGGCGAGGCGCTCGCCGGCCCCAAGCGACACGGGCAGAGGCTGGATTTTCACTCCCAGGTAGTCCACTTCTCCGGCCTCTTGGAGGGAGGCCTTGGCGGCCTCCGGGGTCAGCAGCGACGACGGGCATGAGGCGGAGAACGGGGCGTGCGAATCCTTCCAGGCGCCGTAATCGGCATGTTCCCGCGTGCAGCCCGAGAAGAACAGCCCGCCCAGAAGGCCGGCTTGCTTCGCGCGGCGGATGTGATCGAGCGGACCGTCCGCGGAGCGTTTCTCGATGGCTGAGCGCGCCCAGTTGATCGTCACGCGCATGGGGGTCGGGCCCGAGGAGAGCTTGATGGCGGCGCACTCGTCTTCCAGGCTCAGAAAGCCCTTCTCCGCGGGCTGTCCGGGCACGGCGGCGTCGCAGTGCTCGACGAGCAGTTCCGCCCCGCCCCAGTCCATCCGGCGCAGTTGGGAGAGCGAGTCGGCGAATGCTTCGAGAGAGGATTTCGCTCCCGTGCCGCCCAGTCTGGGGGCGGAATGCAGTTCCACGGCGGCCACGGGGAGCCCTTCGATGGAGCGACAGGCGGTCTGCGCGAAGTCGAGGGCGCGCGCGCGGCCGTCCTTGTCGGCCGATGCCAGACCGAAGTCCCTGTCTTCCTGGAGCCTATCCATGGTGCCGGGAAGCAGAGTCAGCACGAAGCGCCATTCGGGGCGCAGTTGGCCGATGAGCCATTCGTCGTCATGGCGGTGGAGCCGGCCGGTGAACGGCAGTTCCAAGCCGGCCAGGTCCAGTCGGGAGAGGCCCGCGAAGAGGTCGGCCTCGGCGGCGCGGTCCCACGGCTCGACGGGGGAGGCGGCCGCGTAGGAGGAGACGAAGGGCTTCATGGGCCGATGGTACCAAATGAGTCGGATTCGAATGCTCGCGCCGGCGCGGGCTTCGCGGTCGTTGACGACTGGGTCCTTTGCTGACGGCTCCTTCGGGACCTTTGGCCCCGCTGGAGAGTCGGCATTCGGGTAAACTCGTGGTATGAACACGCGCGGACCGCGCCTGAGCCTCGTTGCCGGGGCGCTCCTCGCTCTGGTCATGCCTCTGCGGGCCCAGGTGCGGCCCGTGCTGATGTCCGCCCTCTCGGTGATGCCGTCCGCGGCCGCGGTCTCCGCCGTGCAATCCGTGGGCGCCTCGGCGATGGCGCCGCTCCTCGCCGCTCCATCATTGGCGATCGCCGTCCTGCCCGTCGACGCCTCTCCGATCCCGGTCGCGGCCGTGTCGTTGTCCGTGCTGACGGCTCGATCCCCCGACGGCGCCCCGCTTTCCGGCCCGGAGTTGGCGTTTCCCAGCACCCCGCTTCCGGCCCCTCGCGGCGACGCGCTCGCATTCAACGGACAGAGCCTGCCGACCCGAATGGACTCGGACAAGACCCAGATCAGCCAGCACCTTGTCCGCGCCATCGACGCGACGCAGAAGACGCTCGACGTCGCCATCTACGAGCTGGCCATCCGCGAGATCCACGCCGCCCTCCAGCGCGCGAAGGCCCGCGGCGTGCGCGTGCGCATCGTGATGGACCAGAGCCACGTGTTCCCCGAGAAGCAGGGCCAGAGCCGTACGGCCGAGGTCCAGGCCTTGATCGACGAGGGCTTCGACATGAAGATGCTGCGCGGCGGCGACCTGCACGGCATCATGCACAATAAGTTCGCGGTCTTCGACGGCGAGCTGCTGGAGACGGGCTCCTACAACTGGGCTCGGGCCGCCGACGTGCAGCACTACGAGAACGCCCTTTTCCTGAGCGAGACCGCCCGCGTCGCCTCCTACCAGAACTATTGGGAGTGGATGTGGTCGCAAGCTCGTCCCATCGACCTCAGCCGCCCACCCGTCGCCGTCGTCATAGGCGAGGACGGGCACGGCCCGGACCTGCCGCCCGCCCCTCAAGACGGAGAGAAGCCCGTCGAGTTCAATGGAGTAGGCCTCCCGGCCGAGTCTTTCACGCCTCAGGGCACGGCGGTCATCATCGCCTCGGCCATCGACGCGGCCCGCTTGGAGGTCTTGGTCGCTAATTTTTCTTTCACCAACGCCACGCTGATCGAGGCCCTCAAGCGCGCGAAGGACCGCGGGCTGGAGGTCCGCATCGTCTTCGACCGCTACCAGTACAAGTTTCTCAAGGAGATGGCCGACATGCGCGATCTCGGCTTCGACGTGCGCCTCTCCGACGGGAAGGGCCCGGGCCGCGGCGTGATGCACAACAAGTTCGTCGTCCTCGACTCCAAGCTGGTGGAGACCGGCTCCTTCAACTGGACGACGAACGGCGAGCGCAACAACTACGAGAACGCGGTATTCCTCGACGCGCCGGATGACGCGGCCAGCTACCGGTCCTACTTCGAACGCATCTGGGCCCGCGCGCGCCCCGCGACGGACGCCGACCACACCGTGCCGGCCGGCCAGATCGAGTGAGCCAGCGCCGCGGCGAGAATCTTGTCGAGGGAGCGGTCCAGCTCCATGGGCATTTCGGCTTCCTGATCTCCGAGGCGCCGGGCCGTCCCGACGTGTATCTGCGCGGCCCCAGCCTGCGCCTGGCCATGGAAGGCGACCGCGTCCAGGCGAAGATCACCGGCTCGAAGGGGGAGCGCCGCTTCGGCGAGATCGTGCGCGTCGTCAGCCGCGGCCGGACCACTTTGGTCGGGATCCTGCGCAAGGCCGGCAAGTTCTGGGCCCTGGTCCCCGAGGGCGGCGACGAGTCGTCGGCCGCGCAGGTCATCGCCTGCGCCAAGGGCGCGGCGCCCGTCGAAGGCCACCTCGCCAGCCTGCGCATCGAGCGCTGGCCCACCGAGGAGCGCGGGCCCGGCGGGACCGTGACCGAGGTCCTGGGGCCCCCCGCCGACCCCAAGACGCGCGTGTGCGCGATCCTGGCGACGCGCGAGTTGCCGACCGTGTTCCCCGACGACGCGCTGGCGGAGGCCGACGCGCTGCCCCGCGAGGTGGAGCCCGACGCCTGGGAGGGACGCCCCGACCTGTTCGGCCTGCCGCTGTTCACCATCGACGGCGAAGACGCCAAGGACTTCGACGATGCGGTCTCGCTCGAAGTCTTGGAGAACGGGCGCCTCCGCCTGGGCGTGCACATCGCCGACGTCGCGCACTACGTGCGCCGCGACACCCCGCTCGACGCCGAGGCCGTGCGCCGCGGCACCAGCGTGTACCTGCCCGGGCGCGTGATCCCGATGCTGCCCCCGAAGCTCTCCGACGACCTCTGCTCCCTGCGCCCCGAGGTCGCGCGGCTGACCCTGACCTGCTGGGTCGAGCTCGACGCGCGGGGACAGGTCCACGGCTCGAAGGTGGAGGAGACCGTCATCCGCTCCTGGCGCCGTTTCACCTACGAGGAGGTCCAGGACGTGCTGGACGGCAAGCCCGTCGAGCGCGTCCTTCCCGAGGTGCGCGAGTCGCTGCTGCGCATGGGCCCGCTGGCGAAGGCCTTGACCGCGGAGCGCATGCGGCGGGGCGCTCTCGACCTGGGCGTGCCCGAGTATCAGGTCAAGACGGACCCCGAGGGCCGGCCCATCGAGGTGGTCAAGCGCGCGCGCCTGGACAGCCACCGCCTGATCGAGGAGTTCATGCTGGCGGCCAACGAGGCCGTGGCCCGCGCGCTGTCGAAGGCGCGCAGCCCCTTCCTGCGCCGCATCCACGAGGATCCCGACCCCAAGAAGCTCTCCGACCTGCAGGAAGAGTTGGGCAAGCTCGGCATCCGTTCGAAGACCTCTCTGGTCGCGCATCCGGTCCAGGGGCTGCAGAGCCTGCTCAAGGCCGCGGCGGGACATCCCTTCGAGGAGACCGCTCAGATCCAGGTCGTGCGCAGCCTGAAGCTCGCGCGCTATTCGTCGGAGCCTGGGGGGCACTTCGGCCTGGCCTCCAAGGACTACTGCCACTTCACCTCGCCCATCCGCCGCTACCCGGACCTGTTCGTGCACCGGGCGCTGAAGGGGCTGTTCCACGGCAAGCCGCGCGAGCACTCGAACGGCGTCGACCCCGAGGCCCTGGCGCTCAAGTGCTCCGAACGCGAGCGCGCCGCGCAGGACGCCGAACGCAAGGCGGTGGACCTGGCGCGCGCGCAGCTGCTGGACCGGCGCGTCGGCGACGAGTTCCAGGGTGTGGTGGTCAACGCGACCTCCGCCGGCCTCTTCGTGGCCTTGCCCGAGTCGGGCTCGGTGGGCCTCCTGCGCGGGGCCAGCGCGCCGCTGGGCTCGCTGGTCAAGGTGAAGCTCCTCTCCGTGGACGCGGTCACGGGGCGTCTCGAGTTCGGCGCCGTGCGCGACGCCGTCCCCGGCCAGGTCCGGGTCTCGTCGCCCTACCGCTCCCGCTCCCGACGGCGCCGTTCGTAATACGGCCGTAACGCGGCCCGGCTAACCTCCTGAGGATGAACATCATGATCTCCGCCGCCGGGATGGGAAACGGATTCGCCGTGACGGGAGGCTCCGGGGACGGGTTCCTCTTCGTGGCCGTCTTCTCGGGGCTCGGCTTCCTGCTTCTGACCATCGCCGGCTGCGTCCTGCGCGGCTGCGAATCCCGGCACGAGGCTCTCGTGCGCTACACCGAGGTCCGGCACTAGACTCGAAAGGCGCCCTACTTCCCGGCCGGAGAGCTTCGCGGCGCGATCAAGCCGCGCGAGATCAGCTCGTCGGCCAGACGCTCCGCGATGAGACGATTGCCTGCCTGAGTCGCATGGCCCCAATAGCCGCGGAAACGGTCGATGAAGTAGTCGTCGTAGCGGCCGCGGGCGAGCGCCTCCTCGAAGTTGTCGACGTTGGACACGACAGGGACGTCTAGGCCCTGATAGATGCTCTCCATCTGGCGTGGGTCCAGGCGCGGGTACTGCATGGCCACGAAGGTCGCGCCGCTCGCGCGGGTCAACTCGACCATCTTCCTCACGTTGGCGATGGTGTCGGCTTTCGGGGCGTCCGTGCGCACGCCGGCCGCCGGCCGGCCGATCAGGGACAGCAGCTCGTCGCCGAGGGCGGCGACGCAGGCGGCGTCGCCCGTCTCGACGCAGAGAGACTGCATGACCGTCAGCGGCCGGGCGTCGAGCGCCCCAGACGCGCGGTACATCCCGAAGACGGCGCGGGCGGCGGCGTATTGCCCGCGCGCGCGGAGCGCCTCGATAAGGTCGGCGTAGATCCAGCCTCCGGACGGCGAGAGGCCGATCGCCTCGCGCAGCAGGCGCTCCCGCTCCGCTGAGCGCCCCTGCGCGCCGGCGAGGGCGGCCTGGGCCTCGCTGAGGCGTGAATTGACGAGCTTGAGCGGGGCCGCCGCTTTCAGCAGCCGGGCCGCGGCCTCGACGCGGGGCGTCTCGCCCTTAAGGAGGAGCAGGACCGTCTCGGCGTAGAGTTTCGGCGTGCGCGCCCCCGCCCGGGCGGCGGCGAGCGCGCAGGCGCAGGCTCCGTCCAGGTCGCGCGCCTCCAACCTTCGCCAGCAGGGCGATCTCAGCGAGGCGGGAGGGTCGACGTCCATCAGACGCTTCTTCCAGACGGAGGCTGGGTGCGTCCAAGGAGGCGGCGGATCCGTCAGGGAGTGGTACGCCCAGCGCAGGACCTTGGGCAGCCGCCAGCCC
>Ga0154727_1035_pt2 | contig 10173 bp, 12 predicted proteins | sample Rifle2008BG16ft_FD_105735 | JGI IMG/M metagenome (GOLD analysis project Ga0154727, IMG submission 105735) | Elusimicrobia bacterium RBG_16_66_12 | reverse complement strand
CGGCCTCGACGGGCACGACCGCGGGGCCAAGGTCATCGTGCGCGCGCTGCGCGACGCGGGCTTCGAGGTGATCTACACCGGGATCCGCCAGACGCCGGAGATGATCGCGACCGCCGCCATGCAGGAGGACGTCGACGCCGTGGGGCTCTCGCTGTTGAGCGGCGCTCATCTGACGCTATTCCCCGCGATCTGCAAGGCGCTCAAGAAGAAGGGGCTGAAAGATGTCCTCGTCCTCGGCGGCGGCATCATCCCGGACGAGGACGTGGCGGCGCTCAAAAAGGCCGGCGTCTCCCGGGTATTCGGTCCGGGCACGCCGCTCTCGACCATCGTCGATTATCTCAAAGAGAAGCTCCCTGGCCGCTAGGAACGATCCGAGGGACCTCATCGCTCGCGTGCGTCGAGGCGACCACGCCGCGGCCTCGCGCGCCCTCTCGCTCGTCATCGACGAGGATCCCATGGCCGAGGTCCTGGCCAAGGACTTCTTCAAATCCTCCGGCACGGTCCAGAAGCTGGGAGTCTCGGGGCCGCCCGGAGCGGGGAAATCCACCCTCACCGGACGATTGATCGGTCACTATCGTTCGCTGAAGCTCAAGGTGGGCGTGCTGGCCGTGGACCCGTCCTCTTCGATTTCCGGCGGGGCGTTTTTGGGAGATCGCCTGCGCATCATGGAGCACGCGACCGATCCGGGCGTGTTCATCCGCAGTCTCGCCTCGCGCGGCATGATCGGGGGCTTGACCCATACCATCTTCGGCGCCATCCACGTGCTGGAGGCCCTGGGCTGCGACAAGATCATCGTCGAGACCGTCGGCACGGGCCAGGACGAGGTGGACATCGCCTCGGTCGTCGACACCGTCCTCTACGTCACCACGCCCGCCATGGGCGATGAGATCCAGGCCATGAAGGCCGGGGCCATGGAGGTCGGCGACGTCTTCGTCGTCAACAAGGCCGATCTGGCCGGCCGGGACAAGGCCGTCAGCGACCTCAAGGGCGCGTTGGGCCTGGGCCAGAGCGCCGGCCAGGCGCCCAAGGCCTGGGAGCCTCCCGTCGTCGCGACGTCCGCGCTCTCCGGCGAGGGCGTGGCGGAGTTGGCCGAGACCCTCGACGCCCACTGGGACCATCTGAAGAAGTCCGTCGAGGGCCGCGTGCGCCTGAAGATCCAGCACTCCACCGAGCTGCGCTTCTGGGTGCACCGCCACGTCGTCAAGAACGCCCTTGACCGGGTCACCGACAAGATATTGGAAGAGCTGGTTCTGCATAAAATGGATCCCGCGACTGTAGGGCGAAAGCTGCTCACGGCCGGCAAAGAATCGCTCCCGAGATATTGACGTCTTATCTGCATGCTATGCTGACCGGCATACTCAGACGTTGGATGGCCAGGACAATGAAAAACAAAGTATTTAAATGGTTTGGTTGGGTGGGCGGTACAGCTATCGCCCTTCTTTCGGCGTTCATCGTCTTCTTGGTCCTTTTCATAGGTGTGAGGCCTTCTGGTCCCTACGATCCGCTATCCTCAGTTCGATTCTTTTTTCATCAGGGCGGGATGTCAAAAGAAATTGAATTTTCTCCAATGTTTTTCAGAAACCACGAAATCTCAATAGTGAGCGCGAAAGGCTTCCCTTCGAAGGAAAAATTTAACTGGAAAGTTCGGGCCGAGGTTTTCCGGTATGGGATTAAGATCGATGATCGGCTGTTAAAGGAAAAAACGAGGGGCTATCTTAGGAACTCGCTTGATGCCTGTAATAAACTTAACTTTGAGTGGATTCATGTTTGGGATATCATCCCGGGTCGCGCCCGGGTGCGCCTTACTGTTCTGGAGCCTGACGAGAAGGCGGCAAGCTATGCCGATGATTTTGTGGTAATCGTCAGACCGTCGTGGTACCGATGATTTGGCCACCCAACCAATCGTTGAAGCCGGTCGGCCGACGGTTTAACTCAATTCGTTCGGCCGAAGAAGACCGGGAAGCGATTTGATGGCTGAACGGCAGCCGTGGCCGGCCACAGTAGGTATACAGGTCCGGAGCTGGAGGGCAGAAACGAATATGAAGGCGAACGGCGGGGCAGGCGCCTGTCCTCGGCCTCACCATCGGCTTGACCAGTCGGGGAACTTTTGCAGGCGGAAGACGTGCCAATGAAGCTCCACCACGTCGGAGTGGCCGTGAGATCCCTGGAAGAGGCGATTTGCCGCCATGAGAAGATGGGCCTGCGCCTGGCCCACCGCGAAGTCGTGGCGTCGCAGAAGGTCGAGGTCGCCTTCATGGGCGACGGGCCCTACATCGAACTGCTCGAGCCGACCTCCCCGGATTCGTCCGTGGCGAAGTTCCTTGAGAAGCGTGGCCCGGGCCAGCATCACCTCGCCTTTGCCGTGCCGAGTATCGAAGACGAGTTCAAGCGCCAGGTCGCTGCCGGTGCGGAACTGCTTGACAAGGCCGCGCGTCCCGGCGCGTGGGGCCATATGGTCGCATTCCTGCATCCCAAGGACCACGGCGGCGTGCTGATCGAGCTCGTCGAAGAGGGGCATTGATAATTCGTGTATTCGTGTTACAATATGACCGGCAACGATTTAGTCCCCAACCGACATGCCCTCGTGGCCCGGTTGGGGTTTTCTTTTTGGGGCTTGCCATGAGCGCTGAGCCGGCCGCCAAGCGCGTCGTTGCCTTCGTCGATGGCCAGAATCTGTTTTACGCCGCCAAGAAGGCATTCGGCTCCCAGCATCCGGATTACGACGTCAGAAAGCTCTCGGAGTGGGTCTGTCGCAGCAGGGGTTGGAGTCTGTCCAGCGTCCGCTTCTATACGGGCGTCCCGGATCAGGATTTCTCCGAAGTGGCCGACGAGGTGCGCCTTATCGCCGCGGAGCAGGGGCGCTGGATCAAGATCGCGAGTGCCTTCCCATCCAGCCCGGCTTCGCGCGATTCTCGAGGGATCAATAAGACCGATTGGATCAAAATCGACCGCGGGACCTATGAGGCATGTTCAGATCCGCGTGATTACGGCCTTTCGGCGCGGCCGGAGACAAGAAAGTGACTGATAAAACTAATCATGTCGGATAAGAAAGCGAAGCGCCCGCTGGTCTCTCCCAAGACGCAGGCGCTGCTCGACAAGCGCGCCCGCGCCGAGGCGGGCGGCGGCCCCGAGCGCCTGGCCGCGCAGAAGGCGGCCGGCAAGATGACGGCGCGCGAACGCATCGAGGCCATGGTCGACGACGACAGCTTCGAGGAGGTGGACCTCCTCGTCGAGACCAAGTCCACGGACTTCGGACTGGACAAGAAGTACCTGGCCGCCGACGGCGTGGTGACGGGCTTCGCGCGCGTCAACGGACGCCCCATCTGCGTCTACTCCCAGGACTTCTCGGTCATGGGCGGCTCGCTGGGCCTGTCGCACGCGATGAAGATCTGCAAGGTCATGGACCTGGCCATCACGGCCGAGGTCCCGGTCGTGGGGCTCTGCGACTCGGGCGGGGCGCGCATCCAGGAAGGCGTGGAGAGCTTGGGCGGCTACGCGGAGATATTCTACAGAAACGTCCAAGCTTCGGGCTACATCCCGCAGATATCGGCCATTCTCGGGCCCTGCGCGGGCGGCGCCGTCTATTCGCCGGCGCTGACCGACTTCATCTTCATGGTCGACGGTACCAGCCACATGTTCATCACGGGCCCCGAGGTCGTCAAGGCCGCCACGGGCGAGACCTGCGACTTCGAGAGCCTGGGCGGCGCGGACACCCACAGCCGCCTCTCAGGCGTCTGCCAGTTCGTGGCCGGCTCCGAGTCGGACTGCTTCCGGCAGATCCGGGAGCTCCTCGATTTCCTGCCCCAGAACTGCCATGAGCAGCCGAAGGCCGCCATGGCCTCCGACGACCCGCGCCGCGAGAGCGAGGCCCTCGACCGAATCAGCGAGCTGGAGCCCAAGAAGTCCTATAAGATCCACGAGGTGATCTGGGAGATCGCCGACGGGCACCGCTTCTTCGAGGTGCATCGCAACTTCGCGCGCAACATCGTCTGCGGCTTCATCCGCATGGACGGCGAGTCCGTGGGGGTGGTCGCCAACAACCCGCAGGTCCTGTCCGGCGCCCTCGACATCGACGCTTCGGAGAAGGGCGCGCGCTTCATCAACTTTTGCGACGCCTTCAACATCCCTCTGCTGACCTTGGTCGACGTGCCGGGCTACTGGCCGGGCCTGGAGCAGGAGCACGGCGGCATCATCCGGCGAGGCGCCAAGCTCCTGTACGCCTTCTGCCGCGCTAGCGTGCCCAAGGTGACCGTGGTCCTGCGCAAGGCCTACGGCGGAGCCTACGACGTGATGAGCTCCAAGCACATTCGCGGCGACGTGAACTTCGCTTGGCCCTGCGCCGAGATCGCCGTGATGGGTCCGCAGGGGGCCGTGAGCATTCTTTATAAGACCGAGCTGGCCAAGGCCGCCGACCCGGAGAAGCGCCGGGCAGAGTTGGTGCGAGAGTACACCGCGAAGTTCGCCTCGCCGTTCCAGGCCGCCAAGCACGGCTATGTCGACGAGGTCATCGAGGCGCGTCTGACCCGCCCGAAGGTCATCCGCGCGCTGCGTTTTCTGAAGGGCAAGAAGGTCGTGTCGTTGCCGAAAAAGCATGGTAACATCCCATTGTAAGGGTCAGGCCTTTAAAGTTTTTAATGAGGTTCCCTCATTAAAAACTTTAAAGGCCTGACCCTAGGATATAGGAGGCTCAAATGGCTCGAAAAAAGGTGACGGTCATCGGCGCGGGGAACGTCGGAGCGACGCTGGTCCAGCGTTTGGCGGAGATGGACATCTGCGATGTCGTGATGGTGGACATCCCGCAGACGGAGGGTATGCCCGCCGGCAAGGCCCTGGATCTGATGGAGTCGGGACCGATCTGCGGGTATGACACGCGCGTGACCGGGACCACGACCTACGAACCCACGCAGAACTCCGATGTCGTCGTCATCACGGCCGGCATCCCGCGCAAGCCGGGGATGAGCCGCGACGACCTCCTGAACACCAACGCGGGGATCGTGAAGGCGGTCACTGAGCAAGTGGCCAAGTTCTCGCCGAACTGCGTGATCATCGTCGTCTCCAACCCGCTCGACGCGATGTGCTCGGTGGCGCTGAAGACCTCCAAGTTCCCCAAGCACCGTGTGATCGGCATGGCGGGCGTGCTCGACAGCGCGCGCATGCGCTGGTTCCTGGCCGAGGCGCTGGACGTCTCGATGGAGAGCGTCCACGCGATGGTGCTGGGCGGCCACGGCGACACCATGGTTCCCATGCCCCGCTTCTCCACGGTCAACGGCATCGCCGTGACCGAGCTCCTGCCCAAGGAGAAGATCGAGGCCATCAATCAGCGCACCCGGGACGGCGGGGCCGAGATCGTCAAGCTCCTGAAGACCGGCTCGGCCTACTACGCGCCCTCGGCCGCCGCGGCCGAGATGGTCGAGACGATCCTCAAGGACAAGAAGAAGATCCTGCCCTGCGCCGCCCTGCTCGAGGGCGAGTACGGCATCGACGGGGTCTTCGTCGGCGTGCCCTGCAAGCTGGGAGAGCGCGGCATCGAGGCCATCATCCAACTCAATCTCACCGTCGAGGAGCGCGCGGCGCTGCTGAAGTCGGCGGGCGCGGTGAAGGAACTGGTCGGAGCCCTGAAGTAAGTTGCTCCTCGCCGTCGACGTCGGGAACACCAACCTGACGATCGGGCTTTTCTCCGGAGATCGGCTCATCCGCCGATGGCGGGTGACGACCGATCTCCGGAGATCGGCCGCGTGGTACGCGCGCCGCCTGCGCTGCGCGCCTCGTCCCGAGGCCGTCATCTACGGCAGCGTCGTTCCGCGGCTCGACGCCGTGGTCGAGTCCGCCGTCCGGAAGGCCTTCGGCCTGAAGGCCGCCGCCGTCACGCCGGGGTCCCGGCTCGGCCTCAAGCTCAAGGTCAAGACGCCGGCCCAAGTCGGCGCGGACCGCATCCTCAATGCCCTCGCTCTGAAGGCGCTCCGCGGCCGCGCGGCCATCGCCATCGACTTCGGCACCGCCACCACCTTCGACTGCGTCGACGCGAAGGGGGACTACATCGGGGGGGCCATCCTGCCGGGCCCCAATTCGGCGGCGCGGGCCCTGCGTGAATTCACCGCCAAACTCCCGCTGGTGAAGGTCCGCAAGCCGAGGAGCGCCGTCGGCAAGGACACCGTCCGCTGCATCGAGGCCGGCCTCTACTACGGATACCTGGGAATGATCAAGGAGGTCCTGGCTCGCACCCGCCGGGAGATGGGGGGGCGCCCCGCCGTGGTCTCCACCGGGGGCCTGGCCCCGCTCTTCTTGAAGGACCTTCCCGGCGTGCGCCACGAACCCGACCTCACCCTGCATGGGTTGAGGTTCGCCCATGAAATATCGCATCATCGCTGAGACATGAGAGCCATCCTCGCCGCCGCCTGCCTCGCCCTGCTCGGTCTTCCGGTCCACGCGAGTTCGGACCAGTACGGGGGCTTCGAGCAGTACGCCGATGAGGGCTCCCTGAAGCCCTTCGCCAGAGACCTCGGCGGCATCCTCGGCGCCGCCACGTTTCACAGCGGCCGCCCCCTCGGCTTCTCCGGCTTCGACGTCGGCGCGCGCTTCGGCGGCCAGTTCTACCCCTCCAAGGGCGACCAGATCCTGCGCAAGAAGGGCGTGCGCCTCTTCGGCCTGCCCTGGGTCCAGGCCGAGATCGGCCTTCCTTTCAAGCTGGACGGCTTCATCCGGGGAATCTCCTATCAGGGCCTGACCATCTCCGGCGGGGGCGTGCGCTGGGGCATCTACTCCGCCTCCGACAAGCCCTGGGCTCCTCAGATTCTCGCCTCGGCGGTCGGTCACTCGGTCGTGCACCGGGCCTTCTCCGCCAGCCACTTCGGCGCGAGCCTGGTCTGCTCGGCGGGCACGCCTCTTTTCGCGCCCTTCGTCGGCGCGGGCTTCGACCGCACGCGGCTCGTGGCGCGCTCTTCCACGCTGGATCCGACGCTCAACGGCCGCGCGGTCGCGACTTTCGAGGGCCGCTACACCGCGGGGATGCGGCTGAAGATTTTCCAGTTCACCTACCTCAGCCTCGCCTACACGCTGGCTCACGGCCAGTCGGGCGCCGAGGCGGGTCTCGGCGTCCGCTTCTAGGCGTCGTGCGGGCGCGCCCCGCCGTCCTCGCCTTCCTCGGCGGCGCCGCCGCGTTCCTCGTTTTCCTTCCGAGCCTTTCGCACGGCTGGCTGAATTGGGATGACGGCCTGCTGCTGACGGGCAACATCCATTACCGGGGTCTGGGTTGGGAGAATGTCCGCTGGGCCTTCAGTTCCGCTCCCGGAGGCGCCTACCAGCCGCTGGCCTTTCTGAGCTACGGTCTCGACTTCGTCCTCTGGGGGATGGATCCTCGAGGCTACCATCTCACGAACATTCTGCTCCATGCGCTCAACGCCGCGCTCGTCTTCCTGGCCGCGAGACGTCTGCTGCTCCTGGGAGCGCCCGGCGCCGGGGACGGGGCCCTGGACGCGGCGGCGTTCTTCGCGGCGCTCGTCTTCGCCCTTCACCCGCTGCGCGTGGAATCCGTCTCCTGGGCCGCGGAGCGCCGCGACCCTTTGAGCGCGGCCTTCTGGCTCGGCGCGGTCCTGTCTTATCTCCACGCCCGCCGGCCGGGTCGGCGGCCGCGGGCGCTGACGGCGGTCCATGCCTTGTTCGCCGCGGCCTGCCTCTCCAAGGCCGTCGCGGTGACCTTGCCCCTCGTCCTGCTCATCCTGGATGTCTGGCCGTTGCGCCGAGAGCTTCGGCCGGCTTTGCGCGAGAAGATCCCGATGTTCCTGCTGGGCCTGGCCCTGGGGGTCCTGGGTATCGCCGCTCAGGCCGGAGCGCGCTCCTCTTGGTCCTGGAGCGACCATGGGCCGGCGGCGCGCCTGGCCCAGAGCGGCTACGCTCTCTGCTTCTATGCGTGGAAGACCCTGTGGCCCGCGGGGCTCTCGCCGTTCTACGAACTGCCCGTCCCGCTGCGTCCCCTCGAGCCGCGCTTCCTGCTTGCGGCCGTCGTCGTCGGCCTCTTCGTTTCTCTGGCCTGGCGCCGGCGGCGGGGGCGTCCTTGGCTGGCGGCGGCGGGGGCGTGCTATGGAGTCATCCTCCTGCCGGTCAGCGGGCTGGCGCAGGCGGGAGCGCAGCTCGTCGCCGATCGCTACTCCTATCTGTCCTGCCTGCCGTGGGCTTTGCTGGCCGGCGCGGGGATGCTCGCCGCGCTGCGGCGGCCCCGCCTTCATCGTGCCGCGGCCGCGGCCGGCGCGCTGCTCGTCGCGCTCCTGGCCGCGGCGTGCGTCGCCCAGCAGGCATATTGGCGCGACACGCGGGCGCTGTGGGCAAGAGTCCTGGTCCTCGATCCTTCCTGCGCGACGGCTCTGGTCAACATGGGAACGGAGTTGGCGGCCGCCGGACTCGTCGCGCAGGCCGAGGGCTATTTCGCGCGCGCCGAGGCGGACGACCCGCTCTGCGTCCCGGCGTTGGAGCGACTGGCTTTTCTCGCGCGCAGGGGCGACGCTCAGGGCCCGGAGGCCGGACGGCTGCGCGCGGTCTTGGCGATCCGTCCGGTGTGCCGCCGCGCCCGAGCCAATCGTGCCGCCGCGTGGGCCGGGCTCGGCCGGTGGGAACGGGCGCGCTCGGGCTTCGAATCCGCCCTCGCCGCCGATCCCGGCGACGAGGCGTCCCGCCGGAACCTCGCGCGGCTCGCGGCGCTGCGGCCGAAGCGGGCTCAGCCCCGGTAGGCGCCCTTGAAGCTCTTCTCCGCCTCGCGGCGGACGTCCTTCTTCTTGAGGTCGTCGCGGCGGTCCGCGCCGGTCTTGCCCTTGGCCAGGCCCAGGGCGACCTTGGCCCAGCCGCGGCGGAAGTAGACCTCGAGGGGGATGAGGGTCAGGCCCTTGGTCGCGAGCTTCCCCTCGACCTTGCGCATCTCGGCGGCGTGGAGCAGCAGTTTGCGCTTGCGGCGGGGGTCCAGGGGCTCGAGGTTGGTGGCGAAGGCGTAGGGGGGGATGTAGAAGTTCTCCAGCCATAGCTCGCCTTTGTCGACGCGGCCGAAGCAGCCGTCGAGGGAGGCCTGCCCCCGGCGCAGGGCCTTCACCTCGGGGCCCTTCAGCGCGAGGCCGGCCTCGATCACCTCGATGATCTCGTAGAACTGGCGGGCCTTGCGGTGGGTGGCGACGGTCTTCTTGTCGTCTTCCTTGTCTTTGGGCGGCATGATGTCGTAGAATGGATTCTACTCAATTTCGTCTCGAGCGGTGGGCAGGTGGCGGAACTGGCAGACGCGCACGGCTCAGGACCGTGTGACCGAAAGGTCTTAGGGGTTCAAGTCCCCTCTTGCCCACCGGTCGAGATGAGGAGAGTGACCGTTTTCACTATTTGTTTGCTTGACAGTCGTCTGGCGCAGGATTATACTGCGTACAAGGGTGTGTGACCTAGGCGTCGCATAACGCACATTTACCCTTGATACATACATAACGACGCAAAGGGGGTCATGCACATGAGGAAGTCCAAGAAGGGATTCACGCTCATCGAGCTTATGATCGTCGTGGCCATCATCGGTATTCTCGCGGCCATCGCGATCCCGAAGTTCGCGGAGCTCATCCGCAAGTCGTCCGAGGGCGCGTCCAAGGGCAACCTGGGCTCGCTGCGGTCGGCTCTCAGCATCTACTACGGCGACATGGAAGGCCAGTATCCGTTCGCGGCTTCCGCGCTCACCATCAGCGGCAAGTACCTGACTGCCATCCCGGTCGCGAAGGCGCCGAACTACCACTCGGACCTGTCGACCGAGGTGGACGGCTCCGCCGTGACCGCCCCGAACAACGCGGGCGGCTGGTGGTACATGAACACCATAACCGACGCCAACGTGGGGTCCGTGCTGGTCAACTGCACGCACACCGACACGAAGGGCAGCGTCTGGACGGTGTACTGAGCCGGACTTAAGTGAAACCCCCGGGGGCCCTCGCGGCCCCCGGGGGTTCCTTGTTTCCAGCCATGGAGAACTTTCCGGTCGCGACGGCGTTCCTGTTCGGCTCCATCTTCGGGAGCTTCCTGAACGTCGTCATCCGCCGTCTGCCGCGAGAGGAATCCCTCGTGCGCCCGCGCTCGCGCTGTCCGCGCTGTGCTACGCCGATCGCTTGGCACGACAACATTCCCGTGCTCTCCTGGCTGGCTCTGGGCGGGCGCTGCCGGCGCTGCCGC
>Ga0154727_1171_pt4 | contig 10213 bp, 8 predicted proteins | sample Rifle2008BG16ft_FD_105735 | JGI IMG/M metagenome (GOLD analysis project Ga0154727, IMG submission 105735) | Elusimicrobia bacterium RBG_16_66_12 | reverse complement strand
CTGGAGCCGCAGATCGCGGATATCATGGCGCGCTTCTCGGCTGAGTCGCTGCCCTGAGCGAGCCCGGGCCCGACGCGCCGCTTCCCGCCCTGAGAACGCGGCTGGAAGCGATGCCGGCCGTCGAAGACGGAACGCAGGTCTACGTCCTCCGGGACCTCGAGGAGCTGTCGGATAAGCCCCTCGCGCTGTCCGGAGGCGGGATGCTCCTCGTCTCCTTCTTCGACGGCCGGCGCACGGCGGCGCAAGTGCGGGAGCTCTTCAAGAAGTCCTCCGGCGCCGACGTCGAGCTCTCGATGGTCCGCGAACTGGCTCAGGCCCTGGAAGAGGCATCCTTCCTCGAGACCCCCGCCGTCGCCGAGAGGAGAAGGAAGTCCCTCGAGAGTTTCCGAGCCTCTCCCCGCCGCGCCGCCGCCTTCGCGGGCCAATCCTACCCCGCCGAGCCCGCCGCGCTCGCGCGGGAGTTCGACGCCTACTTCATGGCGGAGAACGGCCCCGGCAAGCGGCGGGAGGCGGAGCCGTCGCGCCCGGCCCCTCTGGGCCTGGTCGCGCCGCACATCGATTTCCCGCGCGGAGGCCCCGCCTACGCCTGGGCCTACCAGGCGCTCTCCGAGCGCCGGCCCCCGGACGTCATCGTCGCACTGGGCGTGGCGCACTCGAGCCCCGACGCCCCCTGGACCTTCACGCCGAAGAAGTACGAGACCCCCTTCGGGCCGATGGAGGTGGACTCGGCCCTCTACGACGACCTGGCGGCCAAGGTCTGGTACGATCCGCGCGCCGACGAGTGGGTCCACAAGAGCGAGCACTCCCTGGAGTTCCAGGCCGCCTGGCTGCGCCACCTCTGGGGAGAGCGGACCCCGCCCTGGGTCCCCATCCTCGTCTCCAGTTTCGAGCGCTTCTCCCCGGAAGAGGCCCCGTCGCAGATCCCGACGATCGAGAAAGCCCTCAAGGACCTCGAGGAGGTCGTGCGCCGTCACGCCGAGAAAGGGCGCCGCGTGATGGTGCTGGCAGGCGTCGACCTGGCGCACGTCGGACCGCGCTTCGGCGACGAGTTCGAGGTCACGCCCGAACTCGAGAGGAAGGTCGAGTCCGAGGACCGCCGATCGCTCGTGGACGCGATGGCCCTGGACGCCGACGGCTTCTATCGCAGCGGCGTCGCGGGCGAGCGCTGGCGCAAGGTCTGCGGCCTCTCCGCGCTCTACACCGGCCTGCGCCTGATCAAGGGCCTCGAGAACGCCTCGACCGGACGCCTGCTCGCCTACGGCCAGGCCCCGGACCCCGCCGGGGGGCTGGTCTCTTTCGCCTCCGCCATCTTCGACGCCCGGTAATTCGTTTAATGACTACGCCTTGCATTATTGCAGACAATCTGCTATACTGTCATTGGAGGCAGGGAGGTCGTGGACTCCACCTCCGGATGAGCCCTCCAGAAGAGGGCCGGCGGTGAGTGAAGGACCGGATGCGCTGAATGCCCGGACAGTGAGGGGCGATAAGTAAGCGACCGGAGCGGAAGTAAAGCAGGGCGGCCAGACAGACCGCCCTGCTCCTTTTTTTTCAGTCGGGGTGAACCCACATCCACACCCCCATCCCCACGAACATGAGCGCGGCGCACCGCTTCAAATACAGCTCGGGGATGAAACGCGAGGCCGCCTGGCCGAAGAGCACTCCGATGGCGGTCACGGCGACCAGCGCGGCCCCGGCCCCCAGAAAGACCGAGAGCGGCTTGCGCGTGGAGCCGGTCAGGCTGACGACGGCGAGCTGGGTCTTGTCGCCGAACTCCGCAAGGAAGAGGGTCGCGAAGGTGCTGAGGAATACGCTCTTGTCCATGGGCCTCCGCCCCGTGCGGGGCGAGACCGATTATAGTTATTTCGGACCGGGGAGCTCGCCGGGCGCCGGATCGTGGGCCTGAGCCCAGACCGCCTCGAACTCTTCCTGATAGGCGGCCAGGTCGCCGCCGTCGGCCGTGAAGAACTGGCTCTCGAAGTTGAACTTCTCCGCGTTCCGCGAGAAGTTGAATGACCCGGCGGCCAGCATCTCGCCGTCATAGATCATCATCTTATGATGGAGCACGCCCGCTCCGCCGCGCCCGGCGCTGAGCTTCAGAGTCACGCCCGCGGCGACGAGAGACTGGATCGCGGGCGAACGCCGTGACTGGGAGACGTCGGACACCGCGCGCACCGCCACGCCCCGCGCCTTGGCCGCGATCAGCGCGTCGGCCACGGCCTGGGAATAGAAGCTGAAGATGGCGACGTCGACGCTCCGGCCGCAGGCGGAGATCGCCTCGAGCAGCCGAGCTTCGACGCCGCCTTCCGGCGAGAAGGCGACGCGCGGCCAAGTCTTGTCCTTGAAGGGCACCGACGGCGACGGGTCGGAAGGCGGCGTCCCGAAGCCGGCGCCGACCGGGTCGGCCGCGATGGAAGGATCGGCCGGCTGCGCCAGGCCCCACATCCATTCCCAGTAGGAGGAGTAGAGCGCGGCCAGCGAAGGGTCCGAGCGGAAGATCGCGTTCTCGAAATTGCTCCGGTCGGCGGCCCGCGTCCAGTTGAAGGAGCCCGTCTCCAGCAGGGTCCCGTCGAAGACGGCGAACTTGTTGTGCATGATGCCCCAGGAGCCCCCGCCCTTGAGGAGCCGCGTCTCCACCCCCGCCGCCACGACCCGCTGGAACTCGGGCGAAGGACCCGACGCCGGCCCCGCGTCCCCCGCCCCCGGGGTCGCATGGCCTTTGTCGAAGACCAAGCGCACGTCCACGCCGCGGGACTTCGCGCGCACGATGGCGTCGGCCACCCCGGGCAGGTTCAACTCGTAGAGGGCCAGCAGCAGCCGGGAGCGGGTCGCGTCGATGGCGGAGACCAGGGAATCGGGGATGCGGTCCGTGCGGCTGAAAGCCCGCAAGGGCAAGACCGCGCCGCCGAAGGTCACCGTCTGCGCGGGCGCCGCGGCGGCGGGAGCCTGGGCGCGCCGTTCAGGACGAGGCGGCAGGACGAGCGCGCCGGAAGCGCCGCGCGCGGCCCCGTCGAAATCGACTGCGGGGGCCTGGGCGCGCGCCAAGGAGGCGAGCGCCGCGATGAGGAGCGCCGAAAAGAGCGTGCGGGAAGGCCTCACGCCTCCCAGGATAGGACCTCGGCCTCATCTTGACATGGGTCTAAAGACCTACGGCCCCGATTCTGGGACAAGGATGGTCGGCTGCGCCGGCCAGGAAAGGCCGTCAGCGCGGGGCGCCGAACTCGCAGGTCAGGGACACGCGCTGCGTGGTGCCGACGTCGTTGATCATCTGGAAGCCATAATCAAGGATGATGCTCCCCGTCGAGTAGCCGGGGAGTTTGATTCCCAGACCTGCCGTCCACCGCGACTGATTGCTCTGGTCCCATTGATAGCCCGCCCGCCAGCCGGCAAAGCTGCGGCTCCAGTATTCAAAGCCCGCTGCCACGCCCTTCTTGTTCTCGCGGTCCGCAGTCCCGTCGACGGCGACGGTCAGGGCTTTAGCCCCGATCGCCGGAACGGAACTCTGCCAGGCGCCTCCCAAGCGATAAGTGAGGGGAAGCGGATCCGTCTTCTCCTTGTATTTGAGTCCTGAACCAAGATTCTGGACGACCAGTCCCCACCGGAACCCGTGCTCCTTCCTCAGGCTCAAGCACCCGAAATCGAACACGGTCGTCCTGGCGGAATACTGCTCGGCGAGAGTGGATTTCCAGTGGCGGACAATCGCCCCGACATGGAACTCGTTGCCCCCCGACTTGATCAAACCATAATCCTCGGTGACGCGCGCGGCGTACGCCAGGCTGACGACCATGTCGTTGCCCGCGGAGATGGTTCGGCTGTCCTGGAAAGCCCCCCCGGCGTCCGTCCGGACCAGTTCCATCTTGCCCAGCTGCGAGGCGAGGATGGAGACCCCGACGGCTTGCTTGAGGCCCTTCCGGGCGAAGAGCGTGCCCGACAACGTCTCATTATAACTGAGAATGGGCAAGGCATAGCCGATGAACTCCGTCTCGATGTCCGCGAGTCCGTGGTCGTACATCATGCCCAACTGCTGGCGCTTGAGCACGGCCAGCCCCGCCGGATTCCAATGGATGGCGGCGACGTCGTCGCTGACGGCCGTGAAGGCCCCTCCCATGCCCATGGCCCTGGCACTGGCATAATTTTTAAGGATGCTCCCCGAGGTGGCGCCGGCATTGGCGGCCGACACCCGGGCGGGGTGAGAGCAGACCAGCAGGCCGCAGAAGAGCCCCAGCCAGGGACGAAGGTTAATTGACCAGGATCGTTTTCTTGGTCTCATTGATGCCCGGAGCCCGGATGCGGATTAGATAGAGCCCGCTCGCGAGAGACTCGCCTCTCTCGTTGCGTCCCGACCACTCCCAGGTCCGGATGCCGCCGGCGACATCCTCGTCCGCCAAGGTCTTGACCAGGGTCCCTTCCGTGGTGAAGACCTGGATCTTGACGTGGCCGGGATTCCTGAGCGTCACGCGCAGCGTCGCCTTCCCCCCTTGGGCCGGATCGAATACCCCGTTCCAAACGGCGGCCGCTCCTCCGGCGGGCAGGACGTCAAACTCACGGAAGCCCCAGGTCACCAGGGTCTTGGTCGTGACGAACACCGTGTCGTCGAGCGCGATGCGAAGCTTCACCTGCGAGGCCATGGGATAGTTGAGCGAGAGACTCCCGATCTGGACGCTGCCGGCGACATTGACCTGCCCCGCCACGTTGAAGGTCACGGTGTTGCCCACACCCAGCTCCCGGTCGAACTGGTCCGCCAGGAAGACCCGGACCTGAGGCGGGGCGAAATCCGAAGAAATCTGGACTGAGAAGGCGGTCACCGCGTAGCCATTCTGCACGTAGGGGTCGTTGGGCAGGACGGAGAATCCGAGCACATCAGGGACGATCGCGGCGGCCTTCAGGACGTTGAGGCGACCCGCGCCCAATTTGCCGACCATGGTCGGGTTCTGGGCGTTGATGCTGTCGGCGCCGCTGGTCAGAAGGCTGCGGACAGAGGCGGCCGCGGCGCTCGGCGCTCGGGAGTAGATCAGCCCCGCCGCGCCCACCACCATGGGACAGGCCATCGAGGTACCGCTCATGCTCACCGTCGACCCGGCCATGGAGGTGGACAGGATGTCTTTCCCGGGAGCACAGATCGTGATCCAATTCCCCCGATTGGAAAATGAGGCCAGTTGGTCGTTGTGGTCGGTGGCGCAAACGGCGATGACGCTCGGATAGGCCGCGGGGTAGAAGAGCGTCTCGACGCCGTCGTTGCCTGCGGCCGCGACCACAAGCACGCCCAAGCCCACGGCATAGGCGACGGCGTTGCTGAGGATGGGATCGTCCGTCGCCCCGCCCAGGGACAGGTTGATGACCTTAGCGCCGTTGTCAGCGGCGTACTGGAGGCCGCTGGCGATCGCTGAATTCGGGCAGCCCGCGCCGCCGCAGACCCTGACGGGCATGAGGCTGGCCTGCCACATGATCCCCGTCGTCGCCGTGGCGTTGTTGCCCGCGGCCGCCACGATGCCGGCCACGTGGGTCCCGTGGCCTTCGGTGTCATCGGGATCGGCATCGTTGTCGATGTAATCGTAGCCGGCGATGCGGTTGGCGACGAGGTCGGGGTGGGTCTTGGAGACGCCTGTGTCCAGGATCGCGATTTTGACCGGGGCGGAGCCCGTCGTGCGGTCCCAGGCGAAGGTGGCTTTGATGTCCGCGCCGGAGGCGCCTCCAGTCTGGCCCGTGTTCTTGTGATGCCACTGCTGGGTGAAGTCGGGGTCGTTCGGCGTCGTCTCAAAGAGAGTCGAAAGGTAGTCCGGCCCCGCGTACTCCACGAGGGACTCCGACTTCAGACTCTCGGAGAACTGCAGGACGTCGACAGACGGCGGAGTCTCCAGGACGCTCCAGCCATAGAGATCGGGCACGGCGATGTCCTTCTTAAGAAGGGAAGAGTAGCGGACGGTCGCGTGATCGGAGATGTCAGAGAAGACCTTTCTGAAGCTGACGACCCCGTACCGCGAGAGGAATCCTCCCAACTCATCGGGGAGTTGGGAGAACTGGGCCGCCGCGACCCCCGCGGTGACCCCGGCGGGGAGCCTGCGGAACTTCACGACGACGCGGTTCGGCACATAACCCTGCGAGGAACGCGCGGACTGGGCGAACGCCGGACTCGAAAGAATCGCCAGCGCAAGTGCGGCAAGGCGACCTCGGAGGAGAATCTCCACCGAACGGTTTGTAGCATTTTCGGCTGGGAGCACGCTCAATCAAGACTTGTCCAATGCAGGCTGAGCCTCAACGAATGGCGCCGGCCTGGACGGAACGCACGCCGGACTGCTACGATGCCTCCGTGAAGCTCCGGGAGTGGTCCGTCTACATCCTCCGTTGCGCAGACGAGAGCCTCTACACCGGCATCGCCAAGGACGTCTCGGCCCGCTTGGCGGCGCATAATTCCGGGCGGGGCGCGGCCTACACGCGCGCGCACCTCCCCGTCAAGCTCGTCTACAGGGAGAACGGCCTCACCCGCTCCGCCGCGCTGACGCGCGAGGCCCGCATCAAGGCCCTCGAGCGCGCGGAGAAGCTCTCCTTGATCAAGAAAGCCGGCCGCGTGCTGGCCGCCGCGGCGCTCCTCCTCGTCTCGGGCTCCGCCCTCGCGGTTCCGGTTTTCGACAAGGAGAGCCCCGTCGTATTCTCCTCCGCCGCGCCCCAGGCCTTCACCGCGGTCGGCGGGACGGCGTACCCGCTGCGCATGTATTTCATACGGCAGAGCTCTCGGACCGAGGTCGGCTCTGCCGCCTCCGCCGACGGAATCGCCTGGGCCGAGGAGGCCGGAGGGCGCCTGTCGACGGGGACGCTTCCCTCCGTCTCGGCGAGCTCCATCACCGGATGCGGCGTCCTGCCCCTGGCTGCAGGCGGCTGGCGCATGCTCTACTCCATCATCTCGACGACCGCGGCTTTCCGTATCCACAGCGCGACCTCCGCCAACGGCCTCGATTGGGCCAACGAGACCACCTCGCGTTTCGAGGGCGCGGGAGGCGCGACCTACCTGGCCTCGCCGAAACTCGTGAAACTCTCGGACGGGAGCTGGCGGACCTACTACGTGGCCGACCAGACCGGGGGAGGGAACTTCGCCAACGGACGGGTCTACACCTCCCGGTCCACGGACGAAGGCCTCACCTGGGGAGCCTCTTCCGTCGTCGTCTCGACGCTCGCCTACGAGATCGGCGCGTCCCTGCTGACCGACGGCCGCGTCCGGCTGTTCTACACCCACCCGCTCTCCGGCGCCTCCAGCGCGACCGTGGTCTCGAGCGCCCTGTCGAACGACGCGCTGGGCGACTCCTTCTCCGTCGAGGCCGGCTATCGCCTGTCCACGGCCGCCGTCTCCGGAACGATCGGCTTCCCGGCGCCCGTCCGATCGACCGACTCCTTCCGCTGGCGCCTCTACTACGATTTCGCGGACCCCGGCGTCCTCTCGACGGCTTCCATCCGCACCGCGCTGACCGGAGCCCCGGCCCCGGCCTCGCTGACGCCCGGAACGGTCATGAAGACCGGAGGGGTGACCTCCATCACGGTCGCGGGAGAGATATTCTCCACGCCCGCCCCGACCATCAAGCTTTCCATGCTGGGCCAGACGGACCAATTGCCCGCCAGCCTGACCCTGACCGACGACCAGACCCTGAGTACGACGTTCAACGTCTTCGGACTGAAGACGGGATTCTGGGACCTCACGGTCACGAACGCGGACGGAACCGCCGCGACCTTGAGCAACGCCCTCTTCGTGGACTTCCCCGGAGGGACCGTCACCCTCGTCAACAACCTCCTGCGCCCGCGCACCGGCGGCTCGACGAGCATCGACGTCACGACCTATAACCCCGGGAAGGTCGTGGCGCGCATCTACTCTCTCGACGGCAGGCTGGTGCGCAGGCTCGATGAAAGCGAGCGCCCCGAAGGGTCCTTCTCGCTGTCCTGGGACGGCCGCAGCGACGACGGCGGCACGGCGGCCAGCGGCCTCTACATCCTGCGCTTGACCGCGCCTAAATTGGACGCCAAATCCAAGATCGTCGTGATCCGATGAGACGACTCCTTCTCCTCGCCGTCCTCTCGCTGGCCTGCGCGCGCCCCGTGCGGGCCTCCTCCGCGGGCTCGACCGGAGGCGTCAGCCTGCGCCGGCCGGTCTCCGCGCGCGTCGTGGGTCTGGCCGAGTCCTTCGCCGCGGCCGCGGGAGGGGCGTCCTCTCTGGGAAGCAACCCCGCGGGCGCGGCCGGGGCCGCCCGACCGGAGCTGGAGAGCACCTTCACGAGCGGCGTCGTCGACGACGCCTTCGGGTTCCTCGGCTACGCCCATCCCACGCGCCTGGGCGTGGCGGCCGCCGGTCTGGCCTACTATGACGCGGGCAACGTCGAGCTGACCTTCCCGGGCGGGGCCAAAGAGACGCGCACGGCCCAGCGCGACATGATCTTCCAAGCGGGCGGGGCCAAGACGCTCGGCGCGGGCCTTTCGGCCGGAGTCCTGGCCAAGTTCTACCGGTTCGAGCTGGCCCAGGAAGCGCGCGCCTCGGGCTGGGCCGCCGACGCGGGGCTGCAGTGGGCCGCCCCCCTTGAGGGGCTGCGCCTGGGCGGAGCGATCCAGAACCTCGGGCAGGCGGTGAAGTTCGAATCGGAATCGGACCCGCTGCCCTTGACGGCGCGCTTCGGCGCGGCGTGGACGCTGAGCGTGAAACCGGCGGAACGGACGGAATCGTACTACACCGGCACGCGTCTGACCCTCCTCGCCGACGGCGTGAAGATCCGCGACGAGGCGGCCTACCCGTCGGTCGGCGGCGAATTCTGCCTGGAGGTCGGCGCCGCCACCGAATTGGCCTTGCGCGGCGGCTGGATCTTCAACCACGCCTCCGACGGCGCCGCTTTCGGCCTGGGACTGCGCGAGGGGCGCTTCGCAGTCGACTACGCGCTGGCGGCCAAGGGCATGCTGGGCAACATCCACCACGTGTCCCTGGCCGTGCGCTTCTAGTCGTCGATGAGCCGCCGCCGGCGCGCCAAACGTGCGGTCCTCCCCTGGCTCCGGGCCGGCGCGGCCCTCCTGCTCGCGGTCGTCCTCGCTTCGGCCTGGTTGGCGTTCCAAGCCGAACGGAAACTCTCCACGCTGGCCCTCGGCGGCTTGGGCGAGAGCTTCTCGACGCGCGTCTGGTCGGCGCCCTTCGTCGCGCGCGACGGAGCGCGCGCCGAGGCCGGGCGGCTGGTCGAGCGCCTCGAGCGCCTCGGCTATCGCCGCGCGGCCATGGCCCCCGGCAAAGGCGAGTACCACTGGGAAGCCCCCGAACTGCGCGTGGGGCTGCGCGGCTTTTCCGCTCCGGGCGCCGCCCAGCGCGAGGGGCTCTTCATCCTGCGCCGCGACGACGACGCGTGGCGGATCAGCGATCTCCTCGGGGAACGAGTCGAGACCTTCATGCTGGAGCCCGAGCTCGTGACCGAGCTCTCCGGCTCCAAGAAGGTCCGGCGCGACCCGCTCTCCTGGGAGCAGATCCCCCCGGCCCTGCGCGAAGCCGTGGTCGCGGCCGAGGACAAGCGCTTCTGGTCGCACTGGGGGGTGGATCCGCGCGCGATCCTCCGGGCGGCGTGGGCGAACCTGCGCGGCCATGACCTGCAGGGGGCCAGCACCATCACCCAGCAGCTGACCAAGAACATCTTCCTCACGCCGCGCCGCACGCTGAGGCGCAAGCTGTCCGAAGCGGTCCTCTCCCTCTACCTCGAACGCCGCCTCGACAAACGCCGCATCCTGACGCTCTACCTCAACCACATCTATATGGGGCAGGACGGCTCCTCCAGCGTGATGGGCATGCGCGCGGCCGCGCGGCACTACTTCGCCAAGGACACGCCCGACCTGACCCTCGCGGAGTCCGCGGCGCTGGCCGGGATGATCCGCGGGCCCGGGCTCTACAGCCCCTTCCACGACCCGGCGGCTTGCCGCGCGCGCCGCGACCAGGTTCTGCGCCGCATGCATGAGGACGGCTCCATCAGCGAACGGGAGATGCGCGCCGCTCTGGCCGAGCCCGTCGGCTCGGTCCGGGGCGCCGGAGAGGAGGAACGCCGCGAGCATGCCTACTATGTCGCCGAGGTCCTGCGCGAACTCCTCCCCCGCTACGGCGGCGACGTGCTCTACCGCAACGGCCTCTCCATCCACACCGCGATGGACCCGCTCCTCCAGTCGTACGCCCAGAAAGTCGTGCGCTCCACCCGGCACCAGGCCGCGCTCGTCGCGC
>Ga0154727_1140_pt4 | contig 10266 bp, 7 predicted proteins | sample Rifle2008BG16ft_FD_105735 | JGI IMG/M metagenome (GOLD analysis project Ga0154727, IMG submission 105735) | Elusimicrobia bacterium RBG_16_66_12 | reverse complement strand
AGGCCGCGGCGATCGCCGAGGGGGCCGCGAGGGAGGCGGTCAGGGCCGGGGCGCCGGTGATGGGAGCCGCGACGGAGAGCGTCGGCAGAGCGGAGACGACATGGGCGCCGGTCACGGGGGAGCCTCCCGAGACGACGGGGCGCGAGATCGCCGCGGCGGCAAGCGAGGCTTGCGGAGCGACGGCGGAGAGGACGACGGAGACGGCGACGAGAATAGGCGTGAGCCTCGGCGAGTTCTTCATGGGCCAATCCTACGAAACGCCCCCAAATCACGCGCGGGCCCATGGTCCCGCCGTCCCGCGGCAGAGGTCCCGCCGCAATCCAGGACTTTGGACCCACAGTCCGCGCGGGTCCCGATTTGATAGGATTGCGCTCCCCATGGAAATCGGCATCGTCGGTCTTCCCAACGTCGGAAAATCCACTATTTTCAACGCGTTGACGTCCGGCAATGCCGCCGCGTCGAATTATCCCTTCACGACGATCGAGCCCAACGTGGGGGTCGTCGCCGTGCCGGATCCGCGCCTGGCCCGCCTGACGGAGGTCGCCAAGCCGAAGAAGACCATCCCGGCTTCCTGCCGCTTCGTCGACATCGCGGGGCTGGTCAAAGGCGCGTCCCAGGGAGAGGGACTCGGCAATAAGTTCCTGGCCAATATCCGGGAAGTGGACGCCATCCTGCACATGGTGCGGCTGTTCAAGGACCCCGACGTGGTGCACACGATGGGCGGAGTCGACCACAAGCGCGACATCGACGTCATCGAGACCGAGCTGATGCTGGCCGACCTCGACAGCCTGACCAAGCAGTACGACAAGGTCTCGGGCAAGGCGAAGTCGGGCGACAAGGCCGCGCGGGAAGCCCTGGTCATCCTCGACGCGCTGAAGAGCGGTCTGGAGGCGGGCCAGCCCGCGCGCGCGCTGGGCCTGGACCCGCGGGCGATCAAGGACTTCTGCCTGCTCACCGCGAAGCCCGTCCTGTACGTGGGCAACACCGACGAGACCCCGGATGCGGCGATCATCGCGGACTTCCAGGCCTACACGAAGGCGCGCGGCTCGGAGTCGGTGGTGATCTGCGGCAAACTGGAAAGCGAGATCGCCCAGCTCTCCGGCGAGGACCGCGCGATGTTCATGAAGGACCTGGGCATGGAGACGAGCGGCCTCGAGAAGGTGATCGTCGCGGCCTACAAGACACTGGGGCTGTGCTCCTACTTCACGGTGGGCGAGATGGAGGTCCGGGCCTGGACGATCCCGGTCGGGGCGAAGGCGCCCCAGGCCGCGGGGGTCATCCACACGGACTTCGAGAAGGGCTTCATCAAGGCCGACATCTACTCTTACGTGGACATCGACAAGTACGGCTCGGAGGCGGCGCTGCGCGAGAAGGGTCTGATCCGCTCCGAAGGCAAGGAGTACACGGTCAAGGACGGCGATGTCTGTCACTTCAAGTTCAACAACTGATCCTCCTGTCCGTTGCCGCCATTTCGGGACCTGCGGCGGCTGCTCGCTGCAGGACCGCTCCTACGAGTCCCAGCTCGTCTATAAACAGGAAAAGGTCCGCGCCGCTTTAAAGGGGATCGAAGGTCTTCCCGCTCTCTCCATCCTGGGCGCACCCGTGATCTGGAACTACCGCAATAAGATGGAGTTCAGCTTCGGCGACGTCTATCCTCCCGTCGCGGGGCAATGGCTGAAGCTGGGGATGAAGCCGAAGGGTCGCTGGTACGAGATCCTGGACCTGCAGGAATGCCGCCTCCCCAGCCCCGAGGCCGCCCCGCTCTTGGCCGCGGTGCGCTCCTGGGCGGAGGATGAGAAGGTCCCCCCTTATAATTCCCATAAAAAGGAAGGACAGCTGCGGCACTTGGTCATCCGGGAAGCCAAGAACCGTCCCGAGCGGATGGTCATCCTGGTCACGACGACGGGGGATATCCCGAAGAAGTCGTTCATGGAGGCGGTGCTGTCCGTCTATCCCGCGACGACCATCCTGCTGGGGGGCAACGCGAAACTCTCCGACACGGCCGTTTCGGATTCCCTGGAAGTCTTGACGGGGCCGGGGCATGTGACGGAGACCCTGCGCTTTCCGGACGGCTCGGTGGACTATCGGATTTCTCCGCATTCCTTCTTCCAGACGAACTCTCTCGGCGCGCAGGTCTTGTACGGCCTTCTGCGGGGCTGGTCGCGCGAGATCCGGGCGAAGACGGTGCTGGACCTGTATTGCGGCGGCGGGGGGATCGCGCTGTCCTTGGCGGGGGCGGTGGAGAAGATCCTCGGGGTGGAATCGAATCAATCCGCGGTCGAAGACGCGAAGGCGAACGCGGACTTGAACGGCCTGAAGAACTGCGATTTCTACGGGGGGACGGTGGAGTTTCTGCTTCCCGCCTTGCTGGACATGAGGCCGGAGGCGGTGGTGGCTGACCCGCCGCGCGCGGGTCTGCACGCGAAGGTCGCGGCGACCTTGCTCGAGATGGCGCCGCCGGTCCTGTTCTACGTCTCGTGCAATCCGGAGTCGTTGGCGCGGGACCTGAAGGTGCTGGGAGCGCGGTATTGCGTCGAGCGGCTGGCGTGCGTGGACCTGTTCCCGCACACGGACCATGTCGAGACGGTCGTCTGGCTATCGCTGTGTTGAGGCTTTCCGACGCCTCCTCGGCCCGCCTCGTGGAGGTGTTCTCCTCGCTCCAAGGCGAGGGCCTGCGCGTGGGCGAGCGCCAGATCTTCGTGCGCTTGGGCGGGTGCAACCTCCACTGCGACTACTGCGACGAGCCCGACGCGATCGCCATCCCCTCGGGCAAGGCCGAAAGCGCCGCGCGCGTGAAGGCCGCCATCGCGCGTCTGGACCGCGGTCACCGGCACCGCTGCGTCTCCTGGACCGGGGGGGAGCCGCTCCTTCACGCCGCGTTCCTGGCTCCCTTGATGCGCTGGGCGCATGAGCGCGGGCTGGAGAATTATCTGGAGACCAACGGGACCCTTCCGGCCGCCATGCGCGCGCTGGCCCCGCTCTGCAACGTGGTGGCCATGGACGTGAAGCTGCCGTCCTCCACGGGCCGGGCGACCTGGGACCTGCACCGGGCCTTCCTCGAGGAAGCCCCGCGCGGGACCTTCGTGAAGGTGGTGCTCGCCGCGCGCTCGACCGAGGCGGAGTGGCGAAAGGTCCTGTCCCTCATGAGGGGCGCGCCGCGCCGCCTGCCGCTCGTGCTTCAGCCGGCGACCGCGATGCACGGCGCGGACACGATCCCGCCCAAGCGCTGTCTGCGTTTCGAGTCCATGGCGCGCCGGGTCGTGCGCGACGTGCGGGTGGTGCCTCAATGGCATCACTACTGGCGCCTTCCCTGAAAATCAGGAGGCGCCGAGACCGGCGTCCTTTTAATCGGACCGTCTCAGCGCCTCAGGAGCAACCCGCCCCGGACCCGTCACGCGACTGCTTCGAGCGGCCCCCGCGGCTCGGCGACCCGCGACGACGCGCCACACGACGGCTCGTCACGAACGTCGATTTCGCAACGACTCGGACTCTCACGCGACCGCCGGTCTAGGCCTCGGCCGGGACCCGGCGTCCTCCTTTTCCGCCATCACACCACCGGTTCCGGGGCGGGTGACGCCATGAGTATAGCCCAAAAACTTGTAGTGTCAAGACCCACGAAATGATATGGGTCCTCGACGAGAGCTAAAGGACGGGAGCGCCGGGGCGCTGGAATCGGCGGGCCAGCTCATCGCGGTTGAGGGCGAGCATCGTGCGCCGGCCGTGCGGGCAGGCGGAGCCGTCGCGGCAGGCCTCGAGCTTGTCGAGGAGCTTGTAGGCCTCCTCCTCGCCCAGGCGGTCGTGAGCCTTGACCGCGGCCTTGCAGGCCACCGTGGCGATCGCGTCGTGACGCAGTCGCGCGGCGTCGTCGACGGGGCCCGAGACCGAATCGACGACGCGGTGCACGAGCTTCTTGACGTCCTCGTCCAGGCCGAAGACGGACGGGATCGCGGTCACGTGCAGTCCGCCCTTGCCGTGGGCGACGACCTCGAAGCCCAGCGCGCGCAGGCGCTCGGCTTTTGCCAGGACCATGCGCACCGCGGAGGCGGGCAGGTCCACCGGGACGGGGAGCATCAGCTTCTGCGACTTGGCCTCCCCGTCGGAGGCCTCGGCCATCAGCTGCTCGAAGAGGACCCGCTCCGCCGCGGCGTGCTGGTCGAGCATGAAGAGCCCGCCCGAGGCCTCGAAGAGCAGATAGCTGCGCTCGATCTGTCCCAGGTAGCGGAAGGGGGGTGTGTACCAGGCCGGCGCGCCCTCGGGCGCGGTCAGGGACATGGAGGCGCCCAGCTTCAGCTGCTTGAACTCCTCGGGGAAGAAGGACCTGCCGCCGAGATAATGCGGCGTCGTCTCTCCCTGCGCGGCCGCGGACGGCGCCGGGGCGTCGGCCGCGATTGACGCGGCCTCGGGGGCCGCGGTGATGGGCTCGGCGGCCTTCGCCGCGGCCAAGGCGGCGGCGACCAGGCCTGAGATCAGGCCGAACATCTCGCCGTCATCCTTGAAGCGGATCTCGCGCTTGCCGGGGTGGACGTTCACGTCGAAGGCGTCGGGGTTCAGCTCCAGCATCGCCACGCAGACCGGGTGCTTGCCCGAGGGGCGCTCGCCGTAGGCTTTGTAGAGCGCCTGCTGGAAGACTCGCGAGGAGACTGGCCGTTTATTGACGAAGAAATACTGGAAGTTGCGCGAGGAGGGCATCTTGCCCAGCGGCGAGACGAGCATGCGCAGCCGGACGCCCGGTCGCTCCGCGTCGATGGGCAGAAGCCCCCCGGCCAGGTCGTCGCCCAGCACGCGTGCCGCGCGCATGTCGATGTCCGAGAAGACGTCGCCCGACTTCTCGGGCTCGAAGTGGACCACCAGGCGGTTCTCGGATTTATAGGTGAAGCGCACGCCCGGGTTGGCCAGCGCCGCCTCCTCGACGACGGCGACGAGCTTGGCGCGCTCGAAGGCGTCGGACTTCATGAACTCGAGGCGGGCCGGGGTGTTGAAAAAGAGCTCCTTGACCAGGATGGTCGTGCCGGGGACCGCCGGGGCGGGCCCGGTCGACCAGACGTGGCCGGCGCTGGCCGAGACGCGCCAGCCGGTCTTGGACTCGCGGGTGGCGCTGGTGACGACTATCTTGGACACGGCGGCGATGGCGAAGAGGGCCTCGCCGCGGAAGCCGAAGGTGGTCAGCGTGTCGAGGTCCGACACGTCGGCGATCTTGCTGGTCGCGTGCTGCTCGAGGCAGGCGCGGACGTCCGTCTCGTCCATGCCGCAGCCGTCGTCGCAGACGCGCAAGGACGCCCGGCCCGCGCCCGCGACCTCGACGTCGATGCGGGTGGCCCCCGCGTCGAGGGAGTTCTCCAATAGTTCTTTCAGCAGCGATGCGGGACGCTCGACCACCTCGCCGGCGGCGATGCGGGAATAGACCGCTTCCGGCAATTTCCGGATGATCGGCATCAGAGCTTCTTCTTCAGCGCGTTGAGGGCCTGCAGGGCCTCGATCGGCGTCATGGTCTCGGGATTGAGGAGCTTCAGGGTCTGCAGGACCGGGTTCTCCTCGAAGAGCGGCAGTTCCATCGGCGAGTCCCGGCGCGCGGTCTTGCCCGCCAGGCGACCGGAGGCGGACTCGTTCTCCAGGCCCGACAGGATCTCGTTGGCGCGCGCGATGAGCCCGGCCGGCAGGCCGGCCAGGGCGGCGACGTGGATGCCGTAGGAGCGGTCGGCCGGCCCCTCGCCGATCTTGTGGAGGAAGACGACCTCAACATGGCCCTCGGCGTTGCGCCACTCCTTGACCTCGACGTTGCCGTTGACGACGCCGGGCAGGGTCTTGGCCAACTCGGTCAGCTCGAAGTAGTGGGTGGCGAAAAGGGTGCGCGGCCCGCCGTGCAGGTGCTCGAGCACGGCCCAGGCGATGGAGATCCCGTCGAAGGTCGAGGTGCCGCGGCCGACTTCGTCCAGCACCACGAGGGAGCGAGCCGTCGCGGAGCGGAGGATATGCGACGTCTCCTTCATCTCGACCATGAAGGTGGAGTCTCCCTGCGCCAGCGCGTCCTGGGCGCCGATGCGGGTCAGGATCTTGTCGACCATCCCCACCCGCGCGGAGCGCGCCGGCACGAAGGAGCCGATCTGGGCCAGCAGCGCGATCAGCGCGTTCTGGCGCAGGAAGGTGGACTTGCCCGACATGTTTGGGCCGGTGAGGATCAGGATCTGCGGGTTGCGCGCGTTCAGGACCAAGGTGTTCGGCACGAAGGAGCCGGAGGGCAGCAGGGCCGCCAGCACGGGGTGGCGGCCGTCGACGATCTCCAGGTCGTGGGTGAGGTCCACCTTTGGCTTGACGAAATCCTGCATCGCCGCGACGGCGGCCAGCGATTGAAAGACATCCAGTTCCGACAGTATCTCGGCCAGGCGCAGCAGCGCGCCGTGCCGCTCGAGGGCATCATCGCGCACCTCGTCGAAGAGCTTCGCTTCCAGGCGGAGCATCTTGTCCTCGGCGGACAGGATCCGCGTCTCGAGCTCCTTGAGCTCCGGGGTGATGTAGCGCTCGGCGTTGGTCAGCGTCTGCTTGCGGGTGTAGCTCGCGGGGGCCTTGGGCGACTGGGACTTCGAGATCTCCAGGTAATAGCCGAAGACGGAGTTGTAGCCGGCCTTTAGGCTGGAGATGCCCGTCGCTTTCTTCTCGCGCTCCTCGAGCTCGCGCAGGACCTGATCCGAGTCGTTCTTGAGGCGCCGCAGCTCGTCGAGCTCGGCGTGGAAGCCGGCGCGGATCAGGCCGCCGTCGGAGAGCTTCGCGGGCGGGTCCTCGATCAGGGCCCGCGCCAGATATTCCCGCAGTCCGTCCAGGGTCTTGGCCGTCTCGCGCAGGTCCTCGGCCAGGTCGGCCAGGCCCGAGGAGAACGAGACGTCGGCGATCCACGACTCCAGCTCCGGAAGGCGCGACAGGGAGCGGCGCAGGGCTCCAAGGTCGCGGGGGCCGGCCTGGCGGGTGGACAGGCGGGCGGTCACGCGCGGCAGATCGGCGATTTCTTGAAGCACGCGGCCCAATGATTGACGGGCGTCGGGCTTGTCGAGCAGGTCCTCGACGCAGTTCTGGCGGTGCTCGATCTCGCGCAGGTCGGTGGAGGGATGCAGGAGCCAGTTCTTGAGCTTGCGGCTGCCCATCGGGGTGCGGCAGCCGTCGAGCAGGCCCCAGAGGGTGTGACGCTTCTCGCCTGAGGCGGCCTCGACGAGTTCCAGCGTCCGGATGGCCGTCTCGTCGAGCTGCATCACGGCGCCGGCTTCTTTGTAGGCGGGCTCGGGCAGTTCGCGCAGTCGGAAGCGGGCCTCGTCGACATACCGCCGCGCGGACAGCGCGGCCTTCAGGGCCAAATGGTGATTTTTCCAAATTGACCCGTTCGACCATGCCGGGATCTCTCCGTTCTTCGTCGTTTCCTTGATGGTCAGGCACGTTTTTGCCGGCAGAACTTGCCTCAGCCATAATGCCGAAGCCGCCTCGCCCGAGGCGATGACCTCGGCCGGGCGCATGCGCGCGAGCAGGTCGTAGAGCTTGCGCGAGTCGCGGTCGTTGAGGGCCTGGGTCGCCCAGGATTCCCCCGTGGACACGTCCAGGCAGGCCGCGCCCCAGCCGACCAGGTCGTGCTCGACGGCGACGAGAAAATTGGAGGCCGCGGGGTCGAGGAGGTCGTCTTCGACGACGGTGCCCGGCGTGACCACGCGGATCACGCCGCGGCTGACCAGCTTCTTGTCCTTGGACGGGGCTTCCAGCTGCTCGGCGATGGCGATCTTTCGCCCCGCGCGCAGCAGGCGCGCCAGATAATTCTGCGCGTTGTGGAAGGGCACCCCGCACATCGGCACGCCCTGGCGCTGGGTCAGGACCAGCCCCAGGATCTGCGAGGCGTCGCGCGCGTCCTCGCCGAAGAGTTCGTAGAAGTCGCCCAGGCGGAAGAACATCAGTGCCTCGGGGTGCCGGGCCTTCAGATCCTGGTACTGCCGCATCACCGGGGTGTCGGGGAGGGCCTCCGTCGAGGACATGCGCGGATTATAGCAATTCAACCATCGTGCGGCGCCCGGATGTCGACCTTGAATCCGATGTGAGAGCGCGTTTTCTCAGGTCGGTCCATGAGTCGGCGGATGCTGGAGAAGAGGACGTGGACGTCCTCATCATGGCCGTCGAGACGTGATTCAAAACATCGCGACGCCGAGTTCGGTGAACACGAGCGGCGGGGCGCGCTGATCTCCTCGGCCGCGGTCGGATGACGTAGTTCCATTCGCCATGAAACGCCTGAGGGATCAGCGTTTGTCTAAGACTTTTGCCACGGGCTGATAGCGCGCGTTGCTGCGGGAGGCAGCTTCCCTCGTCCTCAATCGTCGTTAGGTGAGAGATGCAATTGCTTCGTGCGTTTATTGATTTCCGCACGGAAATTGCCGATTATCCGCCCGTTCTTTACGACGGTCACGGCGTACAAGATATCCTCGCCGCTCTGCTCTGTGGAGTAGGGGACGAAAAGACTTATGTCCTGCATGCCTTTTCCGACGACATTTTCAACGTAGTCCAGAACTTCGCCGGAATTGGCCGCAAAGACTTTGGTCAGGAGTGTCTGATGCTCTTTGTTGACCTTGAACGAGAATTCAATTTTAACGTTCCCCACGACGGGAGCGGCAAGGACGCCCACGACGGCCGCCCCGCCGCCGACCGCGGAGATGAGACCGAACACGACCGCAAGCTCCAGAAGGCCGTTGGCTAAAATCAGCGCGCCCCCGAGGGCGAGCAGAACGCCTAGCGTGTTCGACACGGGATCATCCAGCCCGTCTCCGCCGTTCGATGCGTCGTCCACCCGCACCACGATCGAAAAGCCCATAAGGGCGGCTCCAAGCCCCAGCGCCATGAGTCCCGCCGAGTGCGTCAGGCCGACCGCCGCAGCGAGAGCGGGACCGAACGCCAGCAGACCTCCCCCCGTCGCCGCCAGGCCGATCCCTGCCAGGAGCGCGAGCGTTCCCACGCTGATCCTGCCGGCTTGACCGGAGCCGGGCTTCGGGGCCTTCTCGACTCGAGGCGCGGGCGCCTTCGTCTCCTCAAGCGCTTCGCCCACGGAGGTCATCAGGGCGGCGGAATTGATGGACGCGTAGGCGCTCAGGATGGCCTCGCCTTCGCGAAGCCTGAACTCGCCGATCGCCTCTCGATCCATCTGCGCCCCGCGGCCGCTGTCGCCGCCGGAACGGTAGCGGTACGCCGCGAGAATCCGATCCTTTGCCGTGACGAGCATGGGGCCGTCCCCCTGCATGCGCGCCGCGATGATGGTCTCGCCTTCCACAAGGTGGACGCGCGCGACCGCCAGGCGCTCGAACGTCGGCTTGGCCCCGCTGTCGCCCGGGGATCGAGAGAACCACGCCGCGACCGCGCCGTCCCGCGCCGTGATCACGAGGGGGGAACCCGTCAGATCGACGCTCACGATGCGCTCGCCGGCGTCCAGGGGCACGCGGCCCCACTCCTGCCCCTCGAACCGGTCCGCCCGGCCGCTGTCGCCGCCGGGGATCCGGAAATAGGTGGAGATGGCCCCGTCCTTGATGGTGGCCACGACCGGGAAGCCCGCATTCCCGTTCTTGAGAGCGGCGCCCATAATGCGCTCGCCGCGCCGAAGGCGGATGCGGCCCGCGGCCCAGCGCTTGAAGGTTGTCTTGGCCCCGCTGTCGCCCGGCGAGTGATACGACCACACCGCGACCAAGCCGCCCCGCGCTGTGATCAAGACCGGAGAATCCCCCCCGACACGATCGGCCGCGACGATGATCTCGCCTCGTTCCAGACTGAGACCGCTCGCGATGCTCCGCTCAAAGCGCGGTTCGGCCTGGCTGTCGCCGGGCGAGACCCATCGATAGGTCGTGATGGTGCGACCGGTCGCGGACTCTTGCAGCTTCCCTGGATTGGGCGTCATCTTTTGCGTAGAATCCGTATCCGCGACGGCTCCATCCGAAGCGTCTTCCGAGAGGGATTTCGGGTTCTCGAACAAGGCGTCCAGGCGCGAGCCGAGCTCCTTGATGGAACCGGCATCGTCGAGGTCGAATTTTTGGCGGGAATTGGCAAGTTGGGCGGCCAACGGCTGGAAGGATTTAGCGGAGGTCCGCGCGTCCGCGACGGGGAGCGGGTTCACCGCGATGTCGGGGCGCGGCGCCGGCGTTGGAAGCAGGGAGGCGCCCAGGTCCAGGTTCGCGGAAGCAAACGGCATGATGGAGCCCCCTGTCTGGTTGAGGATGGGAACGGCCAGGACCTGGCCCGGCGTGCCGGCGCGGACGGCGCCGG
>Ga0154727_1075_pt3 | contig 10315 bp, 13 predicted proteins | sample Rifle2008BG16ft_FD_105735 | JGI IMG/M metagenome (GOLD analysis project Ga0154727, IMG submission 105735) | Elusimicrobia bacterium RBG_16_66_12 | reverse complement strand
CGCGGCCAATGTCCTCAACATGACCGTGGTGACCGAGCTCCTGGAGCGCTTCGCGCTGTTCCTTCCCTCGCTCGTGGCCTGCGTGCTGATCCTCTTCGGCGGCCTGCTCTTCGCGCGGCTCCTGTCGCAGGTCCTCAGCAACGCCGCCTCGGCCAACTCCGTCAAGGGCGGCAACGCGGTCGCGGCCGCCGCCTGGGTGACGGTCGTCGCCGCCTCCGCGGCCGCCGCCCTGGAGCAGCTCGGCGTGCGGCCGGTCCTGCTCGTCTCCGCGGTCCAGATCCTCCTGGGCTCCGTCGGCCTGGCGCTGGCCGTCGCCTTCGGATTGGGCGCCAAGGAGCTCGCCGCCGACTTCCTCAAAGACCTCCTCGCCCGGAAGCGCTGAGACCATGGCCAAGATCCTCGTCGTCGACGATGAGCCCTCGATCCTCTCGCTCATCCGCTTCCTGCTGGAGAGGTCGGGGCATTCGGTCTCCGGGGCGTGCGACGGTCAGGTCGCGCTAGAGGTCCTCGGCGTCGAGCCGGAGAACGCCTCCGCGAGCCTCCCCGACCTGGTCGTCCTCGACGTGATGATGCCCATCCTCGACGGCCTCGCCGTGGCCAAAGCGATGAGCTCGCACCCCCGCGCCTGCCGAGTCCCCATCATCATCGTCACCGCTAAGGGCGACATGCGCGGGCTCTTCGAGGCGATGCCGCAGGTCGCGGGCTTCTTCCTAAAGCCCTTCGATCCCAAGCTGCTGCGCGAGACCGTCGCGCGGCTGACCGCGCCGAAGTAAGCCTCTCAGGGCCGGACGGGCGGGGCGGGGATGTCCTTCTTGAGCGGGCGGCGCCGCGGGGGACGAGAGAGCTTGATCATCGGCACGCCCTTGACCGCCGGGGCGTAGGGCGCCCCCGCGGGCTTCCGCGGGTCCTCTTCGTCTCGTCCCGGCCGGGCCGCCTCGGAGGCGGACGGCGGCGCGGACGGGCGGCGCGAGAGCACCCGCGAGACGACGAAGGCCCCAAGGGCCAGGGCTGCGGTCACGAGGACGATCTCGAGCGTCCGCTTCATATCAGTCGAGGTAATCCCGCAGGGACTTGCTGCGCGACGGGTGCCGCAGCTTGCGGATGGCCTTGGCCTCGATCTGGCGGACGCGCTCGCGGGTCACGCGGAAGATGCGGCCGACTTCCTCGAGCGTGCGCGGATAGCCCGAGTCGATGCCGAAGCGCAGCTTGATGATCTTGCCCTCGCGGTCGGTCAGCGAGGAGAGGACCTTCTCGATCTCGGCGCGGCGCAGGAAGGTGCCCGCGGAGTTCGACGGGGCCGAGGTCGTCTTGTCCTCGATGAAGTCCTCGAGGTAGCTGTCCTCGTCCTCGCCGATCGGGGTCGCGAGCGAGACCGGCTCCTGCATGATCTTCAGGACGTTCTTCACCTTGTCCATGCTGATATGCAGCGAGCGCGTATACTCTTCGAGGGAAGGCTCGCGGCCGAACTCCTGGCGGTAGCGCCGGGTCACCTTCGTGAGCTTGCTGATCAGCTCCTTCATGTGGACCGGGATGCGGATCGTGCGCGCCTGGTCGGCGATCGCGCGGTTGATCGACTGGCGGATCCACCAGGTGGCGTAGGTGGAGAACTTGAAGCCGCGCTTGTACTCGAACTTCTCGACGGCCTTCATCAGGCCCAGGCCGCCCTCCTGGATCAGGTCGGAGAGCTCCAGGTTCGAGTTCACGTGCTTCTTCGCGATCGAGACCACCAGGCGCAGGTTGGCCTTGATGAGCTTGAGCTTGTCGACGAGGATGGTCTCCTCGAGGTTGACGATCTTGTCGTTGAGCTCGAGGAAGCGCTCCAGCGGGATGGGCAGGGTGTTCTGGATGCGCTGGATGCGGTCCTGGACGGCCTCCATGTTCTCCATCGCGGCCTCGACGGCCGACGGCGCGTAGCCGGTCTTGGCGTGGAAGGCCTGGGGCCGCATCTTGCCCTTCTTGAGCTGGGCGAAGTAGGTGGTCAGCTCATCGTAGGAGCAGCCGTAGCGGTGCTGGTAGCGCTCCATCTCGTCGCGGCACTCGTAGATCTTGGCCGCGAGGTTCTTGATCTTGTTGGTCAGGCGCTTGATCTTGTCCTGGTTGAGGTTGAGGCTGACGATGCGCGCGATGACGGCCTTGTTGATCTGCTCGATCTTCTTCTGCAGCTTGATGCGGCGCTGGGGCTTCAGCTTCGTGTTCTCGAGCTTGGCGCGCACGGCCATCATCTGCTTCTCGGCCCGGGTGATGAACTGCGCGACGGACTTCATCTTGCGACGCATGCCGGAGAGCTCGGCGGTCGTCTTGCGGCCGCGCGGCATCAGCTCCTTGGGGGTCATCTCCTGCTGCTCGATGAGCGTCTCCCAGGAGCGGATCTCGCGCATCGTGACCGGGGACTCCAGCACCAGCATGCGCAGCTCCTTCTCGCGCTCGCGCACGTTGCGGGCCAGAGTGACCTCTTCCTCTCGGTTCAACAGCGGCACCCGGCCCATCTCGGAGAGGTACATCCTGATCGAGTTGGAGATGTCGGAAGACCCGCCCCAGTCCTCGGAGAAGCGCTCGCGCTCCGCGACGGGGCTGGCGGACGGCTTCTTGCGGTCGACGACCTCGATGCCGAGGTCCTCGAGCGCCGTCATCAGCTCGTCGACCTCCTCGGACTTCATGTTCGCCACGGAGACCGTGCGGCTGATCTCCTCGAGGGTCAGATAACCGTGTTCTTTGCCGAGGTCGATCAGGTTCTTCATCGCCTGGCTCGTCTGGATCGCCATCTTGTCTCCTATCCTATCCGCGCTTCGTGCCCTTCAATTCCACGACGAGGCGCTGGTACTCGTCGCGCAGGCCGGCGTCCACGGGGCGGCCCGCCCCCATCGAAAGAACTGCCGGCTCGATCTCCTTGAGCCGCTTCAGGCGCCGGCGCTTGTCCAGCATCGCCGACAGCACGCCCGCCGGGTCTTCATAGCCCAGCTCGTCGACGAGAAGCCGCGAGGCCGCCCCGCGTTCCGCGGGCGGCAGGGCTTCGAGCAGACGCCCTCCCCACCCCTCGCCATACGGCCCCGCGGCGCGAAGGCCCGCGAGGATCGCCCGCCCGGCGTCCGAGTCGAGGACCGCCTCTTCGACGTCCCTGGCCGAGACCGGGGTCTTGAAGAGCACGCCGAGGAGCTGGAGGTCCCACGTCGGGATGTCCGCGGGTCGGATCGGTTCCACCTTGACGGGGGAAGGCGCGGTCGCGGGCCCGCGTCGCGCCTGCGGGATGGCCTTGCCGCCCGAGCGGCGCAGGGACTCCTCGTTGAGGCCCAGACGCAAGGCCAAGCGGCGGACCCACTCGTCTTTAAGGACCTCGTCCGGACACTGGGAGATCGTCGAAAGGACGTCCTTGGCCACGGCGGACTTTGCCTCCGGCGTCAGCTCGCCCGCGCGCTTGATCAGCAGTTCGGTCTTGAAGGCGACCAGGTCCAGGGCGGCGTCGAGCGCGCCCTGCAGAGCCTCCAGGCCCTTGGCGTGCAGGAGCTCGTCGGGGTCCTTGCCCTCGGGCACGGTGCCCACGCGCACGCCGAGACCGGCGGCGAGCGCGACCTCGGCGCCGCGCACCGCCGCGGTCTGGCCGGCGGCGTCGGCGTCGAAGACGATGACGGCGGAATCGGCATAGCGCTTGAGGAGCATCGCGTGCTCGCCGGTCAGCGCCGTGCCGAGCGGCGCGCAGGCGGTCTTCAGTCCGTGCTGGTGGGCGGCGATGACGTCCATGTAGCCTTCCATCAGGTGCGCCTTGCGTCCCTTGCGCACGGCGGCGGCTCCCTCGAAGAGGCCGTACAGGACCCGACTCTTCGAGAAGACCGGAGACTCGGGGCTGTTGAGGTACTTGGGCTCGCCGTCTCCCAGCGTGCGTCCGCCGAAGCCGATGACGGAGCCCTTGCCGTCCCGGATGGGAAACATCAGGCGGTCGAAGAAATAGTCGCGCGGGGAGCCGTCGGCGCGCTTGGCCGCGAGTCCCGCCTTCATCAGGATCTCTTCCTCGAAGCCCTTTCGGCGCGCCGCGGCGACCAGATTGCCTTGGCGCGGGGCATAACCCAGCACGAAGCCGTCGACGGACGCGGCGTTGAGATGGCGGGAGGCGACATACTTGCGCGCGGCCTCGGCGGCGGGGTCCCTCTGGAGCAGGGCGTGATAATGCTGCGCCGCATACTCCAGCGCCTCCTTCATGCGCAGGCGCGCGCGATCCTCCGGACCGAGCGTTTTATCGGCCTCGATGACGACGCCCACGCGGGCGGCCAGCTTCTCGGCGGCCTCGGTGAAGGCGAGGTTCTCGGTCTTCATCACGAAAGAGAACGCGTCGCCGCCCTCGCCGCAGCCGAAGCAGTGGAAGGTCTGGCGCTCGGGGCTGACGATGAACGAGGGGCTGCGCTCCTGATGGAAGGGGCAGCGGCCCTTCAGGTTTCGCCCCGCCCGGGACAGCGGAACGCACTCCCCCACCAGCTCGACGATGTCGAGCCGGGTCCGAATGAGCTCCAACGTCTCGGGAGGGATCATGGCCATCGGATCACGGGAAAACCGGGAAGCCGGCACCGCCCCTGAAAGGAGCGGTGCCGGCTCGCGTCGCCTTCTCAGGGGACGCGGCGCCGCTTGGCGCGCCGCATCTTGCGGCGGGCCTCGGCGGCCTTCAGCTTGCGCTTCATCGCGGGAGACATGTAGTGCTCGCGGCGCTTGACCTCTTTGAGGACGCCGTTGCGCTCGCACTCGCGCTTGAAGCGGCGCAGAGCCTCTTCGAGCCCCTCGCCTTCACGCAGTTTGATGAAAACCATTTTTTAAAGATTCACCACCTTTCCATCGTCGGAAGAAAGAGTCTCAACCCGGGGGCCATGCCATCGGGCGACCGGCCAAAAGATGATAGTGCAGATGCGCGACCGACTGTCCGGCCCCGCGCCCGTTGTTCGTCACCAGCCTGAACGACGAGAGCGAAGCGCCCTCGGCGATGCGGCAGGCCAAGCGCTGCAGGTGCCCCAAAAGGGCAAGGTCCTCGTCGGTCGACGCGGCCAGGCTGCCCAAGTGTTTCTTGGGGACCACCAGGACATGCGTCGGGGCCTGAGGAGCAACGTCCTTGAAGACAAGCGCTTGCTCGTCCTCGTGGACGATCTGGGCGGGAATCTCGCGTCGGACGATCCGGCAGAACAGGCAGTCTGAACTCAAGTCAATCGGGATTATATCCTTATAGTCCCATTCCAGCAAGGGTCCTCGGCTCCCTGCCGACCGTAGGCCTAAAGGTCCGGAGAGGCCTCTCCGAAATTCTTGGACAGGCAGTCCGGGCAGATGCCGTGACTGAACACCAACCCGGAGTGGTGCTTCTGGAAATAGGCCTCCATCTGCTGATAGGAGTCCCCCTCGCCGCGCAAGCGCCGGCAATGAGCGCAGATGGGGATGATGCCCTCCAACTCGCTCAGCCGGTTGGCCACGCTCAGAAGCCGCTTGGCCGCGCGCAGGCGCAGGCGCAGCGGCTCGGCGAGGTTCGGCTTGCTGACGAAATCGTCGACCTCCGCGAGCCCGGCGGCCTCGTATGCCTTCGGGTCCATAGAGGCCCCGGTGACCAGGATGAAGTAGGTGTAGGCGCGAGACTTCCTCGCGCGCACGCGCCGGCACAGCTCGAGGCCGTCCATCCCGGACATCCGCATGTCGCTGACCACCACATGGATCTCCGTGCGTCCGAGGATCTCCCAGGCTTCCTCTCCGCTGGCCGCGGTCAGGATTTTGCGATCGCCCGCCCTCAACGCCTCGTTCAACAGGGAAAGCACCAGAGGATCGTCGTCGACCAGGAGGACGTTCATGACGTTCAGCGCGTCGAAGAGGCCGCTCATAGGGCTCCGAGCTCGTACTGGATCAGGGTGACGGCCGCGACGGCCGCCGTCTCGGCGCGCAGGACCCGCGGGCCCATCCCGAAGACCACCGCGTCCTCGGCTTCGGCCATCTCGACTTCCTCCTCGCTGAAGCCGCCCTCGGGGCCGATGAAAAGCCGGACGTCCAGGGACTCCGCGCCCCGCTTCACGTCGGCGTCGCGCAGGGCCCTGCGCAGGGTCTCGGCCGCCACGGAGCCCTTCATGCCTTCCCAGGCCAGCAGCGTCAGTCCCTGGCCCTTGCAGGCGCGGATGGCGTCGCGGAACTGCACGGGCTCCCGCACGAGAGGCAGGTCGGCGCGGCCGCTCTGCTTGGCCGCCGCCATCACGATGCGCGACCAGCGCTCGGCCTTGGATTTGGCGCGGGGCGCCTCATGGAGGAGGACCACCGTGCGCGGCGTCAGCACCGGCACGAAGGAAGCCACGCCCAGCTCCGTGCCCTTCTCCAGCGCGTCATCCCAGTGACTGGCCTTCAGCAGGCCCAGGTGGAGATGCAGCCGCACCGGCTTGCGGACGTCATCGGCCTTCAAGGTGGCGGTGAGCCGGCCCGTGACGGAGCCGTCGGCGTCGATGGTCTCGATGACGCCCTCGAATCGTCCGCCCCGGCCGTCGAAGAGCTCCAGGGACCGGCCCTTCGCGTAGCGCAGGACCTTGACCACATGAAAGGCCTCCGGGCCGCTCAGCCGGAAGGACTTCCTCTGGATGTCCTCGGGGGCGACGAAGAACTGGGGCATGGCGTCAATCCTTGCCGAAGAGGCGGCCGAACACGCCGGAGTCCCCGGGGGCCGCGTGCGCGGCCTCGAAGGCCTTGCGCAGATCCTCGAAGAGTTCGCGCTGACGGGCGTTGAGCTCCCGCGGCACGTCCACGCGGACGTGGACGAGAAGATCCCCCCGCCCGCGCCCGTGGAGCCTCGGCATGCCCTTCTCGCGCACGCGGAAGGTCGCCCCGCCTTGGACTCCGGCCGGGACCTTGACCTTCACCGGCTCGCCGTCGAGGGTCGGGACGTCGGCCGTGCCGCCGAGCGCGGCCGTGGCCACGTCGACGCCCGCCGTCACCGACAGGTCGTCCTCGTGGCGCTCGAAGCGGGGGTCGGGCTTGACCTTCACGTGCACGTAGAGGTCGCCGGGCTGGCCGCCGTGCGGGGCGGCCTCGCCCTCGCCGGAGATGCGCAGGGTCGCGCCGTCGTAGATGCCGGGCGGGATCTTCACCTTGAGTTCGGCCTCGCGCCGGGTCCGGCCCTGGCCGCGACAATCCTTGCAGGGGCTCTCCACGACCTGGCCCTCGCCCGCGCAGGCGGGGCAGGTCTGGGACATGGAGAAGAAGCCCTGGGAGAACTGCACGCGCCCCTGGCCGCGGCACTGCGCGCAGCGCTGAGCCGACGTGCCGGGCTTGGCTCCGGTCCCGCGGCACGTCCCGCAGGCCTCGGCCCGGCTGAAGCTCAGCGGCAGCTGGGCGCCATTGAACGCGTCCTCCAAGGATATCTGCGCCTCGTACTTCAGGTCCGCGCCGTGCGCCCCGCGCCGCCGGCCGCCGCCGCGGGCGCCCCCCCCGCCGAAGAAATTCTCGAAGAGGTCGCCGAACACCTCGTTGACGTCCGCGCCCTGGCCGAAGCCCTCGAACCCGGAGCCTCCGGCGCCGCCGCCTCTGATCCCGGCTTCCCCGTACTGGTCGTAGAGCTTGCGCTTCTTGTCGTCGGAGAGGGCCTCGTAGGCGGAGTTGATCCTGCGAAACTTCTCCTCCGCCTCCTTGTTGCCGGGATTGCGGTCCGGGTGGTGCTTCATCGCGAGCTTGCGATAGGCGGCTTTGATTTCGGCCGCCGTCGCGTTGCGCGCCACCCCCAACAACGAGTAGTAGTCCTCGGCCACGGGCGCTTACGGCTCCTTCTTTTCGTCGACGACTTCCGCGTCCACCACGCCGTCGCCGGGCTTCTTGTCGCCCTCGGCGGCCGCGCCCGCGGCGCCGGCCGCTCCGGCCTTGGCCGACTCGGCCTTGTACATCTCCTCGGCGAGCTTGTGGGAGGCCTTCATCAGGGCTTCCTTGGCCTTGTTGATGGCCGCCAGGTCGTCGCCCTTCAGGGCTTCCTTCAGCTCCGAGACGCCGCGGTCGATGTTCTGCCGGTCCTCGGCCGAGACCTTGTCGCCGTGCTCCTTCAAGGCCTTTTCAGCGGAAAAGAGCAGCGCGTCGGCCTCATTCTTGGCCGTCACTTTCTCCTTGAACCTCTTGTCGTCCTCGGCGAATTGCTCGGCCTGTTTGACGAACTTCTCGATCTCGGCCTTGTCCAGCTTGTTCGGCGCCGAGATGGTGATGTGGTGAGCCTTCTTCGTGCCGAGGTCCTCAGCCTTCACGTTCAGGATGCCGTTGGCGTCGATGGAGAAGGACACCTTGATCTGCGGCGTGCCGCGCGGCGCGGGCGGGATCCCATCCAGGTCGAATTTCCCGAGAGAGACGTTGTCGGACGCCTTGGGACGCTCTCCCTGGAGGACGAGCACGGTGACGGCCGGCTGGTTGTCCGCGGCCGTGGAGAATATCTGGGACTTCTCGACGGGGATGGTCGTGTTGCGCTCGATGAGCGGGGTCATCACACCGCCCAGGGTCTCGATGCCCAGGGTCAGCGGCGTGACGTCGAGCAGCAGGACGTCCTTGACCTCGCCGGTCAGCACCGCCGCCTGCACGGCCGCGCCCGCGGCCACGCACTCCATCGGATCGATGCCGCGCTCGAGCTTCTTGCCGACGTAGTCCTCGACGAACTTCTGGACGATCGGCTCGACCAGCGACTCGAGCTTGGACCTCGAGAACTTGAAGGCCAGGTGCTTGGGCGCGTTGTCGACGGCCGTCAGGTACGGCAGGTTGATGTCGGTCTCGAAGGTCGTGGACAGTTCGATCTTCGCCTTCTCGACGGCCTCGCGCACGCGCTGGGTCGCCATCGGGTCCTTGCGGACGTCGGCTCCGGTCTCCTTCTTGAACTCGTCTGCGACGAAGTCGAGCAGCACGTTGTCCATGTCGGTGCCGCCGAGTTGGGTGTCGCCCGAGGTGGAGATCACCTCGAAGACGCCGCCGCCGAAATCCATGATCGTGACGTCGAGCGTGCCGCCGCCCAAGTCGAAGACCATGATCTTTTCGTCCTTGCCCTTCTTGTCGATGCCGTAGGCGAGGCACGCGGCCGTAGGCTCGTTGACGATGCGCACGACCTCCAGGCCCGCGATGGTGCCCGCGTCCTTGGTGGCCTGGCGCTGGTTGTCGTTGAAGTAGGCCGGCACGGTGATGACGGCCTTCTCGATTTTGTCGCCGAGGAAAGCCTCCGCGTCGCGCTTGACCTTCTGGAGGAGGTAGGCGGAGAGCTGCTGGGGCGTGTACTGCTTGCCGTCCGCAGCCTTATAGTGGAAGTCGGTGCCCATCTTGCGCTTGAAGGCCATGAAGGTGGCCTCGGGGTTGGCCACGGCCTGCCGCCGCGCCGGCTCGCCGACCAGCATCTGACCGTCCTTGGCGAAGGCGACGTAGGACGGGAACGCCTTGCCGCCCAGGCTGGTGCCCTCGGCCGAGGGGATGATGGTGGACTTGCCGCCCTCCATGATCGCCGCCGCCGTGTTCGAAGTCCCCAAGTCGATGCCGATGATCTTGCTCATAGTCAACCTCCGGATTTCTTCTGCAGACGCACCTTCGCGGTGCGCAAAACCTTGTCGCCGAGGAGGAAGCCGGCCTGCAGGACCTCAGCCACCGCCCCCTCCTCGAAGCCCGCCTTATCCACGAAGCCGATCGCCTCGTGATAGTGTGGGTCGAACGGCTTGCTTAATGGATCCAGTCGCGACACTCCTTCCTCACGGAAAAGCTTCTCGTACTCGCGGAAGATCGCGTCCAGGCCCTTGGCGAGCGGCGTGTCCGCGTGCCCCGCCTTGACCTCGTCGTGGGCGTGCTGGAGCAGGTCGTGCAGGGGCAGGAGCTTGGCGATGACCTCCGCGCGACCGAGCCTGAGCCACTCCGGGCGGTCGCGGTCCACGCGTTTGCGGTAGTTCTCGAACTCGGCCTTCAGGAGCAGGAGTTGCTTGTAATAATCAGGGGCCGGCTCGGGTGCCGGCGCCGTCGTCGGCTCCGACGGCTCCTTGATGTCCTCGCTCACTTCACGCCCTCAAGATCCCATTCGCGCAGGCGCGTCTCGACGAGGCCGCTGACGTAGTCGACCAGGCTCATCATCTTGGAGTACTCCATGCGCTTGGAGCCCAGCACGCCGAGCACGCCCAGGACCTGGTCTCCGTGACGGTAGACATGGGTCACGAGGCTGGCGGACCGCAGTTCCGGCAGGCCCGACTCGGCGCCGATGCGCACGCGGGAACGGTGGGACCTCTTCTCGTCCTGTGGGTGCTTCAGCTCATCGGCGAGCAGGACCGCCAGGCGGTTCTTCTCGCCCATCACGCGCATCAGGGACTGCACCGTCTTCAGGTCGCCG
>Ga0154727_1163_pt6 | contig 10335 bp, 6 predicted proteins | sample Rifle2008BG16ft_FD_105735 | JGI IMG/M metagenome (GOLD analysis project Ga0154727, IMG submission 105735) | Elusimicrobia bacterium RBG_16_66_12 | reverse complement strand
CTCGAGCCTGTACGTCCGCGCCGGCTCCACGGATCATGAAGAAAGCCCTCCCGGTCCTCCTCGTTAGCGCGGCTCTGGCCATCTCCTTCCTCCTCTCCCGCGGACCCTCCCGCAGCCGCGAGAGCCTCCTGCCCATGTCGCGCGCCGTCGCGGAGCAGGCGAAGGGCATCGACCGCGCCGCGGGGGTCGTCTTCCCGCTGAGCCCGGAAGAGGAGCGGCGTTTCGGCGAGGACTTGGACCGGCGTCTGGCCGCGAGCGAACCGGCGCCCGGGACCCCGGCCGCGACGCTGGCCGCGCGCTGGCGCGAGTTCGGCGGCGACGCCGCGTCCGCGCCGCTCGTGGCGCGCTTCCGCGGACGCTACGCCTTCCGCACCACGCCGCAGGGCGGGCTCAACGCCTTCGCCCTCCCAGGCGGGTTCGTCTACGGGACCGAGCCTCTGCTGACGCGCCTCGGCGACGACGGAGACGCCCTGCTCTTCGTCCTCGGCCACGAGATCGGGCACGTCGAGCTGGGACACTGCGCCGACGCCTACCGCCTGCGCCAAGGCGCGCGCGACCCGGTGACGGCGGTCCTGGGCGGGGTCGCCTCGGTCGCGCGTCTCTTCGCCTCGATCCACTTCAGCTCCGTCCAGGAGCTGGAGGCCGACGCCTACGCCGTGCGCCTGATGCGCGCGCGCCGCCGCGACCCCCGCGCGGGCCTGCGCGTCTTCGACGCCCTCGGCCTGCGCGTCGACGACCGCTTCAAGCGCGGTCCCAGAGAGGTCGCCGCCGAGGGGCTCACCGACTACTTCCGCACGCACCCGGGCTCCTGGGAGCGGCGCGCCGCGCTGGAGCGCGAGGCCGCGCAGGGAGCTCCGTGAGCGCGCCGCGCCTCAAGGCCGCGTTCGGCGAGCCGCGCTTCGCCGCCTTCCTTGTGGCCCAGGCCCTGGGGGCCTTCAACGACAACGCCTTCAAGACTTTCGTGGCCCTACTGGCCGTGACGCTCGAGCCACAGCACGCGCCGGCGCTGATCGCGGCGGCCGGCGGGCTCTTCATCCTCCCCTTCCTGCTCTTCTCGACGCTGGCCGGCGATGCGGCCGACCGCTGGAGCAAGTCGCGCCTGCTGGTACTCTTTAAGGCCGCCGAGCCCGTCCTGCTGCTGGCGGCCGCGCCCGCCCTAGCCGCGCGCAACGTGCCGGCCCTGCTCGGACTGCTCTTCCTGATGGGCGTGCATTCCGCCTTCTTCGGGCCGGTGAAGTACGCGATCCTGCCGGAACTCGTGAGCGACGAGGACCTCTCCAACGCCAACGGCCTGGTGCAGATGACCACCTTCGGTGCGATCGTGCTGGGCACGGCCTGCGCCGCCGAGATGACGCGCCGCTTCCACGCCCAGCCGGCCTGGGCGGCGCTGGTCCTGGCCGCCGTCGGCGTCGCGGGCCTCCTGGCCGCGCTCGCGGTCCCGGCGACGCCCCCCGCGAAGGCCGGCGCGCGCCTCGCGTTCAACGTGTTCGCGCGCACGCGCGACAACCTGCGCGACCTGGCGCGGCTGCCCGGCGTGAACCTGGCGACCTACGCGTCGGCCTTCTTCTGGTTTATGGGCGCCCTCCTGCAGATGAACCTGCTGGTCTACGGCACGCGCCTGATGGGCCTCGACGAGGCGGCCTGCGGCCGCTTCCAGATCGTGCTGGCGCTGGGCATCGGCCTGGGCTCCTTCGTGGCCGGCCGCCTCTCCAGCGGCCAGGTCGAACTGGGGCTGGTCCCGCTGGGCGGCGTCGGCCTGGTCGCCTTCGCCTTCGACCTGGGCTTCGCCTACGCCTCGCCGCACCGCGTCATCGTCGACCTGCTGATGACCGGCCTCTCGGCGGGCTTCTTCGCGGTGCCGCTGCAGGCCTATATCCAGCAGCGCAGCCCGGCCGCCGAGCGCGGGCGCGTGCTGGCCACCGGCAACTTCCTCTGCTTCACCGCCATCCTGATCGCCTCGGCCGCGCTCTGGGCGCTCGACGCGAAGTTCCATCTCCACCCGGGGCAGGTCTTCCTCGTGTCCGCGGCGATGTCGGCCGTCGTCGCCTTCGAGCTGCTGCGCCGGCTGCCCGATTTCTTCATGCGCGTGCTGCTGCTGCCGTTCGCGCACGGGCTCTACTCGATCCGCGTCGTCGGGCGCGAGAACGTCCCGCTCGAAGGCCCTGTCCTGCTCGTCTCCAACCACGTCTCCTTCGTCGACGCCGTCCTCATCACGATGGCCAACCAGCGCCTGACGCGCTTCCTGATGCTGCGCGCCTTCTACGACCTGCCCGTCGCGGGCTGGTTCTTCCGCGCGATGGGCTGCATCCCGATCTCGAGCGGCGACGGCCCTAAGGCCCTGGCCGAGTCCTTCCGCCGCGCGCGTGAGTACATGCTCTCCGGGCAGTCGGTGTGCATCTTCGCGGAGGGCGAGATCTCCCGGCACGGCCAGATGCAGCGCTTCAAGAAGGGCTTCGAGCGCATGGTGGAAGGAGCCAGCGTCCCGATCGTGCCGGTCCACCTCGACCAGGTCTGGGGCAGCCTATTCAGCTTCTCCGAAGGGCGACTCCTCTTCAAATGGCCGCGCCGCATCCCCTACCGCGTCGCGGTCAGCTTCGGAACGCCCCTTCCCGCGACCGCCACCGCCTTCGAGGTCCGCCATGCGATCCTAGCTCTGGGGGCTGAGGCCTTCCGCCACCGCCTGGCCGATTCGCCGCCCCTGCCCCTGGCCTTCGCGCGCGCGGCCAAGCGCCGCCCCTTCGCGCCCTGCCTGGCCGACTCGTCGGGAACCTCGCTCAACGCCCTCTCCGCCCTGGCCGGGGCGCACCTGCTGGGCCGGGCCCTGGAGCCCCTCATCGGGGAACGCGAGCGCATCGCGGTGATGCTGCCGCCGTCCGTCGGCGGGGCGCTGGCCAACGTCGCCCTCTCCCTGCGCGGCAAGGTCCCGATCAACCTCAACTACACCGCGTCGAAGGACGTCGTCGACGCCTGTCTGGCGAAGGCCGAGATCGAAACGGTCGTGACCTCGCGCCGCTTCCTCGAGAAGATCGGTTGGGAGCCGTCCGAACGGAAGGTGTACCTCGAGGACGCCGCGCCGACCGTCGGGAAGGTCTCCAAGGCGCTGACGGCCGCGGCGTTCCTCGCGACGCCGTCGTTCGTGCTGGAGCGCACGGCCTTCGCCAAGGCGCGCGGGCCGCTGGACCGGATCGCGACCATCATGTTCACCAGCGGCTCGACCGGCACGCCGAAGGGCGTCATGCTCACGCACGAGAACATCCTGGCCAACATCGAGGCCGTGGCCCAGGTTATCGCCCTTGGCCCCGACGACAAGATGCTGGGGGTCCTCCCCTTCTTCCATTCATTCGGCTTCACCGCGACGCTCTGGCTGCCCCTGCGGCTGGGCATGGGCGCGGTCTACCACTTCAACCCGCTCGACGCGCGAACCATCGGCAAGCTCGTGTCGGAGACGCGCGCGACCGCGCTGCTCGGCACGCCGACCTTCCTGTTGGCCTACCTCCGCCGCGTCGAGGCCGCGAAGTTTAAGACCCTGCGCTACGTCGTCGTCGGCGCCGAGAAGCTGCGCGAGGAAGTCGCGAAGGCCTTCGTCGAGAAGTACGGGGTGACCCCACTCGAAGGCTACGGCACCACCGAGCTCTCCCCGGTCGCCGCGCTCAACATCCCGGACATCGCCTGGCCCGGCATCAAGCAGACGGGGACCAAGCTCGGCACGGTCGGCCAGCCTCTGCCCGGCGTATTCATGAAGGTCGTCGACCCGGAGACGGGCAAGGAGCTCGGCGCCGGTCAGCCCGGGCTGCTGCTGGTCAAGGGCCCCAACGTGATGAAGGGCTACCTTGGCGACGAGGCCAAGACGGCCGAGGTCCTCCGGGACGGCTACTACGCGACGGGCGACATCGCGCGCATCGACGAAGACGGCTTCGTCACGCTCACCGACCGCCTCTCGCGCTTCTCCAAGGTCGGCGGCGAGATGGTCCCGCACATCATGGTCGAGGAGAGCCTGCAGGACGCCCTCGGGGCGCTCGAGCCAGCCTTCAGCGTCGCGGGGGTCCCGGACGACCGGCGCGGGGAAAGGCTCGTCGTGCTCTACAAGGGAGACCTCGACATCGACGCGCTCCTGAAGAAGGTCTCCGCCCTCGGCCTGCCCAAGCTCTGGATCCCGGACCGGGAGAACTTCCACCGCGTGGAGGAATTCCACCTGCTCGGCACCGGGAAGATCGACCTGCAGCGCCTGAAAGCGGAGGCCAGCCGGCTGGAAGGCGGCGCGTCAGCCTCGGCCTGAAGCCCCTGCCCGCCGCGCTGATCAGGCTTTGTCGGCCGTCCAGAAGCGCGGCGGCAGCAGGGCCAGGGTCGCGATCAGGAAGTGCCCGGCGGCGAAGGCGACCAGCCACCAGAAGGCCTTGTCCATGAAGCCGTAGGAGTGCAGGCCCACGCCGAGCATGTTCACGCCGAACCAGGACAGCGAGGTGACCACGTTGCCGAGGACGGCCATCACCATGATGCCGCGATCGCGGATGGCGCCGGTCCAGCGCGCGTGCAGGATGGCGGCGTTCCAGAGGACGATGAGCAGCGCGCCGTTCTCCTTCGGGTCCCAGCCCCAGAAGCGTCCCCAGGACTGGTCGGCCCAGATGCCGCCCAGCACGGTCCCGACGAAGGTCCAGAAGAGGCCGAAGGCGATCACGCCGTAGGTCAGGCCCGTCAGGGCCTTGCTGGTCTCGGCGTCGTGCTTCTTGACGAAGTGCAGACGCACGATCCAGGAGACGCCCAGCGCGCCGGCCAGGAAGGTCGCGCCGTAGCCGATCGTGATGGTCACCACGTGCGTGGCCAGCCAGAAGTTCGAGTCCAGCACCGCTCGCATCATCTCCATCGTGTCGCCCGAGCTGCCGAGGTGGTGCGCGACGAGCAGCGAGCAGAAGCCGACGAGGGCTCCTCCCGCGGCGGCGAAGCCCTTCTTGTGGAAGCGCTCCGCGAAGAGCCCGAGCAGGGCCGCGACCCAGCCCACGAAGACGGCCGAGGAGTAGAGGTTGGTCACCGGCGGGCGGCCCTGCAGGATGACGCGCGCGCACAGGCCGAGCGTGTGCACCAGGACCGCGGCGCCGAGCAGGCCCGTCGAGACGGACTGGACCTCGGCGCGCCGGGTGGCCCACCATAGGCAGACGGCCAGCAGCGCCATCACATAGAGCGTCATGCCCGAGACGAAGGGCTGCGCCCGGTTGAAGATCTCCTCGGAGCGGGCGCTGGAGAGCGCCTCGGGGCGTTCTCGGCGGAGCCAGACCTCGAAGGCGCGCAGCGCGTCGTTGAAGGCGGCGGGCTCGGAATCCTTATACGCCTGGGCCATGCGGGCGTAGGCGTAGAGGCCCGGGTGCGGGTCGGCCGCCGCCGCGGGGCTCATCGCCGCCTCGCCGACGTTGGTCCACTCGTCGGGGTGTTCTCCGGCTCGCGGCGGCAGGGGTTTGAAGGCCGCGGCCGAGGCCAGGAAGCGGTAGCGGTCGAGCATCTCCGTCAGGGACTTCGTCGCCTTCTGGTCGGCGGCCGAGGCCTTGGCCGACCCGTGCATCGCCTTCAGCGCGGAGGGCAGCAGCTTGACGAAGGACTCGAACTCCCTGACGGGGTCGTCGGCACCGTTGACCATCACCGTGTTCTTGATGCGTTCGTAGAGCTCGAGGCGCGAGTCGAGGTTGGCGACCGCGGTCTGGAAGCGGGAGCGGCGGCCGGACTCCACCCTGTGGGAGCGCTCGGCCTGAGCGCGGATCTCCTCGCGCTTCGGCTCGACCTGCCAGTAGGCGAAGCGCCGTTCCTTGCCGCGCTCCAGGCCCAGCAGGCCCAGCACGTCGGGGTCGTCGATGACGAAGGCCTTATAGGTGTCCGCGGCTTCAGGCCGGAACATCGAGTCCAGCAGCCAATGCGCCGCGGTGAGACGATGCTTGTCGACGGGCAGGCTCTGCTGGCCGCGGATCACGAGCAGGGAGTTGCGCGCGAAGGAATCGATGGGCTTGATGCGCCCGCCTTCGAGCAGGGGCAGGCGCGAGAAGCCGCGCACGTCGAGATCGGCCTTGGAGCCGCGCGAGAAGAGCGGCCCGGCGGCGATCAGGAGCCCGGCGACGAACGAGGCGGCGAGCATGGAGTAAGAGCGTCTCATTTGGAGCCTCCCATGGCGCCGGCGAGCTTCAGTCCGAAGTGGATCAGCATGCCGAGGGACACCAGGATGCAGGAGAGATACGGGATCAGCCAGCCCGGGTTCTGGATGACCTGGAACACGGACAGCGTGTCGTTCTTGCCGAAGCTGGCCTGGTAGAAGGCCTTGCCGCCGTAGCGCAGCGGGTTGTTCATCGAGATCAGCGCGTCGCGGTTCTCGCCGCGGCCGGCATCGCTCAGGCGGACCAGGCTCGAGAAGTTCTTCGGGATGTTCGTGCCCGCGTACTTGTCGTGGTGGAACTCCTTGAGCGTCAGGGAGAAAGGCAGGTAGTAGCGGCGTGCCCTCAGCGACAGGCTGAAGGTCCGGCCCTCGGTGATGAAGCCTTGGGGCGCTCCGAGGGCGTTGGACAGCCACAGGATCCCCAGGCTGCGCCCGTCGGGGGCGACGGCCTCCACGAGGGCGGAGGCCGCGTTCTGCTCGCCTTCTCCCGAGACGGGCGGCTCCGGGTGCATATGAAGGCTGGCTCCGACCCCGAGCGTCGCCTCGGAGGGCGGGTCCGTGGGCCCGCGCATGTGGAACTGGGAATTCTCGTGGTAGCGCTTGACCCTCAGCATGAAGGGAAGCGACGGGTGCGCGATCTCGCCGCCGGCCTTGACGATGGACTCGGGGATGGAGGTCAGCGCATCGCGTTCCGAGTCGGTCGTGTCCACGACGGCCAGCTCGAGCCGGCGATAGTCCTCGGTGTAGTCCCGGGTCTGGCCGATCTCGATGGGCATGTGGCTCTCGACCTGGAAGAAGGCGGTGGAGAACTCTCCCACGAAGAGCAAGGCCAGGCCGAGGTGGGACACCCAGAGGCCGAACTTGCGCCGGCTCCACTCCAGCTTCATGAACTGAGCCAGGGATAGGTTGATGAACAGCAGCGCTCCGACCATCCCGCCGCCGGGGAAGACGGGGATCTGGAGGGAGCTGCCCTCGGGCTGCCACCAGACCAGGAAGGTCCGGATGGTGCGGTCGACGGCGACGTGAGTCCCCAAGGGGACCTGGGCCAAAGTGCAGATGACCGTGAGGGCCATCATCAGCCCCAGACAGACCAAGGTGAGCCGCATCGAACTCAGCGCGGCGACCAGCCGCCGCCAGGGCGTGTTAGGACGCATCTTTCTGGAGCCCCTCGAGGAGCTTGATGAAGGCGGCCTTGTTCTTGCCGACCGCCTTCTCGTCGCCCATCAGTTTGAAGTACCAGGTAGTGCCGCCGACCTGGATCAGGCCGGCGACGATGCGGGATCTGTTCGTCCCCTCGCCGGTGAAATCGTAGACCACCACGGTGCCGAGGCGCGACTTCACGCCCTGGCGCGCCGCTGTCAGGACGACCGCGTCGATGGGGGCGAGGCCGATCTGGCCGCGCCAGCGGTTGACGTTGGCCAGCTCTCCGCCGGCCTCTCCGGGCAGGGCCACGACCGTCGCTTCGGATTTCCCTGGATCCTGGGGAGGCACGAATGTCGCCAGGCGGATGCCGTTGCCGGGCTCTTCCTTCCAGCCCGCGGGCGCGGTCCAGCTCACGCCGGAGGCGGGGGGCGGGGCATCGATCATCCCCGACGGCATGGATCCGTCAGGGGGCATCGCCATGGGGGAGGCCGTCTCTTTGGGGACCTGCCGCACCTCGATCGAATCTCGCCGGCAGGACGAAGATGCGATAATAAGTACTAACGGAAAAATTATCTCCACAGCGTCAGCGTACCATTTTGACATCAGAACTCCTAGGGGGGCTGTTCAGCGGTATGAAACAGATTTGCCAATGAGATGGTCAGCGGGCAGCGCCGGACTTGACGGCTGCGGGGATCATCTCGCTCTCCAGCGCGCGGAAGCGCTTGAGGACCGCGGAGACGAACTGGCGCTTGTCGTTGTGGCTGCCGGGGAAGAATCCTCCCTTGAAGCCGGCGACGACCAGCTTGCGCAGCTGCTCGCGCGTCAGGGCCGCGTGCTTGACGACCAGCTCCAGCTCGCGCGAGACCGTCGTGTTGGAGATCAGTCGGTTGTCCGTGCAGACGCTGACCGACAGGCCGTAGTCGATCATCTTCTTGATCGGGTGCTCGGCGATGGACTTGATGGAGGGGATGGTCTGCAGGTTGCTCGTGACGCAGACCTCCAGGCCGATGCGCTGGCCGGCGAGGTAGTTGGCCAAGTCTTCCACGTAGCGCTTGCGGTCTTTGATCGAGGGATCCTTGATCATCTCGTGCGCGAAGAGGAAGGTCCCGTGGCCGATGCGGTTGGCGTGGCACTGGGTGATGGCCTGCCAGATGGACTCGGGGCCGTAGGCCTCGCCGGCGTGGACGGTCTTGCGCAGGAAGTGGTTGTGGGCGTACTGATAGGCGGCCCAGTGATCGGCGGGCGGATAGCCCGCCTCCTCGCCGGCGAGGTCGAAGCCCACGACGGGCAGGCCCTCGCGGGAGAGCTCGACGGCGGCGCGCGCCAGCTCCAGGGAGGCCGCGGCGTAGACCTCGTCCTTGGGCGCGTGCTCCATCAGGCGCAGGAGGTCCGCGTAGTAAGGGGACATCCCTTTTTTGAAGCGGCGCATCGCGCAGAGGAGCATCCCGTAGTGGAACGGGACGTCGTCTCCGGCGCGGACCCTCTTGGAGGAATTATGGGCCTTGGCGCCCGCCTCCAGCCCTTTGTTGACCGCGGCCACGATGTCGCGCACCGTGGTCGTGGGCGTGACATGGAGCTGGGGGGCGAAGCGGACTTCGATGTAGCGCACGCCCTCGGCCAGGTTGTCCTCGACGAGCTCCTGCGCGACGCGCGCGAGGTTGTCGAGGTCCTGGAGCACCGCGCAGGTGTACATGAAGCCGTGCAGGTAATCGGGCAGGTCCTTGTAGGCGTCCTTGAAGACGAGCGTGCGCATCCCCGCCTGCGAGAAGGAGGGGAGCTTGACCTTGCCCTTGCGGGCCAGCTCGATCAAGGTGGGCAGCCGCATCGAGCCGTCGAGATGCAGGTGCAGGTCGGACTTCGGTATGGCGCGGATGAAGGCGGGAGTGATCTGGTCTTTCACAGTATGCACGAGATTAGCAATTTCCGCTATGGTAATCTTTAGGCCATGCACGGCCGGGAGCGGCGCCTTCTCTTGTGGGGCCTTATCTGCGGGGCCGCGCCGCTGCTCGTCTTCTCGGGCGCGCTCTCCGGCGGCTTCGTCAACTGGGACGACCCGGAGATGATCATCCGCAATCCTCTGATCCGGGGCCTCGACACGGCCCGTCTGCGGGAGATGTTCGCGAGCCTGCACATGACCAGCTATCAGCCGCTCGTCTGGCTCGCGTACGCGGTCCTCTACCGCATATGGGGCCTGGCGCCGGCGCCCTACCACGCCGCGACCTGGCTCTGCCACGCGGCGAACGCGGCCCTTCTCTGGTCGGTCTCGCTGGCGCTCCTCGAGGCGGCCCAGCCGGGCTTCTCTCGCCGGCGCTGGGGACCCGCGGCCGCGGCCGCGGGAACGCTGCTGTGGGCCCTGCACCCGCTCTTCGCCCAATCCGCGGCCTGGGCCACGAACCTCTCCGACCTGATGGCGGCCTTCTTCGCCTTGCTCTGCCTCCGTCTTTATCTCGAAGCAGGAAGAGGCCGGCGCTTCCTGGCCGCGTCCTGGCTCTTCCTGTGCCTGTCGCTGCTCTGCCGCTGGAAGGCCGCCGGACTGCCGGTGATCCTCCTCGCGCTGGACGTCTATCCATTGCGCCGGTTGACGACAGCGCCGAGGAGGGTGCTCCTTGAAAAAGCGTTTTTCCTTTTCCCGGCTCTCTTGGCGGTCTGGATCAACGCGAAGGCCAAGCACGCCGCGGGCTACGCGCATCTCGCGGTCCGTCCCTATGAGGCCTGCGTCGGACTCCTCCTCTATCTCAAGAAGTTCATCGTCCCGGCCGAGCTCGTGCCGCTCTATGCGATCGACGGGTCGGACAACCCGCTCGGGCTCTCCTTCTTCGTCGCGGCGGCGCTCGTCGCGGCGCTGCTGGCGGCCCTCGTTCTCTTGTGCCGGCGTTGGCCCGCGCTTCCCGTCATCGGCGCCGCCTATCTCGTGAGCATCCTTCCGCCCCTGGCGCTCACCAACGACGGTCCGGTCTTCGCGATGAACACGCACGCCTATCAGGCCTTCATGGGCCTGGCTCCCGCCGCGGCGTGGGCGCTGGAGCGTGGTCTCTCTTCAGGCCGCGGCCTCCAGCGCGCGT
>Ga0154727_1161_pt7 | contig 10343 bp, 12 predicted proteins | sample Rifle2008BG16ft_FD_105735 | JGI IMG/M metagenome (GOLD analysis project Ga0154727, IMG submission 105735) | Elusimicrobia bacterium RBG_16_66_12 | reverse complement strand
CTGGCGAAGGGAACCTCGCGCAAGGTCCCGGAGATCCGGCCGGGCTTGAGCGAGGTTCCCTTCGCCAGACCCAGCAGACCCTCGGGCACGCCGCGGGGGCCGGCCTCCGCCTTCCTGGCCCAGGCCGAGGCGGCGTCCGCGTCGCCGAGGTGGGCATAGGCGCGGGAGATCGCGGCGGCGCCGAGAGGACCGACGCGATAGGCGTCCTCGTCGGCCAATGCCTTCAGAGCATCCAGGGCCTCGACAGAGGGCGTCACGGCGGACAAATGAGACAGGAGCAGGGAACGCGCCAGCGCATCGCCGCGCGCGACGCCGAGGAGCAGGGCACGGCGCAATCCCTCCATGTCCCAGCGCTTGACCGCCTCCTCATAGAGCGCCCGCAGGGCCGGCAGGGCCCGGGCGTCGCGGCGCCCGGAGGCGAGAATCTCGTAGCCGGGTCGCGGGTCGCGATCCGAGAAGACGTCGGGCGTCAGCAGGTAGACGTCGCGGCTGGGGCCCTTCTCCGTCTCGGTCAGCACGACGAAGAGCGTGCGCCCGCGCGGCTCCTCGGACCGCAGCAGACGGCCCACGCCGCGGGAGTAGGCGAGCAGGCCGCCGAAGATGTCCATCACGACCAGCGCGCCCAGCAGGATCGAGGCGCGGCGGCGCCGACCTTCGACCCACGCCGCAGACGAGCCGGCGGCAAGGCCGAGGATGAGTGCAAGGCCCGCGAAGACGATCACGGGCTCCCAAGGGGACATGGACCCGTAGGGAAACCAGACCGATTGGACCAGGTCGAGAAGATGGGCCCACAGTCGCGCGGCCAGCGCCAGGGCCAGCAAAGGCCCGAGGAGAAGACCGGCTTTCCCGCTCCAGGACGAGGCGAGCCGACGGTCGGCCGCGCGCCACAGAGCGCCGCACAGCAAGACGGCGGAACCGGCCAGCAGGCCCGAAGCCGCGACGGCGAAGACGCCCCGACCGAGCGGGGTGGAGAACAACGACCACGCCCCCCGGAACAGGAGATAGCCCCCGCGGCGAGGCAGGATATGATCGGGGGAGAGGGGCAGACGCGAGGCAAAAAGCATGGCGGCCAGAGCCGAAGCGGCGGCCAGGGCCGGCGCCAGAGTCCTCATTCTAATCGCCGTCGACGTTCACGGACACGACCGGCTTCTTCGTGAACTTGGCGAGCGCGTCTCTGATCTTCGCGGCGTCGCCGACCGCGACCACCGTCATCTCGTCGGGACGCAGAAAGGTCTGGGCGGCCTTGCGCGCGGAGGCCGGCGTGACCGCCGAGACGCGGTCCACATAGGTGTCGTAGAAATCGGCCGGCAGGCGGAGCAGCTTCTGGTGCAGGATCGCCTCGGCCAAGCCCTCCTGCGTCTCCATCCGGCGGGCGAAACTCCCCGCAAGATAGGCCTTGGCCTGAGAGATCTCCTCGGCCGTCGGGTCGGAGTCGCGGACGTCCTTCAGATGGCCGAGGATGGCCGAGAGGGCGTCGCCCGCCGCTTCCGTGCGCACGGGCGTGCGGATGCGGCAGAGCGAGCCGGTCCGGCGGTGCTCCAAGCGGCTGCCGATGGTGTAGGTGTAGCCCTTGGTCTCGCGGATGTCTCGCACCAGTCGCGAGGAGAAGGATCCCCCCAGCACGCCGTTGAGCACGAGCAGGTCGAAGTAGGCCGGGTTGTCCTCGCGGGCGGCCAGGTTGCCGAGGAAATAGGAGACCTGGCTCGATTTGGGACGGTCGAGCAGATAGACCGTGCGCTCGGTCTTGTGGGCGGGGACCGGAGGCGCGTCCGCGGCCGGAGAGCCGCCCTTCCAGGAGCCGAAGTGCTCCTCGGCCGCGGCCTTGGCCTGGCCAAGGCCGATGTCGCCGACCAGGAGCAGAAGCGAGCCCCGCGGCGTGAATATCCGCTTGTGCGCCGCGGCCACGCGGTCGCGCGTGATGCGCTCGATGGATTCATCGGTGGGCGCGGTCACGGCGTAGGGATGACCCGCGAAGACCTTCTTATAGAACGCCACCGATGCCAGGAAATCGCTCTCGGCGCGGCTGGCCGCGAGCTCCTCCTTCATATTCGCCTTGCGCAGAGCGACCTCGTCCGCCGGGAAGGACGGCGCGCGAACGACCTCGGACAACAGGGAGAACATCGCCCCGGCCTTGTCGGAGAGGGCGGAGGAGCGGACCACGAAGGAATCCGGCGTCGCTTCGGCGGAGAGCGAGCCGCCGAAGAGCTCGGCCTCGTCGGCGATCTGCTTGGAGCTCTTGGACGCGGTGCCGTCCGTCAGGAGTTCGGCCAGCGCCGCGGCCAGGCCCGCGTCCTCCGGGTGCAGGGCGGACTCGCCGCCCTGCACCGCGAGAGACGCGGCCACGAGGGGCGCGCGCCGGTCCGAGACCAGCACCACGGAAAGTCCGTTGGCCAGCTTCCACTCGACGCGCGGGGGAAGCTGGACCGAACGAATCGGCCCGACCGCGGGCGGCTTGGACATGTCCGCGGTCCGCGCGGCCGTCGCGACCGTCGCAAAGCAAAGAGCGAGGAGCAGGATGTTCATTCACCGCCTCCAGCCGTGACCGTAAACCAGACAGCGGCATCAGGCTTCAGGTAAGCCGCGGCGGCGCGGCGGATGTCGTCGCCGCTGACGGCCATGAAGAGGGCGAGCTCCCGGTTGGCGGCTTCGGCGTCGCCGTCGAGAAGCGCTCCCTGCAGCAGGCGCGCGGCACGGCCCAGGCGCGTCTGCCGGCCGCGCACCCAGTCGGAACGAAACTTGACCTTCACGCGCTCGAGTTCGGCGGCGGTCAGGCCCGCGGCCGCGACGCGCGCGATCTCGGAGACGATGGGTTCCTTGACCGAGGAGGGGGCCTTGTCGCGCTTGTGCACGACGAAGGCGCCGAAAAGGCCCGGAGCCTTGTACTCGTCCCAGTCGGAGACCGGGAATCCCAGCGCGCCGTCGACGGAGACCGCGGTCCGGCTCTCCTTGACCAAGGACTGATAGAGGCGCGAGCTCTTGCCGGAGAAGAGGGCCTTGCCGAGCAGGACCAGCGCGCGGTGCGCGGCCGTCCCGCGCTCGGGCATGCCCTTCCAGCTCACGGCCAGGGCCGGGAGCTTCGCGTGCTGATCCTTCAACGAGATGGTGCGCTCGCCCGCCGGCACGGGCTCCGCGGTGTCGGGGGCCGCCGGGCGGGGCTTGGACTTGATGGGGCCGAAATACGCCGCGACCTGGCTCTGGACCTCGGCGGGGTCGACGTCGCCCACGATGGCCATCGTGATGTTGTCGGGGGAGTAGTAGGCGTCGAAGAAGGACCTCACGTCTGCGAGGGACGCCGCGTCCAGGTCGGCGAAGGAGCCGATGACCGGGTGGGCGTTCTGCCAGTTCACGAACGAATGGGAGCCCACGTCCACATACAGGGCCGAGCCGTAGGGCTCGTTGTCGACGCGCATGCGCTTCTCTTCCTTGACCACCTCGATCTGGTTCTTGACCGCCTCATGTGTGACGCTGAGCGCGCCGATGCGGTCGGCGTCCAGCCAGAGGGCGACGGCCAGGGCGTTGGAGGGAAGGACCTCGTAGTAGAAAGTGAAGTCCGCATGGGTGGAGGCGTTGTTGTCGCCGCCGTAGGATTCGAGGATGCGGTCGAAGCCTCCCTTGGGCACGTGCGCCGAGCCCTCGAACATCATGTGCTCGAAGAGGTGCGCGAAACCGGAGCGGCCCGGCGCCTCGTGACGGCCGCCCACGTCCACGATCATCGCCGTCGCCACGACGGGCACGGAGGCGTCGCGGCTGACCAGCACGCGCAGGCCGTTGGGCAAAGTGAAGCTGGAGAAGTCGATGCGGTCGGCGCGCGCGGGCGTCGCGAGCAGGAGCGCGCACGCCGCCGCCAGGACCGCCGTTCTCATCGATTCCTCCGTCCTTTGATGCGGAGCGCTTTCGGAAGGCCTTCGTCCTCGTCGCGCTTGGCGGGCTTCTCTTCCCGCCCGCGCTCGGCCAGGACGACCAGGCGCGGGCTGTCCATTCCGTAGGCCGAGCCGTCGAAGCCCCCCCAGCACTGCCGGTAGATCAGCCCGGCGCGCGAAAGCTGCGCCTTCATCTCGGTCAGCGCGTAGAGGCGCACGCTGAGGAAGGCCGGCGTGCGCTTGCCGTCGGCGTGGACGATGGTGCGGTGATTGTCGAGGCGGCCCTTCTCGAAATCAAAGGAGATTCGGTCGAGCGCGACCGCCGCCCCTCCCTCCTCGGCGCGCTCCCAGAAATTGGGCTCGAAGTGGCGCAGCAGCCACTCTCGGTTGATGGCGTCCGCGAGAAACTTCCCCCCGGGCTTGAGCGCGCGGCGCACGGCCTCCAGACAGCGCAGATCCTCGCGGTCGCCGGAGGACTGGCCGAAAGCGCCGTCGAGGCTGACGACGGCGTCGAGCTCACCGCGATAGCTGATCGCGCTCGCCTGCGCCTTGAGGAAGTGGACGTTGAGCTTCTCGGCCTTGGCCGCGGCGCGCGCCAGGGCCAGAGCCCGCTCGTCATAGTCGACGCCCAGCACGCGATGGCCGCGCCGCGCCAGCTCCAGCGTGCGCCGTCCAGACCCGCAGCCCAGGTCCAGCACGCGAGAACGCGGCTCCAGGGCCAGGAAGCGCTCCAGGCCGTCGATCAGGGACTTGATCTGGGCGGCGGGACGGCGGATCGGGTCGTCTTCGAGGTGCATCCGCCACCAGGAGAGGGCTTCTTTGCGCACCATTGGTTCCGATTCTATATTAAGCCCGCGCCGCGCACATAGGACTTTGGGCCCAGATGAGGCGGGCTTCTCCGTTTTTTGGTAGAGTGGCGCACATGGAACTCCGACTCGGCGTCGTGCAGAACCGCCCCCGATTCCTCAAGACCGCGGCCAACCTGAAGTCCTGCTTCGACCTGATGGACAAGCACCGGGCCGATCTTTGGGTCCTGCCGGAATTCTTCGCCTCCGGCTACAACTTCAAGACCAAAGCCGAGGCCCGGAAATGCGCTGAAACGAGCGGCGGTCCCTTGGTCTCGCTGCTCAAAGCCTACGCCGCCAAGAATGATTGCGCTGTCGTCGCCGGCTTCCCCGAGAAGTCGGGCTCGAAGCTGTATAACTCCGCGGTCTTGGCTCATGACGGCAGGGCTCGGATCTACCGGAAAACGCATCTTTTCGGCGGAGAGAAGCGGTTCTTCGCCCCCGGCGACACCGGATTCTGGACCGAGAAGGTCAAAGGCGTGTCCGTCGGGGTGATGATCTGCTTCGACTGGTTCTTCCCGGAGAGCGCCCGGACTTTGGCCCTCAAGGGCGCCGAGGTCATCGCCCATCCGGCGAACCTGGTGCTTCCCTGGGCCCCGGAAGGCATGAAGATCCGCTCCCTGGAGAACCGGGTCTTCTCGGCCACGGCCGACCGCGTGGGCGTGGAGCGGGGTCTGGGCTTCATCGGCCAGTCCCAGATCGTGTCGCCCAACGGTTCCCTTCTGACGCGCCTGGGCCACGAGGAAGTCCGCGCCGCCGTGGCGACCATCGAGCCCTGGACGGCCAAGGACAAGAGGGTCCACCCGGCCTGCGACCTCTTCGCCGACCGCCGCCCCCGCCTGTATGCGCGCTAAGAAGCCCAAGGCGGTCCGCGAGTCGCTCAGCGACGTCGCCGACCTGATGTTCCCGACCGACGCGAACATGCACGGCACGGTGTTCGGCGGCCGGGTCCTGCAGATGGTGGACAAGGCGGCCTCGGTCTGCGCGATGCGCCACGCGGGGGGCCTGGTGGTCACGGTCGCGATGGAGCGCGTCGAGTTCCTGGTCCCCATCCGCGTGGGCAGCTTCCTGATCGCCGAGGCCCGCGTCAACCATGTGGGCCGCTCCTCGATGGAGATCGGGGTGGAAGTCTATTCCGAGGACCTGGTCAAGGGCGTGCGCCAGCACACCAACTCCTGCCTGGTCACGATGGTCGCCGTGGACGCCAAGGGCCTCCCAGCTCCGGTCCCTCCTCTCGCGCTCGAGACACCGGATGAGAAGGAGCGCTGGGCCGCCGCCGAAGCCCGCCGCGCCCGCCGTAGAGGGCATGAAAAAATGGCCCCCAAACGGTAATAAATGACACTTGACGGATTGTTATCCCGTGATATAATCGAGTCATCCCCGTCGGAAAGGGGGGCCCCGCCGAAGGGCTCGGGCAAGTCGCGATACGAGGTAATAAGCAAGATGACCATCCAAGGCAAGGTGAAGTGGTTCAACGATCAGAAGGGGTACGGCTTCATCACCCCCGATGACGGAACGCCGGACGTGTTTGTCCATCACTCAGTGATCCAGGGCAACGGCTTCCGCACCCTCGCGGAGAACCAGGCGGTCCAGTTCGATCTGACTCAGACCGACAAGGGCCCGAAGGCTGCCAACGTCGTCAAGCTCTGAGAGCTGACGCAGGCCTCGAAAGAGCCTCCCGCCCGGCTGGACCGGGCGGGAGGCTCCTCTTTTCGGCCGGAAGGCCGGAACAAGAGGGCCGCGACGAGGGCGATATAGAGGGTCCAGACGATGATCGAGGCGGCGATGCTTTCAAAAGACCCTTCGGAACCTTCCAGCCAGCCGGTGAGACGGTCGGCCAACGGGGAGGGGTGAACGGCATGGAGGCGGCGATAGCGTTGAACGAAAGCCTCGAACTCCGCCTCGACAGGCATCCCTTTGACCGGGGTCGCCGGGCCCGCGGCCTCCGCCCCTCCGCGCAGCAGGCCGGGATGGCGCCGCAGGAACTCGTAGGCATCGCGAAGCTTCAGGAAGCGTCTATGGGCCTCGAGCTTGAGCGCCGGGTCGCGGACGCGGTCGGGGTGGTGCTCGAGGCTCAGGCGGCGGTAGGCCTTGCGCACCTCCCCCATCGTCGCGCGCCAGTCGAGCCCCAGCGAAGCCAGTGACGCCGAGAACGTCGCCGCCCCCTCTTCCCGTTCTCCCATTCGGCTAGGTTAGCAGTGGACCGGCTTCATCACAAGGGGTGGCCGGGACGGGTTCGCTCTGTTATCCTGTAGACCGTGAACACGGAGCCCCTTGGCCTCCTTCTCTATCACCACCTGCTGATGATCATCGGGTGCACCACCATCGCCCTGCTCTGGGGGGTCTCCGGCGCCCCCTACGGGATACCGCGCCTGATCTTCTTCCTCTTCGGCGTCGTCTCTGCGATGATCCAGATGTTCTTCTCCATCCTGCTCTCCTTCACCTCGCTGCGGACCTCGATCTTCCTCCTTTGCCCCATCTCCTTCGGCTTGCTCGTTTTCCTCGGCGGCAACGCGCGCAGGAGGCGCCGACGGGACAGGCCTCTCACCGCCGTCCTCGCCGGCTGGGTCCTCTGCCTGGCCGCCGCCGCGCCCGTCCTGCTGTTGGATCGGCAGCTCTTCGTCGGCGTCCTCTCCGTGTGGCTCTTCCTGCTGTGGTACACAGGGGGGCAGGCCGCCTGACTCGCAAACCGGCGGCGCTCAGCCGAGATCGGCGGGAAGGCCGGGAGTTTCGGGCTTCTCTTCGCCCTTACGCACGCGGTCGATCTTCGCGACCGAAGCGTCGAGACGCTTGAAGGACTTCTGCTCGATGTCGTCGTAGGTCTCGCGCAGCTTGCCCACCTGCTCGCCCATTTTCAGGAAGCGCTCCTTGAACGTGTCGTAGGCGGCGGCGAACTGAGTGATGAGCTTCAGGACTTCCTGGGTCGCCTGCGTGAAGTGGAAGTGATCGAAGGCCTGGCGCACCACGCCCAGCACGGCGTATAAAGTGAAGGGAGAGCAGAGGACGACCTTTTGGCCCATGGCCTCGTCGGCCAGGCCCGGGAAGGCCTCCTGGATGTAGCCGTAGACCTGCTCGTTGGGGATGAAGAGCAGCACGTAGTCGAGCGTGCCCTCCTCGGGGCTGACGTAGTCCCGCTTCTGGACCTCCTTGATGCGCGCCTTCACGTCGCGCTCGAAGTCCTTCTTATAGCGCCCACGGTCGTCGTCGGTCGTCGCGTGGGAGAACCTGAGCCAGTTGTCCAGCGGGAACTTCACGTCCATGTTCAGCTTCTTGCGGTCGGGGAGCAGGAAGGTGAAGTCCGGCCGCGAGGCCGAGGTGTCGAGAGCCCGGTTCTTCAGATACTGCACGCCCTCCTGCAGGCCCGAGGCGCGCAGGATGTCGTCGGCCATGCGCTCGCCCCATTGGCCCCGGGCGCGGGAGTTGTCCAACAGCGACCTCAGGCCCTCGGTCGATGAGGCCAGCTTGGCGGTCTGCTCGGCGGCGTCCTTCAAACCCTTCTCGAGCGAGCCGTACTTCGTCGCGCGGTCCGCCTCGAAGCGGTGGACCATCTCCTCGTAGCTCTTCAGCCGCTCGGAGAGCTTCCCGACGGCGTTCTCGACCGAGACCTTCTTCTCGTCGAGCTCGCCCTTCTGGCGCACGCGCTCGGTCTCAAATTTCTGCTCGGCCAGTTCCAGCAGCTGGCGGAAATCCTCCCGCATCTGGATGCGGGTCGCCTCCTCGTTCTTGCGCGAGGAGAAGAACACCAGGTAGAAGATCAGCCCCGAGAGGGCCGCGCCGGCCGCGACCGCGAGCAGCACGGCGAGGAACGTCACTTGCGCGACCTCGTCAGGATGCGAACCGCCTCGAGGTCGATGACCTCCTGCTTGCAGGTCTTGCCGGTCTCCATGTACAACTTGAGCTTGGCCAGGCCGTCCTCCCACGCGCAGGCGTAGCCGCGGAACACGACGTCGGAGGAGGGGCCCGACGGGAACCCGGCGTGCCGCAGCGTGACCTCGCAGCCGCCTCGGCGCGGGTCGATGAAGACGCTGGTCAGAGGCGGGACCTTCTTCTCCCCGCGGGCGGGCTTCCAAAGCCAGGCCACCTTGCGCCCGGGCTCCAGATCCACGAACAGCCCCTCGCGCTCGCCGAAGCCGCCCTTGCGGTCGCCGTCGCGGCCTCGCACGCGGGGCCAGACCATGCGGACCCGGCCCGCGTTGCGGGCGTCGGTCTCCGCGCCCAGCAGCCACCAGCGCGTCAGTTCCCGGGCGGAGGTCAGGGCCCGGTAGACGGCCTCGGGCTTGGCGCGCAGGCGCACGGAGAAGCGCAGGTCGCGCGTCTTGAGGCGGCAGCGGCGGGGGGCGGCGACGGCGGGCATCGGTTTAGGGAGCGGCGAGACGGACCTTGGGCCCGCCCGGTCCGGCCGTCAGGGGCCTAAACGAGCCGATCAAGGCGCGGAAGCGGTCCTCGTGCTGATCGTAGCCGCGGCGCGTGGCCGGGTAGCAGAGCACGTAGAAGCCCCCCTCCATCGGGACCAGGGCGTACGAGTGCATCCGCATGTTGATCGATCTTCCTTCTTTATCCTGCTCCAGGCCCCAATTGTTCGACGCGGGAGCCGGGGCCGGCGAGAGGACGGTGAAGAACTTGGCGGGCAGTTTCGAATTCTTCAGGACGATGTCCACCGGACGCCGGATGATCTCGCGCGTCCCGTCGGCGCGCTTGCCGCCGTAGACGATGGAGTCCGACTCGCCGTAGACCTGCCTGAGGGTCTGGTTGAAGAAGTCGTCGGCGTCGGCGTACATCTCCAGGCGGCCGTCGCGCAGCGCGTGCGGACGGTAGCGCTTGAACCAACGCACGCTCAGGCTGGGCGCGCCCAGGTAGAAATTCCCGTCGAAAGGGCCGATGAAATTGACCTGGGAGAAGGCATCCGAGTCCGAATCGGTCATCACGCTCCAGCCCCAGGGCACGGAGGCGGTGAAGTCGCCGAAGACGGACTTGTACAGGACATCCCTCGGCGGACTGCAGGCCGCCGAGAGGCAGGCGAAGGCGACGGAAACGGCGAGCAGGCGGCTCCTCATCACGGAACCCGAGTATAACAGGAGCGGGCCGCTTTGTCCAGAAGCCTCGCCTCCAGCGCGCCGTCGCCCAGGCGCCGGGCGGCGCGCGCGGCGGCGCGGTAAAGGGGCAAGGCCTGCGCGGCGCGGCCGCGCGCCTCCAGCACGAAGGCGTAGGCGGCCTTGAGCTCCGGGTCCCAGGACAAGGCGCGGCGCTCGCGCGCCAACTCGAGCAGCCGGTCGGCCTTGTCGGCCATCTTCAGGCGGTCCAGCGCATAGGCCTTCCAGATCAGGGCCTGCACGCAGTCGGGCGCCTGCAACAGCCAGGCGTCCAGCTCCGCCAGGACCTTGGCCGCGTCGCGCGGGCGGGCCAGAGCGGCGTCCAGCGCGTCGGGCCAAAGGCGGTTCGGGGCGAAGACGCGGACCGGGGTCTGCGCGGCGAGCAGCGCGTTGACCCCCGTCGTCTTCAGATACACCAGGGCGCGGTCATCGGCATAGGCCAGGCGCCACTGAGGGTCCTCGTCGAGGATGCGCGCGGGCGCGGCCGCCCTCAGGTTGCGCAGGACCGCATAGTCGAAATGGTAGACGGAGTCCAGGGCCCGGAACAG
>Ga0154727_1176_pt3 | contig 10441 bp, 13 predicted proteins | sample Rifle2008BG16ft_FD_105735 | JGI IMG/M metagenome (GOLD analysis project Ga0154727, IMG submission 105735) | Elusimicrobia bacterium RBG_16_66_12 | reverse complement strand
TCTTGTGAGGGCGACCCTCACCAGAGCCCCTCGTCGATCCGGCGCTGATCCGCCAGGGCCTTGTCCACTGCCGCGTCCGCGACCCAGGACCCGAAGAAGCCGTCCAGATCATGATAGCGCTCCTGAACGCCGGCCCCGTCGGAAAGGGCTTCCAGGGCCACCTGGTTGAGGCTCTTGTTCTGGCGCCGGGCCTTTTCGCGCAGGAGCGCGTCGATGGACGCAGGCACGCTCCTGATCGTGTACTGTCTGTATGCCTTCTTCATATGCCTACAGTGTAGTCTTAATATGCCTGCACCGCAAGGCCCAGGGAGGCCTACGGTCAGGCCTTGAGGCTGACCTTGGTGTTCTTGGGCGTGGCGTTCCAGAGCGTGGTCATCAGGAGGGCTCCGACCGCCGAGAACGGGATGATCATGTAGGTCCAGAGGCCCCAGCCGTACTTGTCGAGGAGCGCGCCGAGGAAGATCCCGGTCAGGCCCGAGGCCACGTACTGGACGCCGTCGAGCAGGCCCGTGACGGTGGCCGCGGCCTTGGTGCCGCCGAAGTCCATCGAGGCCGTCCCGGAGAGCATGCCGTGCACGCCGAAGATCCACATGCACGAGAAGCCGATCAGGAAGGCGGCGGCCTGGGGATTGCGGGTCATGCCCAAGGCCGCGAGCGAGGCGATCTGGCCCAAATAGAAGATGAAGGCCACGGGCGGGCGCCGGCTCTGGAAGAGATGGTCCGAGATGTAGCCGCAGAGGAGCCCGCCGCAGATCCCGCCCACGGTGATGCCGCCCGTGGCCAGGGAGAAGAGGCTGGTGCCGTGATGGATGCCGTGCACTTCCTTCAGGAACGGCACGAACCACAAGAGCAGGCCCTGTCTCACGAAGCCGGTGCAGAACTCGGCCGCGGCCAGGGTCAGGATGACCTTGTTCTTGAAGACGTGCGTGATCAGGTAGGCCAGGTCGATGGGCTTGTGCTTGTCCGCGTGCTGGCTGGTCGCGTCGCCGGTGTCGAAGTCCGAGTGGCCCGCGTGCCGAGGAGTGTCGGCGATCAGGAAGTAGTCGACGACCATCATGGTGAACACGGCCGCCGACGGGATCAGGAAGACCATGTACCAGGGCAGGGTCGCCAGGATCCAGCCGCCGACCGTCATGGCCAGGAAGTAGCCCGAGCTGATCATGATGCCGAAGATGCCGCCGAACACGCCGCGCTCGCGCACGTGGAACCAGGTCGAGTTGACCTTCACGACCGAGAGGGCGCCGAAGGACTGGAAGTACTGGTTGACCGCGTACAGCAGCGACATTCCCACCAGGATCTTGGTGTGCCAGCCGGAGAGGAAGAGCAGGCCGATGACCAGGTTGAGCAGGGAGGTGCCGGCCGCCGCGATCAGGATCGCGCGGCGCCCGCCGAAGCGGTCGGTGAGCGGGCCGTTGAACATCACGGCCAGCGCGTAGGTCCAGAAGCCCGCGGTGGCGATGATGCCGAACTGAGCCTTCGTGAAGTCGAAGCGCGTCATGATCTCGGTGGAGGCCACGTTCAGGTTGTAGCGGCCCATGTAGAAGGTCGCGTAGGTCAGGCCGAGCGGGAACCAGTTCATGAACCGGCGCCGGCGGTAGTCGGCGGAGTGGACGGGGGCGGGACCGTGTCCCGAGGAGGCGTGTGCGCTCATGGTGGAGAGATTCTACCTCAACGGCGGGGTTTGGGATAGGCCTTCGAGGCGTCCTGCAGGGGCGCGGCGTAGGCCGAGTCCCAGAGGCGCTTCTGCACGGCGGCCGCGCGCGCGGCCAGGGCCTCGTCCTTGACGACGAGTTCCAGGTTGCGCGAATCGTCGTAGTAGCCGCCGCGCCAGTTGCTGGTGCCCAGCCACAGGGTCTTGCCGTCGACGACCATATACTTGGAGTGCGCGACGCGGGAGAAGGGGATGGGGCCCTCCCCTGCCTCGGGGATGGAGATCACGCGCGCCGAAACGCCGGGCAGCACGGCCAGGCTCTGCAGGTGCTTGATCCCCGGCTCCTCCGTGGTCCAGTGCGAGACCAGCAGCTTGATCTTGACGCCGCGCACGGCGGCCGCGCGCAGCGCGTTGTCGATGACGGGATAGAATCGGGGCGGGCGGGCGTAGGTCAGCGGCAGGTACTCCATGTTCTGGACCAGGATCTCTTCACGCGCCTCGCCGATGACGCGGACCAGCTCCGACTCGGAGTCCCCCACCCCCGCGGGATTGCGCCGCCAGGGGCTGGCGACCAGATATGATCTGCCGGAACGGTCGGCCTCGGGGCTCGCCGCCTCGCCCCGTGTCAGAGGCTCGGGCGCAAAGCCTTTCTCGTAGACCTTGGTGTCGGCTTCGTTCCAGTCGTGGTCGAAGACGGACTGGACCTGGCGGACGACCGGAGCGTCGTCCACCGCCAGTCCCATCTCGTGGATGTGCTTGAGGGACCTCCAGTCGAAGTTCATGCTGCCGACAAAGGCGCGCGTCGAATCCACGATGAAGAACTTGGCGTGGACGATCCCCGAGCCCTGGATGCGGGACCATTCGAGGATGCGCAGCTCGAGGCCCGGGATCGTCTCGAGGCGCGCGATGCCGTCGAGGGAGTTCTTCTCGAACTTCTTCTCGAGCAGGAACCGGATCTTCACGCCGCGGGCCGCCGCTCTCTCGAGAGCTTGGAGAGAGGCTTCGAGAGGCTCGCCGGTGGAGGGGGCGATGTAGAACTGCTCGATGTCGATGGTCTTCTCGGCCCGGTCGAACATCTCGGGCCATACGTCCTGCGCCAGCCTCATGTCGGGCTCGTTCAAGGTCGTCTCGACGGGATAGGAATACACCAACTCGTAGCCGGGCACGGTGAAGGCCGCGTGCGCGGGAGCGGCGGCCAGAACGACGAAGGCGAGCAGTCTCATTTCGATCCTCCGAAATATCTCAGCAGGGCATGTCCCACGGACTTGGTCACGGCGTGTTCGTCGACGGGCTTTCCCAGGACCTCGTGCATCGTGGTCATGGAGTCGGACTCGAGGCGGCAGGGGTGGATGAGGCGGAAAGGGGCGAGGGCGACATTCATGTTCAACGCGAAGCCGTGATAGGACACTCCCCCGCGCACGGCCACGCCGATCGAAGCGAGCTTGCGCCGGCCGACCCAAAGCCCGGTGAAGCCGGCGAGGGCGGAGGCCTCCACGCCGAAGGGCTTGACCGCTTCGATGAGGACCGCCTCCAGCGCACGGAGATACGAGCGGGGCTTCAGGCCCAGGTCCGTCAGCTTCAGGATGGGGTAGCCCACCAACTGTCCCGGTCCGTGGAAGGTGAGGTCTCCCCCGCGCTCGACCTTGCGGACCGGATAAGGCAGCCCCTTCGGGACGGCCTGCTTGCTCGAGCGTCCGATGGTGTAGACCGGGCGATGCTGGCAGAGCAGGACCGTGTCGGAGATCTCCCCGGAGCCGCGCTCGAAGACGAGCCGGCGCTGAAGGTCCCAGACCTCGTCGTACTCCTTGAGACCGAGGTCGCGGACCAGCATCTGTCTACGACGCGAAGCTCGGCGCCGCGCGCTTGACGGCGAGGGTGTGGAGCGGGTGTCCAAGCGCGGCCTCGCAGGCCTCCGCGAAGGCCTCGTTGAGGGTCGGGTGCGGGTGGATGGTGGCCGCGACCTGCTCCAGGGTCACGCAGGCCGAGACGGCCAGGCAGGCCTCGCCGATGAGGTCCGAGGCGTGGGGGCCGGTGAAGCCCGCGCCGAGGATGCGGTGGGTCTCCTTGTCGGCCACGACCTTGCAGAAGCCGGAGGTCTCGCCCACGGCCTGGGCGCGGCCCGAGGCCGCGAACGGGAACTTTCCCACGACCGTGTGGAAGCCCTCGGCCTTGGCCTGTTCGTCGGTCAGACCGACCCAGGAGATCTCCGGGTCCGTGAAGACGGCCCACGGCACATGCCCGCGGGGCTCCAGCGGTTTGCCGGCGATCGACTGCGCGGCGAGGACGGCCTCGCGCGAGGCCTTGTGCGCCAGGTAGGGAGGCCCGACGGCGTCGCCGATCGCGTAGATGTTGTCGACGGAGGTGAGCATTTCCGTGTCGACGAGGATGTGGCCGTGGTCGTCAAGCTCCACGCCGAGCTTCTCCAGGCCGAGGCCCTTGGTCCGGGGGGCGCGGCCCACCGCGACGAGGATCTTGTCGCAGACGATGCGCTTCTCGCCCTCCGGGGTCGCGGCGACGACCTCCAGGCGCTTGCCCTTCTTCGACCAGGACTTCGCTTTCGAGGAGGTGAAGACGTCCACGCCAAGCTTCGCCAGGTTGCGGACGACGGGGACCGCCATATCCTTCTCGATGACCGGCAGGACCGCGTCGAGGAACTCGACGACGGTCACCTTGCTGCCGAGCTTGGCGAAGATGGTCCCGATCTCCAGGCCGATCACGCCGCCGCCGATGACGACCATCGCGTGCGGGACCCGAGCCAGGTCCAGGGATTCCTTGGAGCCGAGCACGTTCGCGCCGTCGATGTCGAAGCCGGGGATCGAGAGGGCCTGCGAGCCGACGGCCACGATGGCCTGCTCGAACTCGACGGTCTCCGTGCCGCCGCCCGACTTCTCGACGACGGCCGTGTGCGGGGAGGTGATGCTGGCGGCGCCGATGAGGATATCGCCCTTGTTGCCCTTGATGAGGGCGGCGATGTTCTTGCCGAAGCCGCCGATCATCTCGCCCTTCCAGGCCACGACCTTCTCCCAGTCGATCTCGGAGACTCCTGCGCCGGGCGCCGGCTTCTTCGACTTGTGGTCGTTGTTGGCGGCGGCGATCAGGGCCTTGGACGGGATGCAGCCGTAGTTGAGGCACTCGCCGCCCAGCTTGTCGCGGTCGACGACCAGGACCTTCTTGCCGAGCTGGAGCAGCTTGATGGCGGCGACGTAGCCGCCGGGTCCGCCTCCGATCACGAGGACGTCGGTCTTGATGGACATGGGGGCCTCTTAAAGGAGCGTGCGGGGATTCTCGAGATGACGGATGAGGGTGTTCATGAAGCGGGCGGCGTCCGAGCCGTCGACGACGCGGTGGTCGAAGGAGAGGCAGAGGTTCATCATGTCGCGGACCACGACCCGCCCGTCGCGGACGACCGGGCGCTTCTGCAGCTTCATCAGGCCCAGGATCGCGACTTCCGGGTGGTTCACGATGGGGTTGGCGTAGAGGCCGCCGATGGGCCCGATGTTCGTGATCGTGATGGTGCCTCCCTGGAGCGACGCGACGTCGATCTTGTTGGCGCGCACCTTTTCGGCCAACGCGGCGACCTCGGCGGCCAGTCCAAATATATCTTTGCTGTCGGCGTTCTTGATGTTAGGGACGACCAGACCCTGAGGCGCGGCCACGGCGATGCCGACGTTGTAGTCGCGCTTGATCACGAGCTCGCCGGCGGCCTCGTCGAGCGAGGAGTTGAAGTTCGGGAACTCCTGGAGGGTCTTGGTCAGGGCCTTGAGGATGAAGGGCAGGAAGGTGAGCTTGAAGCCGAGCTTGGCGGCCTTGGGCTTGAGCTCGTCGCGCAAAGCGAGGAGGGCGGTCATGTCGCATTCGTCGACATGTGTCACGTCGGCGACCGTGTGCTTGGACTGGGACATCTTCTCGGCGATCTTGCGGCGGATGCCGACGAAGGGCGTGCGGATCTCTCCAGCCGTGGTCGCGCCGGGCTTGGCTGGAGACTTCGGCGCCGTGCGGACGTCGGTCTCGGCAATGCGGCCCCCGGGGCCGGTGGGCTTGACGCGCGAGAGATCCACTCCGAGCGAGGCGGCCAGCGCCCGCACGGCCGGCGTCGCCTTGACGCCGGCGTCGGACGGGGAGGCTTCGAGGTCGGAGGCCAGCACGCGGCCCTGCGGGCCGGTGCCGGAGACCCGCGAGATGTCGAGACCCTTGTCTTTGGCGAGCTTGCGGACATGAGGTGCGGCGAGGACCTCTCGGGAGGTTCCGGACGACTTCACGGCGGCGACCGGGACCGCTGTGGCGACGGCGGCGGCCTTCGCGGCGGGAGCGGATACGTCGCCGGAGACTTCGATGAGGACGAGAGGGCTGTGGACCTTGACCTTCTCGCCGGGCTTGCCGAAGAGCTGGACGATCTTGCCCGCCTTGGGGCTGGGAACCTCGACCTCGGCCTTGTCGGTGAGGACCGCGGCCAAGGGGTCGTTCTCGCGGACGGCGTCACCGACTTTGACGAACCACTTCACGATCTCGCCTTCGACGAGGCCTTCGCCGATGTCGGGGAGCTTGAATTCGAAGTTCATAGATGTCCCTTCGGGAAGAGCTCCGCGGCCCGGTAGGAGGAGCGCACGAAGGGGGCGGATGCGACGTAAGGAAAACCATGAGATCGAGCCATCTCCGCGAGGCGGTCGAACTCCTCGGGCGGCAGGAAGCGGGCGACGGGCAGGTGATGCTTCGACCCGGTCGGGCGGAGGTATTGACCGAGTGTGAGTATCTCCACCCCAGTCGAACGGATATCCTCGAACGCTCGGAATATCTCATCTGCGGTCTCTCCGAGGCCCAACATCAACGAGGTTTTGGTCGGGGTCTTGGGGAGATATGATTTCGCATGAGCAAGGATTCTCAGAGATTGATGATAACTCGCCTTGGCGTCCCTGACCGAGGAGGTGAGACTCTCCACGCACTCCACGTTGTGGGCCACGACGTCGGGGCCGGCGTCCAAGACCTGCTCGAGCAAATCAGTCTCGCCTCTGAAATCCTGAAGGAGCATCTCGACCTTGAGCCCGGGATTGAACTGCTTCACTTCCCGGATGCAGGCGGCCAGGTGGGCTGCGCCTTGATCGGCGAGATCGTCGCGGCAGACCGTGGTCAGGACGGCGTAATCGACCGCCATCTCCTTGAGGGTGAGCGCCAGTTTCGAGGGTTCCTCGGGATCGGGGAGCGGCGGGCGAGCGGCCGTCGCGACGGAGCAGAATCGGCAACCACGGGTACATGTGTCTCCCATGACCATGAAGGTCGCGGTCCCACCGCCCCAGCACTCGCCCATGTTGGGACAGCGGGCCTCCTCGCAGACGGTGGCCAGTCCCCGCGAGCGGGAGGCCTCCTTGAGGCGCGCGACGACGGGACCCGCCGGGAGGCGGACCTTCAGCCAGGGCGGCAGGGCGCTCGGGGCGGCCGTCGGAGCCATGATCAGTGGAGGCCCTGCTCCGCCAGCCAGCGCTCGGCTTCGAGCGCGGCCTTGCAGCCGTTGCCCGCCGCGGTGATGGCCTGGCGGTAGCGGGCGTCCATCACGTCTCCGGCGGCGAACACGCCCGAAACCGAGGTGCGGGTGCGGTCGTCGGTCGCGATGTAGCCGTTTTCGTCGAGTTTCAGCTGGCCGCCGAGAAAGGCGGTCGTGGGCGCATGTCCGATGGCCATGAAGAGCCCGTCGCACTTGACGTCGGTCTTGGCCCCGGTCTTCACGTTCTTGAGGCGCGCGCCCGATACGTGGTCGTCGCCCAGCACCTCGTCGACGACCGAGTCCCATATGAAGGCGATCTTCGGGTTCTTCTTCGCCCGGTCCTGCATGATCTGTGAGCCGCGCAGCGCGTCGCGGCGGTGGACGATCGTGACCTTGGAGGCGAAGTTGGTCAGGAAGACGGCCTCTTCAAGCGCGGTGTCGCCTCCGCCGACGACGAGGACCTCCTTCTTCTTGAAGAAGAAGCCGTCGCAGGTCGCGCAGGCCGACACACCATGTCCTTGCAGTCGCTTCTCGCTCTCGATGCCGAGCCACTTGGCGTTGGCGCCGGTGGCCACGATGACGGCCTGCGCGGAGGCGGCCGTGCCCTCCGTGGTCTCGACATGGAACGGGCGGCGGGAGAAGTCCACTTTGGCCGCGTATTCGTTGATGATGGTCACGCCCAGGCGCTCGACCTGTTTTTTCATTCGCTCCATCAGCTCGGGGCCGTTGATCGGTTCAGGAAAGCCGGGGAAGTTCTCCACGTCCGAGGTGATCATCAGCTGGCCGCCCAAGGCGACCCCGCCGAAGACGAGCGGGTCCATGTTGGCGCGGGCGGCGTAGATGGCGGCCGTGTAGGCGGCGGCGCCGGAGCCGATGATGACGATCTTCTTGGATTGGGCCATGCCCGGGGATTATAACATTTCGCCCTTCCGGGTCCGAATGCTAGACTTGCGGTCATGATCATCCGCAAGCTCTACCGCTTCGAGGCCTCTCATATCGTGCGGAACTGCTCCTCGGACCGCTGCAAGTATTCGGTGCACGGCCACAGCTTCCGCTGCGAGCTGTTCCTGTCGGCCGACCGCCTGGACCGCGGCCAGATGGTCTACGATTTCGGCCTGCTCAAGACCCACATCAAGGACTTCCTGGACGGCTTCGACCACGCGACCCTCTTCTGGGAGAAGGACTCCCCCGCCTACATCAAGTCGATGAAGGAGCAGTCCAAGCGCTGGGTCTGCCTGCCCGTCTCCCCCACCGCCGAGCAGCTCACGCGACTGATCTTCGTGGCCTGCCAGGCCATGCTGGACGCCACGGACCGCGCCAACGGCGACGAGGCCGCGCGCGTGCACTCCGTGATCCTGCATGAGACCGAGACCGGTTACGCGCAGTGCTCCCGCGAGGACGCGTACAACGAGGACATGGGGCGCATCACGCTGTCGCGCGTCGTCTTCTCCGAGCCGGTGAAGGCCGAGTGGACCGACCCCAAGATGTGGGACAAGCTGCTCGCCGGCAAGCGCTTCTCGAACCCCGTCCCCGAGATCCAGGTGCCGGGAGACTTCCCCCCGAAGCGCCGGCCTTCCTCGATGCGCTAGGAGCCGGTCCCGTCGTTCCAGGCGTGTAGGATGGCTCGGACCGAGCGGGTCATCTCGATCATGAACGAGGCTCCTATCTTCCTCTGGTAGACCCGCCAGAGGAATTCAGCAGTGCTGGCTTGCGGCTGCCCGGTTTTGGCGAGATCCTCCATCGTCTGGCGGTAGAGCCGCTCGAAATCCGGCCGCTCGAAATGTCGGTAGCGATCCTGGGAGATGATGAAGCTTTCCTCGAATCGGGGACGCAGAGGTTTCGTTTTCTGTTCCTGCGTTGGATATCCGAGGCAGAGCAACGTGATTAGGATCCGAGTCCGAGCGATTCCGCGGCGATGACGGCGGTCTGAGCCGCGATCAGCGCGTCGCAGCAGGCCAGGAAGACCTCCCCCTCCGCCGGCGTGCGCATGGAGGAGCCTTCGCGATGAAGGGCTGGTTGTCGCATGTTTCCGCCAGGGTCTTCTTCACCTCGGGTTTGGTGACCTCGATGATGGAATAGAGCATCATGTTCCCGGCGGTCGGAGCGCGCATCGCCGCCCGAAGCACTTGGGCCCGGACATCGGGCTCGACGGGCTTGTCCAGAAAGGCGCGGACGGATCTCCGTCGATGGATCAAGTCCAAGCTCGGATTCATCGTCGGACTCCTTTGAAGTAGGACTTCGAGGGCGCATTCCAATGTGCAATTTCACATCAAACTCGCTCCGGAGCGAGTTCCCATGTCCCCGAAGACATGTCGGACGCGGCTATTAGGCGATCAGCCGTCCGCCGTCGACGGTCAGTTCGGCTCCCGTCGAGTAGTCGGCCGCCTGGGCGAGGTACAGGCAGGCGCGCGCCACCGCCTCGGGCGTGCCGGAGCGCTTCAGCAGCGTCGCGTCGGCCATCTTCTTCATGTGCGCCTCGGTCTCGCCCTCGGCGGCCAGCACGGGGCCGGGCAGGACGGTGTTGACGCGGATCTCGGGGGCCAAGGCCCGGGCGAGGATCTTGTTGACGCACAGCAGCGCCGCCTTCGACGCGCAGTACATCCCCCAGTCCGCGTAGGGCCGGTGGGCGGACCAGTCGGCGATGTTGATCACGATGCCCTCTCCCGAGCGCCGCAGGTAGGGCGCGCAGGCCTGGGCCAGGAAGAAGGGCGCGCGGGCGTTGACCGCCATGTGCCGGTCCCAGTCCTCGGGCGTGGCCAGCGCGAAAGGCGTTTTCTCGTAGAGCGAGGCGGAGTTGACCAGGATGTCGATGCCGCCGAAGCGCCGCGCGACCGCGTCGGCGAGCTTCTCCGGCCCCCTGGCCTCGGCGAGGTTGGCGCGGAAGACGTCGGCTTGGGCGCCGGAGATGGATTTGACCGCGTCCACCACGCGCCGCGCGTCGACGACCGAGGTGTGGTAGTGGACCGCCAGGCGCGCGCCTTTGGCCGCGAAGGCCAGGGCCACGGTCCGGCCGATCCGCTTCGCGGCCCCCGTCACGAGCACGACTTTGCCTTGGAGGCTCATTTCTTGACCTCTTTCTTGGAGGGCGGCGGGGCCGTCCTGCCGGCGGACATCATCCGCATCGTCATCTGCTGGATCTGTGCCGTCCTCCTGGCCTGTTCCGTCTCGGAGAGTCTCGGCGCCCCTGGCTGCATCTGCGCCTGCAGGTCCTTCATCAAGGCCAGAAGCGTCTGCATGTCCGCCTTCTGGGCGGGCGACATGTTCTTGGCCGCCGCCGCGTTGTCGAGCATCGGGGTGATGGCGCCCAGCATCGC
>Ga0154727_1149_pt2 | contig 10533 bp, 13 predicted proteins | sample Rifle2008BG16ft_FD_105735 | JGI IMG/M metagenome (GOLD analysis project Ga0154727, IMG submission 105735) | Elusimicrobia bacterium RBG_16_66_12 | reverse complement strand
CAATCCCGAGTCGGCATCGACGCGCCGCCGCCATCGTTGCCGTAGATGAAATCGTCTGTCAGATCGTGGAACACGTTTCGCGCTATGAGCCCGCCATTCCCTCGAACCTCGACCGCGTGATCCCATCCCGACAACTCGCAGTCGGTGATCCAGGTGTCGCTCGCTGTCCATCGCGCCATCGAGATTCCGTTTGGACCGTCTTGCGTCCGATACCACATGAACTGATAGGGGCGAGTAAACCGACATCCGACGATCCGCGCGCCGCGTGTGCGGTAGAGAGTGGCTCCGGCGTTGCCGAAGTCATGGCCTCCGCAGCCTTGGATGAGGAGCGAATCCACCGCGTCCGCGCAGGGTTCTCCGCAGACCGTGAAAATCTGGAAAGCAGTATCGACCGTGTCGCGAGCCACAGCCTCGAACTTCAGATCGATGAACCGAAAACCCGTAGCCACCGCGTTCCCGGTCACCGCGATCGCCACGGTGCCGTTGCCTTCTGAGCTTCCGCCGGTCAAATCTCTGTAGTCGCGGAAGACGATTCCTTTTACCTCGAAGCGCTCCGACCGCGAGGACGGGGAGGTTGTCAGGAACCGGATTCCGCGATTTTGGGTGGCGCGCCCAGCCGCGTCGAAGATGGGCGTCACTCCGGTGTCTGGGATCACGTACGACCAGTCGCTGGGCGTTCCGGAGTTGCCGGGGTCGATATCGAAACTGAACGGCTCGTCGCCGCCGTCCCACACGCCCACGCCCGGATTCCCGTTCGTGCCCGCGCATAGCATGAGCGTGTCGCCGCTGGCGAAAGCCGAGAGGTTACCGAGCGCATAGGCGATCGTGCGCCACGCAGTTGCCTCGGTGAGGGCTGGCCCGCTGTCCGTTCCGTTCGGAGCCATGTAGCGCGTCGCGCCCGAGAGCATGAGACCGAGGCAACCGCCGACGCCGCCGGCGATGAGCCCGAGCGCGATCGCGACCCTTTGTTTCGTTCTCACGTCTCCGCCCTCTCAATTCGTCCACAGCCGCCCGCAAGAACCTTGATAGACGGTCACGACGGTCGTTCCCGTTTCGTTCCGCGCTCTCGCCTGGAGGGTTCCGTCCGCGCTCGGGACGATGATGCCCGTGATGCGAGCCGTATATTTGGTGTCCGCGGCGATAGCTTGGGCGCCGATCACGGCATCGTCTGAGGATGTGATGGCGCCTTGCGTCTCCGATCCTCCGCCATCGGCCGCCACTCCGCTGATGCGACAATCGGCGGCGAACTGCGTCGCGGCGGGAATGGTTATGGAGAGGCCGATGCCCGTCCCGCTCGCTGCCGTCGACCAGATGAAGACCAACTCGAACTCATAGTAGGAACCGCTCACCACGGACCATGAGAGTCCGGTCACATCGGCCGGCGTCGTCGAGTTGAAGGTCTGGTTTCCGGTGAGCTTCACGGTGGACACGCTCACGGGTCCTGCGGGACCGGTCGGACCTTGGGCGCCCTGAGAACCGGTCGGACCTTGGGAACCCTGCGCTCCAGTCGGGCCGGTCTGTCCGATCGGACCTTGAGCGCCTTGAGAACCGGCAGTTCCTTGCGGTCCGGTCGGGCCTACCGCACCCGCCGAACCTTGGATGCCTTGCGCGCCGGTCGAGCCGGTATGTCCGATCGCTCCCTGCGGTCCCGTGGGTCCGATCGCTCCCGTGGGACCTGCAGGGCCAGATGCGCCCGTCGGCCCGATCCCTCCGAGTTCGAGTTCGCTACGGACCTCCGGAGCGAGTTTTGCGAGCGTGACCGTCCCGTCGCCGATCTCGAAGATCGTCACCGATCCGAGAAGACCGAGCCCGAGAATGGCGATCCCGCCCGCGATCCCGCTCCGTTTCGTCATGCCGCGCCCTCCGTCGGCGGATCGACTTCCGCGCCCGCTTCCGGTTCCGTCGCCGGCGATGGCACGCCCGGATCCGGCACGACCTCCTCAAGATGCGTGCACGCCTGAAAGAGCGGCACGGGAATGAGCGTGAGCGCGCCCCAGCCCTCGATCACGAACTTCTGCCCCTGCCACCACGCCTCGAACGTCGGCTCCGGATTGCGAACTCGCACCATCACGGACACGGGTTACCTCACCTTCTTGCCCTTCACGATCGCGATCGTGTCGGGATTCGTGTTCCAGAAGCGGACGATCTCGATCGCCCGTTTCGCCGTGGCCGCCGAGTCCGGCACCTGTTGCCACGGGAGAATGCCGATCAGAAACACATCGATCGAGTCGCGCGAGGCCGAAATGTCGTTCGTGATGAGACGCACGCGCATCGGCAGGAACGCGGTATCCGTCTCATCCCGGAACTCGAACGTCATCGCTTCCGCGAGGACCTCGCCGTCGACAAAGATTGGCGGCGTCCACCATCCTTGGCTCTCGGAGAGCCGGATCGTGAACGCGTAGGCGAGCGTGTCGTCGGCCGCCGTCGTCGTGATCTCGGATTGGCGCGTCGCCTGCCCCGGCCCGATGTCACTCGTCTCGGTGATCGTGGTGGTGTGCGTCGTCGCCCGAAGATGGCCCACCGAAAGCGTGAGGACAGCCGCCGCGCCGAAGGCGACGAGCGCGAGCGGCCGCCCGATCCGACGAGATCTCATCTTTGCCTCCTAGAGTCCGGTCCAGTCGTCAATATTCACGGCCCCGACGGTCACGGGCTCGCCCCGCTCCAGCCCGAGAGGGCCCGTGACGAACCACTTCCGGCCCTCCCATGAGGGAAGACTTTCCGATCCCGGCGAGACGAGCGCCGGGTAACGCACGATGTCGTCGAGGCCCGCGTCGGTCTCGAAGACCATCGCCTCGTCGAGGTCGGATGCCCACCCGTCGCCGATCCGCACCGTGAGTCTCGGGCGCGGAAACGCTTTCACCCTCAGCCGCCGCACGAGCACGTGCCAAGCAAGGCGCCGTTCCTGAAGGTTCCGAAATTCCAAGGCGATCGTCTTCGCACGCCCGCTCTGCCCGAAGAGCGCCTGCGCGCGGGCGGCGATCGCTTGCTGCGCGCTGCTCGTCTGGCCCCGGTAATCCTCGCTCGTGCTGCCGTCGACGGAGACCGTGGAGCGATACGCTCCCGAGAGCTCGTCGTAGTCGTGCTGGATCCGGATCCCGGTCTCGATATCCCGCTCGTCCCGGAGATCGAGGCTCAGCGAATTCTGGTAGATATTGTGCGCGCGCAGCCGGCGGGGATCCCCGGAGCCATCCAGCGTGACCGGGAGATCGTGGTCGATCATCCGTGCCTTAAACTTCCCGTCCCGGAGCGAGCGCCAGATCCAGACGAACCACTCCTCGCGCAGCGTGGCGAGCATCTCGTGGAGCCGCACGAGCCGCGTCTCCCGGATCTCGGGGCGAAAGAAACGGAACGGAGAGGCCACGCCGTAGAGCTCCTCGCCGACGTCCTCCATGTCGTTTCGCATCGCGAGCAACCCGCCGTGCGCGGTCCCTTCTTCGATGTCCGAAGCCGGGATCGGACCCTGCTCGCTTCGAGTGATCAGGAGATACAGCACGCGGTCGATCTCGATCTGATCCGGGAAGGTCGCATCGAAGCCGCCGCGCCCGCTCACGAAAAACCGCACGCGACTCGGGTCGGCGGTGGGGCCGACGCGGTAATCGCCGAGCCGGAGATCTCGATCCCTGAGCCATCGGACCGGTCGGAGATGCCACGGATCCACGAGATCCTTCGCATAATTGCGCGCCGGGAGCGAGAGCGCCTCGAACGTCACTTCTGCGAATTGCAACGAAAGTCCCGCGAGCGCTATATGGACCGTGCGTGACGCCGTCGCGCACCGAATCTCGATCATGTCGCTCAACTGATCGTCCGGCCAGTTCCAGGTCCCGGCACGGATCGCCGAGGGGATATCGGTCGCCCCCGAGATGAGATCGATGATGTGGAAGCTCCAGGCGGAGCTCACGCTGAACGAGAAAGTCCTCATCGTCGTATTCGCACGCGTTCTCACCTGGATCGATGCCGATCCGCCGACGGAGCAGCGAGCGAGCACGTAGAGGTAGTGCGCACCCACCGTCTCTAAGACACCCGATTGTGATCCGTAGCTCGGGATCCGCGAGGCGACCCAGTTCGGGTGAGCGCGGAAGGTCAACCAGTAACGGTTTGTCGAGATGCTCGCGACGCGGAATATCCGATCGTGGTCCGTCGGCGCCCACGGATCGACCCAGCTGCTTTGCTCGATGTTGATCCAGTCCGCGATGTTCTCGTCATAGGCCACGATGAGGTCAACATCCGGCAGCGGCTCGGGAAATAACGACCGCCGCAAATGGACGTAGGAGTTCACGTCGACCGGAATGGGCACTAGGCCCGTCGCTTCGACGAGATCGTTCTCATAGTCAACGAGGTCGAACCAGACCGGAAGCCCGTCCGTCCAGATCGCGCCGAGCGCCGGGAAGTGGTTGCGATCGATCCACTCTTTGGCCGCCCCGATCGCCGAGACGATGGCCATGAGTGTATCCGTCGTGTCGACGAGCAACGTCGGCACCGATCCCCGAAAGATCCCGGCGTACTTCACGAGGTCATTCTCACCCTCGACAAACGGGTCCCCCGTCGAATCCAGAATGTTCCGCATGCCGGCGCCGACGTCGCCCACGAGGAGCGGGATCGGGCGCCCGCGGTCGCCCGGCAGGCTATCCGGGAACTCCACGGCGTTCACGAGCCGGTTCAGCTCGAGGTCGCTCTCAACGTCCGAGCGGGCCGAGAGGACGAGGCTCTCCGCCGAGACGGCCGGGACGGCGTAGATCTTGCCCTTGAAGAGCCGCCGCTTCGTTGGCAGCGGGTCCTGCAGGTCCCGGTTCAGCTCATAGATCGAGATCGGGCGGTTATGGATCGGGTAGGCCGTGAGCTTGTCGAGGATCGTGTGGCCGATCGCCGGGTTCGAGAGCGTCGGGCCGACGGCGAGCTCGACCTCGACCGTGGCTTGAGGATAGCGGGGTTCCCCGAACTCCGCGCCGCCCGTCTGGATCCGCGAGATTTCACGTAGGAGATTGATGCAGGCACCGGTCGCGTAGGCGCCGTCATGATCCCCGATCCGGATCGTCTCCGACGCCGAGGCGTAGGCGAGCTCGATCTCGACGAGGTAGCCGAGGTTCCGCGCCGCGCCCGAGGCCGTGAGCGTCATACCTCGCTCTCCTTGAGGTCGCGGATGAAGCTGAGCCGCGTCTCGTAGCCGAATGCATTCTCACCCGTCTGGAGGCCATCCTCGGCCCAGCGCCCAAACCAGGCGCCGGCGATCGCGACCGCGAAGCCCGTCATCGGGAGATCCGTGCGATAGTCCTGAGCGCCGGTGTGGTAGTGCGTGTGCATCAGCATCGGCCGCACCGGCCCCCGGGCGTCGGCGTGCGCGTTGCGGAGCTTCGCGAGCGCGGCATCGTCGTCGTTCCGGAAGCTGAGCGCGATCGCTTCCTCGGGATCGCCACGTGCGATGGCCGAGCGCCCGCCGCCCTCGGCTTTCGCCTGAGCGGACGGGAAGACGAGCCGGCGATCGACACCGGCGACGCCGCTCGGGTTTTTCCCGAAGTCCCGGATCCGCCCGATGAAGATCTCGCCGATGTCGAGATCGCCCGCGATCGTCCCCGTCTCGGCGTCATTGAAATACAGGATCACCCGCACGTAGGGCTGAATGAACGCCGGACCGAGAATGAAGATCACGTCGAAGTCGCCCGCCGAGAAGAGCGTGCTGAGCTGGCCCCAAGACGCGATCGTCGTCCAGGAGGTGTCGTTTGGGGAGGTCTGATATTTGAGTTTGTAGACGCCGGCGCGCTTGAAGCTGTGGCCGGCCACGCCGATCCCGGTCATCGACATGACGGAATACCTCGGGTGCGTCGGGTCGAGCTGGAGCCGCCACCACGGGGACGTGCCGCCCCACGCTTGGAGAATCCGCCACGACGTAGTGCGGTGGCCGTTCGTTGCGTTCGCGGCCTTGTAGCCCGCCGGCACGTTCGGATCGGAATCGAGCGGGTTCGAGGCGAGCCCGATCGCCATCCCGTTGTGACCGACGCTGTCGCTGAGCACCTGGAGTCCCGTGCTCACGACGCCGCTCCAGCGTAGTAGCGCGCTTCCCGCTGCGCGCGCTGGTAATCGGGATCGAGCGCGACGTTCCGGGCGAGACGACCCTGCGCGCCTTTCGGGACCGGACCGATGAAGGGGATCCCCGCGGGACCGCCCGCGGCGCCGGCGGCGACCGAGCCGCCGATCGCGATCGCGCCCCCGACGGGGCCGCCCGCGAGAAATCCGAAGACCCCGCGCAGGATGCCGCCGACGTCGAGGCCGCCACCCCCTCCCACTCCGCCGATCGCCCGCCTCGCCGCGGCCGCCCGGATCTCGATCTCGATGAGCGATCCGATCACCTGCCGCAGCGCGCCCACGACAATCTGTCCGAGATTGATCTGCGCCGAGCTCCCGAGCTGCGAGAAGGCGACGATCGCCTGGTCCACACCCTCGCGCACGGCGCCGGCCGCCGTGCTCACGGCGAGCAGGTCCTTCTCCGTCTTGATGTTCGCGTCGAGATCTTTGAGCGCCTGTTCCCGCTCGAGCGTCTTCTCCCGCGTGGCGAGGAAATCCGCGGCGATCTCGTTGATCCGCTCCTGCTCCCGCGCCTGTTCCATGAGCTCGCGCGGGCCATAGGGGACGAGCTCCGGACGAGGCGGGCGCACGAGGCGCGGCGGTTTGGGCATCTGCAGCGGCGGAAGCAGCGCGATCCGCGCCTGCAGCTGCTCGAAGCGCCGCAGACGATCCTCTTCGGTTTCAAAGCGCGGAAGCGCTTCAACCGGGCCCGTCGTCACGCCCGCCATGCGCCACGAGATCTCGGCCACGCGCGCGGCGGCCATTTCGTGAATCGAAAGCGGCTGCGCCTGAGTCCGCCCCGTGATCGCGTCGAACGCCACACGGTATCCGTAGATGAACTTCTGCCAAAAGCTCGGATCCAGCGGCTCGAGTTTCCCGGTCCGCTCGATCTCGTCATTCATCTTCCGCAGCTCCTCGCGGAACTGATCCGGCGTCCGGTAGCCGCGGAGGTGCGCGAGAAAGCCGGCGAGTCCGTTCGCCGCGGCCGTGATCGAGGGCAGAAGCGGATCGATGGCCTCGATCTTGAGCGCTCGGAACGCGAATTTCAGACGATCGCCGGCATCGCTCGCCTCTTCGCTTCGTTTCAGGAACTGCGCCGACATGATGGCGCCATAGCGCTCGGCCTCGACGTTCAGGTCGTGGAGTCCCTTCGAGCCGCCCTCGAAGACCGTGATGAGCTCGCCACCGGCTTTGCCGAAGATTTTCTGAGCGATCGCCGTCCGCTCGATCAGGTCCTTGTGGCCGGCGATCGCATCCGCGACGGCACCCAGCGTAGCGTCGAGACTCCGGAGCTCGCCGCCGCTGTCGCGGACCTCGACTCCGATCTCTGCGAACGCGTCGCTCGCCTCTTTTCCGCTGCCGTGCGCGATATCGTAGAGATGCTGGGAGAGGATCCGGACCGCTTTCGTGAGGCCTTCGGCTGAGGAACCCCCGAGCTCCGCGGCGTAGGCATACTTCTGGAACTCGTCGCTCCCGAGGCCCACCTGCCGCGCCGCCTTGGCCGTCTCATCCCCGACGCGGACGAGCTCCTTGAGCGCCTGGATCGGCTTCGCGAGCGCCGCCGCGACCTTGTCGTAAACGATGGAAGCGGTCGCGAACCCGGCGGTGAACTTGAAGAGGCTAGCGTTGGCCGAGGAGAGCGATCCCGAGACGCTCCGGAAGGCCGCCGAGGCGTGATCCTCGGCCGTGATGCGGTATCCGACTTCGCGCGTCGACACTCAGCGCCCACCTTCGCCCGGTCGCTGATCGGCCTCCCAGAGAAGGAAGCCGATCCAGCCGTTGTACTCGGCCAGGCTCATGTTCAGGATCTCGGAGAGAGGACGCCGGAGCCGCTCTGCGAGGAGGTAGACGGACCGAAACTCCGGGTCCTCTAAGAGTTTTTTCGCACGTCCTCCGCGCTCGGCGTCCGGGCGTCGAAGACGTTCATCGCCTCGACGATCCGACCGATGACCGCGGCGTCGGCCCGGGTCATGAACTCCTGGAGCTGCGCCGGCGCGAAGATCAGCTCCCCGTGCTCGTCGAGCGATCGGTGGACGACATACGCTGCGAGCAGTCGAGGCCCCGAGCCGAATTCGCGCAGCTGCTCCTTCTCGAGGAGATTCATCGGCTTCACCCAGATCGTGAGGCCCCACTCCGGCACGTCGATCTCTCCTCGGACGCCGCGAACTTGCCGGTAATGCTCGATGATCCGCTCCATGAGCGTGATCCGCGGATGCAGCTCTCCCTCGCTCATACGATGACCTGGCGCGTGAGCGCGCCGCGGCCACGGATCGTGGCCGTCACGATGCCGGCCTTCTCTCCGGTCCGACTGAACGACTCCACGGGAACGGTCCCCGTGTACTCAAAGAGCGCCGGGGTCTTGCCGCCCGGATAGAGATGCAGCACGACGTCCGTTCCCGGCACGTCGAGCCCCGTCTGATCGACGTCGGCCTCGTCGAGATTCACGGTGATCTCCCAGGTCCCGTCCTTGAGGCCGCCCTTCCAGGCTTTGTTCGTGTCCCTCATCGCCGAGTCCTCGGCGAGATCGGCCGTGTGCTCGTAGCTCCACGATTGGATCCGCGAAACTTCTCCGCTCGAGCCGACGAACACCTGCCCGTCTTTCCCGTGCATCGGATTTGTCCTCCTCTCAGATCTCGAGAAACGCCGTCATCGACGCCGGATTGACGGCGTAGGTGAACGAGAACCGGAGCTCGATCTGCCGGGCTCCGGCTTGAAGCACGCGGGAGAGATCCTCGCCGACCGTGCCCAAAGTCAGATATTTCCCCCGCTGCCCGAGCGACGGATCGGCGAAGAGCGCTTCCGTGGCAGCCCGAGCCGTGCTCTCGGCGATCCCGAGCGCGGCCCCGCCCGAGGCGAGCGCGCGGATCGAGAGCGCGATCACGAGCTCCCGCGCGTGCTCGAAATTCCCCATCGACGCGAAGGCTTCCGCCGGTCGTTCCTCGCCCGTCGAGAGGAGCACGTGCGCCGATCCCGTCGGGATCTCAAGGGGAAAGTCCTCGACGCTCGCCTGGAGCCCAGCTCCCGTGAGCGCCGCGAGCACCGCCGCCCGGATCTCCTGCCGCGGGTGGACGCCGGCGGGGATTGACGGAGGTGGCACGGCTAGGCTCCCATCCCGCGGTGGCGAATCACGCCGCGTTGGTCCATTGCCCGGTAGAACTCCCGCTCAAAAATCGGCGGCGCTTTCGCGGCGACGATCTCGTCCAGCGCTCTCACGACGGGCTCAAGCTCGACCCGGATCACGTCGATCGGCATGCGTTCCTTGCCGCGCCTCTGGAAAACCTGCTCATAAAGGACGCCCTTCGCGATCCAGGCGTGTGGATAGGAACGGCCGCCGGCGGCCCGAACGCCGGAGCGCTTCGTCGCCCGCGCATTGAGTTTCCGGGCCGCCATCGTCTTCCGGAGGAACCGGAAGACGACGAACCGTTGGTTCCGGGTGGCCCGCGAGCTCTTGAAGCGCGGCCGGATGAGTTTCGCCGGGATCTCCATCGCGACGGCGCCCTGGCGAACCCCAAGGCGGCGCACGTCGCGCGCCGTCCGATTGAGGGCCGTCACCGTCGCCCCCGGATAGGCGCCCGCGAGATCTCGCAGCTCCTCAGCGACGTCTTCGAGCGAGGCCCCGACCGGGACGAGCTTCCAGGCCACCTACGTGATCTCCTCGAGCTTGAAGCTGATGACGCCCGTCCCGTCCGGCTCGCGGACGGCCACCCGAAATCGCTCCATCCCGATCACGACCTCCGCGCCGACCGGGACGCTCAGAACCTCGGCGAGTTGGCACGTGAAGCGGGGATCGGTTGAAGCGACGCCCATGTCGTCGCCGTAGGCGCGATCGAAGATCCCCCACACCTTCATGCCACCGGCGAGGACGGCCTCGACGTTGAACGGCCGGTTCGGGCCGAAGAAGATCCCGAGGTCCTCGATCACGTCCGCCGACTCCTCGGCGCCGGCTTGTCGGCCTCCGGCGCTTCGGGCTTTTGCGCCTCGGGCGCAGGCGGCGCCGGCGTCTCGGCCTCGATCGTCACCGCCTTCCCCATCGCGCAGAGGAAACGCGCGTCCTTCGGCGTCACCGTGCCCGGCCGCTCCGTTCCGTCGACCGTCAGGATCTCGCCCGGCTCGACCGGCCGTCCGGACGCCACGGTTCCTCGCAGAATTTGGATCCTGCCCGTCATGGGCTTCGCTCCTTTCCCGCCCCGGATCAGCTCCGATCCGGCGCCTTTGTAACTGAGCATCGAACCTCCATCGATCGTCCGGCGCGCGTGGCCGCCCTACGGCGCCTCGTACGGCTCGGCCTTTCCGAGCTCGACGAGGAGGCGCGCGTTCTTCGGGCTGACCGTTCCCTCGTCGTCGGTCAAGTCGATCGTCAGGATGTCGTCCGTTGCCACGAGCCGGCCCTGCGCGACCGTGTTCTCCAGGATCTTGATCTGCCCCGTCATCGCGGCCGATCCCGCTATCGAAAGCATCCCCACCTCCGATTGCGGC
>Ga0154727_1159_pt4 | contig 10647 bp, 13 predicted proteins | sample Rifle2008BG16ft_FD_105735 | JGI IMG/M metagenome (GOLD analysis project Ga0154727, IMG submission 105735) | Elusimicrobia bacterium RBG_16_66_12 | reverse complement strand
GAGCTGGGTCTTGAGAAAATCAGTCAACGGACGACCGACGAGCTTCGCGACGTCGGCGACGGAGGTCTTGGCCTGCGTGTCGAACTCGGTGACGGGCTTGAACGCCGCAGCGTCGGGTGCTGCGTACTGGTCCTTGATCTCGGCGCGCTCGAGGTTCGCGGCGTACTCGCACTTCGAGCAGGAGACGATGGTCTCCTCGCCGGTCTCGGCCAGGACCATGAACTCGTGGGAGGATGAGCCGCCGATCGCGCCGGACTGGGCCTCGACCGGCTTGAACTTCAGGCCGCAGCGCAGGAACACTCGCTTGTAGGCCTCGTAGATCGTCTTGTAATAAGAGGTCGCGTCCGCCTCGTCGGCGTGGAAGGAGTAGGCGTCCTTCATCAGGAACTCCCGCGCGCGCATCACGCCGAAGCGGGGGCGGATCTCGTCGCGGAACTTGAGGCCGATCTGATAGAACATCGACGGCAGCTGCCGCCAGGAGCGCACCTCGCGCCGCACGAGGTCGGTGATGACCTCCTCGGCCGTTGGCGCGAAGCAGAACTCGGCGTCCTTGCGGTCCTTCAGGCGCAGCAGCTCCTTGCCGTAGACCGGCCAGCGGCCCGTCTCTTCCCAGAGGGCCTTAGGCTGGATGACGGGCAGCCAGACCTCCTGACCGCCGATGCCGTCCATCTCCTCGCGGATGATGCGTTCGACCTTGCGCAGCGAGCGCAGCCCGATGGGCAGCCAGTCGTAGATGCCCGAGGCGACCTTGCGGATCATCCCCGCCCGCTGCATCAGCTGGGCGGAGACGTTGTCCGCATCGTTCGGCGCCTCGCGGAGGGTGGGGAGAAGATATCGGGAGAGTTTCATTTCTGCGCCGCCGCGGGTTTGGCGGACTTGGCGGCGCGCTCGGAGCGGATGCGCAGGAAGTCGTTGTAGGTCGCGAAGACGAGCAGGGAGAGGAGCATGGCCAGGCCGACGGTGTTGGCCTTCTCCTGCGCCGCGGGCGAGAGGCGGCGGCCGCGGAGGCCCTCCCAGAAGTAGAACGCACCGTGGCCGCCGTCCAGCATCGGCAAGGGCAGCAGGTTGAAGAAGCCGACGGCCACCGAGATGAAGCCGATGAGGAAAATGAAGTCCTCCCAACCCGATCTGGCCGCGCGCGAGACCATCTGGAAGATGCCGACCGGGCCGGCCAGGTCGGGGCGCTCACGCTTCCATATCTTGCCCGCGATGGTGGTCACGGTCTGCTTGCTCTGCAGCCAGCACAGGCGCGCCGCCTCGTACATCGCGCCGAAAGGCCCGACCGGGCGGTAGTCGGCCTTCGGCATGATGCCGATCACGCCCTTCTCGCCGGCCTCGTCCTTGCGCGGCGTGACCTTCACGTCGAAGGTCTTCGCGTCGCGCTCGACGGCCAGCACGATCTCCTTGCCGGCGGAGCGGTGGATGGAGCTGGCCAGGTCCTCCCACCCCGTCAGGGAACGGCCGCCGAAGGACAGCACGCGGTCGCCGATCTGAATGCCGGCCTTGTCCGCTGGGAAACCGATGACCATGTTCCCGATGACCGCCTGCTTGGACGCCTCGGGCAGGCCGCGGCCCCAGATGAGGCCGGTGTAGAGGCAGAAGGCCAGCACGTAGTTCATGGCCGGACCCGCGTAGACGATGACCAGGCGCCGGTTCCAGGGCTGGCCGAAATACTCGTCGGCCTTGGGGGCGGCCCCGCCCTCGACCGGGTCCTCGCCCGCGGGCTTGACGAAGCCCCCGAAGGGGATGGCGCAGATCGAGAAGCGCGTGCCCTCGCGGCCCGTGAAGCCGAGCAGCTCCGTGCCGAAGCCGAACGCGAAGCGCTCCACGCGCACGCCCAGCTTGCGGCAGGCCAGATAGTGGCCGAGCTCATGGAGGAAGATGACCATGCCGAGGGCGATGGCGTTGGCGACCACGGTGTGCAGCCCGGACCAGATCATGCTCATCGGCAGGACTCCTCGGCCTTAGCTCTCGCCCAGGCGTCTATTTCGACGACTTCTTGGAAGCTCGGCAGGCCTCCGCTGACTCGGTACGCCGCCATCGCCATCTCAACGACGCGCGGGATGTCCGTGAATTTGATTCGTTTATTCAGGAAGGCCTCCACGGCGACCTCGTCGGCCGCGTTGAGTACCGCGGGCATGCCGCCGCCCTTCTGTGCCGCCTCGCGAGCCAGCGCCAGGCAGGGAAAGCGCGAGAAATCGGGGGCGCGGAACTCGAGGCTGCCGGCCTTGACCAGATCCAGGGGCTCGATCACACGGCCCGCGCGCTCGGGGAAGGTCATCCCATACTGGATGGGGAGCTTCATGTCGGGCACTCCCAATTGAGCCAAGACGGAGCCATCCGAAAATTCGACGCCCGAGTGGAAGATGGACTGCGGATGGATGACGATCTCCACCTGCTCGCGCTTGAGCGCGAAGAGGTTCATGATCTCGATGAGCTCGAAGCCCTTGTTCATCAGGGTCGCGCAGTCGATGGTGATCTTGCGGCCCATCTTCCAGGTCGGATGTTTGAGCGCTTGTTCGGGAGTCACCTTGGAGAGGTCTCCCTTGTATTTCGCGAAAGCCCCGCCCGAGGCGGTCAGGATCACGCGGCGGATGGTCTTCAGGGGCGCGGCGGCCTTCGGGTCGGGGTTCAAGCCCTGCACGCACTGGAAGATGGCAGAGGGCTCGGAGTCCACGGGCACGATGCGCGCACCCCAGCGCTCGGCCTCGCGCATGAACTGCGCGCCGGCCATCACCATGGGTTCCTTGTTGGCCAGGGCCACAATCTTGCCCGCGCGGATGGCGGCCAACAGGGGCGCGAAACCCACGCCGCCGACGAGAGAGGTCAGCACCACATCCACGTCGGGATGCGCGGCCATGTCGCACAGGCCTTGGACGCCGGGAGCTAGGTGTTTGGCCCCGCCGTTGAGGCGAGACTTCAGATCTTTGGCGGCGTCAGGCTCGAACATCGAGACGGCCTTGGCACCGAATTCGACGGCCTGCTTCGCCACAAGAGAAACATTGGAGTTGGCCGCCAGACCGAAGACGGAGAGCTTGTCGGACAGCTCGCGGATGACGTTGAGGGCGTTGACTCCGATGGAGCCCGTCGAGCCGAGAATGGCGACTTTCTTCATCGGAAGCTCAGAACGTAATAGACGGTCGGCGCGCAGAGGATGAAGGAGTCAAAGCGGTCGAGGACCCCGCCGTGACCCGGCAGTAGCGCTCCGGAATCCTTGACCCCGGCGTCGCGCTTGACCATGGACTCGGCCAAATCCGAGAGCTGGCCCGATATCCCGATCGCGATACCGAGGCCGGCCGCGAAGAGGGGGGACACGGCGTCCTGGAGCGCGAAGCGCTGGAAAGTCAGGCAGGCCGCCACGGACGCGACGAAGCCGGCGAAGGCTCCTTCCCAGGTCTTCTTGGGGGAAAGCGCGGGGGCCAGAGGGTGCCTGCCGATCGAGCGGCCGGCCGCGTAGGCCGCCGTGTCCATGCACCAGACCGAGACGAAGGTCATCAGCAGGAAGGCCTCGCCGTGCGGGCGCAGGTCGCGGATCAGTGCGAGGTGCGCTGGCATCCAGCCCGCGAAGAGCGCGCCGAAAACGGTCAGCGCCGCGCGGTCCAGGGAATGGGTGCTCGAAGCCATCTCGACGAAGGTGACCAGGGCGATGCCCATGGTCAGCACGAACCCGGCCGGGCCTCCGAAGGCCGCGCAGGCAGCCAGGGCCGTGCCGAAAAGGATGGTCAGGATCGGCTGGACCGGCCGCCCGCCCAACCGCAGGACGAGAGCGTACTCGTAGCAGCAGAGCGCGGAAACCCCGGTCGTGAACACGCCGAAAGCCAGCCCCCCGGCGTGCACGAGCCAGAGCAGCAGAGGTATTCCGACGAGCGCGGTCAGCACGCGCGGGAGCAACACCCCGTCATTCTACTAAATCAGGGGAGCACGCCGGAGGGACTGGAGGAGTCGTCCATGTCCGCGAAGACATGACAACTCGCTCCGGAACGAGTTTCATGGGAAAAACGACATAGACTGAGCCGCCCAAAGACCCGCTAGGATTTGGCGGACAGGCCGCCGAATCGCCGGTCGCGCTTGGCGAAGTCCTCGAGCGCTGCGGCGAGGTGCTCCCGGCGGAAGTCGGGCCAGAGCACGGGGGTGACATACAGCTCGGCGTAGGCGGCCTGCCAAAGGAGGAAGTTGGAGATGCGCATCTCGCCGGAAGTCCGAATCACCAGGTCGAGTTCCGGGAGGTCGGCCGTGTAAAGGTTGCGGGAGACGGACTCCTCGTCGATCGTCTGAGCACCCGCGGCCAGCGCCCGATTGACCGAGTCGACGATCTCCTGGCGCCCGCCATAGTTCAACGCCAAAGTCAGACGAAGACCCGTGTTGTCCTTAAGCCGCGCGATGGCCGTGTCCAGCTCCGCGCGCACGAGCTTGGGCAGGGCGTCGAGGCGCCCGATGGCGCCGAGGCGGACGTTGCTCTTATCGAGCTCCAGGGTCTCCTTCTTCAAGGCCCAGGAGAGAATGCCCATCAGGTCGCGGACCTCCTCGGCGGGGCGCAGCCAGTTCTCCGTCGAGAATGAGTAGAGGGTGAGGGCCGCAATACCCAAGTCGCCCGCCGCGCGGACGATCTCGCGGACGGAATCGACGCCGGCCTTGTGGCCGGCGACCCGCGGCAGGCCCCGCGCGGCGGCCCAGCGGCCGTTTCCGTCCATGATGACGGCAACGTGTCTGGGGACGACCGGTGCGCTCGGCACTAGATGGTGAGGATTTCCTTCTCTTTGGCGGCGACCTGGTCGTCGATCTGCTTGGTGAAGGAGTCGGTGGTCTTCTGGATGCGGGTCTCGAGGCCCCGGAGGTCGTCCTCGGTGATCTCCTTGGCCTGGAAGGACTTCTTGACCTTGTTGAGGGCTTCCTGGCGGTCGTTGCGCACGCCGACGCGGAACTCCTCGCCGAGCTTCTTGAGGACCTTGACGAGGTCCTTGCGGCGGTCCTCGGTCATCATCGGCAGGCTGATGCGCAGCATCTTGCCGTCGTTCTGGGGCATCGCGCCGACGTCGGCCTTCTGCAGGGCCTTCTCGATGTCCTGCAGGGTCCCGGGGTCCCAGGGGCGTATCTCGAGGGTGCGCGCCTCGGGCACTGAGACGGCCGCGACCTGCTTGAGGGGAACGAGGCTGCCGTAGGCCTCCACCTTGACGCCCTCGAGCATCATCGGGTTGGCGCGTCCGGTGCGCATGACGGACATGTCCTTGGCCAGGCGGGCCATACGCTCCTTCATGGCTTCTTCCATCTTGGAGACCGCGGCGCTCACGGCTTCATTGACGGGCATAGTTCACTCCGTGACGATCAAGGTGCCGACTTTCTGGCCTCCGACGGCGCGGGCGATGTTGCCCGCCACGCCCAGGTCGAAGACGACGACGGGCAGCCGGTTCTCCATGCACAGGCTCAACGCGGTCGTGTCCATGACCTTGAGGCGGCGCTGGATGCTGTCCATGAAGGTGAGGCGGTCGAATCGGACGGCCTTCTTGTCCTTCTTCGGGTCGGCGGTGTAGACCCCGTCGACCTTGGTGGCCTTCAGCACCACCTCGGCCTCGATCTCGACGGCGCGCAGGGCCGCGGCGGTGTCGGTGGTGAAATAGGGGTTGCCGGTGCCGCCCGCGAAGATCACGACTCGGCCCTTCTCCAGGTGACGGATCGCTCGGCGCCGGATGTAGGACTCGGCCAGCTTCGCGATCTCGACGGCGGTCTGGACCCGGGTGGGCACGCCCAGCTTCTCGAGCGCGTCCTGCAGCGCCAGCGCGTTCATGATGGTCGCGAGCATCCCCATGTAGTCCGCGGTCACGCGGCCGATGGCCTCGCCGCGGTCCTGCTCGCCGCGCCAGATGTTGCCGCCGCCGACCACGACGCCCATCTGCACGCCGGAGTCGACGGCGAGCTTGATCTCCGTGACGATGGAGGAGAGGGCCTCGGGACGGATGCCGTGCGAACTCTCTCCGCACAGAGACTCGCCGGAGAGTTTGAGGAGGACCCGCTTGAACTTCTTGGGCGAGGGCATCCTCGGAGGGCTACTCGCCGAGCTGGTAGCGCACGAAGCGGACGACCTTCACTTCGCCGCCGAGCTTGTCGCTCGTCGCCTTGATGAGCCCCGGCACGGTCAGCTTGTTGTCGCGCTGAAGAACCTGATCGAGGAGGACCCATTGCTGATAGAAAAGCTTGTTGATCTTGCCTTCGATGATCTTCGGAATCGATGCCTCGGGCTTGCCTTCCTTGCGGAGGATCTCAGTGTGAATCTCCTTTTCCTTTTCGATCTCCGCGGCGGGAACTTCCGCGCGGGTCAGGTACTTTGGAGAGGCCCCGACGATCTGGAGCAGGAGATCCTTGGCGAGCTCCGCGAGCTCGGGGGAGGACGCGGCGGCCTCGTTCGGGGCGGAGAGCTCGACGAGCGCGCCCCTCTTGGCCGGCACGGCGAGGTCGGTCTGGTGGGCGTAGCCCGCGATCAGACCCGCGCCCTTCAGCTCGAAGCGGTCGCAGCGGCGCAGGGCCATGTTCTCGCCGAGCTTGCCGACGAGGGGCTTGACGAACTCCTCGTTGGCGATCTCGATGCTCTTCAGGGTCCCGGCCGCGGCCTTGGCCGCGACAGTCTTGACCATGCTCTGGAAATCGGCGCCCTTCGCGACGAAGTCGGTCTCGGAGTTCACCTCGACGATCGCGCCGGCCTTGCCGTCGATCTGGAAGACCACCGCGCCTTCCTTCGTGGCGCGGGCGGACTTCTTGGCGGCGTCGGCCATGCCCTTCTTGCGCAGGATGGTCAGGGCCTCGTCGTAGACGCCCTTCGCCTCGTCGAGCGCGCGCTTACAGTCCATCATGCCCGCGCCCGTCTTCTCGCGGAGATCCTTGATCAGCTGGGTGGAATCGATGGTCGGCATGCGGGTCAGGCTCCCTGGGTCGTCTCTTCGACGGGGGCGTAGACCACGTCGGCGGTCTGAGTCACCTCGCCTTCGACGGTCGCGCCGCCCTGGGCGGCGAGCATCTCCGCCTCGACGCCGGCCACGGACTGCGCGTTGAGCGCGGCCTCGTGGGCGGTCTTGCCCTCGAGCACGGCGTCGGCGACCAGGCCGCAGAAGAGCTTGATCGAACGGGCCGCGTCGTCGTTGCCGGGGATCGGATGGTCGATCAGATCCGGGTCGCAGTCGGTGTCGCAGACGGCGACGATCGGGATGCCGAGCTTGCGCGCTTCCTGCACGGCCAAGTCCTCCTCGACGGGGTCGACGATGAACATCACGTCGGGGAGCTTGTCGAGGCCGCGCAGGCCGGAGAGATTCTTCTTGAGCTTGGACATCTCCTTATTAAGGCGGGAGACTTCCTTTTTAGGCAGCACGGCGAAGATGCCGTCGTTCTGCCACTTCTCGAGCTCCTCGAGACGCTTGACCGACTTGCGCAGCGTGGAGAAGTTCGTGAGCGTGCCGCCCAGCCATTTCTCGCAGACGTAGGAAGCGCCGCAGCGCTCGGCCTCGGCGCGGAGGAGGTCCTGAGCCTGCTTCTTCGTGCCGACGAAGAGGTATTTCTTGCCCAAGGCGGCCTGGTCCCGGACCCACTGGCCGACCTTCTTGAGCTCCTTGACGGTCTTCTGGAGGTCGATGATGTGGATGGCATTGCGCTCGCCGAAGATGAAGCGGGCCATCTTCGGGTTCCAACGACGGGTCTGGTGGCCGAAGTGGACTCCGGCTTCCAGCATGGCTTTCATCGAGACGTTGATCATGAGCGGATTTCTATCCTCCGAGGTATGTCCTGATGAGGGACTATATCAAATCGGCGACGGATAAGCTAGCGACGAGCGGGCGCGGTTTTCGCCGCGGGATCGGGCAGGGTCCGCGCGTACTCCCGCCAGGCCGGTTCCGCGGCCAACATCCGGCGCAGGCCCTCGTCCACCCCGATGGGTTGGACGCGAATGGCGGCTCGGACCTTGTCGGTGCGCAGGCTGCTCTCCTTGGGCCGCGGCGTCGGAGAGCCCAACTCCGCGGCCGGAGCCGGCCTCAGCAGCCCGGCATCCAGGCCGAAGGCCTTCGCGACCCGGACCGCGAACTCATGTCGGACGATCTCCTCGGCCCCGACGGCATGGAATATCCCGGACGCGCCGGCCTCGGCCAGCGCGACGGTGATCTCGGCGAGGTTCTCCACGTAGGTGGGGTTGTAGCGGATGTCGCAGGCCACGCGCATGCTCTTGCCTTCCGACAGGTTCTTTCGGATCTGGAGGACGAAGTTCTTCGGCTCCCACTGCCAGCCGTAGGCTCCGGAGGTCCGTAGGACCAGGTTCCGGGGGTCCGAAGCCGTCACGCCGGCCTCCGTCGCGGCCTTCTGACGGCCGTATTCATTGATGGGGCACACGGCGTCTTCCTCTGTATAAACTCCTTTGACGCCGTCAAAGACGTAATCCGAGGAATAAAAGATCACCCGCGCGCCGAGCTCCCGGCAAGCCCGAGCCACGTTCAGCGTGCCGGCCACGTTGACCTTCCGGGTCTCCTCCGGATGGAGCTCGCAGTGGTCCACGAAGGGGTTTGCGGCGGGAACGGCGACCAGCGAAGGCCGGAACCGGGCCAGCAGGGCGCGGACCTGATCCTCGCCGCACATGTCCAGCTGAAGGAATCCGCCGGACGCGTGGCAATGGTAGGTGGCGGCCGAGACCTCGCAGCCCTTGGCCTGCCAGGCCCGGACCAGGGCATTGCCCACCAGCCCCGTGCCGCCGAGCACCATCACTTTTTCGCCCATGAGGCATCCTAGCAAAATGCCCCCGAACTGGGGGAGGCCCCCCGGACCGCCCGTCGGGGACCGAAAGGCCCAGGCGGAAAAGGGGGGATGTGGTATAATCACGCATCGCCAACACCACTCGCCGTCTTTCGTCCGTGATTCTCGCCCTGGCGGCGAGCTGCGTCCAGCCCGCCAAGGCGCAAGACCCCCGGAGCGCCGCCTCCCGAGGGGCCCGCTTGGCTTTCTCCTTCCCCGCCAAGGCTCCCATGGGAGCGGCAGGACGCCTCAACCAGATGTTCGACTCCTCCCGGATGCGCGCCGACTCCCTCCCTGGCGCCGTCGTCGCCGCCCCGCGTCTTTCCGAGAAGGCCCCGGCCCCCGACCTGGGCCCGACCGACAAACGCCCCTCCGCCGCCCGACTCCACCAGGAACTGGTCGTCCCGGTGCCCAAGGAGACCCCGGTCTACCGCCGCACCTTCAAGATACTCCTGACCCAGCCGGAAAAGACGGACCGCTGGGACGACCTGATCCTCAAATACGCCAGGAAATACCGGCTTGACGCCCGCTTCCTCAAATCCATCATGGCCGCCGAGTCGGAGTTCGACCCGAAGGCGGTCTCCCCTGCCGGCGCCCGCGGACTGATGCAGGTCATGCCCGCCACGGCTGCGAGCATGGGCGTGCCCGCGCGCAAGCTCAACGACCCTGAACACGGGATCAAGGCCGGGGCCGCCTACATCCAACTGCTCTTCAAGACCGCCTGGCGCCTCTTCCACCTCAAGGGAGTGCGTTACACCGACGTGCCTCATTGGGTCATGCAGCGCGTGGTCGCCGCTTACCACGCCGGCCCCAAGTTCCTGACCCGCAACCGCTGGTACGGCTCGACCCGCGCGTACGTGCGCAAGGTCGTCCTCTTCTACCACTCCAAGGTCACCGACCTGCGCCGGCCGACCGGGATCACGCTCGAGCTGCCGTCCTACTCCGAGACGATCTCGCCGGCCGGCACCCTGAACTGATGCGAACCTGGGCCTGCCTCGCGGCGACGTTCCTGACGGCGGCTTGCGCCGGACCCCGCCCCTGCACGCAGTCCCTCTGTCCCGCGAATCTCGCCGGCGGTTCCTCCGCGACAGCCGCGACATATGAAGTCCGCGGCTGGAGCGGGACCGTCACCATCTCGCCGGACGTCCCCAAGCCGCCCGTACCCTCCGACTCGGAGGTCTCGGTCCTGACCGGCGAGGCCGAGTTCACCAACGGCCAGACGACCCTGCGCGCCGGCGCGGGGACTTCCTTCCGCTACTCGGTCTCGACGCGCGCCGTCTCCGAGATCGAGGTCTCCTCCGGCTCCGTGACCATCCTAACCTCCTCCGCGGCCATCCCCACGACCGTCCTCCCCGGCGCCCCCTATACCCTGCCTCGCGCCAGGTAGCCCCGGTTTGCTTCAATAGCCGGATGAAGAAGGCCCTCATCACCGGCATCACCGGACAGGACGGGCTCCTATCTCGCCGAATTCCTCCTCGAAAAAGGCTACGAGGTCCATGGCGTCAAGCGCCGGACCTCCCTCTTCAACGCTCGGAGACGCCGCCAAGGCCCGCCGGGAACTCGGCTGGAAGCCTCGCGTGAGCTTCGAGGAGCTCGTCCGCGAGATGGCGCGCGAGGACCTCGTCGTCGCGCGGCGCGAGGCTCTGGTCAAGAAAGCGGGCTACGTCAGCCCCCGGCGCGCCGCGGACTGAGGTCCGCGCCCCGGCGCGATTTCCGCCGTCAGCCCTGAAGGAAGAGCACGGACGCCACCATCGCGGCGACGAGGCCCACGCTGGTCGCCACCCAGAGCATCAGGCGGATCTCGTCGGTGACCTGCCATGGCTCGCGCGACGAGGGGGGCTCCGTGTCGCCCGCGGAGATTGGAGGGCTCGCGGGGGCCGCAGCCGCGGG
>Ga0154727_1199_pt4 | contig 10771 bp, 12 predicted proteins | sample Rifle2008BG16ft_FD_105735 | JGI IMG/M metagenome (GOLD analysis project Ga0154727, IMG submission 105735) | Elusimicrobia bacterium RBG_16_66_12 | reverse complement strand
AGGGAGACGGGCTCCGCGTTGCGCAGGCGGCCCACGCGCAGGCGCGGGCCCTGGAGGTCCATGACCACGGCGACGGAGCGGCGGCACTGGCGCGAGACCCCGCGGATCATCTCGACGTTGCGCTTGAGCTCGTCGAGCGAGGCGTGGGAGCAGTTCAGGCGGAAGGCGTCCACTCCCGCGGCGATCAGGGGCCGCATCATCTCGGGCTTGGCGGAGACGGGGCCCAGGGTGGCCAGGATCTTCGTCATCTTCGGCCGGGACGGGCCGGGCGTGGGCTGTCCGTGCGTCAGCATTCTGATTCGACCACCTTGCGCAGAGTTTGACCGTCGGCCGGCGAGACGACCCCCTTCTCGGTGACGATGGCCGTCACGAGCTCGTGAGGCGTCACGTCGAAGGCGAAATGGCGCGCCTTCGCCCCCTTCGGGGCGATGGGCACGCCGAACACCTCGACGACTTCCCGCGCGGAGCGCTCCTCGATGGGGATGAGGTCGCCGGACGCCGTCGAGAAGTCCACCGTGGTGCTCGGCGCGACCACGTAGAACGGCACGGCATGGTGCTTGGCGAGGATCGCCAGGCCGTAGGTCCCGATCTTGTTGCACACGTCGGCGTTGGCGGCGATGCGGTCGGAGCCCACGATGACCGCGTCGATCTTCACCGTCTTCATCAGATGGGCGGCCATGTTGTCCGTGATGAGGGTTGCGGGGATGCCTGCCTGCATCAGTTCCCAGAGCGTCAGGCGCGAGCCCTGCAGGTAGGGCCGGGTCTCGCAGGGGTAGACGTGGGCGACCTTGCCGGCGAGATAGCCCGCGCGGATCATGCCGACGGCGGTGCCGATGCCGGCGGTGGCCAGCGCCCCGGCGTTGCAGTGGGTGATGACGCGCGAGCCGGGCTTGAGGAGGGCCGCACCCAGTTCGGCCATGCGCGCGTTATAGGCGATGTCGTCGCGGCAGTACTTCTCGGCGGCGTCGGCCATGCGGCGGGCCAGGGTTTCCTTCGGCCCGGACTCGGCGACGGCCAGCATGAGGTCCAGGGCGTGCATCAGGTTGACGGCCGTGGGGCGCGCGCGCCGCAGGAGCGGCTCTGCGCTCAGCACGTCCTTCAGGCGTCCCGAACGGGCGGCCAGGGCCATGCCGAAGGCGGCCGCGCAGCCGATCAGCGGGGCTCCGCGCAGGACCATGTCGGTCGTGGCCTTGGCGACTTCCTTGGCGGTGCGGCAGGAGACGTATCTCACCCGGCGCGGGAGCAGGCGCTGGTCGATGACGTCGAGGCGGTCTCCCTTCCACACGATGTGGCGGATGGGGTCCTCGTGGAGCGGCACGGCCCTCTTCTTCGTCGTTTTCATCATCTCGCTTCGTCTCTCGGTAAATAGGACGAGGGCGGACGAGGCCTGCGGCGCCTCACCCGCCCTCGTTCTCAGTAGGACACGAGCCTGATCAGGGGATGGACTCCATCACCCGCTTGAGCTGTTCCTCGGTCTTTCCGACGATCTCGACCGTCTTCTCTCGGCCGTTGGCTCCGCGCAGGATGCTGACGCGCTTGCCCGGAACCTCGAAGAACTCGGCGAGGTAGTCCTTGAGCGCGGCGTTCGCCTTCTCGTCCACGGCCGGAGCCGCGACCTTCACGCGCAGAACGCTTCCGATGCGGCTGACGACCTCGTTCTCGATGGCATTCGGGATGACGCGCACTTTCACGATCATTCGGGTGCCTCCATTGATGCCTGACTGGGTTGCGTGAAAATCTGCGAGCCGATGCGCACGAGGTCGGCTCCTTCCTCCACCGCGACCTCGAAGTCGCGGCTCATGCCCATGTTCAGAAGACCGCGCGGCAGATGCCTGTCCCTGAGTTCGCGGAGCATGCGAAAACTGGGGCGGACGGCTTCCACGGGCTCGACGTCCGGCGCGATGCCCATCAGCCCTTCCACCTTGAGGCGCGGATACTTCTTCAGAGTCTCGACGAGGGCCCCTAGACCGCCCGGGTCCACCCCCGACTGCGTCCGGCGTTCGGTGAGCTTCACCTGGATCATCACAGGGAGCGTCTCGGCCCGATCCGACAAGGCCGCGTCGAGCGCGGCCGCCGTCTTCTCGCTGTCGACCGTGTCGACCGCGTCGAAGACCTTCACGGCCTTCTTCGCCTTGTTCGTCTGCAGATGCCCGATGAGGCGCCATCGGACCTTGTCGGCCAGTCCCCCGAGCTCCAGCTTCTTCCTCTCGGCGTCCTGCACGCGGCTTTCGCCCACCTCGGCGACGAGGCCGGAGTCCAGCAGGGCCCGGACCGAGTCCAGGCCCGCGTATTTCGTCACCGCCACCAGCCGGATCGCGTCGGGGTTCCTTTTCGTCCGTGCGGAAGCCTCGCGGATGCGGTAGCGGATTTGATTTAGGTTGTCAATGAACACCGGACCGCGTTAGTATAGCACAGTCCGTAGCAAGATGACAACCGCCTGGGCCGAAAGGCCTAGTCCCGGGCCGCGGCCCCGCGCCGAGCCGAAGCCTTCTTCTCCAGGGGCAGGTCGCGGCGCTTCCACTCCTCCAGCCCGCCGGCCAGCAGATGGACCTTGAAGCCCAGGCCCGCCAGCTTCATCGTCGCCTCCGGGGCGAGCGTGCAGGTCATGTCCCAGGAGTATGTCACGAGGGTCTTCTCCTTGGGCAGGCCGGCGGCCCGGTGTCGAATGTCGTGTTCCGGGACGTTGACGGCCCCCGGGATGTGCTCCTTCTCGTAGGACGCCTTGTCGCGGACGTCGATGACGAGGAGTTTTTCCGAGCCGCGTCCCATGCTCATGTTCAGGGCGGTGGGAGTCATCTCATAGTCCAGCTTGGCGCGCATGTATTCCTCCGCGCTGATGGGTCGCATCGCGGCGCGGTCGAGAATCGAGGTGTGCATGGGGCTCTCCCTCCTATTATTCTGAACATTACAACAATAATACGTGGAGCAACAATGCTGCCTGGGGGCTTGTGCGGCGGCGCAATTTGGGTCCGCGAAAAGCCCCCCCGGCTCTCGCGAGCCAGGGGGGCCGTCTGCGTCTTATTCCCGTGAAAGGCCGGCTTCAGGGCCGGTCTTTTCCCGGGGATCAGTACATGTCGCCGCCGTGGTTGTGGCCGCCGCCCGCCATCGCGGGCTCCTTCTTCTCCGGGATGTCGGAGACGAGGACCTCGGTGGTCAGGATGGTGCCGACGATGGACACGGCGTTCTCGAGCGCGGACCTCGTGACCTTGAGCGGGTCGACGATGCCGGCCTTGAACAGGTCCACATACTCGCCGTTGGACGCGTCCAAGCCGATGCCGGCTCCCGACGTCAGGATCTTCTGCACCACGACCGAACCTTCGTAGCCCGAGTTCTCCGCGAGCTGACGGATCGGGGACTGGAGAGCGCGCCGCACGATCTGGCCGCCCGTGGTCTCGTCCTCATCGGCTCCCTTGAACTTGTCGAGGGCCTCGCCGGCGCGCAGCAGAGCGACGCCGCCGCCCGCGATCATGCCCTCTTCGACGCCGGCGCGGGTCGCGTTGGACGCGTCCTCGACCTTCGCCTTCTTGGCCTTCATCTCCGTCTCGGTGGCCGCGCCGACGTTGATGACCGCCACGCCGCCCGACAGCTTCGCCAGGCGCTCCTGGAGCTTCTCGCGGTCGTAGTCGGAGGTGGTGTCCTCGATCTGCTTGCGGATGGCGTCCGCGCGCTTCTTGATCTCGAGCTTGTCGCCCGCGCCGCTGATGATCGTCGTGTTGTCCTTGTCGATCACCACGCGCTTGGCGCGGCCCAGCATGTCCAGGCCGACCTTCTCGAGTTTGTGCCCGAGCTCCTCGCTGATGACCTGGCCCTTGGTCAGGACCGCGATGTCCGCGAGCATCTCCTTGCGGCGGTCGCCGAAGCCCGGGGCCTTGACGGCCGCGCACTTCAGGGTCCCGCGGAGCTTGTTGACGACGAGGGTCGCCAGGGCCTCGCCTTCCACGTCCTCGGCGAGGATCAGGAACGGCTTGCCGCTCTGCACGATCTTCTCGAGCACCGGCAGGATGTCGTTCATCGCGGAGATCTTCTTCTCGGTGATGATGATGTAGGCGTCCTCGAGGACGGCTTCCATGCGCTCGTTGTCGGAGATGAAGTAGGGCGAGATGTAGCCGCGGTCGAACTGCATGCCTTCGACAACCTCAAGCGTGGTCTCGGACGACTTGCCCTCCTCGACGGTGATGACGCCTTCATGGCCGACCTTCTCCATGGCTTGGGCGATCATGTTGCCGATTTCCACATCATTGGCGGAGATGGTCGCGACCTGCGCCTTCTCCTCCTTCGTCTTGACCGGGCGGGAGCTCTTCTTGAGGTCCTTGACGACGAGCTCCAGGGCCTTGTGCATGCCGCGCTGGATGGACTTCGCGTTGGCGCCCGCGGTGATGTTGCGGATGCCCTCGTTGAGCAGCGACTGCGTCAGCACGATCGCCGTCGTCGTGCCGTCGCCGGCGACGTCGTTGGTCTTGGAGGCGACTTCGCGCACGAGCTGGGCGCCCATGTTCTCGTAAGGGTCCTGGAGCTCGATCTCCTTGGCGATGGTCACGCCGTCATCGACGATCATCGGCGAGCCGAACTTCTTGTCGAGGACCACCGAGCGGCCCAACGGTCCGAGGGTCACCTTGGTGGCGTTGGCGAGCTTGTCGATCCCATCCTTCAGCTTCTTGCGTGCGTCGTCTGAGAAAAGTATCTGTTTAGCCATGTGAGTGTGTGTCTCCTTTATAAGGGGTGCTTACTTGAGGATCCCGAGGATGTCGTCCTGATGCATGATCAGGTAGTCCTCGTCGTCGATCTTGATCTCCGAGCCGGAGTACTTGCCGTACAGGATCTTGTCGCCGGGCTTGACGTCCATGGGCAGAACCTTGCCTTCGTCGGTCGTCTTGCCCTTGCCGGTGGCCACGATCAGGCCTTCCTGCGGCTTCTCCTTGGCGCTATCGGGGATGATGATCCCCCCGCGCTTCGTCTCCTTCTGCTCCGCGGGCTTGACGAGCACGCGGTCGCCGAGAGGCTGGATCTTTACTTTCGTCAGCGTCGCTTCGGGCATCTGGAATACCTCCGTGAATTGTGACGTCTTCAAATCGCGGAAGCGAATGCTGGCACTCGCCCCCGTCCAGTGCCAATCATACTAAGCGGCGCGAGAATTGTCAATCGCTCAGTCCGACTGCCAATTCAGACGCCGCCCGCCGTTGCCCGTTTTCAGTGCGGCGGGCCGGGGAAGACCTTCTTGATGAGGTTCACCAGGGCCTGGTGGGCCTTGGGGCGATCCATCCCCGGCTCCAAGTAAGGCGGCACGGGCGGCGGCTCGTCCGTGGTGAACGCGGCGCTGGGCAGGTTCGGTTTCGCCCGAGGCGGCTCGGCGACGAGCTTGACGAGGGTTTCCTCGGCGGATCCGTCCGGCTGCGCGGGTTCCGCCAGCTTGACGGCGGGGGCGGACACGCCCGGCAGGCCCTCGGGGCAGAGGCGGTTGAGATCCTCCTCCATGCGTCGGATCAGCCCCAGCGACTTGGCCAGCGAGAGCTCCTTGTCGCTGAGTTCCTTCGAGAGCTTGTCGACCAGCCGGTTGCGCATCGCCAGGTCATTCTGCGTCTCGACTAAGCGGCGCTTGGTCGCCTCGAACTCGGTCTTCAGCTTCTCCGAGGCGACCCGCGCCTCGTTGAGAGCCTGCTCGCGCGACTGGAGGCTGGCCTGCAGCGATTGGAGGGCTTCGTGGTCCTTGCGGTGATGCTCCTCGAGCTCGGCGATGCGGGGCAGGCGCATCTCGAGCATGTTCGCGCGCTCCCGCGTCTGCGCGAGATCCTCTTTGAGAGCCGAGATCTGGCGCTGGAGCGAGACGGAGAGGGCCCGCTCCTCGCGGCGGTTCTCGAGTTCCTTCATCAGGTCGGCCACATGGCTGAAGAGGCGGTTGCTCGCGGTGTCCAGCATCGAGTCCACGTCCGCGGCGGAGGAGGACGCCGGTCCGGCCGGCGGCGGAGGAGGAGGGGCGGACCTCTCGGCGCGCGAGCTCACGCACTTGGCGATGTCGTCGAACTCCCCCGCGCGGCGCCAGTTCTTCTCCGCGATTTCGCCTTGCGCCGGGCAGACCAAAGTCGTCATCGTGAAGCCGGGAAGAGCGCCCAACTGCTCGGGCTCGTAGCTGCCCGGGACTTCTCCGTTCATGTAGACCCAATATCTCATTCTTTCTCTCCCATTGAATCCTGCAGGCGGTGGAACTTGGCGAGGAAATCCCTCAGCTCCTGGCGCAGGAGGCTGACGTCCTGGTCGGTGAGGGCCTTGGACTGGATCAGGCGCTCGTTCTGCGAGGAGGCTTGGCGGCGCAGTTCCCCGGCCGCCCCGGCGTTCGCCGCGGCTTCGGCGCGCAGGCGTTCGCTCTCCGAGGTCAGTTCTTCCAGCCGGCGGCGGGCATCCGCCAGGGCCTTCTCGGAGTCCGAGCGGCGTTCGCGCTCCAGGCGCAGGTCCGCCTCGCGCGCGGCGTCGCGGGCGGCAAGCCTCGCGCATTCGTCTTTGGCCGCGGAGAGCTCGCCGGAGAGGCGCTCGCGCTCGAGCGCGGCGTCGCGCAGGCGGGACTCGGCCTCCAGCGCCGAGGACTCGTACGCGGTCGCGGCCTCCGAGAGGCGGCGTTCGAAATCTCCCGCCAGCCTGGAGAGTTCCGCCAGGCGCGAGCGCAGGACCTCGTTGTCGCGGGCCAATTCCGCCGCGCGCGGATCGGGCGCCGGCGCCTCGGCGGCGACGAGCCGGCCGGCGGGGGCGTCGCCCGTGCCCGCATCCGGGCCGAGGTCGCGCAGGGATTCCAGGCGCGGATAGCCGTGCCAACGGATGTCGCCCAGCCAGTCGAGATCCGGATCGGCCATTCCTTGATAAGCATAGTGCGGGGATGTTAAATAATCAAGTCTGGATCGGAAGTCTTCCTTGCTTCTTCTCGCGCGGATGCGCTAGATTCGCTCATGCGAAGACCCCTCATCCTCGTTGTCGACGACGACGGCGACTTCCGGGAGATCGTGAGCCATGTCCTCTCTCGCGGCGGCTATGCCGTCGTGACCGCGGTCGACGGCACGGAGGGCTTGAGACTCTTCGACGAGCAGGAGCCGGATCTGGTGGTGCTCGACGGGCACCTGCCGGACCTGGACGGCTTCGAGGTCTGCCGCCGACTGCGCTCGACCTCCCTCGGCGCGAAGGTCCCCATCCTGCTCTGTACCGTCCGTTCCGCGCTGACCACGGTCAGCGCGGGGTTGGATGCCGGGGCGACGGGCTACGTCCTCAAGCCCTTCGAGATGGAGGAGCTTCTCGAAAAAGTCGGCGAGGCGCTGAAGGCGTCTCGGAAGAACGCATGAGCGCGCGCATCGCCGTCGTCGACGACGACGCCGGGATGCTGGAGCTCCTGTCTCTGGTGCTGGACAAGGCCGGCTACAAGGTCCGCGCCTATCCCACGCCTGGGCGCTTCTTCGACGGCGTGCTCAAGACCAAGCCGGACCTCTGCCTCATCGACGTGCAGCTGCCGGGCATGGACGGCCGCGAGGTCATCCGCGTGCTTCGCGCGAACGCCGAGACCCGCAAGACCGTCCTGATCGCGATGTCGGCGCACGCGACGCGCAGCTCCGACGCGGCGATGGGCCTCGAGATCGGGGCCGACGAGTACATGACCAAGCCCCTGGACATGGACTTTCTCCTTGTCCGGATCTCGGGCCTGCTCGCGCGCTCCCGGGAGGGCGCTCCGTCCGGGCCCGAGGTCGTGCGCTGGGGGGCGCTGTCGGTCGTGCCCGACGAGCACCGCGTCACGCTCGGCGGCCAGGATGTCCCCTTCACCCGCCTTGAGTTCCAGCTCCTGCTCGCCTTCCTGAGCCAGCCAAACCGCGTGCTGGCGCGCAGCTGGCTCCTGCAGACGGTCTGGCAGGCCTCCCCCGGGATCGCCACGCGCACCGTCGACAAGCATGTGGAGTCCCTGCGCAAGAAGCTGCCCCCCTTCGGCAAGAAGGTCGAGACGGTGGTCGGCGTCGGCTACCTCTTCCGCCCCTGAGCGGAAGCGCGCGTGCGGCGCTCATCCGTGAGGGTTCTGTCTTCGCGCTTGGCTAAATTGACGACATATATATTGCGCACAATGAGCTGCGGATGTATACTGTGGCCATGAGATCGATCAAACTGGAGGGCGGAGTGTTCGGGGCGTTGCGTGCGGCGGTCCGCGCCTCGCCGCAGGCGCGGCGGCTGCATAGGATGCACGCCGTGCTCCTTGTGGCGGGAGGGCTGAGTTGTCGTCGCGCGGCGAGCCTTCTTGGGGATTCGCCGCGCACGGTCGCGTATTGGGTGTCGCGTTATAAATGCAATAAAAATAAAGGATTATCAGACAATCCGTCGCGCGGGCGTCCGTCGCGGTTGACCTCGGCCCAACGCGCGCGGCTGCGTAAAGCGGTGGCGGCCGGTCCGGTCCGCGCGGGCGCCGATGGGTGGAGCGGCGGGGACGTCTCCTCGTTCGTCGCCAGGCGCTGGGGGGTGGCGTTGGGCTTGCGCCAGGCGCAGCGTCTGTTGGCTCGGATGGCGCCTTGATCTCCGTATTCTATACGCAAACAAAACGACGCTTGCTTTGCGGCGTCTTCGAGGTTTCACGCGCGCGAAACAACTATTTCGTGCCGATAGGCGACACTTGACCGACGATGGAAAAGCCTCGTGCGTAACGTATTAACAGCGTCGGCCCTGATCTTAGCGCTTTCTTCCCCTTCGCGGGCCGACGTGGTCTGCCAGACCTACCAGACCGTCTGCGCCTCGGGTTGCGACTATACCGGCATCCAGACCGCGGTCGACGCGATCCCCGCCACGGCCCTCGCCGGCAACTGGTGCATCGACATCACCGACAGCGTGACTTACAGCACGCAGGTGACCGTCGGGGGCAAGAACCCCAACGGCTATCAGATCTACATCGGCACGACCACCGGCGCCAGCCGGCCCAAGATATCCCCCCCGGCGGCCTCGACGGCGGCGTTCCGGATCGCCAACGCCAGCGTCAGCATCCAGGGCATAGACGTCAAGCCGACCAACGCCATGACGTACGGTATCTTCGTCTCCTCGTCTTACGTGCGGATCAGTTCGATCAATGTCGACTCGGGCGGCCTCATCACCTGGGCCGGCGTGCGCCTCTCCTCTTGGAACACGGTCGAATACTCCAGCGTCACTGTCCAGCAGGGGGCCGCCCTGCTGGTGGTCGGATCCAGCAACGCGGTGTCTTTCAGCAGCATGACTGACAACGGCATTGGGATTGCGATTCATCTCAACGGAGGCTCCTATAACCTTCTCAGCAGGCTCTATGGCTATAGCGAAAACGACAACGCTTTAGTTTTTGACGGGAACTCTGTCGGCAATCAAATCAAACAGAGCAGGTTGCGTTCAGCGGGCTCCCCTTCAGCCGTTTATCTTGGGGCCGCCTCCTCCAATGAGATTTTAGATTCAACCATTCTAAACCTGGTCAGTGATGCTCTCTATTTTTCCCCCGGCGCCCAGTATAACACCATCGACAGGAGTACTGTCGATGCCGGAGGCGGAGGGGGTAACGGAGCTTATTTCATCGGCGCCGCTTCCAACACCATTATCCGAAGTTACCTCCACAGTCAATTGGGAGCGAGCCTATCCCTGGATAGCGAAGCGCGGTGGAACAACATCGTCATGAGCACGATGGTGAGCGAGGGTGGGTGGGGCCTCTATCTTAACCAGGCCTCCTCCAACACGATCTCGCGGAGCTATATCAGCAATCTGGATGGCGAGGCGGCGTACATGGCATCAGATTCCAACTATAACACGATCAGCCAGAGCACGATCACAAGCGAATCTGGAGCACTCTATATCCTCGCGTCCGCCTCCAATACCGTCGTCGACTCCTACATCCAGGGCTCGACGGCGGTTTACATCTCGGGCTCGACGGGGACCGTCATCGGCGGCTCGGTGCTGGTGGCGACGAACACGGCGGGCTCGGCGCTGGCTTTGGCGGGCGGCAGCGTGAACCTGACCATCGCCACGAGCACGCTGCTGGCGCCCTCTCAGGGCCGCGGCCTGGCGCTGAACGCGGACAACTCGGGCGCAGTCAGCCTGGGCAGCGTGACCTTCTCGGGCGCCGCGCGCGGCATCGAGATCTCGACGCAGGCGACGGGCTTCAGCCTGGCGGTCGACTCGATCACCTTCCGCGCATTGGCTTCGGGGGCGACCGCGATCCACTTCCTGGGCGGGACCTTCGTTTCGACCATCACCCTCGCCGGTTTCGAGGACGCGAGCGTGGGGGCCAACGTCTCGGCCGCGGCCTTGGACTTGGCCTCGCGCGTGACGATGAACGCCCACTCTGGAGCGCGCACGGGCCCGGCCTACGAGAACGACCCGAACTCGCTGGTGGACTGGCAGGGCTACGCAGCCTATCTGGGCTGCGCGGTGACCAAGAACGTGGGCGCGGGGCAGGCTTTCGCGACGATCTCGCTGGCGGTGGCCGACTTGAAGGCCAACAACAACCCTCTGCCCGCGGGAGAGTCGTGCATCGTAATCCGGGACGCGGCGACCTATCCCGAGCAGGTGACGGTGCAGGGCTTTGCGAGCGCCGCGGCGGGGTCGTCGATCACGATCCGGGCCGACGTCGGGGTGCGGCCGACGGTGGAGCCCAACAACGCCACGTCCACCGCGGCGTTCCAGATACTCAACTCGAGCGTGAACATCTTCGGCATCGACGTCGTCGCCTCCCAGAACATGCCCTACGGCGTCTGGGCCTCCTCGGCGTACGTTCAGATCAGCAGCGTGAACGTGAGCACGAACGGGTCCT
>Ga0154727_1041_pt1 | contig 10829 bp, 16 predicted proteins | sample Rifle2008BG16ft_FD_105735 | JGI IMG/M metagenome (GOLD analysis project Ga0154727, IMG submission 105735) | Elusimicrobia bacterium RBG_16_66_12 | reverse complement strand
CGGCGGTCAGGGCGACGGCGAAGAGCACGCGGGTCTTCTTGGACATGGACACCTCCAGGAAGACCATCCTGCCAAAACCTCCGAGGCGACGCAAGAGGTTTCTTCCCGAAAGGCCCGGGCATTCCCCGGGTCCTTCGGCCCCCCGTGTCAGCTGGGGGATATCTCCGCGGCGAAGCTGCAGCGCGCCACGCAGCCGCAGGCCTCGTTGCCGCCGCCGTAGTGGGGCTCCAGGCAGCTGGCCTCGGCGGCGCCTTCTTCCTCGAGGCGGCTCAGCGCCTCGGAAATCTGAGGAGCGAAATCGTAGGAGCCGGAGCCGCAGCGTCCGGGGCAGTCCGCCTCGATGATGAAAGGGTCGTTCGGGCCGATCAGGGTCTCCGTCTCATCGAGGGTCACGCCTTGCAGGGAGGCGATGGTGATGCGCACGCGCACGCCGCGCACGGAGGGGAATCGAGACGAGAGGGAGCCGGCGGTGGTGGCCTGCGCGTCGGCGGCCTGGCCGCGGCGCACCTTCTCTTCGTTCTTGCTCGGACCGACCTTGCGGCGCTTCTTGCGGTAGAATCCCGGCATTCGTCCTCCTGCCCCAGCGGGGTGGGAGACTCTAGCATTTCCGCGGCGGGCTCAGTCGGAGGCTTTCAGGGTCAGGGTGACGGTCGTGCCCTTGCCGATGCCGCGGCTGGCGATGGAGACGTCGCCGCCGTGCTTGTGCATGATCCAGCGAGCGACGTTGAGTCCCAGCCCCGTGCCGCCGCTCTCGGCGCGGCCCGTGGCGAAGGGCTCGAAGAGACTCTTCAGCGCCCCGGCCTCGATGCCGATGCCCGTGTCCGTGATGGTGGCCACGACGCGTTGGTCCCGGCGCGCGGCGCGCGCCTCCAGGCGCCCGCCAAAGGGCATCGCGTCCAGCGCATTGATCAGCAGGACCGTCAGGACCTGGAAGAGGTGCCGTTCGCTGGCCAGCACCCGAAGTTCTTCGGGGGCGGTCAGGATCGTCTCGACGCCGCGCTCGGCGAAGCGGATCTTCTGGAGCTGCAGCGCGGCCTCCAGCACGACGCTCAGGTCGACCGGCCTCAGGTCGAGAGGCGAGGGTTTGGCGAAGTCGAGGATGTCGGACAGGATCGAGACGGCCCGGTCGGCCTCGCGGGCGACCGTCTCGAGCTGCTCGCGCGGGTCGCCTCCCCGGGCCAGCATCTTCGACGCGTGTTCGACGGCGAGGATGACCGTGTTGAGCGGCGTGCGCACCTCGTGGATGACGCTGGACATCATCTGTCCGACGGTGGACAGGCGCTGGAGCCAGGCGAGACGCTCCTCGTCCGGCACCCGGGAGCCCGCCGGGCGGGCGCCGCGGCGCCCCCAAAACCAGCCCGCGGCCAGGCCTGCGGCCGCGGTGAACGCCGCGAAGAGCTTGGACTCCACCCGGCATTTATATAATATTGTGGCATGGCCCCGAGGGTTCTTCTGATCGAAGACGACGCGTCCTTCCGCAGAGCCGTCTCAGACGCCCTCACCCTTGAGGGCTACGAGGTCCTGCAGGCCTCCTCGGGCAAGACCGGCATCATGACCGCCCAAAAGGAGATGCCCGACCTCGTGGTCTTGGACCTGATCATGCCCGGCATGAAGGGGCTGGAGGTCTGCCAGTTCCTGAAGCAGGACGCGCAGACCGCGCGCGTGCCGATCATCATCCTGACCGGCAACGACAAGGACGGACAGGACATCGCCTGCCTCGACATGGGCGCCGACGACTATCTGATCAAGCCGGTCAAGAGCGCGCGCCTGCTGGCCTACTGCCGGGCCCTGCTGCGCCGCACCGCGGGCGAGGGCCGCGAGGCCCCGGCGCGCGTCGAGAGGGGCGCTCTGGCGCTTGACTACGCGCGCAAGCTGGTCATCCTCGGCGGCAAGGAGCACCCGCACCTGACCCCGAAGGAGTTCGAGCTCCTGTACTACCTCGCGCAGCGCACCCCGAACCCGACCGACCGCGCCGCGATCTATCGCGACGTCTGGGGCGTGGAGGCTCCCTCCGAGGGTTCGCTGAAGACCGTCGAGGTCCACGTGCGCCGCATCCGCCTGAAGCTGGGCTGGCGCTCCGACCCGTGGCTGGTGAGCGTCTCCGGGCGCGGCTACGCTCTGATCCCGCCCGCGAAATGAGCGGCGCGAGAGCCTCCCGGCGCTGAGCGCGCTCCTTCAGCGCGCCGGCAGGGCTTCGACGATGGCGTGGAGACCCTTGAGGTCCAGCGGCTTGGGCAGGAATCCCGAGGCGCCCAGCGCCAGGGCGTCGTTTCTCGTCTCGTCGTCGGTCTGCCCGCTCATCAGGTGGATGGGGGCCTGCGTGAGGGCCTTCATCTGGGAGAGCGCCTGCAGGCCGGTCATCCCGGGCAGGACCAGGTCGAGCAGCACGAGGTCGAAGGAGGCGCCCTGCAGGACCTTCAGCGCCTCCTCCGCGCTGGCCGCGCCGGTCACGTCGTGCCCGCGGGACGACAGGATGCGACTGATGATATCGACGCTGGGGCGCTCATCGTCCACGACCAGTATCCTGGCGCGCTGCACGGCGATAGTATAGACTGTCCCTACCGTGGTAAGCAATGAGCTGATGCGATTGAAGGTCCATGCGGGCGCGCGCGAGGACCGGCTGGAGAAGCGCGCCGAGTCGGCCTACGAGATATGGGTCAAGGCGCCGGCCGAGCGCCGCTTGGCCAACGCGGCCGCGCTGGGCCTGCTGGCGCGCGAGCTCGGCTGTCCGACCAAATGCCTGCGCCTGGTCAAGGGCTCGACCTCTCCTTCCAAGATCGTCCAGCGGATGGGAGGCTCCAAGTGAGCGGCCTTCAGGTCGTCTTCGAGGATGAGGCGGTCATCGCGCTCGCCAAGCCTGCGGGGCAGCCGACCATCCCCGGACGCGGAGAGGTGGGGCGGTCGTTGATCACTCAGCTCGAAAACGAGCGCGGCGCGAAGTTCTTCGTCGTCCACCGCCTGGACCGCGAGGCGAGCGGGCTGGTGCTCTTCGCCAAGAATGCGGAGACCCACCGCCGGCTCTGCGTGGAGTTCGAGGCCCGCCGCGCCAAGAAGGTCTACCTCGCCGCGGTCGACGGGCGCCTGGAGGGGGAGGGCCGCATCACGGAGCCCCTTCGCGAGTTCGGCTCGGGGCGGATGGCGCCCTCGCCCGACGGTAAGCCCTCCACGACGCTTTGGAGCGCGGAGCGGGCTCTGGGCGGGGCCACCTTGCTGCGCGTGGAGCCGCTGACGGGACGCAAGCACCAGATCCGCGCTCACCTGGCCTTCCTCGGGCATCCGATCCTGGGAGATCCCCGCTATGGGCCCCCGCCGCGCCCGGTGGGGGGAGTTCGGCGACTGATGCTCCATGCCCTCAGCCTGCGCGTGGAGGCCTCCCGCGTCTACGAACTCACCGTCCCGCCGCCGGCCGATTTCGCCTCAGTCCTAGCCGGCCGCTGAGGACGGGCCGGGCTTTCGCCTCGGACGCAGCCAGTCCGGGACTTACTGTTTTTTATCCATATTTTCCCTTGACAGGACTGGAGAGCGGGACTATACTCAAGCAGGAACATCGGAGGGAAAATGAACAAGCTACTGTTGGGACTGATGATGGGCGTCGGGATGGTGGGGCTGGGCCGGGGAACAGCTCAGGCGGCCAGCTCGGACACATATAAATGCACTGATAGTGATGGCGGCTATAAGTTCGCTGCCCTAACCACCAAGGGTACCGTTACTGTAGAGGTCACGGGAACGGGAGGTGGAGAGTCGTCGGCTCCGCGGCCCACGACGGCAACTGATAGCTGCGTCGGGAAGAAGCTCAAGGAGTACTACTGCAAGACGTCCACGTCCAAAACCATCAGCGAGACGTTGATCTCCTGCGGTTATCGTCAGAAATGTGAATACGGGGCCTGCGTCGATAGGAACTAGCCGGGCGGCGTCCCGAAAGCTGTGGAAATTGTCGTAGCCTTTGGTTGAGGTCCTGCGCCAAAGCTTCGAGCAGATGCCTCATTCGTAGCGGAGCGCGTCCGCCGGGGAACGCATCGCGGCCCTGCTGGCAGGGTAGAGCCCTGCCAGCAGGCCGATGGCGGCGGTGACGGCCAAGCAGCCCAAGGTGGGCAGCGGCGGGATCTCCAGCGGCATCGTTGATATCCCCAGGGACCGGGCGGCCTTGCAGCCGACCCATACGCTCAAGATGGCCGTCAATCCTCCGGTCGCCGAGAGGATGCAGGATTCGACCAGGAACTGGAGGAGGATGTCGTTCCTCTTCGCCCCCAGGGCCTTGCGGACCCCGATCTCCCGCGTGCGTTCCGTCACGGATGTGAGCATGACGTTGGCCACGCCGATCCCGCCGACGATGAGGCTGATGGCGGCGATGGCCAGTAGCGACGACAGGGCCGACTGGCTGAACTCAGCCTCTATTTTCAGGGCTTCCCGGAGGGATTGGGTGGCGAAGAGCGCCCGGCGCGAGGGCTCGTCGCGCGTGATGGCTGACTGAATCCGCTTCGCCATCTGAGTCTCGTCCGCGTCCGGGCTGGTGCGCAGCTCGATGAGCTGGAGGCTGGTTTCCGGCTCCTCCGTGAGGATGCAGCCGGGCGGGACCAATCCCCCGGGCTCCGCGTCCAGCCTGGCCCGGGTGTTGATGTCCGCGCTCCAGCCCGCGATGCCCACCACCTCAAAAGTCTTCCCCTCCATGTCGACCAAGCGGCCCACGGGGCTGCTCAGGGGGAAGAGCTTCCTTGCCGTGGCTTCCGTGAGGATCGCCACGTTCTGGCGGGTCCGGACCTCCTCGGGCAGGAAGAAGCGCCCGGCCTTCAGGGGGATGCGATAGACGCTGAAGAAGTCGACGTCCGCCGCGACGAGGCCGACTTCCTGGACGTCTTTCTGCCCTCGGATCTTCCTCGAGAGGTTCAGCCGCGGCATGACGCTCCGGACGCCCGGCAGGGTCTTGAGCATGTTCAAATCGGCCGGGGTCAACTGTCCCGCCTGCTGGGTGTCGGCGTCGAAGATCGGTTGGAGCATGAAGACGCTGGCCCCGGCGGTGGAATAGACGTTTTCGATGTTGCGGCGCATCCCCTCGTGCATGGCCAGGATGGCGCTCAAGGCCGCCACGCCGATGTAGATGCCGAGCATGGAAAGGATGGTGCGCACCGGTTTTTGCTTCATGAGGAGGAGGGCCGTGAGAAGATAGTTGCGGAACATCAGACCAGCCTCCCGTCGGAGATGACGAGGGTCTTCTCGGCGCGACGGCCCACCTTCTCGTCATGGGTGATGAGGAGAATGGTGCTTCCGCCGTGGTGGAGCTCCGCCAGCAGGTTCATGATCTGCGCTCCGGTGCGGCTGTCGAGGGCGCCGGTGGGCTCGTCGGCCAGGAGGAAGACGGGGTCGTTCGCCAGGGCCCGGGCGATGGCCACGCGTTGGCGTTCCCCCCCCGACATGGTCGCGGGATAGGAGTTGGCGCGGTGCGCCAGCCCCACCTTCCCCAGGAGCTCGACGGCCCGCTCGGCGGCTCCGGCCTTTCGAGCATAGTCCATGGGAAGGCAGACGTTCTGCATGGCGGTCAGATAGGGGAGGAGATGGAAGTTCTGGAATATGAATCCCACGGCACGGCAGCGCAGCTCCGACATCTCGTCGTCGCCGAGGGAGGAGACATCCCGCCCCATGAGCGTGATGGAGCCGGAGGTGGGGCGGTCCAGGAGGCCGATCATGTTGAGGAGGGTCGATTTCCCGGAGCCCGACGACCCCATGATCGCGACGAACTCACCTTGCTGTATCGTGATGGAGACGCCTCGGACGATCTCGAGGGCGGCCTCGCCTTCCCCGATCTTCTTGCGGACATCGCTCAGGCGGAGAATCTCACTCATGCGTTTTGACCCGCATCCCCTCCGTGAAGGAAGGCGCCGCCGCGACGCAGATCCTGTCGCCTTCAGCGAGTCCCGCGGTGATCTCCGCTTCGTCGGCGTTGGACTTGCCCACCTCCACGGCACGGGCCTCCAGCCGCCCGAGCGCGTTGACGGCCCAGACGATCTGCTTGCCGCCCTTCATGGAGAGCGCGGTCAGCGGGGCCGAGAGCACGGGCGCCGTGGTCCCGATGTGGATCCGGCCCTCGCCGCTGAATTGGGGCATGAGAGGCAGCCGGGTCGAGGATTCCGGCGCGATGGCCAGGGAGACCGCGTATTGGGCCATGCCCTTCTCGTCGCTCTGGGCGCCGATCTTGGCCACGCGGGCCTTGAGGGGCATGTTCTCGAAGGCCTGGAGCCGCACGACCGCAGGCTGCCCGATCTGGATCTGCGCGATGCCCAGTTCGTCGACCTTGACCTGCATGGCGTAGGAGGAGAGGTCGCCGAGGCTCAGGAGTTCCTTGCCCGCCCCGACCGCCGCTTCCTGCCCGAGATAGTCCTTGGTGACGGTGCCGCTGAAGGGGGCGAAGACGATGTTCTTGTTCCAGCGCGACTGCTCCATGGAGAAGGCGGTCGAGGCGATCTCCACGGCCTGCCGCGCGCGCTCCAGCGCGTTGGCGGCTTCGTCGACCGCGGCGAAGGCGACGGCTTTCTTCTTGAAGAGCGTCTTCTGGAGCTTCAATTCGCCCACAGCTTTCTTGAGTTCGCGCTGCGCGTTCTTGAATTCGCTGTCTTTGCCCATGTACTGCATCCTGATGCTGTCGCGGCCGATCTCGAGCAGCCTTTGCCCGGCGCGCACACGATCTCCTTCTTTATAGATTTTCTTGACGATGGGGCCGTCGAACTCGGCCTTGATCAGGGCGTTGGTCGCGGGCTGCAGTATCCCGGGGGCGCGGACGATGAGCGCCATCGGCGCGTTCTTGACGGTCGCCGTCTTGACCGAGAGGGTGAGCCGGCGGCCCAAGACCACCGCGTTGACGACGATCAGTCCGGCCCAGAGGCAGGCGGCGATGACGAGAGGCGTCTGATAGCGTTTCATAGATCCCCCAGGCCGGTCCCGAGGAGTTGGGCCAGTTTGTCCTGTGTTGTATAGTAGTTCGTCAATAAATTCAAGTATTCGAGCTCCACGCTGCGCGCCTCGTTCTCCGCGTCGAAGACGTCGATGATCTTGCCGCGGCCGTTCATGAACTGGATGCGCAGTATTTCCACGTTCTCCTTGGCCGAGTCGCGAGTGGAGCTGAAGTTGAGGAACTGCGCCTCGGCTGTCTTGACGTCCCGATAGGCGTTCTCGACTTCGAGAGCGGTGTTGCGCAGGGCCTCTTCGTAGGCGAGGTCCGCGAGGGCGGCGGCGTTGCGCGTCTGCCGGACTTGGTCGCGGTTGACGAAGGAATCGAAGAGGCGCCAGGTGAGATTGGCCCCGGCCTTCCATTCTCGCGAGAGGCTCTTCGAATCGATCCCGCTGAGCATGGTGTCCGTCTCGTTGGAGCTGTAGTTGGCCACGAGGTTGACGGACGGCCGCAGGGGCTCTCGGGATTCGTCAAGGTCCAGCTTGGCCAGATCCCGGTTGCGCTGGAGGCGCCGGAGGTCCGGGCGGTTGGCGAGGGCGTAATCCCTGAGCCGGTCGAGGGGCAGCGTGAAGGGTTCGTATTTGAGGACGCTCCGATATTCCATGCGCAGGTTCAAGGGGAGGCCCGCGAAGTTGTTGGCCGCCTCTTTCGCCTTCTCCCGGCCGGCGGCGGCGGATTGGACCTGTCGGCGGTCCCGCTCCAGGCGGACCAGGGAGCGGGTCGTCTCCACGGGCGCCAGCTTGCCTGCTTGGACCAGGTCTTTCGTGATCCCGAGGAGGGTGCGCGAGGCCTGCAGCTTGCGTTGTTCGACGACGAGCGACTCTTTCTTGAGCAGGACGTCGTAGTAGAGGCTCCGGGCTTGGGCCTTGATGCTCAGAATGCCGCTGCGATAAGCATCATCCGCGCTCTCATAGTTGAGCCGGCCCCTCCGGCGCGAGCGCAAGACGGGATTCTTGACGAAGAGAAAGACGGGCTGGGTCAGAGAGGCGTTCCAGCCCGGCCTCAAAACGTCGTGTTGGGAGAGGCTGGGGGAGCGCGTCAGCGTCGTCGTATATTTCCCCGCGAGGCTCAAGACGGTGCCGGTGGGCAAGGGCTGCGTCAGGGTCAGGTCGCTCTGGGCGTCTTCGACCTTGGTCAGGGGCCCGTTGGTGCGCGTCTGCGTGAGATTGCCGGCCATGTTGGCGCTGAGCGTCGGACCGATGGTCTGGCGAAAGATGATGTTCTTCGCATAGCCTGCGTTCTCGTATTCCAGCCGCGTCATCTGGCTGCGCAGGCCTTGGCGGATGGAGAGTTCGACGAATTCGTCGATGGTGAGGGACATGGTCGTGGCTGGGGCGAGAGGCTCGGAGTAGACGGGGGCGGGGTCGTGGACGGGGGCGTCGAGAATGGCGTCGATGGCCTGGTAATCGATGGGGGCCGCCTCGCTGTTGCAGGCGAGGTGGAGGAGCAGAGAGATGACGGCCGTCGTCGTCCGTGCCACTCAGCGCGCCTGGAGCTGTCTTGTCGCGATCAGCATGCCCACGAGTATCAGCCATGCGGCGGCCGTGATGATCGTGGCTGCGGCCTTGCTCGTATGGGGCCTGCGGCTGAGCGTAAACCAAAGGACCGCCAGGCTCCAGAGTTCGAAAACATCCAAGCGGGCCGCTAAAAACGGCGGCGAGGCAACCAGCAGGGCCGGGCTCGCCGAGAACAGGAACGGATCGAGCGTCGTGATCAAGACGAAGAGGCAGGCCGCCGTGGATTTGAGCAACAGCGGAACGCCGGCGAGGGCGATGATGCGGGCTGATTCCTGCCAAATGATAGGAATGCCGCACAAGGAGCAGCCGAGCATCAGCACGGCCATGGCGCTCGCCCACATCCAGAGCGCCATCATCGAGAGCATGACGGGCTGGGACGCGCTCCCGGGCGAGAGGATGATCCCGAAATTGAGGGTGGCGAGCAGGGCTCCAAGGAAGCCCGCGGCGATGGGGGGATAGGGTGTGTCCGCGGTGATCGTGTGCGGCTGGAGCAGGAACTGGGCCGTGGCTTGGTACCAAGGCGTCGCAACGCGCGCCTGCGCCGGGAGGGACTTCGGAGCGGCGGCCGCGGGGCTTGGCGCGGCGGCCGGCGCCCGCGCCGCGGCGGGCGCCTCTAGAGCCGCCAGGGGCGGAGCTGGCTCCGGCATTGGCGCAGGAGCGGCCGAGCGGGCTTGCGTCTGGGTGCGGCGCAGCACAGCGCGGACGCGCTCGACCATCTCTTCGACTTTGAACGGCTTGAAGATGAAATCGTCCGCCCCGGCCTGGAAGCCTTCCAACTGGGCATTGGTGCTGCTGCCCGTCATGATGATGAAGGCGACGTTGCGTGTCTCCGTGCGGCTGCGGAGTATCTTGCAGACTTCGATGCCGCTGATATCGGGGAGGTCGATGTCCGAGATGATGAGGTCTGGAATCTTCTCGTTCAAATGGCGCATGCCGGCATCCGAGGTCGCGGCGACGACGACTTCATAGCCGTGGGCCGTCAGGGTCTCTTGAAGGAGGTCCCGGATGACGGCGGTGTCGTCGATGACCAGTATGCGTGCCATGGCTTGTTCGTTCCAGACTCAGTGTAATAGCTCACTGCCTGGAAATATTTAGGAAATGTTAACACTTAAAGAAGTCCTTAAGGGCTGACCCGCCCCACGGAAACACCATCCGCGCCAGCGTCTTCGGCCGCCGCCGCCGCCCGATTTCGCCTCCAAAATATTATAGGATGCGCCGGGAGGGCCGCCCCTTCCATCCACATCATGATGTTTAACTCAAGGAGACTAAGACCCATGAAGAAGCTTTTCGTCGCCGTCGCCCTGTTCGGTTTCGCCGGTGCCGCGTTCGCGCAGACTTCCGCCGTTCCCACCGCCCCCGCCGCCGCTCCGGCCGAGGAGAAGAAGGCTGAGGTCAAGGCCGAGAAGAAGGTCGCGAAGAAGACCAAGAAGGCCCACAAGAAGGCCGAGAAGAAGGCCGAAGTGAAGGTCGAGGCTCCCGCCGCCGCTCCGGCCGCGAAGTAACTTCCCATCGGACGATGACGCGGCCCCCGCGCTTCGGCGCGGGGGCCGTTTCTGTCGGCGGTCTTTTTTTATGACATATGATGTTAGATTAGCCATTGACAAATATTAGATAAGCTGTTATACACTTGCAGCTTGTCTGGCAGACGGGCGCAAGGAGGATCATGCCGATGATCGCCAAGGACCTGATGCCGTGGATGTACGTGAAGAGGACGGCGAACTGGACGCCCTACGTGAAGATCCGCTCGGAGGCCGTGCGCGCCGAGGGGACCGCCCTGTCCGCCAAGGTCTCCCGCAAGCCGGGAAGGCGTCCTCCCCGTGGGTAGGCTGGACCGCCCGCAGCGGCGCACTCGCGCGACCCCGGTCTACACGATCGGGGCGGCGGCCCGCCTGACGGGCATCCCCATCTGGACGCTGCGCTGGATCGAGAAGCACGGCCTGCTGCACCCCGACCGGACCCCCGGCCGCCAGCGCCTCTACTCGGACTCCGAGATGGCGCTCCTGCGCTCCGTGCGCGACCTGATGGAGCAGAAGGTCAACCTGGCCGGCATCCGGGTCATACTCAAGATGCGCCAGCCGCTGCCGCGCTGAAGCCCTCCCTCCTGTCCTAAAGACCCCCTGACGCGTGGGCCCACTGACAGGGCCTCTTTGGGTCTTATGTTCCTGTTGACCTAGATCAATTCCCCACTATAATGCTCCTGCTTCTTTAAAGGAAGCGGATCTGTTCGAGCGGTACGATTGCCAAGAACAAGGGGAAACACGCGATGACCTCGATCAAGTTCACCCGGGCGGCGAAGTCCGGGATCGCCGTCGCCGTCAGCCTGGCGCTCTTCCTGACCTCCGCCGGCTGGCCTGCCTCTCAAGCTTTCGCCC
>Ga0154727_1121_pt1 | contig 10959 bp, 11 predicted proteins | sample Rifle2008BG16ft_FD_105735 | JGI IMG/M metagenome (GOLD analysis project Ga0154727, IMG submission 105735) | Elusimicrobia bacterium RBG_16_66_12 | reverse complement strand
GAAGCTGGACGCTTCCCAGGCCCCGCCGCAGGTCCTCCTCGTGCTGGAGCTTGACCGCTTCCAGGTGCCGCCGGAGTGGTTCCCGCACGGCTGAGGGTAGCGGGGTATGGCGGTCCTTGTTGCCTTTCCCGGCCCGGACGACGATCTCCTTTAGGTTGAAATCGACGTCCTTGACCCGCAGCTGGCAGCATTCCATCAGGCGCAGGCCTGCTCCGTAGAGGAGCGTGGCCATCAGCCTCGGCGCGCCGGTCATCAGGCTGAGCACGGCCCGCACCTCGTCGCGGCTCAGGACGACCGGCAGCCGCTCGGGCTGTTTCGCCCGGACCACGCCTTCCAGCCGGGCGATCTCCTTGCCAAGGACCTGAGTGTAGAGGAACAGCAGCGCATGCAGGGCCTGGTTCTGGGTCGAGGCGCTGACATGGCCGGCTGTCGCCAGGCCAGAGAGGAATCGGCTGATCTCCGCTTCGCCCAGCTCTTCTGGATGCGGCCCGGCTTGCGCGATGTAGCGCTGGATCCAGCCGGTGTAGGCCGTTTCCGTGCGTTGGCTGAGATGTCGGGAGCGGATAGTTTCATGGATCCGGCGGAGGAGCGGGGCCTCGCTGCTGATGGGCGCGGCAGGTGCGCAGCCGGCCATCCTGGCGGGCGGCTCGAAGTCATCTTCCGCGAAAAGGGCCTGAAGGCGCTGAGACATACCTTCCTCACCCGGGACCGACCAGTACTTCTCAGGGCCGTGCCATCGGCGGCCTTCGATGGTCTTGATCTTCGCCAGCCGCTCCGGTGAGTAGGGGAGGTGGACGATCAGCCGGCCGTCCTCGCCGGGGCGTATCCTGATGGCGCTCATGCCAAAGGATACGGCGAGGGGGGTGAAAAAGTTCCCTAGCGGCTCGGGAAGTGGTTGTAGCGGAACTGGAACAGGCCGAGCAACTCGTAGCCGTTTCGGAACTTCAGGTAGGCGACGTCGAAGTTCAGCTTCAGGAAGCGGCCGATCTTGAAGTTCAGCATGTAGGGCGCGGCCGCCGCCCCGTTGAACTTCATGAACTCGACGCCGATCGGATAGTCGGGCTTGACCAGGTAGAAGACGCTGGCGAAGGGCACGGTCCGCGAGTGGACCTCGGTGCCCGCCGGGTTCTTCGCGTAGAAGCGCAGGGCTTCGGGCGTCAGGAACTCCGAGAGGCCGGCGACGAGTTCCCCGATGTTGCCCTGCATCACGCCGGCGCTGAGGCGCGTGCCGCGGAGGTTCTTCGAGGCCACGAAGTAGGCGTCGGTCAGGATCTTGGTCTTCTTGGCATCGACCTTGACCGAGACTCCCGGCGCGGTGACGGTGGGCTGCGGCGAGTCGCGGAACATCAGCATCGCCTGTCCGCCGACGGCGACGGCGGGTCGCCAGCCTGCGTCGGACTGGACCTGCATCTTCCCGTCGGCCGTCAGCGTCCAGAGGCCGATGCGGTCGATGTAGTTCGTCTTGCGCGGGGCGTCCTCGTAGTTGTTTTTGCCGTATAAACGTCCGATGAAGTAGGCCGCGTTGATGTCCAGTCCCAGGCCGGGATTGTTGAACTTGCCCGCGCCCCGGTACGCCGTCGGAGTCAGGATGAGGCCCGAGACCGCCGAGGGCGGGGTGATGAACTTGGGTTTGGCCTCGGACGCCTTTGGCTTCTCGATGACGTCGAAGACCACACGGACCTGGCTCGTGGAGACGGAGATCGTCGCGTACTCGGGCGGGACCGATTGCCCGGGGATGGCATAGACGGCCGGAGACACGCGGTCGAAGACGCCCATGCCCATCAGCGTCTCCACGTCGCCCTGCAGGTCGGAGCTCGTGTACAGCTGGCCGCGGCGCCCGCGGACCTTGTCGCGCCAGGCGTAATCGCTGACCACGCGGCCGGCGGAGAAGAAGAGGACCTCGCCCAGGACCCAGGGGCCGCCGGAGACGGGAAGGAGTTGGCCGAGCGACGCGGCGGGCGGGGCGGGGACCGTGACCGAGGAGACCGCGGCGGGGTCGGCGGGCGCGGGCAGCCATGGGCCCGGCTGGGCCGCGGCGGGCGCGGCCAGGGCCAGAAGGACGGCGAACATGCGGTGCCTCACGCCGACCACCCCCACCTTCCCAAGATCAGCCTCGCGGCCAAGTTCGCGGCCAGTCCGGCTCCCAGGTCGTCGGCCACGACGCCGAACCCACCCGGCAGACGCTCCAGCCAGCGGTACGGCGGCAGCTTCACCGAATCGAACAGACGGAACGCGACGAATGCGGCGCCCGCGGCCGACGCGTCATGCGGAAGTCCCGCCGCGGCGACCCAGAACCCGACCGCCTCGTCCAGCACGATGCGGGGGCTGTCGTGCGTCCCCAGGACCCTGCCGGCCCTCCCGCATATCCAGCACGCGGCGGCCGCGGCGGCCGCGACGGCGGCCGCATACGGCCCCGGCGCCGGGGGAAGCAGCAGCCAGAGGAGGAGGCCCTCGATCGTGCCGAGGAACCCCGCGCCGGTCCACTTGCGTCCCGTCGCCGGTAGCGCAATATAGCTTATCCCCAGCCCGGTCGCCAAGACGACGCAGGCTCGGTCGACCATCAGCTCCAGGACTTCTCCAGCATGGCCCGGTACTGCCTCAGGTAGGACAACAGACTAGACAGCGCGAGCACGGCGCAGAACACGGTCAGAGGATAGGCGGAGCGCACCATCCAGGGCGCGGCAAGGCCCCGATCCTGCAGGATGACGACGGCGAGGATGATGAGGATGGCGACGAGTTGGATGGCGGTCTTGATCTTGCCCCATCGATCGGCGGCCAGGATGATGCCTTGGGCCCCGGCGATGACGCGCACGCCGCCGATCAGGAGCTCTCGGATGACGATGAGAAACACCGCCCAGAGAGGAATCTCGAGCTCCTTGGTCCGGATCAGCGCGATGAGGGTCCCGATGACGAGTATCTTGTCGGCGATGGGGTCGGCGACCTTGCCGAAGGGGCTCACCGTCCCCGTGCGGCGGGCCAGCCAGCCGTCGAGCCAGTCGGTGACGATCGCGGTCAGGAACATCGCGAAGGCGGCCGCGTGCCAGCGCGCCCCGTCGGCCACCAGCGCTGCGAACACGCCCGCCGCCAGGACGACTCGAAGCATCGTCAGGCGGTTGGCGAGGGTCATGCTACGGGAGGTCGAAGCGGTAATCTCCATCGGGCGTCGGCGCCGGCATGGGCGCCGGCGCATCGTTGAGCGAGACCGAGAGCGCGGAGGCGGAGGTGGTGCGCAGGGCCACGGTCTTGGTCGGCTTCCAATCCATAGCCGCGCCGCGCGGCATGCGGCCTTCGAAGACGACCGCATCGTCCACGGCGACTCGCACCCAGACGTCGTCGGTCGCGCGCAGGGTCAGCTTCGGCGCGACGGCGTGCGCCATGGGCATCAGCACGCGCGGCGTCGCGTCGTCCGACGCCGTTTCGCGAGGCTTGCGGTCCTCGGCGAGCCAGATGCCGAGTCCGACGGCCGCCGCGACCGCGAAGACGACCATCAGCAGCGCCGTGGACGAGGTCTCTCGACTGCGTTCCTCAGGCGGGGCGTGGGCGGCCGAAGCGTGAGCGCGGGACGCGTGAGGAGCTTCCGGCCGGGAGGGCGCGGCCCCCTTGCCGTCGGCGGCGGGCACCGGCGAAGCGGCGTCCGCCGCGGGCTTGGAGGAGGCCTCGATCTTCTCCCAGAGGGCGGGGAAGTCGAGGTCCAGGTGCTCGCAATATCCCTTGAGGAAGCCGCGCAGGTACACGACGGCCGGGAACTCCTCGAAGCGGTCGTTCTCCATCGCCTCGAGGAATCGCTTGGAGATTCGGGTCTGCGCGGCGACGGCCTCCAGCGACAGCCCGCGCTTGAGGCGCTCGGCGCGCAGGACGGCGCCGATCTCGGCGCGTATCTCGGCGGCGTGCTTGACGGGGATGCGGCGCAGGGGGTCGGGCTCGTTCTCGATCATGGTGTTGGACTCGGGGTCTGGAAGACGTCGGCGCTCGGAGGAGGCGTGAAGCGGAAGGTCTCGGCCGGGAGCTCGGGATTGAGGCGGACGGCCTCGAAGATGGAGTGGATGGACGCGCGTCCCACGCGCAGTCTGGCATCGTATGGGAAAAAGTCGCGCGTGGAGGCCTTCAGCGTCAGCTCGAAGTCCGCGCCGCCGTCCTTGCGGTCCTCGGGGCGGGGGGTCAGGGTCACGGCGAAGGTTCGGTGGCCGTCCGTTCCCGGCGCGGACACGGTCGAGAGGACGGCGGAGTAGCGTTTGAGGAGGTCGGCGGAGCGGCCGAAGTCGAGAAGTCCTTTTGCCAGGGGCTCGGACTTGCGCCAGGCCTCCAGCCGGGTCTGGATGACCTGGTCGGTCGATTCCCGGTGGACCCAGAGCCAGGTTCCGTCGCAGACCACGGTCTGGCGCTCCGGGATGCGCTGGGTCATGCGCAGGAGGTCGGGCTTGAGGAAGAGGACCCCCCCCTCCACGGACTGGACGATGTCGGCGCCGTCCATGCGCACGAATTGCCGAAAGGACGCCTTCAGAGAGTTCATCCGAGAATCGACTTCCGCGAATCGCGCCGAGATGAGGTCGAGGGTGAGGGGAGCCGTCGAAGCCGCGTAAGCGCCGAGTTCCGTGCCGAGAGAGGCGGTGGAGACCTTCACATCCTTGGCCGAGAGAGGAAGCGCCAGGAGGACGACGAGCGAGAGATATCCCATCAGCCTTTGATGTCGAGCGGGACTTGGGGGAAGTGCGTTCGCATGTACCCTTCGATCATGTCGAAGTTGATCTCCCAGCGGTTGGTCCCCTCGGGCTTGCGGATCATCTCCTTGACCTCGAGGAGGCTGAGGATGTTCGTCGCGCGGGCCGAGGACCCGAACTGGCTCTTGAGGAGGTCCTGGGAGACGCGGCGGCGCTCGAGCACGAGCTTCAGGGCCTGGGAGAACTCGAGGGGCTCCACGCCGAACTGCGCCAGATCGTCGGCGACCGAGCCCTTGGCCGCCATCGTCTCCAGCATCGGGTAGTCGGGCTTGCCCTGGGTCTTCAGGTACGAGACGAGGGCGCGGATCTCATCCTCGGAGACGAACGCCCCCTGGCAGCGTTCGGGCTTCTGCGCGCCGCTGGACAGATAGAGCAGATCCCCGCGGCCCTGCAGGCTCTCGGCGCCGGAGCCGTCCAGGATGACCTTGGAGTCCACCTTGGAGATCACCTGGAGCGCGATGCGGCTGGGGAGGTTGGCCTTGATGACGCCGGTGATCACGTCGACCGACGGGCGTTGGGTCGCCAGCACCATGTGGATGCCGACCGCGCGGGCCATCTGGGTCAGGCGCTGGATGGCGTCTTCCACGATATCGCCGGCGATCAGCATCAGGTCGGCCAACTCGTCGATGACGACGACGATGTAGAACTCGCGCGGCAGGCCCTTCTTGTCGGCCTCGACGTTGTAGCCCTCGAGGTTGCGCACGCCGTGGAGCTGGAGCTTCTCGTAGCGCTTTTCCATCAACGAGAGCAGGGCCTTCAACGCCTTGGCCGCGTCCTTGGCGTTGGTGATGACCGACACGCGCGCGGGGTCGACCATCGGGTCGAAGAGGTGCGGGATGCCTTCGTAGAAGGTGAGCTCCGTGCGCTTGGGGTCGATCATCACGAACTTGACCTCATCGGGGCGGGCGCGGAACAGGATGGACATCACCATCGAGTGGATCAGCACCGACTTGCCGGAGCCGGTGGCCCCGGCCACCAGCACGTGCGGCATCTTCGCGATGTCGGCGGCGACGGGCTCGCCGGACGCCGAGAGGCCGAGGCCGAAGGTGAGCAGGGGCGAGGCGGCGGTGATGGCGTCGGACTGCAGGATCTCGCGCAGCACGACGGCGGCCTGACGCGGGTTCGGGATCTCGATGCCGACGGCGGCCTTGCCGGGGATGGGCGCGATGATGCGGATGCCCTTGGCGCGCATCGCGAGCGCGATGTCGTTCTCGAGCGCGACGATGGAGCTGACCTTGACGCCGGGCGCGGGCGAGATCTCGTAGCGCGTGATCACGGGGCCCGGCGAGTAGCCGGAGACGTGCGCATCGATGTCGAAGCTCTTGAGCGTCCTTTCCAGGTCCGCGATGGCCGAGGATATCTCGCCCTCGGTCGGCTTGCCGCGGTGGCGCGCGTCCGACGGCATGCTCAGAAGGTCCATCGGCGGGAGCTTGTAGTCCTTGTACGCAGCACTCGGCGTGGGGGCGGGGCGGGCCCCGTTGGCTGCGGGCTTGGGCTTGGAGGTCTTCTCCTCGACCAGCTTGGGCAGGCCGTCGACGAGGGACTTGATCTCGCGGGTGTCGACGGCTTTCGTCTTCGCCTTGGCGGCCTCTTCCGCGCTCGGGGCCTTCTCCTTGAGATGCTTGAGCTCCCCGCGGGCCTTGGCCCAATCCCGATAGTCCTCGGCGAGGAGCTTGCCCGCCGCGGCCGCCACGCCCGACCAGCGGATCTCGAAGACGATCTGAAGCGCGAAGAGGAGCGCTCCGAGGCAGAGGAGGAAAGCGCCGACGCCGCCCAGGCCCGAGGTGAGCGCTCCCGCCAGCGCGGCGCCCCACGAGCCTCCCGCCGCGGTCATGTCCCGGCCCGCCCAGAAGCCGATCTTCGCGAACAGAGCCGTGCCCGCGACGAGCCCGAAGAACGATGCCAGCGCGGTGGTCATCCACCCAGAGGACTTGGCGCGCAGGACATGCTGGAGCAAGCCGTTGAGAAGGAAGATCGGCAGGAGATACGCGGCGTTGCCGAAGAGCGCGAAGAGCTTCTCGGAGATGTATCGCCCGACGCCGCCGGCATGGGACGGGACGAGGAGCGCCCAGGCGAGGAAGACGCCGCCGAAGAAGAAGGCCAGCCAGCGCAGCGCCGACGGGAGGATGTCCTTGCGGGACTTGCCCCCCTTCGCCGCTTTCGCCGCCGTTCGATACCGGGAATGGGCCATGACGACGGATTATAGCTGTTTGCGGCGCCTGTCGGCCATGCGCGCGCACGCGGCAGGAGTCGCGTTTACGCGCGGCGTTCGCGGAGGGTCGAGATACGCGCCAGCGCGGGGTAGTCCCGGTCGCAGTGGAGCACCGTCAGGTCGTTGCGTATGGCGCAGGCGGCGATCAGGCAGTCGATCGAGGAGCGGACGGTCAGGCCTTGGCGGCGCGCCAGGCGGTAGAGGTCCGCGGCATGTTCGAAGACCTCGAGGCTCATGAGTGACTCGACGATCGGCAGAGCGAGCATCGCCTCGCGCGCGCGACGGAAGGCCTCTTCATCGCGAAAGCCCTGCAGGACCTCCTGAACGATCGGGAGGCAGGTGACCGTCTCGTCGATGTCGAAGGCCGAGGCGGGGCGCAGGCGCGAGTTCTTCCGGAAGAACTCGATCCAGATGGAGGTGTCGACGAGGATCATCGCCGGCGGCCGTCTCGGCGCCGCCGTCTCGGGGTGTCTCCGCGCATCGTCGAGAGGTCCCCCTCCCATAGTCCGCTCCCGGCCAATCCGAGGATGCTTTTCGCCTTGGCGCGGCGCACGAAATCGTGGAGGGCGATGTCCACGGTCATCGAGTACGTCTTCGCGCCGGACAAGGAGACCGCTTCCCTGAGGAGAGACTCATTAAGCACAAGATTCGTCCGTTTCATGTGTATAGTGTGCAGCGTGCGCGAACGTCTGTCAAGGGGGCGGCTTGAGGATATCGGTCAGCGCGAGACGGCGAAGAGGTCTTGGCCGGCCTTGACGGGCTTGCCGTTCTCGACGAGGACATTGACCAGCACGCAGGGGAACTCGGCCTTGATCTCGTTGAAGACTTTCATGGCCTCGATCATGCAGATGACCTGGCCGGGCTTGACGGGCTCTCCGTCCTTGACGAAGGGAGGGCTGGAGGGCGACGGCGCGCGGTAGAAGATCCCCATCATCGGCGACTTGATGGTCGGGCCCGCGGGCGCGGCCGGGGGCGGCGCGCAGTGCGAGGCCGGCGCGGAGGAGGCAGCGGCGTAAGCCGCCGCCCCCACCGCCACCGGCACGGCGACCGGGACCTGGGCGGTCGCGGCCTTGCGGCGCACGAGCTTGATCTGGGCGCCTTCCTCCATCATCTCGACGGATTCGAGCCCGTTCCTGGTCATGAAGTCATAGACCGCCTTCAGAGTCTCGAGCTGTCCGGCGGCTCCGTTCTTCGGCGTCTCGGTCTTCTTGACCATCGATATTCCCCCGGTCAGCGGCGTCCGCCGCCTCCGCCTCCGCGGCGAGGGCCGCCGGAATGCTCTCGGGGCGGACCGTCGCGGCGCGGGCCGGGGGAGTCGTTCTCGGAGCCCGGAGAGAGGACCGCCTTGCGCGACAGGCGGATCTTCCCGTTCTCGTCGATCTCGAGGCACTTCACCTCGACCTCGTCGCCCATCTTCAGGACGTCCTCGACGCGGTTGACGCGCTTGACGTCGATCTGCGAGACGTGGAGCAGGCCTTCCTTGCCCGGGAAGATCTCGATGAACGCGCCGAACTCCTTGATGGAGACGACGTGTCCCTTGTAGATCTTTCCGACCTCGGCCTCGAGCGTCAGGGCCTCGACCTCGGCTCTCGCCTGGTCGCAGCCGATCGGGTCGACGCCCGCGATGAACACGGAGCCGTCGTCCTCGACGTCGACCTGAACGCCGTAGGTGTCGATCAGGCGGCGGATGTTCTTGCCGCCGGGGCCGATCAGCGCGCCGATCTTGTCGGTGGGGATCATGATGCGGTACAGGCGGGGCGCCGTGGCCGCGAGCTCCTTGCGGGGCTCGGGCATGACCGCGTCCATCTTGTCCAGGATGAAGAGGCGTCCGCGCTTGGCCTGCGCCAGGGCTTCCTTCATGATGGAGATCGAGAGTCCCTCGATCTTCATGTCCATCTGGAAGCCGGTGATGCCGTTGCGGGTGCCGGCGACCTTGAAGTCCATGTCGCCGTTGTGGTCCTCGATGCCGGCGATGTCGGTCAGCACGGCGTACTTGCTCCCCTCCAGCACCAGGCCCATCGCGATGCCCGCGCACGCGGCCTTCATCGGCACGCCCGCGTCGAACAGCGACAAGGACCCGCCGCAGACCGAGGCCATGGAGCTGGAGCCGTTCGACTCCCAGATCTCCGAGACCACGCGCAGCGTGTACGGGAACTCCTCTTCCGGAGGCAGGAGCACGGCGAGGCTGCGGCGCGCGAGCGCGCCGTGGCCGATCTCGCGACGGCCGGGGCCGCGCTCGGGGCGCACCTCGCCGACGGAGAACGAGGGGAAGTTGTAATGGAGCATGAAGCGCTCCTTATATTCCCCCTCGATGACGTCCATGATTTGCATGTCGCCCGGCGTGCCGAGCGTCGTGTTGCAGAAGGCCTGGGTCTGGCCCCGGGTGAAGACCACCGAGCCGTGCAGGCGCGGGAACGGCTTCATCAGTATGTCGATGGGCCGGATTTCCTCGAAACCGCGGCCGTCGGGGCGGACGCGGTCGACGAGAGTCAGCGTGCGGCTCTCGGTGTAGAGGATCTCCTCGCAGATCTTGGAGACATGTTTGACGCCGTCTGCAAAGACGGCGTCGGTCTTGGCCTTCTCCTCGACCTCCTTCTTGATCGCGTCCTTGACCTCGTGGATCTTCTCGTCGAGGCCGTGCTTGTCGAGCTTGGCGCGAAGGTGCTTGCGGACCGGCTCCGTGAAGCGGGACTTGACCAGCTCGAGGACCGCGGCGGGGATCGCCGGGACCGGGGCCGCGTGCTTCTTGACCTTGCGGCCGGAGGCTTCGCTCTTGTTGACGAGCTCGACCTGCATCGCGCACAGCTTGTTGATCTCGGCCTGCGCGATCTCAAGAGCCTCGGCGAAGACTTCCTCGGTCACTTCGTGAGACGAGCCTTCGACCATCAGCAGCGCGTCCTTCTTGCCGGCGACGATGAGCTCGAGCTCGGCCGTCGACCGCTCTTCCCAGGTCGGGAAGAGCACCCAGGCGTTGTTGACGCGGCAGATGCGCACGCCGCCGACGGGGCCGTTGAACGGGGCGTCCGACAGCATCAGCGCCGCGGAGGCGGACGTGATCGCCAGCACATCGGGGTCATTGACCAGATCGCAGGAAACGACGATGGACTGGATCGAGGTCTCGTGGTTCCACCCTTCGGGGAACAGCGGACGAATGGGGCGATCGATCAGCCGTGAGGTCAGGGTCTCCTTGTCGCGGGGCCTCATCTCGCGCTTGAAGAAGCCGCCCGGCACGCGGCCGGCGGCGTACGCGCGCTCGCGGTAGTCGGAGGTCAGCGGCACGAAGCTGACTTCCTTCGGGTTGGAGGCCACCGTGGCGGCGGAGAAGACGATCGTGTCGCCGAGGTGGATGGTGACGGAGCCGCCGGCCTGCTTGGCCAGGGTGCCCGTCTGGAGGGAAATGATCTTGCCGCCCACAGTTTCCTGCAGGCTGTTCTTCTGGAGAGTGGCCATGGTCTATTTCCTCAGGTCCAGCTGCTTCAGGATCGTGTTGTAGGTCGTCAGGTCCTTCTTCTTAAGGTAGCCCAGCAGGCGGCGGCGCTGGCCGACCATCTTGAGCAGGCCTCTCTGCGAGGAATAGTCCTTCTTGTTGGCCTTCAGGTGGCCGGAGAGGTCCTTGATGCGCTCGGTCAGGAGCGCGATCTGGACCGGGGAGCTTCCCGCGTCCGCGGCGCTCTTGCCGTACTTCTTCACCGTCTCGATTCTTTTCTCTTTCGTTATCATGCGGAGATTCTACGAAACCTCGACGGGACCGTCAAGTGTGAGGCTCGACGGCTTTCAGGCCAGGGCGTCGTAGGCGAGGCGCAGGGCGGCGGTGACGGCGCGCGAGCGCACGTTCTCGCGGGGCCCGAGGACGTCCAGGCGGCGGACCGTCTCCGAGCGGCCGGGGCCGCTGACGGCGACGAAGACGGTCCCCACGGGCTTCTCGGCGGTTCCCCCCTCGGGGCCCGCGATGCCCGTCACGGCCGCGCCCAGGTCGGCGCCGGTCTCGCGCCGCGCTCCGCGCGCCATGGCCGCGGCGCACTCGGCGGA
>Ga0154727_1014_pt1 | contig 11157 bp, 13 predicted proteins | sample Rifle2008BG16ft_FD_105735 | JGI IMG/M metagenome (GOLD analysis project Ga0154727, IMG submission 105735) | Elusimicrobia bacterium RBG_16_66_12 | reverse complement strand
GGCGTCGCCGCGGGCTCCTCCCCACGGTGCGCGCGATAGACCGTGACCAGCACCGGGCTTCCGGGAACGTATGGCATGAACGGGGCCACGATGGGATTGGACTTTGCGACCGTGATCGCGAGCGTGTCGCTTGATTCCTCACGCGACTGCGAAAGGTGCCCGCGCGATATGGTCGTCGGAGCGTACGTTCCAGTCGGCAGCACCACGCCAACGTCCGCACTCGTCCACAGGTACACGGTTCCGCCGATCGAGAAGCGGTAGCACTCGACCGGCTGGCCGTCGAAGACGCTCTGCTCGCGCGAGTCGTAGGTCACGCTGGCTCCTCGAGGGGCAGTTCGCGGATCGGCAGCTCCACCTCTGCGGGTTCACCGCGCCAGCGCATCTCAACCCAATCGGAGTCTAGGCGGCAGTACCGCAGGAACATGAGAATGGTCCCAGCCTCGTAGATAACTGGCGCGCTCGGGGCAACGGTTAGGTCTTCAGTGGCCGCCCCCGGCGAATGCGTGGCGTTCGTGACTTGGTGATACGACAGCCCGGCGGGCGGAGAGAAGATGACCACGTTCCGCCGGCCTCGGCCCTTTGCCCACACCCGCTCCGTGTACCCGACCCAATGAACGCGGGCGAGCGTGGTGGCGAACCCCATTTGCTGCGACAGCGCCATGTCGGCCTGATAGGTGGGAAGCCAGAACGGAACCGCCCTGCCGTGCCTGGCGTCTAGGAACGCGCGGATCACGGACGTCTCGGCGCGCGTCATCGCGGTCCATCGGTAGCTTCTTACCGATGTCGGGAGCAACGACATCGCGTCCACGGCGACCGCACCGGTGCCGGCATCGAGCAGCGCCAGCTTGCGCTCCACCTGCTCCTCGACCGTTCCGAGCCGGTTCGGCTCCGTCACGTCCAGCACGTCATGGCCACGATAGACGCTCACAGCGCAGGCTCCAGAAGAAAGTGAACGCGCGCTCCGATTGCGTCGCGCGACTCGTGTGCGTAAGGCACCGAGGCCGCCACGCGCCCCGCGCGCATGGGGACCACGACGGTGCCGATGGGCCAGATACGAGTGGACGGCTCCAGCGTGAACACCGTGCCGGCCGATGCCGAGCTAAACGCCAGCGCGTCCCACGTGAACGGGTCGGAGAACAGGAACACGGTGTCCCCGGTCGCCCACGGCACGTCCGCGATTTCCACCGTGAACGATGTCGCGCCGCTTCCCGCTTGAGCGGTGAGCTTGTTCGCGTACTGCCAGAGCGGCACCCCGAGCAGGTCGTGCTGGAGCCCGTACAGAAGAATCTCTGCGTGCTGAGCCGCCCGCTGGTCATCGCAGAAGATGGAGTATTCGATCGCGCGCCGGGCCGCCCCGCGCAGCTGTACGCGCTGCTCCGTTGCGTCGTAGGAGATCAATACGTCGGTTAGAAACTCGACGCGCTCCACGATGTCCTCGTTGCCGCTGGCCTCGAAGGGGAACGGGATCACGAAACCGCCTGCCGCACAGCCTGGCGGTTCGCGTTGAGTATCTGGATCAGGACGCGCTGGGCCTTCGGCGTCTGAAGCGCGCGCACCACGAGCCCGTCGTCAATGCCGATTTGAATGGTCCCGTCCACCCGCGCGGCCGATCCGGCGGCCCGAGAAACCCCGGACGCTGACACGAGCCCGCCTTCGGCAAAGCGCCGAGTCCCCAGGAGCCCGCGCAGCGCCGGGGTCTGCATTCCGGCATTCAACGTCTCAAGGTACTCAAGCACTCCGGGCCGCCGCACGACCGCCGACCGCACCACGAACTCGCCATGAGAAAGGAGGGCTGGTACGCGGTCGGCCGTCGATCCGCCAGGGCCCGAGACCGCTCCCCCCGACGCGAGTCGTTTGCCGGGGACCAGCCCTCCCGCAGCCTTCGGGAGAATCCCAATCGAGGTTGCCAGCTGGAGCACGAGCATCCGGGTGAGGATCCTCTGGATGTCCGCGAGGATGCTGCGCGCCATCTCCCGGAAGAACCCGGCGGTCCGCAGGGCGGCGTCTCCCGTGAGCGCGAGAGAGTTGGCGATGTTGTCCAGCGCGGAGTTGATCGCCGCGTCCTTGAACCCGACCACGGCCTTCTGCGCCTCGCCCAATCCCACGCCGAGGCCGTTCACCTTCGCTAGCAGCTCCGTGGTCTTCTGGATCGACTCCGGGTCCTTGCTCGCCACCGCCGCCGCGTGGGCGGCCTCCGCAACGGCACGGAGGGCGACCAGCCGCGCGCGCTCCAGCGCCAGCAGCTCCTGCTCCCCGTCCCGCTGGCCGATGAGTCCGGCGGCCATGCGCGACTCGATTGCGGACCGCTCGGCATCCAGCTCTTGAATGGCATCCTGGGCCTCCGCGAACTTCACCGCGAAGTCCTCGCCCGCCAGAAGCGACGAGCGCAGCGCGGCCACCCGACGCGCATGCTCCTCGCCCACGACGCCGAGTTGTGCCAGCTTCACGGAGAAGTCCGACACCTCCTTGTCGATGTCGGCCATCCTGCGCGCGTGCGCCCCCGCGCGGGATCGGTCAATGGCCAACTCGGCCTTCTCGATCTCGCCGTGCAGCTTCACGTTCGCGTTGAAGTACTGCGACAGCAAGGCGGCCCGGCGCTCCTCGAAGGCGATGGTCTTTGCCTCCATCTCCCCGCGCAGCTTGGCGCGCTCGGCCTCGGCCTTCGTCTCGTCGTCATCGTTCACGGCCGCCAGCTTGTCGCGCAGCGCCGCCAACTCCGCAGCGTGCGCGGCCTCGGCCAGCTCGAGCCGGCGCGCGAAGTAGCGTTGCAGGGACAGCAGGCCGGAATCGAAGGCGCGCTCGTTCTCGGCCTCCTCCGCGCTGACGCGCGCCTTCGTGATCCCCAGCTCCGCATCGGCCTGCGCGCGAAGTAGGTCGAGCCGCGGCGCACCCGTAGCGGTGCCCGTCCCGCCCTTCACCGGCGACGTTGGCGAGAACGTGGAGGCCAGGATGCTGGCACGCTCGGCCGCACGGTCGGCGTTTCTCCGTTCAACGCCTTCGCGGAGGGCGGCGTATTGGGCCTCGAACCGCAGGATGATCGCGCCGACATCGAGCGCGGAGCGCGACGTGACGGATTGGATCAGCTCCCCGATTTCCTGAAGGCGCACCTTCCAGACCTCAAGGTACGTTCCGAAGCTGTCTCCCAGATTGGCGAACGTGAGCGTGAGCCACGCCGCCACCTTGCCAGCCTCGAACCCGAACTTCTGGATGCTCTGTACCAAGCCGGTGTCAATCTCGGACTCCAGCTCCCCGATTGCCCGCGTCATCGGCTGCGCGAACCCGGCCACGAAGTTGAGTGCGAGGCCTTGCATCTCGAACCCGACTCGCCCGAGCAGGTCCGCGAAGTCTCCCGCCGCCGTGATCGCCTCGGGGGAGAACATGCGGTCCACGCGCCGAATGAACTGCTCCATCCCCTCGGTGCCGATCTTGTTGAGCGCGGGGAGCAGGGCGAGCGCGCGGCGTCCGAAGATGGTGGCCGCCAGCGCGTTCTTGTCGAAGCCCGGAGCCAGCTTCGCCAGCTCGCGGGAGATGAGGATGATCGAGTCGGTAAGGGACTTGCCCTTGAAGTCTCCGGCCTCGAAGCCGAGCTGGTGCAGAGCGGCCGACGCCTTGCCGCCGCGCTTCTCGAAGTCGGACAGGTTCTTCGACATCACGCCGAGCAGGAGCGAGGATGTTTCAAGGCTCACCCCGGCCAGCCGGAACGCGAGCGCGAGCCCGGCGACCTGCGTGGCGGTCCCGCCCATCTTCTCGGTCGCCTCGGCCAGATCGTCGGCCAGCTCCGCACTGCGACGGGCGAAGGCGATGAGCGCGCCGACGCTGAGCGCGGCGGCCAGCGGCGCGAGGACGGAGCGAAGGCCCATCGCGGCCGAGGTGATCCCCTCGAAGGACCGCTTGGCGCGCTGCCCCTGAATAACCGACTGGTTTCCAACGGCACGGAGGGCCGCGACCAGTTCGGCCACGCCCTCCGCGCTGAGTTTGACTCTCAGGGTTTCGTCAGCCACGAATCACCTTCGGAGTCTGCCAGTCAATCGTCCACGCTGGCGGATCGGGCGGCCTCTCGCTTGACGTTCTCCACGGTGCGCGGAGCGTCCAGATCAGGAGGTCGTATCGGTACTGGTCCAACTCCTTCTCGCGCCGCTGGTCCCTGAAGGCGCGCAAGGCGGCGCGCAGTGGCCAGTAGAACACCGTGCGCGCCTTGTCGTAGTCGTTGCTGGCCAGCGCCCACACCATCGGGCTCCACTGGCCGAACTCGTCTGCTAGTGCCTTCTCGTTGCGGGCTGATCGCCTGCGGTCGAAGACCTCATCGAACGCGAGAAGGACGTCAGCCCGCTCTCGAAAAAAGCGAGCACCGTGGTCAGCAGGATGCCGAACACGGCCTCCTTGTCCTCCTCGCCGGCGAGTGACCCCAGGTGCAGCGCGGTCGCAGTCGCCACCCCCGGGGTCCACCCCGCCGGTCCAACGGCCTCGGGCACGACGATGCCGCCCAGAACCTCAAGGGCGGCACCGCTGGCCATCATCTCGAACACGAACCGCTTGGCCCACGAGTCCGAATCCTCTCCCTCGCGGACCACGACATCGTGAAGCCCGGCAGCGTGAACCTTCCCCATGAGCCAGACATCGTGCGCGATGGTGGCGACGCCAACGGGGACATAGGCGACGCCGCCGAGCACGTGGCGTTCTGGCATTAGGTGCTCTGCATCTCCCGAGCGATGAAGTACGGCTCGGTCGCGTGGTTCACGGAGTCGTTCAGCACGGTCCCCTTCAGCTTCGGCGCGCCATAGTCCTCCCCGATCAGAGCCAGCGCGCCGTCCGGGGCGATCTGCACCTTCCATGCGGTGAAGTGGTAGTTCGTGCCCACCACGTTGTCGCCGATGAACACGAGCTTGCCTTCGATCACCGGCGTCGTCCCGGCCCGCGCCTTGTTATACGTCTTGGAAGTCTTCGTGTAGTCCACGACCAGCGTGGTGTCGCCGTCCACCACGCCCCCAGGGCCTCCTGTGACGTAGAGGATGCGCCCGTTCACCAAGTCCACGAGGTAGTCCGTGGTGATCGTCAGCGGCGTCGCGCCCTTCTTGGCCACGAACGCGCTCATGGCGTGGTTCGCCAGCTGATACCAGCGGTCCATCTTCACCCCGGCCGCCGCCACCGGCTCCCCGGTCACGCCGCCGGACGCCTGTACGAGCGTGGCCGTATCGCCCAGAATGGCCATCGCGACGTTTTCCTTGTCGTACTCGGCCATCTCGATCGAGAACTCCCAGAGCTGCCGGATGATCGCGCGCTTCAGGAGCCCGCTGGTCTTGTCGGACGACGAGTAGCGGTCCTTCGTCTCCGGGCTCCCGCTCACCTCGAACACCGCGCAGTCGCCCAGATACCGCTCGCCCTGCGCCACCCCCGCCGCCGTGAACCGATCGAAGTACACCTTGCCGCGCCCGAGCAGCAGCTTGTCGCCGTCAGGATTGACACCAGGCATCGCATCCTCCTTCGTGTGGGCGTCGCCGCCCTCGTGGTCCTACTTCTGCAGAGCGGCGTCGCCCACCTTCTGCTGGTACGCGACGGAGAACCGCACGGTCGCCATGATGTACGGCCTGTCCCCTTCGCCGGCAATCTCGAATGCGACGTTCGTTTCCTCGGCCTCGAGGATCGCACCGTCAAGGATCACCCCGTCGAGCGCGGCGACGGCCCACTGCGTCAGCGGGTCCACGGCGCGATACATGGCCACCGCGTCGCTCCCGGCTGCCCGGCACTCGGCCTCGACGTGCGCGTGATGAAGCCCGGCCGGGCTGCGCGGCGTGCGCGCCCTTCGGGCCTCGTCTTCTCGCAGGTAGAGGTGAAGGCTCGGGATCGCGGCCTGAATGGTCCCGCCCAGAATCGCGGTCATGCCGCTCGGCTTCGCCGGGCTCGCATTCAACTTGGTCAGCGCATCGTTCAGGATGCGGAGCCGTAGGCTGTCAGCCATTCACGCCCCCTCCGTCGCACACGAGAACTGAGTAAACGCCCCGTCCTTGCCCGCCAGCTGCACGTCGCGCACCTTCAGCGCGGCCCCATCCACCGTCACCGCCGCCCCCGGCACGATGCCCGGCAGCGCGCCGGTCTTCACCGTGACCTCGACGCGAGTGCCAACCGAGTGCGCCCCGGCCCCGGACAGGATTTCATCCGGCGTTCGGTCCACAAGGCCGAGCACCGTGTTCGCTCCGATGGTGATCGAAACGCCGAACTCGACCATCGCTTCATCGAAATCGGACTGGCGGTAGTAGGTCGGCATGCTCCACCTCCGCGCGGCTGGCCGATGCGCCGATCCTCTGGCGCACCGGCCCCGAGCGTTATCGGTACTTCTTGAACCCGGACAGCGTCACCGAGATCAGGGCGGACGTGCCCACGGTGGCACCGTACTTGATGAACTTCTTCGCCTGGCTCGCGTCGAACGTGATCGCGGTCAGCGCGTTCTGCGTGGTGCCGAGAGCGCCCGCCACCACCGTCACGTCGGTGTACGTCCCGCCCGAAGTCTCGCAGGTCGTCACCTTCGGAACGGTGAACGCGCCGGAGAGCGCCCCGAGGTTCTGTTCCAGCGTGACGATCCCCTCGTACGCGCTGATGTCGATGGCCGACGACAGGAACGCTCCCGCGCCCTGGCTCACCGGCGTCACGACGTTGATGGGGACGGCCTGCGACATCTGAACCGAAGGTGCTGGCATGTGTTACTCCCTCTTGCGCCCGCGAGTGCGAGCCACGGGGTCGCCGTGACTCGCCTCGGGATCGCTGTGAACGGCCTCGTCGGACACTGCTTCCGCGAAGCCCATCTGGATCTTCCGCTCGGCTTCCATCTTCGGAAGCTCCGCGATCTGCCCGACGACGGCATGCTGGCCGCCGCCGAGCTGGTGGTCTTTCGTCCATCGCACGTTCATCTGGGGACTCCTTTCAGGCCTGAACCGATGCGCGCTTCGTTACGGAGTGATGACCGACGTGCAGAACGCCTGCCCGTGCCGGAAGATGAGATCGCCCATCTGGAACGACGCGACCTCGATCAGACCCTGCTTCTTGAAGGCGTAGGGGTCGGCAAGAAGCTCCATCGCGCCCCACATGCCGATGAGGCATTCGTTCCACGTTCCCGCCACGACGCCGTGCTGAGCGCCGGTGCCGAGCAGCTTGCTCACCTGGTTCGTGGCCATCGCCTTGTAGCCACCCATGCGGCCCTCGGTGATGGTCCCCTCCCACAGGTAGCCGACGCCGAGCGCGGCGTCCTTCGGCGTGGACATGAACTTCCCTGCCGCCTCGGGCGTCGTGATCCAGCCGAGGTTGGCCGTGGGGGCGTTGACCGCCGCGATCTTCGACAGGAAGGCCACGATCTCGGCCCACGTCGGAGGAGCGGACAGCGTGGTGGTCAGCACGTCCGGCGCATTGAACACGCCGGTCGGCTGCCCCGACGTTCCGGTTCCGTGCAGGCCGACGCGGTCGAACTCCAGCCCGTGCCCGTCCGCCATGTCCTGCCGCACCATGTTCTCGATGTCCACCCCGCCGCTCGGGGCCTGCGCGAGCAGCTGGCGCGAGTACTTCGTGGTGCCCATCAGGGTCTTCGGCTGAAGCGTGACCAGGCCAAACGTCACGTCGCTGCCGGTCACGTCCACCCCGCCGTTCTCGGGCATCCAGTAGAAGGTCATGCCGCCGGTCTGCTTCGGGAACGCGATGGGGCCGACCAGTCCGGTCAGCTGCCGCGCACCGCTGCGGAGGATGCAGGAGGCGTTGCGGAACATCTCGATGAACTCACCCGGCCGCTCGAACACGGTCTCCGACCCCTTGCCGGCGGTCATGCTGTCGAGGGTCCGGGTCTGACGCCCGCCGCCGAGCCGCACCGGAACGAACACGCCGCCGTTGTAGCGGTAGTTCTCCGGCATCTTCCTCTCGATCTCCCGGTGCATCTCCCACTCCAGGCCGTCCGGCCGCAGCGCGATCTCGTCGGACGTGACGCCGCGCTTCCGGTTCATCCCGGCCGAGATCAGGATCGCGCGCGCGTAGGAGTACTTCGCCGCGTCCCGCTCCGAGAGCTCCACGGCGACGGCCTCTGCGCCAGGCTGCGCGGTCGCCTTCGTGGCCATCTCCTCGAGCAGCTTGCGCCCATACTGGTCCGGTGTGAGCCCGGCCGTGATCCAGTCGGCGCGCACGCTCACCTTGTTCGCCTCGCAGAGGCCGACGATCTCGGCAATCTCCGCGTCCCTGTTCCGCTTCGGCCCGGACTCAGGCGGCGGTGCCGGAGAACCGGCGCGCACCGCGATGGCGTCCGGGTGCGCCGCCTCCCGAGGATCGGACTCGTCCACCTCGATCAGCTGGCCACGAGTATCGAACACCTTCTTCTTCATGTGACGCCCCTCCTCCTCGGTTTCGACCGGATAGAACTCCGATCCACCATGCCCCCGGCCCACGCCGACCGTGGGGTCAGCCGGGATCGGGACGCTGCTCGCCTCAACGGGCTCCCAAAGCAGAGCGCGCCAGAGGTCGCCCTTCTCGGTGTCTTCCTCGATCAGCTTCCACCGCTTCGGCAGGTAGCCGACCGAGATGTTCTTGCGAATCTTCTCGTCCACGTCCTTGCGAATCGCCTGCGCGCGCTCGCTGGAGGACCAGCGCACGTTGGCGCGCAGAACCTTGTCGGAGTCCACGCGCGCGTTCTCGATGACGCCCACCTGCTCGCGCGTGTCGTGGTCCACCAAGAACGGGGCGGAGCCGCTGCGGAACCTGGCCAGCTGCACCGCGCCCTTGTCGTGGGACAGCTGCTCGCGCCACGCCACGCCGTAGAAGTGGCGCTCGACCTCGTACTCGCTGGAGATGGCGATCTCGTAGGTCGGCTCGGCCCCCTCCGCGCGGGCGTTCACGCGCACGATGGGGGCGTCCACGTACCGCATCTCGACGGTTGCCCCGCCGGGGTATCGCTTCATGGGCATCAGGTGCTCCTGTCGTTGCGGATCATGGCCAGCGCGAGCTGGCGCGAGTCCAGGCGGCCGTGCCCGTTCTTCGACTTCGACTTGGCCGCATCCTCGTCGTCCTTCTTGTCCGTGTCCTCGTTCGGGTCCGCTCCACGGGCCTCCCCGTCAATGTTCACACCCTTCTGCTTGGCGTAGGCCGACTCCTCGGCCAGCCGGTCAATGGTCTCCTCGAACGACTCGCCCTGCTCTGCCAGCGCATCGGTCCGCGTGGCCAGTCCGCTCTGGATCGCCAGCGCGGTCGCCGTGTTGTCCTTCAACGGATCGACCCACGGCCAGCCACGCGGCCCCCACTTCACGGCCGTGAACTTGCGGAAGTCGCGGCTGTCCAGCACCAGCTGGCCGCTCAGCAGCGCCGCGTTCAGCCAGAGGGGATAGATGCGGTCGAGGAACGCGGTCGAGTACCACTCCTGAAGCATGCGCCAGGTGTCCCGCTCGATGAGCAGGCCGGATCGCATGGAGGAGTAGTTCACCGATTCCAGATCGGACGTGAGGGCGTTGTAGGACACGCCGAGCCCGCTGGCGATCTTCCGCAGCGTGGACTTCTGGAACGCGGGGAAGGCCGAGGTGGGATGGTCCGGGTCCCACGACTGGAACTCCCACCCCTTCGTGAGCTTTTCCATCGTGCCCGGAGCGGCCTCCATCACGAACGGCTTGCCGTCGTCTGGCGCGCTGGACTCCCCATCGGACTCCCCGCGGTTCACGAAGAACCCCATCTTCGCCGCCGCGCTCCGCGCCGCGACCAGCTCCGCCTCCTCGTAACCGTCCAGCATGCGAAGGGCGATCATGACCGCCACCATCTCGGTGATCCCGCGCGTCTGGTTCACCCGCTTCGGGCGATACAGGTGGATGATCTCCGACGCGGGGATTCTCACGCGCTCGCGCCTGCCGCCCGGCCGATACAGGCCCTCGAAAACGTAGTAGGCGACGGGGCGGCCGTGCACGTCCACCTCCACGCCCATCCTCACTTCGGGCGAGCCGCCCTCGGGGCCGCGCGTGAAGCCGTCATCAACAAGGTCGGCGTCGATGGCTTCCAGCGCGAACCCGTAAGGGAAGTCGGGCCCGAGGTGTGGACGGACGAACGCCTCGCCCTCGCGCCGCTGAGTGCGCACGACCTGGTGCGAGAACTCGACGAGGCTGAACTTGCCGTCCCGCGTCACGCTTCTGCACCAGTCGGCCCACGCGACGGCGATCTTCTTGTTGATCTTCTCGGCCAGCTTGCCGTCATTGTTCACGACGCGCGGCTGATGCCGGAAGCCGTAGGGGCCGACGATGTTCACGCACGCCGCGTTGAAGTAACTCTCTGCCCACGCATTGTTCCGCTCCAACTCACGCGCCCTGGCGCGCAGCCGTCGCACGTTGCCCCGCGTGGCGTCGTCCGGAGACATGCACGACGCCACCCAATCGAGCGTGAGGCGCGACAGGTCGCCGGCCGCGAAGCCGCTCGCCGGTGGCGCGCTGATGGACCACGGCCCGAGCGTTTCGCCGCGCATGGCGATCTGCGTCCGCTTGGTCGCCGCCGCCGCGCGGCGCGCACAGTCCTCGAAGGACATGCGCGCGGGAACGAGCGCCCGGCTCACAGCCCGTTCCCCGTGAAGGCGACCAGCACCGGGCGGGAGAACGCGCCGCCGCTGGCGACGTGCCGCAGCTCAGACTTCAGCTGGTCGCGCATCTTCATCAGCTGCTCGAGAGGGAAGCTCTCGTAGGCGCGGTCCCCGATGGAGTACCGCGACGTGGGCTTCCCGGCGCGGATCAGCAGTTCGGCCTCGATGGCAGCCAGAGCCTTTTCGGCCCACGACTGGAGCGCCCCAGCGGTCGCCGTGGCAATGTTCGGCGTGATCTGGACCCGCCCGCTGTCAACCGAGATCACCTCCGCGCCCTTGAACACGCGCTCGCGGTACTCGTAGCTCCCGGCGATGAGTGGGGCGGTGACGGTGGCGGTCACGGTCACGTCGTACTCGTTGCCGACAGCCACGGCGACGACTTCGACGGCGGCGCTCGGCCCGGCCAGGTACAGCTTCAGGGTCCACCCCTCGCCGGCGGGGTACTCGGGGACGGCGCGTCGGTACTTCACCGTTTCACCGGCGGCGAACATCGTCGGGATCGAGTACGGGAGTGGCGCGCTCACGATGGGAACGGTCGCGGAGCGCGGCGGATCGGGCAAGGCTAGTTTCCGTGGAAGGATTGG
>Ga0154727_1152_pt1 | contig 11158 bp, 8 predicted proteins | sample Rifle2008BG16ft_FD_105735 | JGI IMG/M metagenome (GOLD analysis project Ga0154727, IMG submission 105735) | Elusimicrobia bacterium RBG_16_66_12 | reverse complement strand
GAGGAGCATTTCCCGGCCGCAGGGGGAGCCCAGGCAGGCGCGGGCCTGCGCGTGGAGGTCGTCGAAATCCGGCGAGGCCAGCGCCAGGCGGTATTCATTCTCGGCTTCCGCGCGGCGTCCGAGCGCGCCGAGCGCGTGGCCGCGGAAGGTCCTCAGGAGCGTGACGAATCCCGGCGGATCCGCCTTCCCGGTCGAGTCGAGGGCGTGGTCGATCCACTCGAGGGATCGCTCCGTGTCCTCCTTGTTCAGGCAGTCGGCGCCGGAGAGCCCGCAGATCAGGGTCAGCCACTTGGGGCGAAGCGCCGCGGGGTCGGTCTGCGCGGTCCGGTGGAACTCCCGGCCCAACTTCAGCGAGCCGTCCCAGTCCCCCAGGCGGTGGCGCAGGATGAGCTCCAGGAACAGATAATAGGGGCTGGACGGGAAGTCACGGCGCAGGCGCTGGACCACGGGCAGGGCGCGCGAGAGATCGTGCATGTCGGTGATGTAGATCGAGATCAGGAACTGGGCGGACTGCGCGCCCGCGTAGCGCGACTTCTCCATCGCAGTCGCGATGCGCTCGAGCCCACGCTTCTCGTCGCCCTTCATCCCAAAGAGGAAGCCCAGCCTGGCGACCCCGGAGAAGTGGGCCGCCTGATAATCGAAGACCCCGAGGCCGAGGTAGGCTTCATAGAACTGGTCGTCGATCTTCAGGCATTTCTTCAGGTGCCTGACCGCCTTCTTGCCGTCGAAATAGGCGTCGAGATAGCGGCCCTTCATCAGATTCCATTGGCCGCGCGTGCCCAGCGCCATCCCCGACGCGAAATAGCCGGAGGCCTTCTGCCGGGGATCCTTGGAATCCATATAGGAGGCGGCCGTGCGCACGGTGTCTTCCACATCCCGCTCGAAGAGTTCCCGCAGGGCGGGAGCGGACTGGAAGAGTCCGTACTCCTGGGTGGCCTGCCACCAGAGCTCGCCCGCCTCGAAGAGATAGCCGAAGGGGTTGTCCGGCTCCGACTCGATGATTCTGCGGAAGGCCGCGCGAGCGCGGGCGTAGTCGAGGGAGTACAGGCGCAGCAGTCCTTCGCTGAGCTGGGCCTCCGCGACCGAGCTGAGCTGCGGCCCCGCGGCCCGCGCCGGCGCCGCGGCGAGCAGGAGGGCGGCGAGCAGGGTCTTCACTCGGTCGGCACGCCTCCCCGGTGGGTCTTCCAAAAGCGGCGGATGTGGTCCCAGCCCTCCTCGGCCGTCTCCACGACCTTGAACAGCCTGGTGTCGTCGCGCCCGATCAGGCCCTGTTCGGCCAGGTAGTCGAAGTCGACCAGGCGCTTCCAGAACTGACGGCCGAAGAGCACGATCGGCAGGGGACGCTTCTTGCCGGTCTGCACCAGGGTCAAGGTCTCGAAGAGCTCGTCGAGCGTGCCGTAGCCGCCGGGAAAGGCGACCAGTGCGCGGGCGCGCATCAGGAAGTGCATCTTGCGCAGGGAGAAGTAGTGGAACTGCATGCAGAGCTCCGGCGTGATGTACGGGTTCGGGTCCTGCTCGTGGGGCAGGGTGATGTTGAGCCCGATGCTCTTGGCCCCGCATTCCCAGGCGCCGCGGTTGGCGGCCTCCATGACGCCGGGGCCGCCCCCCGTCACGATCACATACTCCAGATCCTGTCCCTGCTGTTGGGCCTTCGAGAGGACGGAGGCGAAGCGGCGAGCCTGCGTGTACCACCGGGAGTACTCGAGCTTCTTCTCGGCGTCGACAACCAGGCGCTTGAGCTCCACGTCGCGCGGATGCCCGGAGAGGTCTTCCTGCGCCGACTTCAGCCGCCGCTGCGCCTCCTCGGGGGACAGGATGCGCGCCGAGCCGAAGACCACGATGGTCGAGCGGATTTTGTGCTCGCGCAGGATCAGCTCCGGCTTGAGGAGCTCGAGCTGGAGACGGACGGCCCGCAGGTCCTTGCGGCCCATGAAATCGGTGTCGTGGTAGGCCTTCAGATAGGCCTTCGATTCCCGGATCTTCACGAGGAGGGCCAGCTTCTCCTCCGGCAGCAGCTCTTTGGTGGTTCGGGGGTTCATGGTATCCTCAGGAGGCCGGGCAGCCAGAGACTCAGGCCCGGGAAGTAGGTGACGAGCATCAGGGCCGCGAGCAGGAGGACCCAGAACGGGGCGACCGCGCGGTACAGGACGGGCAGGGGACGATCGAAGCGGCGAGAGGCGAGGAAGAGGTTGAGGCCGAGCGGCGGCGTCATGTAGCCCAGCTCCAGGTTCAGCAGGAAGAGGGCTCCCAGGTGCGCGGGGTCGATCCCGTATTGGACCGCCACGGGCGCGATGATCGGCACCACGATGACGATCGCCGAGAAGATCTCCACCATGTTCACCACGAGCAGGAAGGCGTTGAGCAGGGCGAGGAAGGCCCAGCGGTCGGAGATGCGCTGGTGGAGGAAGGCGAAGATCCTCCCGGGGATCTCGGCGTCGATCAGGTAGTTGGTCAGGCCCAGGGCGCAGCCCAGCACGATGAGGATGGAGCCGACCAGCATCATGCTCTGCCGCGCGATTTCGGGCATCTTCGACCAGCGCACGTCCTTGTAGACGAGGGTCTCGACGATCACGACGTAGAAGGCCATCACGGCGGCCGCCTCGGAGGCGGGGAAGAGCCCGCCGTAGATCCCGCCGATGATGATGAACGGCAGGGGGATCTCCCACAGCGCGTTGCGGGCGGCGCCGCGCAGGGTCCGGCGTGAGAATCGGACGGGCTTGACTCCTTCCTTCCCGGCCATGAAGACGGCATAGGCCGAGAGCGCGGCCAGCAGCAGCAGTCCCGGCACGGCCGCGGCCGCGAAGAGCTTGTCGACGGAGATCTTCCCCACCAGCGAGTAGAGGATGATGGGCAGGCTCGGCGGCAAGAGCAGGCCCAGGCTGCCCGTCGTGGAGATCAGGCCCAGCGCGAAGGGCTCCGGGTAGCCCTGGCGGCGCAACAGCGGAAAGAGAAGGCCGCCGAGGGCGATGATGGTGACTCCCGACGCGCCCGTGAAGGCCGTGAAGAGCGCGCAGGCGCAAAGTCCCGCGACGGCGACGCCTCCGGGGAGCCAGCCGAACAGCGCCTCGGCGAGTGCCACGAGCCGGCGCGGAGCCCCGCTCTCGGCGAGGACATAGCCGGCGAAAGTGAAGAGCGGGATGGCGATCAGAGACGGCAGCGAGGCCAGGCGCGCGAGCTCGATGATCACGGCGCTGGAATCGATGCCCGCGCCGGAGAAGAGCCGGAGTGCGAGCGCGCCCAGCAGCGCGAAGACGGGCGCGCCCGCCAGGGCCAAGATGCCGAAGCCGGCGAGGAAGAGGACGGTCACTTCCGCGCGGCCTCCGCGGCGGCGTCGGCGGTCCTGAACAGGAAGTGGATCAGCATCAGCGCGAAGCCGGCCGGGATGCCGGCCGAGGCGATCCAGGCGGGGACGGTGAGAGCGCCGAGCGTCAGGAGCGCCGCGCCGGAAGCCCGCTCATCGGCGCAGTAGACCCAGGAGGCCTTGAAGAGGAAGGCGGTCACGCCCGCGGCGGCGGTCGAGGAGGCCAGTCGAAGCCACGGCTTCAGGCGTTCCGAGGCTCCCAGGTGCGCGGCCTCCCAGGCGAAGTGCTTCTCGGCGCGCGCGGCGAGCGCGGCCCCCAGGAAGCCCGTCCAGAGCACCGAGTGCTTGAGCACGGTCTCCGCCCACAGCAGTCCCGAGCCGAAGTGGCGCAGCACGACCTGCCCGAAAGCGAGGCAGATCATGACCGCCAGCAGCGCGGTCATCAGCGCCGCCTCGGCCGCGGCGAGCAGGTCCTCAGCCCTTCTGAGCCGTTCTCGCACGGAGTTTGGCCAATTCATCTTCGACCCTGTCGAGAAGGTCCTTGGAGAAGAGCTTGCCCGCCAGTTCCTTGCGCGCCGCGAGACCCAACTCCGCGTATCTCCGCAAGATGTCGTCCCCCGGCTTCTCCGCCACGCGCAGCCCCTGCTTCCTCACGGCCTCCAGGGCCTTGTCGTTTTCCACGGAGGTCAGCTCGTTGAGGCGCTTGAGGTGCTTGGCCGCGAGCTCCTTGAGGATCGCCTTCTGGCCGCCCGGCAGGGCGTCGAAGAATTTCTTGGAGACGAGCACCGCGCCCGTGGACTCCGCCATCGGCACGGGGTAGACGTGCTTGAGCTTCGCGTGCCATTGCAGCGCGACCACTCCCAGGGGCGGCCCATAGACCGCGTCGATCATCCCGGTCTGCAGGGACTGCATGACGTCCACGACGGAGAGCGGGATCGGGCTGACGCCGAGGGCCTTGTAGGCGGCCAGCGCGATGGGATCTCCTTCCCAGACCCACATGCGGCTGCGCCGCATGTCCTCGACGCTCGAGATGGGATTCTTGCTGAAGATGCGGACGGAGCCCAGGTCGGTCCAGCCCAGCAGGACGAAGCCGCCTTTGTCGAGCGAGGACTCCAGGTCCTTGGCGAACTTGACGCGCACCGCCTCGAGCTCGGCATGCGAGCGGAAGAGCCAGGGGGCGTCGAGCAGTCGGGTCTCCGGGGCGACTTCGCCCAGGCCCACCCCGGTGAAGCCCGCCGCGTGGAGCTGGCCGATGCGGATCTTCTTGACCACGTCCTTCTCGTCGCCCGAGACGCCTCCGGCATAGAACTTGAACTTCAGCTTCCGGTTCGTGGCCTTCTCCAAATCCATCGACAGCTCGGTCAGGACCTTCATCCAGGTCGAGCCGTCCGGCGCCAAGGTCGCGAACTTGATGGCGGTCTGCGCGCGGGCGGGGGCTGCCAGCGCCGCGGCGAGCAGGACGGCGGCGCAGCGGCTAGAAGTAGTCATCGATCTTCTCCAAAAGGGCGGCGGCCTTGCGCTTGGCCGCCTCATCGGTGAGCCGCGCCTCGGGGAGCTGTCCGGAGGGAGACTCGAGGGTCTTCATCAGCAGCTGCTTGAAAAGCTCTCGGTCCTGGACGGCGACCGCGTACCAGCGGGCGTTGAGCACATGCGCCATCAGGTACCGGCCCTTCGTGCTCTTATGGGCCGAATCGAAACGGTCCTTGGCCTTCCGCGGGTTTCCGCCCAGGAGCGCGGGGCGCGAGGCATGATAGACCCCGAAGAAGAGGTCGGCGCCCGCGAAGTGATAGGAAGGGTCGAGTTCCTCGACGCGCTTCATGACGGCCGCGGCCTTCGGCAGCTCGCCCAAGGCGGACGCGTCGTCCTTGGAAAGATTGATGTAGCCCCCCCAGCAGAACCCGGCCCAGAACAGGTCCGGGACGTCGTCCTTCGTCGCGGCCTTGAGGGCGGCCTCGAAGTCGTCGACCGTCTTCATGGCAAGGTCCCGGAACCGCCGCTTCAGGGCGAGCGCCTCCAGGGCGCGGTCGCGTCCTCGAAGGTAGAAGCCCTTGGCGCGCTCCGGTTCGGCATCCTCGAGGAAAAGGAAGGAGGAGCCGCCGAAGCCTTCCGCGGCCATGCGCAGCAGAGAGCGGTTCTCGGGGTCGCCGGCGAGCAAAGTCTCGAGGAGCTTGAGCTGGGAGGCCATCGCCTCCCGTCCGGTCTGCCAGTCCGGCTCGTCGAGAGCGGCGCCGCGCCCGCGCTCCAGCGTGCCGGCCATCGAGCGCAGGGCCACCCGGTCGATCGAGCATGCGGACAGGGCCGCGGCGGCGAGCGCAAGCAGGATCGCAGTCCTCATATAATCGGTGTGCGCCATCCTAGCAAATCCGTTTACAGGCGGGAGGCGGGACTCGTCGTCACTCTCCTCGTGGAACTGCTGAAGAGGTCGAAGGCCTGGCCCCCTTTCACGGAGACGACGATCCGCGAGCCTCCGGGCCCGCCGTTGAGCGCGTAGGCGACGTCGATGCGCGCCACGCCGCCGGAGCGGGAACGGGTCCCCGCGAGCCTCAGGCCCGCGCCCAGGTCCGTCTTGAAGCGTGAGAAGGAGAAGCCGCTGCCCTCGGGGACCGCGACGCCCGAGTCCACGAAGAGGACTCCGCCGAAACGCACGAGGTGGAACCATTCCCGGTCGAAGAAGAACCGGTCCTCGAGGTTGAACAGGATGGATTTTCCGCCGACGAAGCTGTCGTTCTTGTATCCGCGCAGGCCGCTGTTGCCGCCCAGCGACAATTGGTTCTGGGGGTCCAGGAACCGGCCGGAGGAGCCCTCCGCGTGCAGCACGAGGGTCCGCTCGCTGGTGCGTTCGCGCGTCTGATGCTTCCAGAAGAGGTTGACGCCTCCGGTGACGAGTCCGTTCTCCCAGCGCCCGGCGGCCAGCCGGCTGCTGGCGCCGACCCTCGCCAGCAGGAACCGCCCGGGGCCGAGGCTGAGGCCTTGCTGGTCCGAGACGTTGAACATCCACCGGTCCCGGTCGGAGCCGGCGGCCGCGGCCATGAAGCCTCCGCGGGCCTTCAGCTCGTTGCCGAGGTTGAAGTCCTCCACGCGCTCGATGCGGTCGATATAGGTCTCCTTGATGTACCGCGGCTGGACCCAGGAATAGCCCGCCGTCGGTCCGGAGAGTTCCCGGCCCTGGGGCAGCGTCCCCGCGGTCGTGTCGGGCGTCGGATCGAAGTGGAACTTCTCGCTGTACCAGCCGGCCTCCGCGCGCTGCACGAAATCCCGGTCGCCGGTCAGCCGCATCCCGTAGGCGGCGTCGGCCACGCGCACGCGCCTGCGGTACTTGCTGTAGTCGTCGCCGTCGCGCACCAGCGACTCGTCTCCCAGCGTCCGGGTCCAGCCCATCCCGAGGGCGTGGCCCGCGTCGAGGGAGTAGAAGGGGCGGGCCAGGTCGGCGCTGATCTGGTCTCCGTTCTGGTTGCGCGCGTAGGATCCTTTCAGGCCCAGGCGCGAGCCCAGGAAGCGAGGGTCCGCGTAGCCGTAGGAGTTCGAGATCGTCGCGCCGTCCTGCGAATGCTCGAGGGAGACGGCCTTCCCGTATCCGAGAAGATTCCCCTCTTCGATGCCGTAGGAGAGGAAGTTCTTGCCGCCCTCGGTGCCGATGTTGAATTTGGGGTTGGTGGTCCAGGCGTCCTGCGTGACGACCACCGCGTCGGCGCTGCCGTCGGGACGCGGGACGTGCAGGATCTCCGCGCGGCGGAAGGAGCCGTTGGCGCGCAGGTTGCGCTCGGATTCGATGACCTTGAGCTGGTCCCACGGCTCTCCCGGGGAGAAGAGGAGCTCGCGCTGGATGATCGCCTCGCGCGTGAGGATGTGCAGCTTGTTCGCGGCCCGGAACGGCCACCAGTTCTCGCCCGTCACCGCCGGGTCGAAGACGTTGGTCCGTTCGATCTGGATGCCGGCGACGGCGGCGGCGCTGGAGGCCTCCGGAGGAGAGATGATGGCGCGGGCGGGGGCCGGGGCCAAGAGGAGGAGCGTCGCGGCGGCGGCCGCGGCCTTCATGCGCGGCGCAACCGGGAGAGTATTTCGGCCGTCGAGTGGGATCGGTTCAGCGTGTAGAAGTGGATGCCGGGCGCGCCGCCGTCGAGGAGGGCCCGGCATTGGCGCACCGCCCAGTCGATGCCGTGCGCGACCACGGCCTGCGGGTCGTGCTGGATGGACGCCAGGCGCTCGTCGAGCTCCGGCGGGATGCGGGTGCCGCAGAGGGCGACGAAGCGCTTGAGCTGCGGGTACCCCGTGACGGGCATGATTCCCGGGATGATCGGGACCGCGACCCCGGCCTCGCGCGCTCGGCGCACGAAGGAGAAGTAGTCGCGCGCGTCGAAGAAGAGCTGCGTGACGGCCCAATCGCCGCCGGCCGCGATCTTCTCGGCGAAGCGGCGCAGATCTTCCTCGGGTGAGGGCGATTCGGGATGCTTCTCGGGGTACGCCGCCACGGCGGTCCGAAATCCCCCCCCCTCGCGGATGACGCGGACCAGGTCCGAGGCGTGGGCGAAGTCGCGCCGCCCCGGCGGGAGGGCCGTCCCGTCCTTGGGCTCGTCGCCGCGCAGTGCGACGATGTTCCGGATGCCGAGGGCCCTCAGCCTGTCGAGGATGGCGGAGATCTCCGCGCGCGTGTGCGCGATGCAGGTCAGATGCGCGGCCGTCGGCAGGCCCGTCTCACGCTGGAGGCGTCCGGCGGTCTCGATGGTCCGCTCCCGGGCCGAGCCGCCCGCCCCGTAGGTGAGGGTCAGGTAGTCGGGAGACAGCCCCACGATCCCGCGGACGAAGGCGACGAATGCGTCCAGGTCCTCGGGGGCCTTGGGAAGGAAGAACTCGAAAGAGAAGATGGGGCGCTTGGCCGCGGCGAGCAGCTCGGGGATGTCGTATTCGGGCACGGGGCGTGATTATAGCAAACCCCGGTTAGGAGGACTTGCCGCGCGCGGAGCGCGACTCGGCTTCTTCGATGAGCCTGCGGTATTCCTCGACCAGGGAGGCGTCCGTGTTGACCATGCTGGCCGTGCGGAAGTCGCCGGCGGCGTTGCCGTATTTCTGCAGGCTGGTCCAGACCGAGGCGCGGTTGCGGTAGTAGCGGTCGGACCAGGGATTCAGGGCGATCGCGCGGCTGAAGCTCTCCAGCGCGTCGTCGCTGCGCTTGAGGGCGAAGCAGCCGAGTCCGAGTCCGTTGAGGGCGTTGGAATCGAGGGGGTCGTCCTTGACCGCCCGGGTGTAGTTTTCCAGGGCCTTCGCGTAGTCCTTCAGGAAGTAGTGGACGTTGCCGGCCCGAAGGTGGGCTTCGGCGCTGCGCGGTTCGATCTTGAGGGCCTTGCCGAGCTCGCCGAGCGCGGCCTTGTAGTTGCGGCGCATCGTCAGGGTCACGGCGAGGCGGATCCGGGCCGAGGCGTCGTCGGGCGCGAGCTCGATGGCGCGCATGAAGTCCTGCTGCGCGGCTTCGAGGGCGTCCTGCGCGTTGAGCGCGGCGCCCCGTCCCGTGTACGCGTCGGCGAGAGTGCCGTCGAGCTCCATCGCCTTCGTGTACTCGAGGACGGCCTTGTCGAACTGCTCCGCGTTGTGCAGGGAGTCGGCTCGCAGGACGAAGACGTACGGGTCGCGCTGGTCCGCCCGCATGCTCGCGTCGAGGTCGACGATGGCGGAGAGGAAGTCGTCGCCCTCGGGGTGCCCGGAGGCGAAGCCGACGTGGGGGCTGCGCACGTAGGGATCCAAGGCGACGGCCTGGAGATAGGCGCGGTGAGCCTCCTTGTACTGGCGCGAGGCCGCATGCGAGACGGCTTTGGCGAGAAGACCCTCGGCGCGGCGCGCGCCGAGCTGCCAGGCCGTGTCGATGTCCTCGACGACGCGCGCATGCTGCTTGAGGGCGAGCCGGGCCAGCGCGCGCTGGAAGTACGCGGGGCCGTGCTGGGAATCCAGAGCGATCGCCTGATCGCAGTCGCGCAGCGCCCCCTTCGGGTCTTTCATCAGCCGGCGCGTCTGGCAGAGGTCCGTCCACGTCTCCTTCGAACGCGGATCGAGCTCCGCGGCGCGGCGCAGGTCGGAGAGCGCGGCCTTGAGCAGCCCGAGGGCGCCATAGGCCCGCCCGCGGCGCGCGTAGGCGGCGGGAATGCCGTCATCGAACCGCAGGGCCTGGCTGAAGTCCCGCACCGACTGCTCGTATTCGCGCGCGTGCAGACGGATGGCGCCCAAGGTGGAATAAGCCGACGCGCTTTCGGAGTCCTTCTCCAGGGCCAGCTCGATGTCCCGGCGGGCTCCGACATGATCGCCGATCAGGGATCTCGCCTCTGCGCGGCGCTCGAGGATGCGCGCGGCGGGTCCCTTGAGTGCGAGGGCCGTGTCGAACGACTCGATGGCCTGGAGGTAGAGGCCCGCCTTCATGCGCAGCGCGCCGAGGTTGAAGTGGGAGACCGCTGAGTCGGGCTCGAGTTCCACGGCCTTGATCACATCAAGAAGGGCCTTGTCGATCTCGTTGAACGCGTTCGCGCGCAGGGCGCCGCGTCCGCTGTAGGCGGCGGCGCAGCCGGGGTCGGAGGCGATGGCGCGGTCGTAGTCCTCGAGCGCCAGTTGGGGCTGCTCCCGGGAAGCGAGGTAGCCAGCGCGCGCCACGAGGATGTCGGCGTCCTCGGGCGCCAGACGGACGGCGCGGGTCAGGTCGTCCAGCGCGTTCTTGTCCTTGCCCATGCGCGCTTCCAGGCTGCCGCGCGCGGCGAGGAACTGCGCCGACCGCGGATCGAGCTGGACGGCCTCGTCCAGGTTCGCGAGCGCCTTCCTCGGTTCCTTGAGGGCTTCCCAGGCCTGGGCGGATCTCAGGAGGGCCTCGCGCCGACCCAGGTCCCGGGCCTTGGCGTAGGCGTCGATCGCGTCGGTCCAGAGCTGGAGCGACATGTAGCGGTCGCCGATCTTCTGCGCCACGCGGCCGACGAGCTTCGGCGAGTCGAGGGCACCGCGGAAATCAGACAGGGCCTGCTCCTGCCGCCCGGCGCGCCAATGCATCTCGCCGCGGTTGAAGTAGGGCGCGCAGTCCTGCGGATCGGAGCGGATCGCCTGCTCGAATTCCTGGAGCGCGGCGGCCTCCGCGCCGAGCCGCAGATGGATCGCGGCCTTGCCGAGATGGGCGAAGGAGTATTCGGGGTCGAGGGCGAGGGCTCGGTCGTAGGCTTTCTGTCCGCGCGGGAAGTCCCCCTGCCGGGCCAGGGCCGCTCCGAGCAGTCCGTAGGCGATGGGGAAGGATTTATTGAGGCGCAGGGCTTTGGTCAGGTCCGCGACGGCCTTTGCGTCGTTCGACATCTCGTAGTGGGCGCGTGCGCGCGCGTAGAACCAGAGGGCCGTCTGAGGGCCGGCCTTGATGGCGTCGTCGAGCTCGGCGACGGCGTTCTCGTTCTCGCCCAACTCGCGCCAGACGCGCGCGCGCGCCGCCAGCGCGCTCGCAGACCTCTTGGAGGTCTGTACCGCCGAATCAAGGGTCGCCTGAGCCTCATCGATCTGCTTCAGCAGGAGTTGGGCGCCGCCCTGGGCCTCGAGTTCTTCGGCGTCGAGCGAGTTCCTCCCGAGCAGAGAGAGGGCGCGCTGCGCGTCCTGCTTCTGACGGGTCGTGTCCCCGAAGACATGCCAGAGCCGGGCGCGCAGTTCGTAGGCGGGGCCGAGGCGCGCGTCCGCGCCGAGGGCGTCGTTGACGGTCCGCAGGGATTCCTTGAACTCTCCTTGCAGATAGAGGGCGCGCGCCTGGTCGAACTGGCGCCGGGCCCCGGCGCGGTCGGCGGCGCGCGCGGGCGCGCCCCAGGCGAGCAGGGCCGCGGCGAGTGCGGCGGGAAGGGTTCTTGGCAGCATCAGTCT
>Ga0154727_1196_pt1 | contig 11343 bp, 11 predicted proteins | sample Rifle2008BG16ft_FD_105735 | JGI IMG/M metagenome (GOLD analysis project Ga0154727, IMG submission 105735) | Elusimicrobia bacterium RBG_16_66_12 | reverse complement strand
GGTGAGACACCTTCCATCCGAATCGAAGGGCAGGCGCGCTGGCCGGATCGGTCGTCGTGTTTCGTAGAGGGGTTCCGGGCGGCGCGAGCTCGGGACCCCTCCTTCGTGAGTCGAGGTTATTACATCCCAAGGAGCGAATGCATGCGTTGTCTATTCTACGATCCACAACGAGTTGCCGACGCGATGGACGAGGCTGGCCTGGACGCGCTCATCGCCACCAGCGCGGCCAACGTGCAATACCTCACTCGCTTCCGCCGGGCCGGCGGCGCTCTGGCGGTCCTTCCGCGCGGCGATCTCAAACGGCCGCAATTGATCGTCAAGTCGTCGAGCATCAGTTTTTCCCTCGAAGACCCCTGTGACCAGGTCGGTGTCCACGTCTATGGGAATTTCATCCGCTTCGTTGCCGAAGGCGTCGGCTTGACCGACCGCGAGGCGCGGCTGCTTGAGCTCCACAACGCCTCCCGCCAGGACGCCGATCCATGGACACTGGCGGCCGAGATCTTGACCGCCGCGGGGCTTCATCGCGGTGGGGTGGGAGTCGATGCTGTCCTTGAGAGCGTCTCCAAACTCAGCGCAGCGCTGCCGGAGTTGAAGCTCAAGAGCACGCCGGATCTGTTCCGCCGGCTGCGCATGGTCAAGACGGCGGAGGAGATCAGCCGCCTGGCCGAGGCCGCGCGGATTACCGAGCACGCCATTCTGACCAGCGTTCAAAGCGCCTTCCTGGGCGTCACCCAACGGGGACTGGCGCGGGTCTTCGACCACACGGCCATCGAGGCCAACAGCTTCGTCCGGCAGGACAACGTGTCGATCGGCCGGAGCGCCGCCTTCGGCAACCTGAACACGCCCGGTGATGTGGTCGCCGATGGGGACATCATCCGTTACGATGTGGGCGTTCACTACGAAGGGTACGCCTCCGATATGGCACGCTGTTACGCCTTTCGGACGGCGGATGACAGGGCGGTGCGCATCCAGGCTGCGCTTGTCGAGGGGGAGAGGGCCTTGCTGGATGCAGTGCGTCCCGGAGTGACCGCCGCGCAGATCTTCGACGTGGCGGTGGGCGCTGTGCGGAAGGCCGGGATCGAAGCCTACGATCGCACCCACGTCGGGCACGGCATTGGAATCGCCGGCGCCGGATACGATCCCCCCCTGCTGGCCCCAAGCGACCACACCCCGTTGGAGCCGGGAATAGTGCTGTGCGTCGAGACTCCCTACGTCGAGATCGGGTTCGCCGGCCTGCAGGTCGAGGACATGATCGTCGTGACCGAGGACGGTTACCGCCTGATGACGAACAGCGCGCGCCATCTCAGGGTGGTGCCATGAGCCAGGAGACGCTGCTGCGAATCGAGTGCATCCGCTGCGGCGCGTCGGCCGGGCAGGCGCCGTTCCACGCCGGCTGCCCGCTATGCGCCGAGCGGGACGAACACGCCAACTTCCGGACGGTCTACGATCTGGAGCGAGCTCGCCCGGCCTTCGAGCCGGAAGCGATGGCTGGCCGGGAGGTGGACATGTGGCGCTACGACGCGCTGCTGCCCTTTGCGGCTGGTGAGGCAGTCAGCCTGGGAGAGGGGGGTACGCCGCTCGTGGCGGCGCCGCGGCTGGCCAGGCGGGTTGGGGTGCGGGTGCTGTGGATCAAGGACGAATCGCGCAATCCGACCTGGTCGTTCAAGGATCGCTCGAATGCGGTCGGGGCGACGCACGCCCGGGCACTGGGGTCGCCGGCGCTGGTGGTATCGTCGACGGGGAACGCGGCCGCGGCGACGGCGGCCTATGCCCGCCGGGCGGGGATCCCGGCGATCGTGCTGGTGGCGAAGAGCGTGGACCCGATCATGAGCGGGTTCGTGCAGTCGTACGGGGCGCACGTGGTGATGACGGAGACCAAGCCCGATCGCTGGGTAATGATGAAGCACTGTGTGGAAGCGTGGGACTGCTACCCGACGGGCAATTATCAAACGCCACCCGTTGGCCTCAACCCCTACATGACGGACGGGTACAAGACGATCGGCTTCGAAATCTGGGAGCAACTCGGACGGCGGGCGCCGGACTGGATCTTCGCCCCAGCGGGCTACACCAATGGGCTGGCGGGGATCTTCCAGGGGTTTCAAGAGCTCGCGGCGATGGGCCTGGCGGCGGTGCCCCACCTGGGCGCGGCGGAGATCTACGGCTCGCTTGTGCGGGCGATCGAGGAGGGCAGCGATGTCGTCCAGCCGGCCAGGATCGATCGTCCGACGGTGGCCATCTCGATCGGCACCTCGCAGAACACCTATCAGGCCGTGGCGGCCATCCGTGGGTCCGGAGGTACGGCCACCCAGGTGGCCGACGAGGAGATCCTCAGCGCCCAAGAACGGATGATCGAGAGCGAGGGGATGTTCCCCGAGACCACCTCGGCGACCGGGCTGGCGGCGCTGATCCGGGAACTGGAGGCGGGGCGCATCTCACGCGACGCCGAGGTGGTCATCGTGATGACCTCGACGGGGCTGAAGAGCCTGAACGTGACAGCCCATCTCCGGCCGCCGGTGCCGATGGCGCACAGCGTGGAATCGTTCTCCGAGGTTTTGAAGGCCACCTATGGCTTCAACCCCGAGGCCGAATGAATAAGGAGGGGACGTTATGAAATTCGGCGTCCAGCTGCCGACCGGCATGGAGGCCATGTCGATACCGACCCCGTTTTTCCGCCCGGACGATTTCTTCGCCATGGCGCGCACGCTGGAGTGGTTGGGCTACGATTCGCTGTGGGGCAACGACCACTATGCCCCTCAGGAATACATCCGGGGGATGTACGCGACCACACCCAACTTCTTCGAAGTCATGACGGTTCTGACGGCCGCCGCGGCGGTGACGAGCCGCATCGAAGTGGGCACCTCGGTGCTGGTGCTGCCGATGCGTGACATCATCCCGATCGCCAAGCAGGTGGCGACCCTGGATCAGTTGAGCGGCGGCCGGCTGCTGCTGGGGGTGGGCATCGGGGCTTACCGGGAGGAATTCGCCGCCGCCCGGCCCGATCTGGTGGGCGCCAACCGCGGCGCGATGCTGGAGGAGGGGCTCGAGCTGCTCGGCCGTTTGTTCAGCGAGACGGCGGTCACGCACCATGGGAGGCATTATCACGTCAAGTCGATCGACGTAGTTCCCAAACCGGCGCGCCGGCCGTTCCCCATCCTGGTGGGGGGGCACCAGAAGGCGACCCTCGATCGGGTTGTCCGCTACGGCCAGGGGTGGATCCCGGGCTGGCGGCCGCTCGACGAGTTGAAGGAATGGATCGCCATCCTGCGCGACAAGGCCGCCGCCGCCGGCCGCGATCCCGCTTCGATCGTGGTGGCGCCGCAATTCTCGTGCTTTCTCGGGCGGACACAGGAGCAGGCCGAGGCGCGCTACAAGGAAAGCGGAATGGTGCAGCACCGGGTCTCGCTGGCTTACACCGGCCGCGATCCGGTGCTGGCGATGGCGAACAACCTGATCGGAAGCCCCGAGCACGTGCTCGAGAAAGTGGAGCGGCTGCACGAGATCGGCGTCGATCACCTGTCGGCGATGTCCCTTACGGTCGGCTCGGTCAGCGGGTTCAGCGAGCAGGTGCACTGGTTCGCCGAGGAGGTCATGCCCCCTTACCGCAGAAGCCGCGCGATCCTCGAACCGGCCGATCCGCCGGCAGCAGTCCGACCCTGAAGGACGGCTTGTCCTCCATTTCGAGCGGTTCGGCGGGCGTGTGTGTGAGAGTCATCCGGTCGTTACAACGAGCAACAGGTGTGACTCCCCGACCTGAAGGAGCCATACGATGCAAGAGCTTCGGGACGTTTCCGACATCGACCGCATCCTGAACCAGCACAATCGGTGGCGCGGCCGCTGTCTGAACGTCATCGCTTCGGAGAACATCCCCAGTCCAACGGTCCGCCGGTATCTCACCTGCGACTTCGGTGGCCGCTACCAGACCTATCAGGATGATCCGGCCGAGAGGGATTACTTCGGCACGCGGTTTATGGCCCAGATGGAGATCGCCGCCCAGGAACTGGCGAAGGAGATCTACCAGGCCGATTTCGTCGATTTCCGCCCGCTTGGGGGGGAGATGGCCGGCGCGGCCGTGGTTCTGGGGCTGGTGGACGCCGGCGACACGGTTTTCGAAGCCCCCTGGGCTTTCGGCGGTCACCGGGTGGCCGCCAAGCTGCTCACGGCCAACGCGCTGAAGGACCTGATCCACGTCGAAGACATCCCCTACGACGCGGCGACCCACAATGTCGATGTCGAGGCGACGATCGACAAGATGATCCGTTTGAAGCCCAAACTGGTGATCCTTGGACGGGCGAGGATTCTCTTTCCTGAGACAGTCGAACCCTTGCGCGCCGCGGCGGATGAGATCGGCGCCTATCTGGCCTACGACATCTCCCATATCAATGGGTTGGTGGCCGGCAAGGCGTTTCCAAACCCCCTGGATCAGGGTGTCGACGTGGTCATGGGCAGCCATCACAAGAGCCTCCCGGGCCCACAGGGAGGTTTGTTTTTCACCCGCTCGGAGGAGGTCTATCGCAAGGTGCGGCGAGGTCTTTATCCCACGCTGGTGACCAATCATCACCTCGAGCGGGCTCCGGCGCTGGCGGCCACGTACCTGGAGATGCGGGCATTCGGCGAAGCCTATGCCGGCCAGATCGCACGCAACTCGGCGGCGCTGGGGTCGTTCCTGCACGAGAGAGGGCTGCAGGCGCTCTATCCCGGGCTGGGTTTCAGCCGCAGCCACCAGGTCCTGGTGGACGTGGAGGATCTCGGGGGCGGCCGGGCGGTGAGCGCGCGCCTCGAGCAGGCCAACATTATCACCGGGCCGGGAGGTCTGCCTAAGGACGACGGCCGGAGCGACGGCTTTGCGTCGGGCATCCGGCTTGGGACCCAGGAGCTGACCCGCATCGGCGCCACGGAGGACGACATGCAGGGGGTGGCCGACCTCGTCGCCCGCGTTCTGATCGCAGGGGACGATCCTTTGCAGGTGGCGGAGGAGGTCGCCGCGTTCGTCGGCCGTTTCAAGGCGTTGAAATACTGTTTCGAGCAGGGGGTACATCCGTATGGTGATCCGCGCTGAGCGCACGCCGGTTCGGCGCCGACCGTCCACGCGCGGACGGCGTTCTCCGCAGTCGGGCCGGAGGCCAGCATCGAAGATGAGCAGAAAGGACTGAAGACGAGATGCGTTTCCATCTGGGCTTTCCCGCCCCAAGCATCATCGACCTGAAGATGCCCGACAACGCCGCCCTAGCCCAACTGGCCGAGGCGCGCGGGTTCGACGGACTGTGGCACTCGAACCAGCGCTTCTTCCGTGAGATGTTTGTGCGCATGGCGTCGTCGGCGATGGTCACCGAGCGCGTGGCGATCGGCGGGGCGGTGGCCGAGCCCTTCGCCGTCCATCCGATCATCACGGCGCAGTCGCTGGCGACCGTGGACGAGCTGTCCGGCGGTCGCGCCACGCTGGCGCTGGGCGCCGGCGGCTCGGGTTTCAAGATGATGGGGATCGAACGCCGGCGCTCGGCGCTGGCGCTGCGCGAGGCCTATGCCGTGATAAGCGGTCTGCTCGAGGGCCGTGAGGTGACCTTCGACGGCGAGGTCATTCAGGCGTACAAAGCCCGGCTGGCGTTCGAGATCGACGAGCCGCCCCTGCTGTGGGTCGCCTCGCGGGGCGACCTGACGCTGGAAACCAGCGGTGAGTACGCCAGGGGCGTGATCATCGCCACCTACGCCACGCCGTCTGGGGTCCGGGCTGCGCTCGACTTGGTCGCAAAGGGCGCCGCAAGGGCGGGGCGGTCGATGGACGCGATCCGCATCATTTCGCGCGTGGACACCTGCGTTCATCAGGATCAAGGGGCGGCTTTCGACGGATGCCGGGAGATGATTGCCAACTTCCTGTTCTCCAGCTACCCGGACCGCAATTTCGTGCGCCGAATGGGGCTGGACGTGCCCGAAGAGCTCGAACGGCTGATCGCCAGACAGGACGTCGAGCTGAGGCCGCAGGTGGCCAGGATGGTCCCCGACGAATTCGTGAAGGCCTTCGCCTGGGCGGGGACGCCGGAGATGGTCGCTGACCGGATCGTCGAGATTCATCGCGCCACCGGGATCGAGGAGTACGGGTTCTGGGGGCTGCTGGCGCCGGGCCAGAGGCGCGAGGAATCGCTGCAGTTGATCGCCGACGAGGTGCTGCCGCGCATCCGCTCGACGATCGAATCATCGGTTTCGATCACCGGGTCGATTGAGGGGTTGGGGTCATGAAATTCGGGATCCAGTTGCCGACGGCGAAGGAGGGGCTGAACCTGCCGACTCCCTTTTTTCGCCCCAGCGATTTCGCCTCCTTTGCTCAGACGGCCGAGTGGTTGGGGTACGATTCGTTGTGGGGCAACGACCACTACGCCATTCAGGATTACGTCCGCAAGCAGGTCGAGGCGCTTCCCAATTATTTCGACGTCCTGACGGTTCTGACGACCGTGGCTGCTGTCACCAGCCGGATCGAGGTGGGGACCTGCGTCCTGGTGCTGCCGATGCGGGAGATCGTCCCGATCGCCAAGCAGATCGCCACCCTGGATCAGCTCAGCAGCGGCCGGCTGTTGATCGGCACCGGCATCGGAGCCTATCGGGAGGAATACCAGGCCGCCCGGCCCGATCTGGTTGGGGCGAACCGCGGCGCGATGCTGGAGGAGGGGCTCGAGGTTCTCAACCGGTTGTTCACCGAGGACGACGTCACCCACCATGGCAACCGTTATCAGGTCGAGCATCTCGATCTGATGCCCAAACCGGTCCGCCGGCCCTTTCCGCTGCTAGTGGGGGGGCATCAGAAGGCGACCCTCGATCGGGTGGTCCGCTACGGCCAGGGGTGGATCCCGGGCTGGCGGCCGCTCGAGGAGATCGAGGAATGGGTCGCCATCCTGCGCGAAAAGGTCGCCGCCGCCGGCCGCGACCCCGCCTCGATCATCGCCGCCCCGCAGTTTTCGTGCCTGCTCGGCCGGACGCAGGAGCAGGCCGAGCAGCGCTACATGAAGAGCGAGATGGTGCAGCATCGGGTCTCGCTGGCGCACACCGGCCGCGATCCGGCGCTGGCAATGGCGAACAACCTGATCGGGAGCCCCGAGCACGTGCTCGAGAAGGTGGAGCGGCTGCACGGGTTCGGCGCCGATCACCTGGCGGCGATATCCTTCACCGTCAAGTCGGTGTCGGAGTTCAGCGAGCAACTGCACTGGTTCGCCGAGGAGGTCATGCGCCCTTACCGCAGAAGCCACGCGATCCCCGAACCGGCCGGGTGAGCGCAAAGCACAGGGAGGCAGGAAGCATGGCGCACAAGAGGCACCCGGGGATCGTGGAGAGCGCTCTCGATTTGATCGGCGACACCCCCCTTCTCAGACTCAAACGGCTCACTCAGGGCCTCGAAGGGGAGGTGCTGATCAAGCTGGAGCACCTCAACCCCAGCGGCAGCCTCAAGGACAGGATGACCCTGCGCATGGTCGATGAGGCCGAGAGCGCCGGGACCATCAAGCCGGGCGCCACGACGCTGATCGAATCCAGTTCCGGGAACACCGCCCAGGCCCTGGCCTTCGTTGGCGCTCTGAAGGGTTATACCGTGCGTCTGCGGCTTCCCGAGACGAGCGCGGTGCCGGAGAAGCTCAAGGCCCTGGAGCGCTACGGGGCCGAAGTGGAATGGATGAAGGCGGGGGAGGGGGATGTGGAGGCCGACAGGGTCGCCAAAGAAGCGGGTCTTCATGGGGCCACCATCGAGATCCCGGGACGGCTGGCCTGCCTGCAGGAAGAGCGTGACAATCCGGACGTGCATTGGGTGCGGCAGTTCAGCAACCCGGCGAACGTGGCCGGGCAGGAGGCGATCGGAAGGGAGATCCTGGAGCAGACGGATGGGAAGGTGGACGTCTTCGTCGCCTCCGTCGGCACCGGGGGCACCTTCCTCGGGGTGTCGCGAGTCTTGAGAGCGGCCCTGCCGCACGTGAGATGCGTCGCCATCCAGCCGGCCGGGTGGGTCGGGACGAGGGACCCGCTCTCGCCGGATGCGAAGTACGTGCCCGGGATCACCGGCGGCATCCTGAAGGAGATCCGCGACAGCCGCATCGCCGACGAGATTCGCACGCTCGGCAACGAAGAAGCCCGGGCCATGGCCTACCGCCTGTCGCGCGAGGAGGGGTTGAACTGCGGGATCTCCACCGGCGCCAACGTGCACGTCGCCCTCGAGGAGGCCGCCAGGCCGGGGATGGCGGGCAAGAGCGTCGTCACGGTGTTGGTCGACAGCGGCTTCCGTTACATTCACGACGAGCGATTCATAACCTAGCGCCCAGGCCGCTGGTCGTTTCTGTCCCTTCCATAGGGGGACATCCCGAATGGGGCCCGATCCAACCTGGATAGGCGCGGCAGGAGGATCGATGCCCCGCCCGACGGTGATCGAACGCCGACCGAGAGGTTCGAATGGGCTATCGTATCCTGACCGATGACGACGTCGAAGCGCTGCTGACCATGCGAGAGGCCATCGAGAAGCTGGAGCAGGCGCTGCTTAGTGGGTCGCGCGCCGGCCTAGTCGCCCCGCCGCGCTTCATGGTGAGCCTCGAAAAGGGCGACCTGGTCTTCACGGCCGGGGCGGAGGTGGCGAACGACAACGTGATCGGCTTCCGCGTCTACGAGACCTTTCGGGTCCCGACCGCCAAGCACGAGCAGCTGGTCGTCGTCTTCGACAGCCGGACCGGCGAGCTGAGGGGGCTGATCCTGGGCAGACGTCTCGGCGCCGTGCGGACCGCGGCTTTGGACGGCATCGCCATCAAATACATGGCGCCGCGTTCCCCGGACTGCCTCGGGATGCTGGGATCGGGCTACCAGGCGGGGTTCCACTTCGAGAGCGCTCTGTGTGTCCGCACGTTTCGCAGGGCCCTGGTATACAGCACGACCCCGGATCACAGAGCTGCGTTTGCTGCGGCGATGCGTGAGAGGCACGGGTTGGAGGTCGAGGCGGTGGATTCGGCTGCGGCGGTCGTCCGGGAGGCCGATGTGTTGTTGTGCACGACCAGCGCCGTCCGGCCCGTCTTCGATGTGGCCCGGCTCAGGTCCGGCATGCACATCACCACGGTCGGACCCAAGTTGGCGGGCGCGCATGAGTTGCCCGTGGATGCGGCCGGGCGAAGCGATCGGATCGTGACCGATTCGATCGCCCAGGTGGACGCCTTCCCGCGGCCCTTTTTTCTACTCGGCACGCCGCATCGAGATCGGATGATCGAGTTGTGCGATGTGGTCGCCGGGAAGCAGCCGGGGAGGGCGTCCGAAGATGAGATCACGCTGTTCTGTTCGGTTGGATTGTCGGCCACCGAGGTGATCGTGGCCGATCAGGCGACTAGAAACGCCGCCGTCCGGCAGGCCAGCCTAGACTAGGAGCTCCATCGATGAACCTCGGGATCATCGGATACGGCAACATGGGAAGGATCCTCGCCCAGGCGATCGAGGATCGGAAAGCCGGCGACGTCTCGCTCGTCGCGGTGTTGGACGTGTTCGCCGACTCCCCCTTCGGCGACGGCGCGGGGGAGCCAGCGTACTTCACTCAGATCGACCCCTTCCTGAAAACCGACATGGCGGTGGTGGTCGAGACCGCCTCCCAGGCCGTCTTGAAAGAACACGGCCCCCGAGTGGTCGGCGCGGGAAAGAACCTGATCGCCATGAGCACCGGGGCCTTCTCGGACCGCGCCTTCCTGGAGAAGATGAGCGACCTGGCCGTCGAGCGTGGGTGCCGGGTTATGCTCCCCTCCGGGGCGATCGGCGGCCTGGACGCCATCCTGGCGGCCGGCGTGGATCAGATCGATGAGGTCACGCTGACGACCACCAAGCCGCCGCGCGCGCTGGCGGGTGTGGACCGCGACCTGGATCTGGCGACGATCACGGAGCCCACCCTGCTGTATGAAGGGCCGGCCGGGGAGGCGGTGGTCCGCTTCCCCAAGAACGTCAACGTGGCGGCGACGCTCAGCCTGGCCGGGATCGGTTTCGAGCGCACGGTGGTCAGGCTGGTCGCCGATCCGCATGCGACGCTGAACACCCATCGCATCGACGCCCGGGGCGCGTTCGGAGAGCTGCACCTGGCGTTCACCAACGTCCCCTCGCCCGACAACCCCAAGACGAGCTATCTGGCCGCGCTGAGCGCCATCCGGGCGGTGAAGAACCTGACCGAGACGTTCCGGATCGGGGGCTGAGCGGCGCTCCACAGCCCCGCACCTATTCAGGCAGGTCTTCGTCCTGCAATCGGGCGGACACAAGGTCCGCCCCTACTCGTCCTGCAGCGGGCTGGTGCGGGCGCCGGCCTCGTCGACCTGGCGCTCGGCGGTCTGCGCGTAGAACTGGGTGGTCCGGATCGAACGGTGGTTGATGTAGCGCTGCACCTGGTCGATGGGCATGCCGGCTTGCAGCATGCGGGTGGCGCGCCAGTGGCGGAAATCGTGGGGGTGGATGTGCGGCAGCCGGATCCGGCGCGCGGCGCGCTCGTTCATCCGCGACACGGCATTGACGACATCGGCCATCCGCGGTATTGGGGCCGCGTCCGGGCGTGGCTGACGAACAGCGCCGTGGCGCCGGGGTCGTCCCGGGCCTTCGGGTAGGCGCGCATGCCCTGCAGGGTGGGGCGGGTGAAGCGCAGGGTGACCAGTCGCTTGCCGCGCACCTGGACCGACCACACGCCCTGGCGGTTGACCCGCGCGCCGCGCACGTGGTCGGCGTTGAGCTGCAGCACCTCGCTCACCCGGGCGCCGCTGTCGGCCAGGGCGTAAAGCAGCGCCCGGTTGCGCAACGCCTCGAGCTCGCGCCGCTTGTGCTCCCTGGCCGGCAGATCGCCGGGGATCTCGAGCCGGTCGACGGCGTGCACCAGCCTATCGATCCCTTCCGGCGGCTTGGGGGCGCCGTCGCGGGCTTCGGAGGCCGGGATATAGGTTCGGAGCCGGCGGAGCGCATTGTTGATGGCCGCCGTGGCGGGGAAGCGCGCCGGGAGCAGCAGTTCGTCGTCCATCCAGCGGAACCAGGAGATCGCCGCCTGGGCGGGCTCGTCGCCGACCAGCGAGAGCCGGGCGGCGCTCGGGGCGCGCAGGAACTCGTAGAAGTGCTCGATCGCCTGGGCGTAAACGGTCAGCGTGCCGCGACTGAGGTTGGCCTGGGCCTGAAAGCGGTCGAAGGCTTCCTGGAGTGTGAGGCTCATCGGTCGGTCTCCAGATTGTGGGCGGGCCCCGATCCTAGCATAGTCAATCAACAAACCAATCATGGAGGGTGGATGCCGTTGAATAAGACTTCGCGAATCCTGTCTCGCGGCGGGGCGTTGTAGTAGATGGACGGAGCCGGGAGGGCCCAGGGCGATGAGCGGAGAGCGCTTTG
>Ga0154727_1145_pt1 | contig 11415 bp, 9 predicted proteins | sample Rifle2008BG16ft_FD_105735 | JGI IMG/M metagenome (GOLD analysis project Ga0154727, IMG submission 105735) | Elusimicrobia bacterium RBG_16_66_12 | reverse complement strand
ACGAACAGTGGGATGTCTAGCCGAGGTCGAGGAGGGGGATCTCGTAAGCCTCCGGGACAACGCAGTCGCCGAGGGGAAGCTGATTGACTACAAGCTCGAGGTCGGAACGACACGGGAGGCGCGGAAGGAATTCCTTAAGGATGTCTCCTCGTTCGCGAACGCCGCTGGCGGTCACCTGCTCGTAGGTGTCGCCGAAGGACCACCGGGCCTGCCCGCCGATTTCCCGGGTCTGCCGCTCTAGGACATCGACACCGAAAAGGGCCGGCTCGAGAACATGCTTCGAGATGGCGTGTCTCCGAGACTGCGGGGCCTCGAGATGCTTGCCGTTCCCGTCGGCGACGGGGCCCGGGCGGTCCTAGTCATCGACGTTCCGCGGAGCTTGAGTCAGCCTCACGTCGTTGACTTCGATGGGCATTGGCGCTTCTACGCGCGCAACTCGGTCGGAGTGTTCCAACTCGACGTGGAACAGCTCCGAACGGCATTCCTAACCGGCGACACGGAGGATCAACGGACCCGAGAGTTGCGGGCGACCCGACTTGCTTCCTTGATGGCCGGCGAGCTCCCCGTGCGTCTGAGGTCCGCTGACATGCTTGTGGTTCATCTCGTTCCGACGAGCGCATGGGACCCGAGTCGGCGGGTCGACGCGGGACGTCTCGGGCGCGCGCTGGATCAGAGGCTGGAGCCGATTCGAGCGGGCGGGACGCGGCATCGACATAACCTCGATGGCCTGCTGATGCATACGTCACCGGATGACGAAGGGGAAATCGCGGCCTACTTGCAGTTGTTCACTTCGGGCGTAATTGAGACGGCAACGGCAGACCCGCTGACACTTGAGAAGGAAGGCGAGAGGGCAGGTCTCTGGCTGCCGATGGGGGCCTTCGAACGGTGGCTCTGGGAGTCGGTTCCTTCGTACCTTCGATTCCAAGCGACGGACCTGGAGGTGGACTTCCCTGTCGTGCTGATGGTGAGTCTCCTCGGAGCCGAAGGGGCGCGCCTGATTACGCGAAACCCCTTCTATTTCCTCGAGGGGCATCCAATCGACCGTCCCAATCTGTTGTTTCCGGAAATCGTCATCGAGGATCCCGAGGCGCCAAAGGCTGAGTACCTCCGGCCGGTGTTCGATGCGCTTTGGAACGCGGGAGGATACCCGGCGGGTCCGGACATCCGCGACGACGGGAAGCTCGATCTGGGATCGGGCTACGCACCGCTCAACTAGCTGGGGGTCGCGATGGACCGAAGAGCGGGGCCTACTGGGTCCGATCCAGGGCGGGATCCGGCCCTGCCGCGGGAACCCGGGCAGGGACGTCCCTGCAGGTGGTGCCCTCGGCAGGAATCGAATCTGCGACGCACGGTTTAGGAAGCCGTTTGCGGGCGTCTACGCCATGAAACTCAGTACGCCACAGTGGCACTGAGCAGGGCATATGGTCCACACCGTCGCCCAGCGCCGATCCCGATGCGGCAGAGTAGATTCCCGCGGGATTCCCACGAACGGGTCGTGGCGGTCGCTTGTGTTGTGGTCTGGCAGCTCGCGTCTTGTACTCCTCCACGGGATGAGGTGGAGGTGGGAGCTGGCTTTGGTGATCGCAGTCCCCACTCGGTGTGGCCCTGCTGTCGCTGCGGGGCGAGAGAATGGGGCCGGCCATGACCACCCTGACAGCGGCTCACCGGGGGTACGAGTACCAGGATCTGCTGGCGGCCGCCCGACTTGTGGACGTGATGCTCGGCGTCGTTGTGGAAGCTCACGTTGATGAGAAGTTGGTGCCCGATGACCGGTTCGACGACCTCACGACGATCGATGCGATGGCGCACCGGGAGCGGACCCAATTCAAACACACGGAGAACGAGGATCAACCGCTCACGTTGGCCACGTTCACCACCGACGCCCGGAGCCTTCGGCTGGATCGATTGGTAGGCACTGCGCTTGCAGATCGAGATGGGCCCGGCGCCAGTGCCAGCGAGTTCACCTTCCGAGTGGTGCTCCGAGACACTCGACCGGTGGATGAACGGCTGCTCGCCGTGCTCCGGCCGGCGGCCCCGGACCCCGGCCCGCTGTTACCTGGCATACAGAGCTTCCGGATGCACTTCGATCCCGATGCGCTCTGGGGCGAAGCGGCCATGGAGGCCGACCAGGACATCGACGGCAACCCCTTCCTCTTCCTTCGCGAAGGCGCGGCAGCAGTCTCGCGCGCCGACCTCGAATGGGTATGCGCACGGCTGGCAATCGAGGTGGAGGCGCCAGCCGCCAGCGGAGATCTGACGGACCCAGGTCCAGCGGAGCAGTTGCTGCTGGCTCGGTTGCGGGACGAAGTGGGGGCGGAGCTGTACCCGAATGCGGACCGCTCGGCTGTAGACGTTGCCGAAGGGGTCATCCGGACGGCCCGTTCTGCCCGGCAGGGGCGTCTCCTAGTCACTCCGCCGGAGTTGCTTCGTCGGACTCAGCTTCGTCACGACTTCGGGGCAGTCGCCCGTGCCCATCCCGTCGACAAGGCGATCGAAGTGCCGAGGAAGGTGACAGTCGAAGACCTGGTCGAAGCGGCGGACGCTGCAGCCGACCGTGGGAGCCCTGTTCTCGTAGTCGGCCCACCTGGGCAGGGCAAGTCTTGGGTTTGCCAACAGGTGATCGATGAGCTCGCGCGCCGCGGCTGGCTCGTCGCAGAGCACTACTGCTATCTGGGTGACGCCGACGGCGAGCGGCTCCCGAGGGTCTTGTCGGAATCCGTGTTCGGGTGCTCTTGGGTCGGCTGGCCGAGTCCGACCCCCGGTTAGTCACCGAACAGCGCCCGCGCTTCGCCGCCGACGAGCAAGCCCTCACAGACGCCGTTGCGCGAGCGCTTAACGATCAACCCGGTCGACGAGTTGCCTTGGTCGTCGATGGGATCGACCACGTCACGCGCGTCCGCGAAGGTGGTCCAACCTTCGATCCGTCGTTCACTCTCGCGGAGGCGTTGAGTTCCCTCGGCTTGCCATCGGGCAGCGTTCTGTTGGTTCTAAGCCAGCCGGGTGCCCATCTGCGCCCTCTAGAGGAAGCAGGCGGCTTCACCGTCGAGGTGCCAGGGCTCACCGACGCTGAGCTGCGTCAGCTTGCCGGTCGGCTCCGCGTCATCCCAGTCAGTGACGGCTCAAGTAGCTCCGGAACCACAGCCGCTTCGCCGTTGTTGGCGGACGACGACGTGGCCGAGTTTCTCGACGCGCTTTCGGAGCGGTCCGCCGGGAATGCGCTTTACGCAACCTACTTGTGCCGGGAGGCCCTTCGACATCCCGCGACGATCGCCAGTCCATCAGCTACCGTCCGTGATCTCCCTCCGTTCGACGGTTCGCTCCACAACTACTACCAGCGCCTTCACACGGCTCTTGGAGCGGAGGGTGGTTGGGTCGCTGACGTGATTGCCTTGCTCGACTTCCCGGTGACCCGCTCCGAGTTGAGAGAGATCCGCCCTGACATGGCCCATCGGGTTGATGAGGCGCTCACCGTGCTAGGGCCAGTCCTCTCGGAGCGTGCTGTCCAAGGCGGAGTGCGCGTCTATCACGAGTCCTTCGCGCGCTTCCTCAGGCGGCCTTTTCAGGAAGACCCAACGGCCAGGGTCGCCCTGCTCGATCGCATCGCCGATTGGCTCAACGCGAAGGGGATGTTTGAAGACGTTCGCGCGTTCCGTTTCCTACTCACCGTTCTTGCCGAGGCCAACCACGATCGTCACGTGGTTGACCTCGTTGGCCACGACTTCGTCGTTCGCGCCGTCGCCGCTGGCTTCCCCGCGTCTGCGGTCGCGCACAACCTTGCGACTGCCATCGGGTGCGCTGCACGAGTCGACGACCGGCCAGCCATCGTCCGGTATGTCGAAATGGCGCGCGCCGCAGAGACATACCAGGAGGAGCGCTTCGACTCAACGATGGTGGACTTCGTCGACGTGCCCATGGCCCTTCTTGGGAAGGACGTTGTCGCCGACCGACTCCTCCATGATGGGCGCCCCGTCATGGCTGCTCGCGCAGGGCTTCAGATGTGCGCTGCTGCAGATGCACTCGGAGCGGTCGCGCCCTGGCGAGAGTACATGACCGCCTACCGACGGGAATCTGAGAGCGACAACACGTCCTACGGTGAGGCTTCCGATCGACAGGTCTCACTCGCTTGGTTGCGTGGCAGGCTTCGCCTCTCGTCGAACGCTCACGGCGGGGTTTCCGACGCTGTCCAGGAGTCCGGTGCAGAAACACCGGTCGACGAGATGAACGACGATGGCGATGCGGATGACTCGTCGCCCGAACTCGCAGCGCCGATCCGATGGGATCACCTTGCGAGCTGGCTCGACCAAGCTGACCTGCGGGCTTCCGGGGTAGTCGACGCCATTGTCGCAACCTACGGCATACCAGCGGTTGTCACCCTTATCAAAAGGCTCAGTCATCCAGGTGGTTTCTGCCTCGCGCTCGCCGAAGACATCTCAGCCGGCACACTTCCCGACACCGATGGAAGCGCGCGTCTCTGGGCTACTGCGGCCTTCGGTCACGGCCTGCCTCCTGGAAACGCTCACCGGCTCATTGCGCTTGGGGTCGAGGTCGATGAACTCGCTGCGCAACCCGTTTCCGAGGCGAGGACGCATCTATTGGATCTCACCCGCGAGGTTCAGGCCAGCTCGGTGAGATGGGAAACCGGCCGTCTCGGCGAGTGGCTTGACGGCTGCGTCGTGGCGGCACGCCGAGATCCTCTCGGCCTTGGCTCAGCTGAGGCCCTCATCGCAGGACCCGGTTGGTACCGCTGTTGGCTCCGCTTCACCGTTGCTCTGGTCCGCGCGGAGGCTGCGCCCGCGACCGATCGAACCCCGATGTCCCTCGTCGCGCTTCAGTTGTTGACCGGGGATCTGAACCCTTTCTCCGGTGACCCCAGAGCCTGCGACCTCTACCCGATTCACGGCGTGATCGATGCGACGATTCGCCGTGCTGTGGCCCTACTGACCGACGAGGCTTGGGAGGAGGCGCTCCACCTCCTGGATGACGTCAGCGGCTCAATCACAACGACGCTCTCGGGAGAACTGGGTGGTCCCATTCCGGCCGACAGACTCCTGCGCCTGGCCGTCGAAACGGCGACACCTACCCGGCACGCGGCTGCGGAGGCGCTCGTCCGCAATGAAATCAAGAATGGCGCACGCGGCAGGTACTACGCAGACTTGGCCGAGTACCGCCTTTGGGGCGCCCGCTTAGCGCTCGCAGTGGAGGACCGCACCGAAGCCGACCGGCTCTGGATCGACGCGTGCCGGTTGCTGACTGCGTACGGGTGGCACAAGGACATCACCATCTACGAACTGCTGGACCCCCTTCCGACACTCATTCGCGCTGATCCTGCGCGTGGCCGAGTGTGTGTCGCACAGCTGCAGCCGCTGTGTGAACGAGTCCCGATTCACACCGACCGGCGGGAAACACGCGGAGCGTGGGGACGCTGGTGGGACCTTCTCGCAGTGGCCGACCCCATAGCCCTCGCACGACTCACTGCGCCGGCCTTGCTCAGCGAGTGCAACCTTCCGAACCACCTGTTGCACGATGCGCGGTCTGAGCTGTGGCGAGCATGGCACCCCAAGGCCGACCCAATCGTGGCCGCTGCGCTCCGCCTCACTCTTGAAGACACCGTCGGCTCGGCTGATCCTGCTGCGTTGGCCGCCCTCGCGCATGCGTCAGACGGAACCGGAGCTGACGTGGCCGCGCGCCTCATGACCTTGCTGCTGGCCCGCACCGACGAGCGCCCGTTTAGGTACAGCGTTACCAATAGCGAGGAGCTCGTGGATCGCGACACGGCTCTGGTCCAAGAGCTGAATTCCGCGGCGGATCGAGCCTGCGTGTCACGCGTCGCGCCGATGCCGACGACCTCTCCTGAAGCCCGCCCAAACTCCGCTGGCCGCAGCTCCAGTTCGTCACCGGTTTCTTCCGATCAGGCGGTCCACCCGAGCTCGCTGTTTGCGCCCGGAGCCGTCGGCCTCGCGCGGGCAATCCGTGCATGGCGAAGCCGACGCTACGACGAAGCGGGACCGGATTGGACGACCGAACGGTTCGCCAACATCCTCGGCTACCGCACGGGTCGAGCTCGCCCAGGCGGGACGGGAAGACGACGCCGCTGCCGCTCTGGGATTCGTTGCCGACGCCGCCGGCTTCGGCGACAGGTCAGGCCTTCTGGGCATCTTGGCCGAGGGTTTGGAGCGCAACGGCCAGCCTCGCCTCGCCACGGTGGCCTACACGTTGGCATGGACCCGAGCCAGAGGTCACGGCGGTTGGCTGACGTTCGGAGGAGAAACCGATATCGCCGCGCTGAGGCGTGCCGCAGACCTCGATTTGGTGCTCACCTTGACGACCATCGCGCAAGAGACCGAACAGATCATCTCGCGCGGCCGTTACGGGACCCACGGGATCTCTCAAGCGCTCATCTACGGCTTCGCGCTCGGCGGCCTCGGCACCTCAGCTGAGTCGGGGCTGGACGTCGCCTTCCGTGCGTGGAACGAAGCATCCACGGTGATCGCCGATCGGGCACCAAGGGTTGATCCCTCAGACGATCCTGAGGTGCCCTACACCCCACCGGAACCCGACGACGGGGGAGAGCTTCCAGGCGATCTCAACGTCGCGTTCGCCGTCGCATCGCTCGCCGGGCTCGCGCACGCGGCCCGCGAGCAGAAGCGGCGATCGCTCGTGACGGCGGAGGTGCTCCTAAATGAGCGACCCGTCGAGGCAGGCCCCGCCTTCAAGACAGCGCTCCTCGCGCTGTCCGACCCCGCGACACTGATGTGGCTGCTTCGCATGCTGGAACGTGCGGGCGACGTCGCCGCCCCCGTCATTGATGAGTGCGCTGCCGCTCTTGCTGAGCTTGCTGGCAGGCCGCACCTGACTGTTCGAGCTCTTGCCCGGCGGCTGCTGGGTGACCGCGAGGCTCCCCCGCCGCCCCCCGCCGAGGCCGATTCCGCGCTGCTCAACTCGGGGTCGTCCGGGCTCTGGCTACCATCGGACATTTCTCCGGGGGGCGAGGACATCATGGGAACGGATGAGCTGGTAAACACGGTCGCTGGCGTACGGCTCTCCCGCGCTCAACCGCTCCTGCCTGGCCTTGAAGACGCCGTACGTATGCGGGTTGCAGCGGCTGTTGGCGAGGAGGGCCACAAGAAACGTATGAACACGCAACTCGATGCGTATGCCGACCGCATCGAGAAGCGCTGGCCTGACGCGTACCTCGCACCGGATGAAGCCGTCGAAGACGCATTGCAGCGAGCCGCGACGGGTGGCCGCGCTGCCCGACTTGCACAGGGTCTCCCTGTCTCTGACCCGGTCGCCTGGGAGGACCAGCTTGCCACTGCGCTGCTTGACGACCCACATCTTCCCGTAGCGTTGGAGGCCACGAGACAGCCTCGCCCCGAGAATGCTCCACCTCCCCACAGAGGTGACCCCTTATGGAATGCTCTGCGTGCTCGCGCCGAGGGGCAGCCCACCGGCGATACCCAAGTCGAGGCGGCAGTCCTCGATGACGGCCTGTTGCTCGGGACGCTGACGGTTGAGTCGGCCGAGACCGCGCCAATCATGAACGCAGGCCGCTACGGCGGCTGGCGACAGCTGGCAACAGTCGAACGGCGGACCAGCCCACCCCCGAATCGGAACGGTGAATCTGATTCTGTCGCGGAGCGCCTTCGGGCCGTCGAGCTGCGCGACAGCGGCGATCTGCGGGCTCTCACCCTTCCGCCTGTCGCATCTGGCGACTTGCGCGCATGGACAAGGCGCCTCCGCTCGCGAGGGTCGCTGATCGCTCCGACCCAGAGTCAGCCGATCGTCGGACGCGACTCTGATGCTGTTGCGGCTGGCGACGCGCGCGAGGGCCTTGGCATACAGACGCCGCTGCTCACTCCAACTCCCTGGCTCATTGCGACCCTCGGCCTTCAGCCGGGCGCGCTCTTCCAACTCGATGACGACGTGGGCCCTGCACTGGCGCTGATCACATGGCGGACGGAATACGAAACGAGCGACTACCACCTCGCGTGGCCGCGGCTGCTCGGGGCAGCCATGGTCATCCGCGGGGACCTCTTCGATCGACTTCTAGGAGTCGCACCGGGAAACCTGGTGCTCCGAGACTTTGTGGCTGGCGATGTGGGGTTGTGCGCTGAGCCCTGATCTGCAGGACCCGCCGCCCTATGGCTCGCGGTCTGTTGCGTAACCGTGGCCCGCGGGGACATGGCTTCACGGTCACCTCGCCGTGTTGGCGCGGACAACACCTACCGGACCTGTCGCACGCCCGCTCTCTGACGGCCGTCAAGGCTGAAGCATCGCCTGTCGGCTCGGCCTTGACTGCCTGAGCTGGGCGTGCGCGGCACCGGGTGTCTGTCCACTGACACGAGAGGTGCCCACCATGGCAAGGAAGTCCCCGTCCCAACCCGCTCCGGTCACTCTGGAGCCCGCCGTTGAGCGCAAGAGCGCGACGCCGAGCGGGTCCGCGACTCGCGTGACGGTCACCGGACGCCTCGTCGCCGATCCCGAGCTCCGGTACACGGCGTCGGGCATCCCCGTGTCGCGCTTGCGCCTGGCAGTCCGAGGCACGGAGGGCGTGCTCTTTCAGGACGTGGTCACCTGGAACCGGCTTGCCGAAGTCACCGCCGAGTACCTCGTCAAGGGCCGCCGCGTCCGCGTCGAGGGACGCCTGCGCGGGCGCACGTGGGCCGGCCTTTGGGACGTCGAGGTGATCGCCAGTGCAGTCGAGTTCCTTCCGCCGAGGGCTGCGTGATGCACGCGGTTGCGCTCACGCCTCTGCACGACGCTCCCGCCGAGCTGGAGCTGGCCGTCGCCATCGTCCTGCTGGCCGAGCAGGAGGGTCAGGCGATCGGCGACACGCTGCCTCGCCTGCGGCGGGCGCTGGCGAGCGTAGGGGGGGTGCGCGACCCGGCGACCGAGCTGGCCGCGGACACCGGCCGTCCGGCACTGTGCGTCATCGACGGCGGCCGCTCATCATCCGAACGAGCGCCGGACGCAGCGTAGGCGGACCGTCCGCGCCGGGTTGTGTTAGCCCGCGTCATGAAAGCCGCGCAGGAACTCCCGGACGGTCGCGACCGCCCGCTGACGGAGCCGGGCTCTCTCGTCCTCATCGTCAGGGCGCGCAAGGAACGCTGCGTATGCGTTCGGCCCGTCCTGACCGACATCGCTGAAGCGCTCCTCGAGAAGCGTCAATGCCTCCACCACCTGGGGATGCTCCGCCACCGCGCTCTTCCTGGCTGCTGCCCCTGCTGCGCGCGGGCCATCCTTGAAGTTGAGCAGCGTGAAGACCAAGTCGTATGAGTCCTTGTTCTCATGGCGGTCCTGGAACGCAAAGATCTTGAGCACGGTGTAGGGCAGGACGTTCGCCACTCGCACGCTGACGCGGGAGTGGCCGCCGCCGTCGAGGCGTTCGCCTTCGATCTCGTACTCGATGAAGTCCTCGCGTGCCAGGTGGGCGCCACGGACGTTGAAGGCGCCGAGCTTTGGTCCCGTGAACTCGCCCTGAGCCTTGGGGCGGTAGATGCGGCCGGGTTCCACCTGGTCCGTCTCACACAGGAACTCGACGGAGACCGTGACGCCGTCGACCACACGCGTCCAGCGGAAGCTGGGCTCCGTCTGCTCGAAGTGACTGTTCTCCAGGTTCTTCTGAAGCGTCTCGTACGTCTCCGATGTCTCGTCCCCGAGAGCGAGACCGATGACCAGGTCGACATCCGTCGTCCCAACATGCGCCGGCACGCCCTCGGGGAGCTGCCCCACCAGATAGCGCGGCGCGAGGCCACCCACGAGGTAGATGCGCTCGCGCCATGGGCCGAGATCACCGAGCAGCGTGACAAGGGCACGCTCGCAGCGGGCGGTCGTCTCCTCGTCGTAATCGGTGCGATGCTCCCGGCCGCTCAAAACCCGATCACCTCCCGGCGTAGATTCTCCGCCTGCTCGCGGCCGCGGCGAGGATCACGCCGCAGGTCCGCGTAGAGACGGAAGCGATTGGCCAGCCACAGGCCCTTCTTCTTCTCGCGGAAGGCGAGCGGCGTGTCGTCCTTCGCCTGCAGGAAGACGACGTTCTGCCCGTCGGTCACGGGATCTGCCTGCGCGCCGTCGTACAGCTCCTCAGGTGCCGCTGTCGCTGTCACCCACACCTCGGCGACCGGAACCGCCGTGATGAAGGGTGCGACCAGGCTTGCGGCCGCCGCTCCCGTGAGGGCGTAGTCGATGCCGGCCCGACCTAGGTTGGTGCCCAACTCCTTGATGAGCTGCTGAGGCGTCTGAGCTAGAAGATGCGCAAGAGTCCGCCTCGGTCGCTCGACGTTCTCCTCGGCCCACAGGTCAAGCAGGGCGGTGGGATTGGTGACTCGCCGCACGCGCTTGGGACCGGTGCCCTCGGCCGCGACGATCCCTTCTTCCTCCAGCCGGGCGAGGACGCGATGCGCAAGTCCCGTCGACACCTGCGCCTCTTTGGCGAGGTCCTTGACCTGCCATGCGCGGTCCGGCTGGAGCAGGAGGACCTGAGCGACGACTCCGGCCTTGCCTTTGAGGCGTGTCGGTGGAGTGTCTCCGGCCTTCTGCTCCGGCCGGCGCTGGCCTTCGAGGTGGAAGAGAAGGCCGGGCAGCTCGATATGAGCGTTGCCGAGACCGTCGATGACGGCGATGCCATGGTCTTCCAGGATCTTCCGCGCTTCCGCCGTGGTCTCGCCGGCGATGAGCAGAACCCGCATGTCCGGACGCTCGTGGACGTAGTGCACGAGCTGCCAGGCGGTGGCCGGGTTGGCACGCCGCTTGAACTCGACGGCCACCGGGGCGCGGTTGCCGGCGAAACGAAGGATGGCGTCAACCTCGCGATCCGTCCCGCCAGGCTGGGCGAGCACGGCCAGGCCGGGGATCTCCCGTAGGATGCGGAGAGCCTCGGCCTCGAACGGCCCCTCCAGATTCACAAGTTCGCGCTTATTCACAACGACTGTAAATATATCTGCTTCTGTGAAGCTTGTCATCTACCCCGCAGGCCCGCGGACTCGCGGGTGGCATGGCGACCGATCAGCCGGCGTCCTCCGCGGGATGGCCGACGGGGATCAGGTACAGTGGGATCTCCCCGCGGTCGAGGCCGAGGACGCGAGCGACGTCCTCGTCGGAGAAGGCGCCGATGGGCACGGCCGCGAGCCCGAGGGCGACCGCCTGGAGGAGCACGTTCTGCGCGGCGTGGCCCGCCTCGAGGTGCACGTACCGCTCGGCACGGTTGTGCCGTACTTCGCCTCGGTCCGAGCGGGCACCGCGGCGATCACGAGGACGGCGGCCGCGCCCGCGACGGCTTCCTGGCCGAGCGCCGCGGCGGCGAGCGCCCCTCGGACGTCGATCGCGGACACGACCTGGGCCCGGTGTCCTTGGGGGAGGTACCGGTACAGCCCCTCGGGCATGGCCGCGTACATCTCCAGCGGGTAGAGCGCGCCG
>Ga0154727_1173_pt4 | contig 11453 bp, 11 predicted proteins | sample Rifle2008BG16ft_FD_105735 | JGI IMG/M metagenome (GOLD analysis project Ga0154727, IMG submission 105735) | Elusimicrobia bacterium RBG_16_66_12 | reverse complement strand
GCCGCGACAACCCGGAGATCCGGGTCGCGCTGAAACGCTGGCACGCGGCGCGCAAGCGCGTGTCCTCCGAAGCGACGCCCGACAAGCCGCGTCTCGACATCGAGAGGATGTACGCCCCTTCCGGGAAGACCCCGCTGAACGGGGCGGAGGAGAAGGCGCTCTCCTTGACCCAGGAGTTCCCGTTCCCGACCACGCTCTACCTGCGGGGCAGCCGCGCCGCAAAAACAGCCGAGGCCGCCGAGCAGGTCTATCGCGCCAAGGTCCGCGAGGTGCTGGCGAAGACGCGGACCGCCTACGCGATGCTGTACCTTTCCTTTAAGAGCCGCAAGCTCCTGGATGAGAACATCGAGCTGATGCGCCGCTTCGCCAAGGTGGCGGAATCCAAGTACGCGGGGGGAACGGCGAGCGAGTCGGACGCCCTGAAGGCCCAGGTCGAGCTGACGAAGATGCTGAACATGGGCGTGGTCGTCGACGAGGAGCGTGAGCTGGCTTCCGCCATGCTCGACGCCTTGATGGGGCGTTCGGCGGGCGAACCCCTCGGCGCTCCCGCCGACATCGAGCCGGGTCGTCTGGTGAAGGCCCGCGAGCAGCTTGAAGCCGTGGCGTTCGCGCGCCGGCCCGAGCTGCGTCAGGCGGCGCTCGCGGCCGAACTCGCCGGAACCTCGCTATCGCTGGCTAAGTCGGAGTTCCTCCCCGACATCATGCTGTCCTACCGCCGTCGCAGCGACCCGATGCGCGGCCGCACCAGCGACGCCGTGCTGGGGCTGTCGCTGCCTCTGTGGTTCTGGAAGCCGGCGGCCATGATCGCGGAGGCCTCGGCCGAGAAGGAGATGGCCGAAGCGGAGCTGGAGGCGTCCCGCCTGATGACCGCGGCGGACCTGCGGACGGCGTTCGTGCGGGCGCAGACCGCCCAGAGGCTCGCCGAGAGCTACAAGACGAGCCTCCTGCCTCAGGCCGAGTCGGCCCTGAAAGTGGCCGAGTCGGGCTATCAGTCGGGACGGGCGAGCTTCCTGGACCTCCTCGACGCACAGCGTTCTCTTTTGAGCTTCAAGCTCGAGTACTACCGATACCTGGCGGACTATGAACAGCGTGCCGCGGAGCTCGAGCGCGTGATCGGGGAGGAGTTATGAATCTGATGAAAAGAAATATTTTATTGATCGGCCTTCTCGTCGTCTTGGGCGGCTCCTTCACCGGCTACTGGCTCTATCGCCGCGGCCATTCTTCGCATGCCGCGCACCAGCAGACGCGGTACCAATGTCCGATGCACCCCAGCTACACATCGGACAAACAGGGCGACTGCCCCATCTGCGGCATGAAGCTCGTCGAGATCGAGCCGACGGAGTCAGCTCCTCAAGATGCCGCCAAGCCCGGCAAGCTCCTCTACTACCGCAATCCGATGAACCCTCAGGCGACTTCCCCTGTACCCATGAAGGACTCGATGGGCATGGACTATGTGCCGGTCTATGCGGAAGACGTCTTCGCTCCGTCCGTCGCGGGTCAGGCCTCCACGGTCGTCTCCGATCAGAAGAAGCGGCTCATCGGCATGAAGTCCGAGGCGCTCGCGCGGCGCCGCCTCAAGTTCACCGTGCGGGCCTCCGGCAGCGTGGCCTATGACCCGGAGCTCTACAACGCCATCGCGGAGCACCACTCCGCGATGATGTCTCGCGAGAACGTCAAGGACAGCCCCTGGCCCGACGTCCACGAGCGCGCCGAGGCCTTGGTGCGCGCCTCCGCGCTGCGCCTGCGTCAGTTGGGACTCTCCGAGTCCCAGATCGCCGCGTACACCGGCAAGGAGGCCGTCCCGACGAACCTGCTCCTCGGCGGCTCGGACGGCTCCGTATGGGTTTACGCGCAGATCTACGAGTACGAGATCGCCTCGGTCCGTCCCGGCCTGGAAGCCGAGATCACCACGCCGGCCTATCCCGGCCGGGTCTTCCGCGGCCGGGTCAAGTCGGTCGACCCGAACCTCTCGGCCGAGACCCGTTCCCTGCGGGTGCGCATCGAGGTTCCCAACCCCGACGGCCTGCTCAAGCTCGAGATGTTCGTCAACGCCGCCATCAAGGCGGACCTGGGCGTAGCGCTAGCCCTGCCCGAAGGCGCGCTGCTGGACAGCGGCGCGCGCAAGCTCGTCTTCGTCGAGCTCGGCGAGGGGCGCATCGAGCCGCGCGAGGTCCGCGTGGGCCGCGAGGCCGACGGCTACTACGAGCTGCTGTCGGGCGTGCGCGAAGGCGAGAAGGTGGTGACGACCGCGAATTTCCTCATCGACTCCGAGTCGAAGCTGAAGTCGCTGGTCGCGCCTTCGAAGGAGAAGCGCTGAGGCCTTTATGATCAAGAGAACCATCGCCTGGTCGGCGCACAACAAGTTCCTGGTCCTGGCCCTGACGGGCGTGGCCATGGCGGTCGGCTGGTACTGCATGAAGAACATCGCGCTCGACGCGATCCCGGACCTCTCGGACACGCAGGTCATCGTCTACTCGCGCTGGGACCGCTCGCCGGACATCATCGAGGACCAGGTCACCTATCCGATCGTCACCGCGCTGCTGGGCGCGCCGAACGTCAAGGCCGTGCGCGGCTTCTCGGACTTCGGTTTCTCCTACGTCTACGTCATCTTCCAGGACGGCACCGACGTCTACTGGGCGCGCTCACGGGTGCTGGAGTACCTGAGCAAGATCCTGCCGCAGATGCCCGAGGGCGTGCGCACCGAGCTCGGGCCCGACGCGACGGGTGTCGGCTGGGGCTACCAGTACGCGTTGGTCGACAAGACGGGCCGGCACAGCCTCGCGGACCTCCGGTCCTTCCAGGATTGGAACCTGCGCTATCACCTGCAGTCGGTCCCAGGGGTCGCCGAGGTCGCCTCGATCGGCGGCTTCCAGAAGCAGTACCAGGTCCAGGTCGACCCCAACGCGCTGTCCGCCTACCGCATCCCGCTCGCCAAGGTCGTCGACGCCATCCGCGACGGCAACAACGACGTGGGCGGCAGGCTCGTCGAGTTCGGGGGCGCCGAGTACATGATCCGCGGCCGTGGCTACGCCAAATCGGTGGAGGATATCGAGCAGATCGTCGTCGGCCGCGACATGAAAGGCACCCCCGTCCTCGTCAAGAGCGTGGCCAAGGTGGCCCTGGGCCCGGAGATGCGCCGCGGCGTGGCCGACCTGGACGGGGAGGGCGACACGGTCGGCGGGATCGTCGTGATGCGCCACGGCCAGAATGCCCTCGACGTCATCGCGAGGGTCAAGGCGCGGCTAGAAGAGATCAATCCCTCCCTGCCCGAGGGCGTGGAGATCGTCGAGACCTACGACCGCTCCAAGCTCATCAACGGCGCCATCGCCACCCTGAAGGATGAGCTCTTCACTCAGATGCTGCTGGTCAGCCTCGTGCTTCTCGTCTTCCTCTGGCACATCCCGTCGGCGATCGTGCCGATCGTGACGATCCCGATCTCGACCTTGCTGGCATTCATCCCGCTCTACTTCATGGGCATCAGCGCCAACATCATGTCGATCGCCGGAATCATGCTGTCCATCGGCGTGCTGGTGGACGGCTCCATGGTGGAGGTGGAGAACGCGTATAAAAAACTCCAACTTTGGGACGCGGGCGGGAGATCGGGCGACTATCACGCCGTGCGCCTGGCGGCCATGCAGGAGGTCGGACCGTCGGTGTTCTACTCGTTGCTCGTCGTGGCCGTGGCCTTCTTTCCGATCTTCGCGCTCGTCGACCAGGAAGGCAGGCTCTTCAAGCCTCTGGCCTACACGAAGAACCTGACGATGTTCCTGGCGGCGTTCCTCGCCGTGACCTTGGACCCGGCAGTGCGCATGATGTTCTCGCGCATGGATTTCATGGTCTTCAAGCCCAAGTGGCTGGCCTGGACGGTCAACCAGGTCGTCGTCGGACGCTACTACGCGGAGGAGAAGCATCCGATCAGCAAGGGACTCTTCCGCGTCTACGACCCCGTCTGCCGCTGGGTGCTGGAGCGCCCGTGGAAGGTGATCGGCGCGGCCGCGCTCGTCACTCTGGCGACCGTCCCGATCTACCTGAAGCTTGGCTCCGAGTTCATGCCCCCGCTCAACGAGGGAACGATCCTGTTCATGCCGACGACCTTGCCGGGGATCTCGGTCACGCAGGCCGCGGACCTGCTTCAGAAGCAGGACGAGGTGCTCAAGGGCTTCCCCGAGGTCGAGCGCGTCTTCGGCAAGGCGGGGCGCGCGGAGACCTCGACCGATCCGGCCCCTTTCTCGATGATGGAAACCACCGTGCTCCTCAAGCCCATGGAGCAGTGGCGCAAGAAGGAACGGTGGTATTCGGGCCTGCCCGAGATCCTCCAGAGCCCCTTGCGGCGCGTGTGGTGGGACCGAATCACCTGGGAGGAGCTGGTGGCGGAGATGGACGCGCACATGAAGTTCCCGGGGGTGACCAACGCCTGGACCATGCCCATCAAGGCGCGCATCGACATGCTGACCACCGGCGTGCGCACGCCGATCGGCATCAAGGTCCAGGGGGCGGATCTCTCGAAGATCGAGGCCCTCGGGCTCCAGGTCGAGGCGGCCCTGCGCGACGTGCGCGGGACGAGGTCGGTCTACGCCGAGCGCACGGCCGGGGGCTACTTCGTCGATTTCAAGCTCAAGCGCGATCAGCTGGCGCGCTACGGCCTGTCCGTGAAGGAAGTGGAGATGGTGATCATGTCGGCCATCGGCGGCGAGCCGGTGACGACCACGGTCGAAGGGCGCGAGCGCTACAGCGTCAACGTGCGCTATCCCAGGGAGCTCCGGGACAACCTGCCGAAGCTGCGGCGCGTGTTCGTCTCCGCGATGGACGGCGCGCAGATTCCCTTAGCGCAGCTGGCCGACATCGAGCTGACGATGGGCCCGGCGATGATCCGCAACGAGAACGGCCTGCTGACCGGCTACGTCTACGTGGACGTCGCCGGACGCGACATCGGCGGCTACGTCGACGAGGCCAAGAAGAAGGTCGCGGACATGGTCGCCCTGCCCGCGGGCTACTCCCTGCAGTGGAGCGGGCAGTACGAGAACCTGGCCCGCGTGCGCGAGAAGATGGCGCTGCTGCTTCCGTTGACTTTGGTGGTCATCGTCCTGCTCATGTACATGAACACCAAGTCCTGGGTCAAGACGGGGATCGTGATGCTCGCGGTCCCCTTCTCGCTCATTGGCGCCTTCTGGGGGTTCTACCTCCTGGACTACAACCTCTCGGTGGCGGCCTGGGTGGGCATGATCGCGCTGATGGGGCTGGACGCGGAGACGGGGACCTTCATGCTCCTCTATCTCGACTTGGCCTACGCCGACGCGGTGCGAGGCGGCCGCATGCGCACCTACGCGGACCTCAAGGAAGCGGTGGTTCACGGCGCGGTCAAGCGCATCCGCCCGAAGATGATGACGGTATTCACCGACTTCCTCGGCCTGATGCCGGTGATGTGGGCGATCGGCCCCGGAGCCGACCTGATGAAGCGCATCGCCGCGCCCATCATCTTCGGGCTGTTCACCAGCTTCACGATGGAGCTGGCCGTCTATCCCGCGATCTTCCTGCTCTGGAAGTGGCACGGCGAGATGAAGAAGGGGACGGTCGTGCCCGACGCCGCCGCTCTGCAGGTGATGGAGGATTGAGGGAACAAATGAGAAAGATGATCATCGTCGCGCTCCTCGCTCTCGTCTCTTCGGCCGCGCCCGCGCGGGCGCAGCACGACCACGGCGGCATGCAGGGCATGCCGGCGCAGACGCCGATGAGCCCGGAAGCGGCGGCCAAGGAGGCGCGGGCGGAGCTGACCCGCAAGCTCACCAAGCTGCAGGAAAAGATCGATGCTCTCGACGAAGAGCTGGGACGGACCGATCTGAAGCCCGCCAAGCGCAAAAAGCTTGAGGCCAAGCTCAAGAAGCTCCTCGAGAAGAAGGATCGATTGATCGAAGACAGCAAGGCTCCGGCCGAAGCGGGATCTGGCGGACATGAGCGTCATCATTAACCGAAAGTGAACGGAGGGAACATATGCTCACCGGTATCGGGATCGCCTTGATGGTCGCCATGATGGGCTGGATGATGTTGGGAAGCCATAAGATGATGGGCGGTCATAAGAAGCCCGCGCAGGCGGAGGCATCCGCATATCAAGCCCCCGTCGCCGTCTCGTCGTCGCCGATGCAAGGAGTGGAGGCCGATCCCGGCCGCCATCAACACTGATGTCCAAGGAGACGAATCCGAGGAGGCAGGCGCAGATCGTGCTTTACCGCTGCGACTGCCGTCATTGCGACCGCGCCGAGGAGGAACTCCGGCGCATGGCCGGGACCTCCGGCGCGAGCCTGAGCGTCTCGCGCGTCGCCGACGACGCTCGCCTGCGCGGCTTCGCGGGCTGGAAGACGCCGATCGTCGCCGTCGACGGGGTCGGGGTCACCCAGTCCGGGATCGACGTGAGGGCGTGGGAGGAGGCCGTCCGGACCGGCGTCTCGGCTGCGCCTCCCGGCCCGCCCAGTCCTCGCGCGGGTTCGGGCGACATGCTCCCCTTCGCGGCGGCGGAGCCGGAGCGGCGCGCGCGCCTGTCCTGGATGGCCGCCGTGTTCGCTCTAGCGGCCGTCCTCCACTTCGCCGCTCCCGTCGGGCCACATTCCTGGCATTGGGTCCATCTCTTCGCGCAGAAGCTCTTCTTCATCCCGATCCTGATGGCGGCGGCGTGGTTCGGCGCGCGGACGGTCATGGCGACGGTGTGCGCCGTCACCGCGCTGGGCCTCGTGCACATCATCCGTGACTGGGCGGGGTTCCCGATGGTGCAGGCCGACCAATTCTCGGAGCTCGCCTACGTCTGGGTCGCCGGCCCCGCGGCCTGGCTCTTCTTCCACAACATCCGGCGTTCCGCGCGCGCCCTTCGCCAGGCTCACGAGGACACCCTCTTGGCCATGATCTCCTCTTTGGAGTTGAGGGAGCGCTACACGGCAGGCCACTCGCGGCGCGTGGCCGACTACAGCATCCTGATCGCGGCGGAGTCGGGAATCAAGGACGAATCCCTTCTGGCCAGCATCGCCAACGGCGCGCTCCTTCACGACGTCGGGAAGATCGGCGTGCCCGATGCGGTGCTGTTGAAGGCCGGCGCGCTGGACGACGCGGAGTGGGCGCTGATGCGCGCACATTCCGAGAGAGGCGCGGCCCTCGTCGCAAAAGTGGATTCTCTCGCCGGCGCCGCCCCGCTCATCGCCGGTCATCACGAGCGCTACGACGGCACCGGCTATCCGGCGGGATTGTCGGGCGAAGCCATCCCTCTCGGCGCGCGGATCATCGCGGTGGCCGACGTCTACGATGCGTTGACGACGGCCCGGCCCTACAAGCGCGCCCTCGCGCACGAAGAGGCGGTCGCGCTCCTGAGAGAAGACGCGGGCGTAAAATTCGATCCCGCGGTCGTGGAGGCGTTCTCGCGGGTGGTCTTGCGGAGCAACGATGAATGATCGAGTATTGAGCCCCCTCATCGCGCTGTGCCGCTTCGGCGCAGATCACCATGCTTTACGCAAGATCGTTCATAACCCGCCGCCCCAGGCGGCGGGACCTACAGGAGGAATCAAATGAGAAAGCTGGTGATCGCCGCGATCATCGCGGTCTGCGTTTCCGGGAGCGCTTGGGCGGCAAAGGTGCACATGGACCCGTCGGGCAAGACCGAGACGCTCTCGGGCGAGCTGCTCGACATGTCCTGCTACATGATGCACGAGGGCAAGGGCAAGAAGCACGCCAAGTGCGCCGCGGCCTGCGTGGCGGGCGGCGCGCCTGTCGGCCTGCTGACCAAGGACGGGAAGGTCTACCTCGTCGTGGGCGACCACGAGAACGAGAAGCCTTATGTCGAGACCAAGGCTCTGGTGGGCGGCGACGCCAAGCTGACCGGCACGGTCTACACCCGCGGCGGCCTGACGGCCATCATCGTGAGCAAGGTGGAGAAGCTCTAGTGGTGCTGCAGCTCTACCATCTGCACCCGGCGGCCGTCCACTTCCCGATCGCGCTCTTGGCGCTCGGGGCGGCGGCCGCCGCGCTGCGGCTGAGGAAGGCGAGTCCGGAGTGGCTGGCGCAGGCCGAATCCTGGCTCCTCTGGCTGGGGACGCTGTCCGCGTGGGCGACGCTCGCCCTGGGACTGCTCGCGGCAAAGACGGCGCCTCACGCCGCGCTGGCATGGGAGGTCCTCGCCGACCATGAGACTCTGGCCTGGTGGACCTGCGGCGCTTTCAGCGCGCTGTCGGGTCTGCGGTTCTTCGAGAAGCGGCGCTGGCTCCAACTCTCTCTCTGGGCGGCGGGTCTGGCTCTGCTGGTCGCGACGGCCATGCATGGAGCGGAGTTGGTTTACGGCTACGGCATGGGCGTGGGAGCGCGTTAAATGCTCGTGATGGAGGAGTGATCGGATGAGGATGAATCAGGTCGGATTGATGTGCGTGCTCGCGCTGGCGGCGACGGCGGCGTTCGCTGCCTCGCCGGACGAGGAGGCTGTCAAGAAAGTCCTCGCCGGCTATCGGACGGCGATGGAGGAACGCAGCGTCTCGAAGCTGGCCGTCGTCTTCTCGGACGACCTCCTGGTCCTGGAGGGGACTCATAAGAACGACGGCTGGGCGGACTACCGGGACAAACACATCGGTCCCGAGATGGCCGAGTGGAAGGAGTTCAAGGTGGACGGCTACAGACTCTCGCGACTGTTCGTCGGCGGAGACATGGCCTACGCGGTCCAAGAGGCGACCTGCACCATCACCGATGCGCAGGGGCCCGTCGTCATGCTCGCTGCCGAGACCATCGTCTTAGGCAAGGAGCGGAAAGGGTGGACCATCCGGCACGTCCACTTCTCCGGCAAGCGCATCTCCCCGGCGAAGTCCGAAGCGAAAACGGCGGCGCCGGCTCGCTGACTCACGCAAGGAGGCTCGAATGATACAACGGCATATGACGGTCGTCGTCGCGCTCGTCCTGATGGCGGGCTGGGCGTCGTCCGCGGGCGACCTGACGCCGGTGGAGATGAAGTCCTTCCGGCAAGCGGTGAAGGCGCACGTCCAAGAGCACCTGGAGGAGGGGGCCTTCGTGGTCCGCGACGAGAAGCTGGACAAGGAGTGGCGCCTCAAGCTCATCCGGCTGCACGACGAGGCCCGCCCGATGTCCGACAAGCTCTACTCGGTTTGCGCGGACTTCAAGGAGGTCGCGGGCGCGGCCAAGCTCGACGTCGACTTCCTCGTCAACCGCGCCGGCTCGGGTTGGGAGGTCCGCCAGGCCGTCATCCATATGGTCGGCGGGAAACCGCGAGCCGCTCAGGCGGCGCCCGCCGCGTCCCTGAAGAGACTGGAGACGGCCGCGGGCGTCTTCGTCTGCCCGATGGGGGATTATTCCGGCCCCAAGACGGCCGACGGGCGCTGCCCGAAATGCGGCATGAACCTGGTCGAGAAGAAATGATGAGATGAGTCAGGCTCAACGGCCATCGGACCCAGACGCACCGAACAGGCGTTTCGCTTCCGCTATGTTGTGAACGCGGCAGAGCAGGCGGATATTGGCGGGGTCGTCCGATCTTCCGCCCAGCGCCCATAGGACGCGGTGGTCGAACTCGAGCCAGCCTGTCTGCCCGCAGCGCGCGCCGTCCGTTCCCGTGTAGGCGCACCGTCCGCCATCGCGACGCCACACCTCGTTCCGGATCCATTTGGCGATCCGCCGGGATTCTTTGGCGGGAGTCGAGGGCTTCCAGGGCCGTCTTTGCTTGCCCGGGAGCTCCTGTTCGACCAGACGCCGCAGCGCTTCGCCGATCACCTCTTCCATCCGGCCCATGGGGAAGCGATGGCGCAGAAGATCGCGAGCCTGCTCGAACTTCGTTCGGACCCCTTCATCGGCGGTGAAGGTGAACACCACGCGGCGCTCCGGTTCGACGGTCGGTGGAGCGGGAGCCATCGTGACGGAAGCCGTCGGGGCGGGACTCGGTCCGAGGAGTTCGATCGTGGTTGAGGGCTCCGTGGGGGGATGAGGCGCGGGCGCGGGCAGAGCCCTGATGAGATCTCGAGGAGGCTCGCAGGCCGGCGCAAGTTCGGCCACCAGCCGGTCGATCTCCCGCGTACTCCGGCGCGACGCTCTTTGCAGAAGCCGTTGGTGGTTCTCCGGAGTCAGAACGGGCTCCAGAAGGGAGATGCCGACGACGTGAAGCTCTCCCCGGGAGAGCATCCGGAGGATCGAGGGATACTTTCTGGCGGCTCGCGCCACCCGGACGCGCCTGACCGCGTCCGACTCGGAGAAACCGAGGCGGCGAGTCAAATAGCCGAAGATGGTGGCATAGCTGGTTTTTTCGCAGGCCCGCCGCCGGTCGAGCTCCCCAAGATGCAGCAGGAAATCGACCAGCGAGAAGCGTTCGGTCTCGGCCAGCGCTTCGACCTTCCCCATCAAGGCTTGGTCTGAGAGGGGAGAGAAATCCATGATATATGTACGCGGAGGCCATGGGAAAAGTTCCCTGGTGACCTCTGATGCGAAAAACTCACGTATTCCAAGCACAATCGGCGTGCGACCTCCAGCGTTGGAGGTTTTAGAAAAAAGCGCTTACGGTATCAGCGCTAATCGCACAGAAGGTCACCGCCGGGCTTTCTTGGGAGGGTCACTGCGGTCGTAGCGGGAAGAAATAAAGACGGGCGCCGGTTTCGTCCCGTTGGAACCCTGGGGTGAGGGCGGGACGGACCGACGCCCGTCGAATCTTTCGGCGCCTTCTAGCGCGTCAGCGACGCGAACCGCGGCCGCTCGTCCTCCAGGCGCGTGCCGGACTTCAGGAGGTTGCCGGCCAGGACCAGGCCGCTTCCCTGCATGTCCGGGGTCAGGCCGGTGAGCGGCTTGGCGGCCCGGGCGAGCGCCGCGCGGATGGCGGAGGGGGCGTTCGCGCCGGCGCCGATGGCCAGCGCGGCCAGCCCCGTCATATGAGGAGTCGCCATCGAGGTCCCGGAGAGGCTGACTGCGCCGCCGCCCAGCTTGGCGGAGAGGACGTCCACTCCCTGGGCGATGAAGTCCACCTCGGAGCCGCGGCTGGAGAACTCGGCGACCCGGTCATTGATGTCCGAGGCCCCGACCGCGATGGTTTCCGCATAGGAGCCGGGGAAGCCGACCGTGCCGCCCGAGTTGCCGGCCGCGGCCACGATGGTCATGCCCGCCTTGAGCGCGGCCTGGACCGCGCGGTGCAGGGGCTCGCTGCCCTCGTCGGCGCCGAGGCTCATGTTGGCGACCTTGACGCCGCGGGAGGCGGCCCACTCGATGCCGGCGATCACGTCGGAGTAGTTGCCGTTGCCGTCCTTGTCGAGGACCTTGACCGCGTAGAGGCGGGCCTTGGGGGCCACGCCGACGACGCCCCGGCCGTCGCGCTTGGCCGCGATGGTCCCGGCGACGTGCGTGCCGTGCCCCTCGTCGTCCTGCCAGGCGTCGGGCTTGGCGCCGGCCAGGGCATTAAAGCCTCCGGCCACCTGTCCCGCCAGGTCGGGGTGGTCCGCATCGAT
>Ga0154727_1080_pt4 | contig 11553 bp, 11 predicted proteins | sample Rifle2008BG16ft_FD_105735 | JGI IMG/M metagenome (GOLD analysis project Ga0154727, IMG submission 105735) | Elusimicrobia bacterium RBG_16_66_12 | reverse complement strand
GCGGCCGCGGGGAGGCGAATTGAACGTCGGCGGCCCGACCGGGCCGCACGAGCCTCGCATCGAAGTCCATCACGCGCGCGAAGGTCACCGCGGTCTCGAAGCGCGTCGCGCGCTCGGCGCCGCCCCAATGAAACACGCCCTCGAGATCGGGATCGGCGAGCAGCTTGGCGAGCACCTCGGGCAGTTGATCGGCGGCCGTCGAGGTGCGCCACTGATCTGTGAAGCCCGACACGGGCTCGCCTGCCGCCAGTTTGGCGCGCAGCCCGTCCACGAAGCTCGGCCGCCCGCCCATCGGCCGCCCGTAGGCGGTCGAAATCCGCAGCACCGCGGCGCCGGCGGCGCTCGCGAGCGCCGCCTCCTCGCTCGCGAGCTTGCCGCGCGCGTAGACACCGCCCGGATTGGGAGCGTCGTCCTCGGTGTACCAGCCGCGCTCACCGTCGAACACGAGGTCGGTTGAGAAGTGTATCAGCCGCGTCCCGGAGGCCCCGCACAGCATACCCAAGGTCTTCACCGCGTCCACGTTCACGCGCTTAGCTCGATCCGGATTCCGCTCGCAGGCGTCCGGATCGGACTCGGCGCCGGTGTGGATGACGACTTTCGGGGCGGCGGCGTCGAAGGCGCGCCGAATCGAGTCGGGATCGGCCAGATCGAGGTCCAAAGCCCCCTCCCCGGCGGCGGTCCGGGAGGCCCGAAACACCCGCCAAGCCCCCGAAAGGCCCGCGGCGAGGCGTCTTCCGATGTACCCGGTGGCGCCGGTCAAGAGAAGGGCGGGAGGCGTTATGGTCACCCTCCCAGCCAAGCGACCGTGCGCTCCACGCCATCACGGAAACGCGTCCTCTCCCGTCGGCCGAACAGCTCGCTCGTCATGTCCTCGTTGGGGACCAGGATCAGTTCCCAGTCGGCGTTGTCGCGCTTGAGGACATAGGGCACGGTCTCGCGCACGTACGCGTTGACCGCCTTGAACGGGATGATGATGCTGAATTTCACGGCTTACCGCCCCCGGACGTGTAGGCTTGGTCGGGCCGCGTGGGCGACTGCGGATAGCGAAGAGTCAGCAGTCCTTCCCTCACCATAGGAGTCAGATATTCTTGGCGCAGATTCTTCACCTTGCGCTTAAGGAGGGTCGCCATCATTTCCGCCGGTAGGAAGCGGCCCTGACAGAGATTAAGGATCACAGCCCTGACCTCAGATGAAGGAGCCTTGCCCTTAGCGGCCACAGGAGCAGCCATTTCCTGCAGCAACTTCTGCTGTCCAGTCATAGTCTCCGGTAAGCTCCCGGCCAAATCAGGCAAGCTCCCGGCCAAATCAGGCAAGCTCCCAGCCAAAGGCGTCATGTCCGAGGCCACCAGGCGATAGCTCGTCCAACGACGGCGGTTGTCCGACACGAGATAGCGTTGCTCACAGAGGCGGCGCAGCATGCTGGAAATATCAGTGGGATGGTCCGCGAGCAGTTCCTGCAATCGGGCGTTCGAAACCGCCCCTTCGATCTCCGCGGTGGCCAACGCCTGGACTTCCGACGGGGACAACGCATCAAGGCGGGAGCTGAACTTATGATGAAGACTTGCGAGGGTCTCCTCAGGAATCAGGCTGACCATGGGAAGCGTCAACTTCATCCGATCCGGCTGCGCCTGGACATTGAAGAACGGAGCGCGCCAGTGCCGGCTCCGCCAGCCGGCACGGATTTTATCGACACCCGAGCCCGCCTGCTCCCCGCCGCCGATCATCGAGAACATCTTCTGCAAGGCCTTGTTGCGGCACTCGCTCACGCCGCCGCGACGGAACTGCTCCAGAGAGACCAGCATGATCCCGGGATTCTCCAAGATGAATCGGTCAGGGTAGCGCTCCAACACCACGCCTCCCGGCACTGCATAATCCGAGTGGATCAGAGCGTTGACGAAAGCTTCGCGCAAAGCCTCGTGCGCGGGAGACTCATCGCGCCGCATGTCCCCCTCCAGCTTAAAAGGCGTTGGCAAGCCGGCGGCGAACTTGGGCCAGACCCGCTTATAAAATTGGAACAAATTGGCTTCCCAGGCGCCGTCCGGATAGACGCGGTCGCTCCAGCGCGTCGCCGGATCCAGTTTTTCCCGATAGTCCACGAAGTAGAACGGTGCGGCCTCGGGGTCACGGATCGCCAGATCCTTGCCGAACATCAACAGCCCGGCGAGGGTCAGGCCTTCCGCCCCGGTGGCGCGGACGCGTTGCCGGTATTGGATGAGGCTGTCCGCATCGAGGTCATCGAGCTTGAATCCATTCAGGATACGCTGATCGGCCGGCATCGGGTCGGCGTCCGCCAACATCCGGCGCACTTCGTCGTCGGCGCAGCGGTAATCGCCCTCGTGGCGTCGGCGATAGGTGTTGGCAAACGGCGTCGGACCGATGTAGACCGGCCGATTTCCGCGGGCCGCGCGCGGAACTCGAATGGAGAGCAAGCTCGCACCCTCGAGTGCGACGACCTCGACGTCGCCTTCGGCGAGCAGATTACGGCTCACCTTGCCGCGATTGTTCAGACCGTCCCAGAGGATCTTCTTATAATCACCGATCTGCGCCGGCGTAAGACCGTCCAGCCGCACCCCACGGTCCTCCTCACGCGCCCCCAAAACAACGATGCCGCCTTCGGTGTTGGCGAAGGCGCTGTAAGTCTCCCAAAAACTGCCAGGGAAACCCCCTTTCGCCGACTTGAACTCCCAGTCGGCATCCTCGCCGACCCGGGCGGCTTCCAGAATGCGATTCAGCAACTCAGCGCTCATGACCTTATCTGGATACTCTTAGACCGGCTGCTTCGCCTTGTCGTCCGGCGCGGCCCCCAGCGACGCCTTGCCCTGGTGCCGGGTCAGGTTGAAAATGTGCTGGCGGACCCGGCGGACGGCGCGCCAGCCGTAGGTGAACAGGAACTGCCAGTCCCGCTTGCGGAAGCTCAGAAGGAAGCGGAGCTGGCGCAGGATGAACAGCGGGTGGAAGGCGAGCGAGTACATCTCGCGGATGGCGTCGTAGTAGCGGTCGTGCGGGATGGGCGTCTTGACGATCAGCCGGCTCATGTCGTGGTCGTCGTAATCGTTCGTCAGCAGGACGCCCTTCTCGATGCACTCCCGGTGATAGGGCGTAAAGTCGAGCGGCGTGCAGATGGTGACCTGAAGCGTGCGGGCCAGGCCCTTCAGCATGAGGTCCTTGACCAGGGCCTTGGTCCCGTCGAGCTGTTCCTGGGTCTGCCAGTAGTAGCCGACCATGATGGTCAGATGCGGGTGCAGGCCGTACTTCGTCATCCACTCCAGACAGCGATAGACGTGCTCCGACTGGTAGCCCTTGTTGAGGCGGCTGAGCGTCTCCTCGTCCGCGGCCTCCAGGCCCAGCAGGACGAAGCGGAAGTTGGCTTGGGCCATCAGCTTGATGGTTTCCTCGTCCAGGTACTCGAAGCGGGTGTTGATGCCGAAATAGCAGCCCTTCTTGTGCAAGCCGCGGTCGATGATGCCCTGGGCGAACTCGCGCGCGTCCTTGCCGCGGTACCAGACGCCGGAGTCGTCGAAGATCTCCCGGGCGCCGTATGTCTCGATCAGGGTCTGATATTCGTCCAGGCTGCGCGAGACGGGCATCATGGAGAAGGTCAGGTCCGGGCCGTTGTAGCGGCAGAAGGTGCACTTGCCGAACATGCAGTCGCGGATGACGCTGGTCGCGTACGCGCCGGGCGTCTGCAGGTAGTTGCCGTTCTCGTAGGCGTAGTCGCGCCAATGGACCAGGTCGCGGTCGACGAGCGGGGAGTTCTCAAGCGGCTCCACCTGGTTGAAGTTCCCGGTGGACCGGATCAGGCCCCCGCGGCCGCGGAACAGCAGGCCGTCGACCTGGAGGGTCTCGCGCCAGTCGATGTTCTTCGCGATGAACGGGACCAACTTCGAGAGCACGAAGTCCACGTGGTTGCTGCGCAGGATGATGTCGGCCCGGGAGTTCTCCAGGGACTCCTCCGGCATGCGCATCGAGTGGTAGCCGGTGAGCACGATGACGCAGGATGGAAGCGCTTCCTTGAGCCGGTCGATCGTCTTCCAGTAGAACTTCATCACCGGCGTCGTGCTCTCGAGCACGATCATCTCCGGCTGCCAGGCGACCAAGTCCCTCAGCCAGCCGTCGAAGGTCTTCATCTGGGCGTTGCCGTCGTCCCAGAGGACGTCATGGCCGAGGTTCTTCAGCCAGGTCGCCGCCTGTGCGTGGACCACCGGCAGGAGGTAGGTCGGCTCCTTGAAATACTGGACGTTGCGGTTCTGGGAGACCATCGCCTTCTGGCCGAGGGCGTTGATGATCGGCGGGTAGGAAATAGCGACTTTCATTGAGCGGACTCCTGCATCAAAAGAACGCTTCGGAAAGGATATTGTCGCTGGGAACGCCCTGGGAGCGCAGCAGCTCGTAGGTCTCGCTGATCATGGCCCGGTTGCCGCAAAGATAGCAGATCGAATCTTTGGCGGCGGGGTTCTTCTTCAGGTAATCGGTAAGACGGCCGCGGAAATCACCGCCGTCTTCGCGGGAGACGCAGGACGCATAACGGTCGGCGGCGTAATCCTGGCGGTCGTAGGTCTCGCGGGCGAAGCGGATGCCGTGCACGACCTTGTAGTCCAGGCCGGGATACGACTGCACGAACGCGTGGAAGGGTGCGATGCCCGTGCCCGTGCCGATGAAGAGGTGGGGACGCCCGTCGTGCTCGGGGTTCTTGATGCGAAAGTCGCCGTAACAGCCGTGGATCTCGACATGATCGCCGGGCTTCATGGACTTCAGCTGGACGCTGACGATCCCCCCCTTCACTTCCTTGATCAGGAAATCGAGATGCAGCGCATCCTCTCCGGAATAGATCGAGTATTCGCGGTTCACGCCGGCGCCGGGGAACCCCAGGTTCACGCATTGGCCCGCTTTGAACTGGAGACTCCCTCGCTCGCAGCGGATGAGGTAGGCGTCCTCGGTCAGGAACCGGACTTCCAGGACCTTGTGAAGATGATCGGCGCGGACCGCCGCGGAACCGCCCTCGACTTTCTGCAACACGCCTCCTAGGCCGCCTCGACTCTGCGTCGGCCCAGCAAGCCGGGCACGATCAGGAACACGCCGACGGCCATTATAACAAATACGACTTTCTGCAGGGATTCATGATGGAAGTGAATGAAGACGACCTCCAGGAGCGCTCCCAGCGCCATCAGGTAGGAGAAACGCCTCTCGCCCTTGGCGATCGAGTAGTTCATCAGGACCATCAGGACCGCCATCGGCAGCATGGCCAGCCCGAACCAGCGCAGGACCGGCGCGGCCTCCGCGTAGCGGGCGCCGAAGAACACGTGGAGGATCAGGCCGGGGAAGAGATAGAACAGCGCGGCTCCTGTGCCGGACAGGCACAGCGTGGCCCCGAGCGCCTTGAAGAGCAGATGGCGGCTGTCGATGTTCCGCGATTGATGGTCGCTGACCATCGGGAACAGGGCCTGGACGAAAGCTCCCGGCACGTACATGACGCTGCGGCCCAGGATGGCCGCGGAGGCGTACATCCCGGCCTCGTGGGCGGGGAAGTAGCGGGCGACCAGGATCATGTCGGTCTGGGTGAGGACGGCGAAGGCCAGGTTGGCGAGGAAGACGGGGAACATATGCGCGAGCGACAGGTGATGGACGTGGCCGCTCTCCTGAGCTCCCTGGAGCAGGTGCCGCCGAATCGGGAAGTAGGTCAAGAGCCATAGCGCCAGGTTGCACAGGACCATCCCCGCCAGGACGCCGTTGACCCCGAAGCCGGCCAGGACCAGCGCGACGCAGAAGAAGAACCGGGCCGGGCCTCCCAGGCCCGCGTTGATCCCCATCCATTTATAGTCCTGCAGGCCCTGCAGGACCGCCGCGTTGATGGGGACGGCGAACGCGGTGCAGGCGCACAGCCCGAGGATCAGGACCGGCACGACGGAAGGAGAATGAAGATAGTCCGCCAGGAGGCGGGCGCCCAGAGCGAACGCGACGAGGCCGATGAGCCCGACGAGCAGAAGGCGCCGGAAGGCGAGCCGGACGAGGCTGCGGATGCGCGCGAAGTCCTTCTTGGCCGCGTACTCCGCGGTCTTCCGCGCCAGCACCATCGGGACCGTGGCCAGCGGGACGCTGAGCACGATGAAGACGGCCAGCAGGGAATTGAGGAAACCGTACTCCGCGGTGGTCAGCAGACGCCCCATCGCCACCTGGAAGCCGTAGGCGAACACGTTGCTGACCATGAAGGCGACGAACAGCCAGCCGCTCGTCTTGATCAGCCCGTCGGACAGCAGGGCGCGCAGACGCCTACTCAAAATTCACGCGCTCGCGCACGATGTACAGCGGACGGTTGACGACCTCGGTGTGGATGGTGCCGATGTACAGCGCGACCATACCGACCGACATCAGCACGATGCCGATGAGGAGCGTATTGATCACCACCACGATCGCAAGGGGAGTGAACATCTTGGGATCGGAGATGAACCTCGCGAACAACATCCGCGCCAGCAGAAGGCCGCTCGAGACCGTGATGAGGACTCCCAGGTAGCCCGTCATCCGAAGCGGGAACAGGGAGAACGACGTGAGGCTCTGAATGGCGAGGTGGACAAGTTTCGCGTAGCTGAAGGACGAATTCCCATTCTCCCGTGCGCCCGCGCGGAATCGGACATAGACCGTCTTGAACCCCATCCAGTCCATGATGCCGCGGAACAGGCGGGACCGCTCAGTCACCTGACGGAAGACTTCGACGACCTTCCTGTCGTACAGGCGGAAATCGGTGGTCTTGGAGACCATCTCCATGCCGGACATCCGGTTCATGAGCCTGTAGAACAAACTCGATCCGACCCGCCGCAGCACGGGCTGTTTTGCGCTGCTCGTGCGGATGGTGGCCACGATGTCCGCTCCTCCGCGCCAGGCCGACACCATCTCGGGGATGAGCTCGGGCGGATGCTGGAGATCCGCGTCCAGACAGATGACGGCGTCTGAATGATCGTCGGCATGAACTCCCGCGCTCAGAGCGATCTCCTTGCCGAAGTTCCGGGAGAACCCGATGACTTTGACCTTGGGGTCTGTCCGCGCCAGATCCTTCAGGGCGGAGAAGGAGCCGTCGGGACTGCCGTCATCGACGAAGATGTAATCCCAACGAATCTGAGGAAGGCCCGCGGTCACTTTTTCGAGCCGCCGATACAAGGCGGGGACGTTCTGTTCTTCCCGATAGACGGGAATGACGATGGTGATGTGCTTCATCAGGCTTGGCTCCGGACGATTCGAAGACAGACCGCCTTATCATCCTCCGTGGCGATCGGGATCAGGAACCACAGCGCATAGAACAAAACCCAGTCCGCCGCTCCCACGACGGCCAGCGAGATCCAGCCCTCGGCCCGGCCGCCGATGAAGGCCAAAACACCGAGTTGGGCGAGGGCCAACATGCCCAACTGACCGAAGAACTTCGCTTGGCCGCCGAACCAGCCCATCCCCAGCTCGTGTTCCACGGAACCCAGGAAAACGACAGACTGAGCCGCGCCGACCGTCGCGGCCGCGGCCGCTCCCAGAATGCCGAACCTCGGGATCAACGCGAAGCAGAGGGACACGTTCAGCACGGTCCCGACCGTCGCGTAGATCGCGCTGATGCGGGAGTTCCCCTTGCCGTTGTAGATGTGAGAGGGCACCACGGAGACCGCCGAGAAGAAATAGGCGACGATCAGCACCTGCATGGGGGCCGCGGACTTCGCCGCGAACTCCGGGCCGAGCCAGATGCGCAGCAGCGCAGGCGTCAGCAGGACGCCCGGGACCAGCAGGGGGGCCAGCACCAGCAGCGTGAACCGGCTGGCGCGCAGATACAGATCGCGCAGCGCGTCGGCCGCGTCTACCGCGTTCAAGCCGACGGCGCGCGGGAAGACGAAGGCCGACATCACGCCCGCCAGCACCAGGATCTTGCTGGCGCTGCCGACGGCCACGGAATAATAGGCCACCGAGGCCGGGCCCAGGAAATAGGCGAGGAGGAACTTGTCCATGTGATAGGCGAAAGACGAGCTCAGCTGCGCGATGAAGGCGTGGGAGCTGTAGCCGATCAGGCCCCGGACCTCCTGGAAACGAAAGACCGGGACCCAGCACAAGGCCGGCAGCAGTTGGATGTTCCAGCCGACGTACACGACAAAGACCAGAAACTCCACCGCCAGGACCCACAGGAAGATCGGGACGAGCCCGCCCCCCCGGAAGGTCACCGCCGTCACGCCGAGCCACAAGACCAATTTGCCCAGGACCTGGATCAGGGTGATCCGGGGGAACTGCTCCACGGCCCGGGGCAGGATCGAGACCGAAGCGGTCAGGACCGACAGCAGCAGAGCGGCGGCCCCCAGGCGGACCAGCACCATAGCCTGAGGATGGTCGACCGCCTGAATCATCCCGAGGAATCCGACGGCGCCCGACGCTAAAAGCCACAGGGCCGCCGACAGGACCAGGCCCAACAACGCGAAGATGGTGATCAGTTCCCGGTGTAGGAGGACCGCTCGGCGCGTGTCGCCCGTCTCGATCGCCCGGCCCATGCTCAAGACGCCGCCAGCCCCCAATCCAAAATCGATATTCCCCAGGAACGCCGGAATGGCCATGAAGATCATCAGCAGGCCGTACCGGGCGGGCCCCAGGGACCGCACCAGGATCGGCGTGATGAGGAGGTAGATCAAAGCGGGCGCGACCAGACCGGCGACGCTGGAAACACCGCTTTTCAAACCCGACGGGCGATCATACTTCAACTTCATGGCCCGTCATTGTGCCAATTTTGAAGGTCCCGATTCCATTCGCCCGACGACGAATCAAGAACTCCGCCGTCAAACCTGAAATATCCGTTCTAATTCCAGCCTATAACGGGGCTGAATGGATCGCCGAGACCCTGAATCGGCTCGCCTCCACCGACAGGACGGCCGAGATCTGCCGGGCGCTCCCGGGCGTTCAGGTCATCCGAAACGAGACCAACCGAGGGTTCGGCCAGGCCGTCATACGGGCGTTGGACCTCGCCGTATCAGGATATGGCCCCCCGAACCGAGGCGGCAGGACTCCCACGCGCGACAAGGCGCTCGCGGACCTCCGAGCGCAGGATTTGCAAGTATTTTCTACTCAGGGTGAAAATGCTTGCTAGTATTTTTGACAATGGATTAATTTCATTGTATCCTAGTTCCATATGATGGAGCGCTACCTGACGTCGCAGGTCAAGGCCGATCTGACAAGGAAGATGGTCTTCTTGGGAGGGCCCCGACAGGTGGGAAAGACGACCCTGGCCAAGTCTCTCCTCAAGGCCCCGGGGGAAGGCTATCTCAATTGGGACGTGGCGGCGGACCGGGAGCGCCTGCTCAAGGGCGAACTGCCGTCCGCGCTCCTATGGGCCTTCGACGAATTGCACAAGTACCGCGGCTGGCGCAATTTCCTGAAGGGTCTCCATGACGGACGCCGCGCGGGGCAGAAGATCCTCGTGACCGGCAGCGCGCGCCTGGATTTCTATCGATTCGGCGGAGACTCCCTCCAAGGGCGCTACCATTACCTAAGACTGCATCCTCTTTCCGCCGCCGAACTGAAGATGCGCAAGAACGAGGATTTACACGAGCTCCTGGAGAGAGGCGGATTCCCAGAGCCTTTCTTCGCACGTTCGGCCGTCGAGGCCAAGCGTTGGTCGCGCGAGTACAGGACGCGGCTGCTGCGGGAGGACCTGTCGAGCCTCGAGCATGTACAGGATCTCGGGACTCTGGAACTTCTCATGCTGCGGCTGCCGGAACTGGTCGGATCGCCGCTTTCTCTCAACGCCTTAAGGGAGGATCTCCGGGTCAGCCACAAGACCGTCTCTCGCTGGATGGATCTTCTGGAGAGACTCTACGCCGTTTTCCGGCTCGCGCCGCTGGGGGGTGCCAGGATCCGCGCGGTCCTCAAGGAGCGCAAGCATTACCATTTCGACTGGACATTGGTCGCGGAGCCGAGCCTGCGCTTCGAGAACCTTGTCGCTTCCCATCTCCTGAAGTGGGCTCACTATCGCGAGGACGCCTTTGGAGAGGGCATGGAGCTGCGCTACTTCCGCGACGTGGACGGCCGCGAGGTCGACTTCGTCTTGACGGAGGACGGCAAGCCCGTCGTCATGGTGGAATGCAAGTGGAGCGACGCAGCGGTCTCGCCGGCGTTACGCTATCTCAAGGCCAAGTTTCCCCGAGTTCCCGCCTGGCAGGTGTCAGCCGTCGGGACCAAGGACTACATCACGGCCGAGGGAATCCGAGTCTGCCCGGCCCTCTGCCTCCTCAAAGACTTGGTCTGAGTCCGGAGGATCCCGGGCGTGAGGGTCATCCGCAGGGAACTTTTCGGGCCCCCTCGCTGTATCAGGATATGGGCTCCCGAGCGGACCCTGGCAGCCAATAATATATCCTGATATACTGAGGGTATGGAAATGACCAAGACCTTGCTGACGGTCCCGAAACGGACGCTGGGGCGGATGAAGGCGCTCGCGCACCGGCGCAAGACCACCGTCTCCCACTTGTTCAGGGAAGCGGTGGAGAAGACCTACGGCATCGACACGGGGCTCAGAAGCGCGCTCGATTGGAAAGAGGACCCTCTCGTCAAGCTGTTCGGGACGTTCGGCGACCCGATCGACGGCGGCCCCAACGACTCGGCGCTCAACCACGACAAGTATATTTACGGCGTCGACCTGAAGAAAAGAGGTCGGGCGCCATGAGGCTTTTCGTCGACACCGGAGCCCTGACGGCGCTGAACGCCCCCCGTGATCCGTACCACGCCCGAGCGGTCGAGTTCCTCCGCTCTCTGCCGGCGGGGACGAGCCTGACCACGAACAACCTCGTTTTCGCCGAGACCGTGACGCTCATGGCGGCGCGCTACGGACAAGACGCGGCCGTCCGCTTCGCGGACGGCTTCCTCGCCAGCCGCCTCTGGTCCGTCGTCCATTACGCCGATGAGGCCCTCGAGCGGGCCGCCGTCTCGACGATGCGCCGGTTCCGGGACAAGGAGCTGAGCTTCACCGACGCAGCCGTCATCGCGACCGTGAAGGCGGAGGACCTCGACGGAGTCTTCGGCTTCGACGAGGACTTCGCACGCTGCGGACTGAAGCTGTACCCGCTGCCCTGAGGGGCGAAGTAGTATAATCGACGACGATGGGACTTCCCCCCTGGCTGCGCCACGCCCTGCGCACGGCCTGCCATGTCGCCTTCGACGCGGCGGCCGTGGCGGCCGCCTACCGGATCGCCTTCTGGATCCGCTTCGAGTGGACGTTCTTCCTGGCGCGCGTCCCGCTCTCGGGCGATCCGGAGGTCTGGGCGAATTATCAGGGCATCCTTTACGCGGCGGTGCCGATCTGGCTGTTCATCCTGTATTTCAACCGTCTCTACACGGCCTCCTGGCTGAGCGCGGCCGACCGCTTCCTGCAGATCGTGAAATCCTGCGCGCTGGGGACCGGCACGACCTTGGTGGCCGCTTTCCTTTACGAGCGCCTGGCCTATTCAAGGCTGATGCTGGCCGGGGTGTTCCCGGTCTCGCTGGCGCTGGTCAGCCTCAGCCAGGCGCTGGCGCTGTGGATCGACGACTGGCTGGCGCGGCACGAGGCGGCTA
>Ga0154727_1135_pt1 | contig 12025 bp, 11 predicted proteins | sample Rifle2008BG16ft_FD_105735 | JGI IMG/M metagenome (GOLD analysis project Ga0154727, IMG submission 105735) | Elusimicrobia bacterium RBG_16_66_12 | reverse complement strand
CTCCTCGCGCGCCCCTCCGAGCTGGCCCGCAGCGTCGAGCTCAAGACCCTGGACTGGCGGTTCCGGCACCTCAGCGTCCCCGCCCGCCGCGACCAGCGCATCGTTCTGGTGATGGTCAACCAGGCCAGTCTGGACCACTTCGAAAAGGACGGCAACTACTGGCCCTGGCCGCGCAGCATGTACGTCCCGCTGCTGAGCTTTCTGAAGAAGGGCGGCGCGCGCGCGGTCGTCTTCGACATGCTGTTCACCAACCCTTCTCCCTACGACCAGTTCCAGGACGCCGCCTTCGGCAAGGCGCTCGAGGATTACGGCCCGGCGGTGATGGCCATGGAGACGGGCGCCGACGCGCATGCGCTGCGCGCCGCGCCTCCCCCGGCGCGCTTCGCGCTGCCGGCCGACGCGGAACTGGCCGCCTCCGCCCTGCTGCGCAAGTCGGCCCGTCCCCCGCTCGCCCAGCTGATGGCGGGCGTGCGGATGCTCGGAGACACGACGATGGATGCCGACCTCGACGGCGTGTTCCGGCGGGTGCCGCTCCTGATCGCGATGGGCGGCAAGCTCTACCCGACCCTGCCCACGGCCGCGGCGATGCTGGCGACCGGCAAGACCTTGGACGAGCTCAAGCCTCCGCTCACCGACGGCCGCATGCTGGTGCGCTTCCACGGCAAGTCTCTGACCGACGACCGCCGCGTGAAGACCTACGAGTCCTATCCCGTCGGCGACCTCATCGTGTCCTGGCTGAACATCGAAGAGAAGATGGAGCCGATCATCGACCCGGCGCTCTTCAAGGATAAGATCGTCTTCGTGGGCATGAGCGCCGCGGGGCTCCTCGACAATCGACCCTCGCCCATGTCCCCGGTCTTCCCCGGCACCGAGATCATCGCGGCCGCGACCGACAACCTGATCAACCGGGACTTCCTGACGCCGGCGCCCGCCTCGGCCCTGCTGGCGCTGGTCCTGGCCGCTCTGCTGGCGGCGCTCGCCGCCTCGCGCCTGGCCTCTCACGCCTGGATGGCGCTCCTGGTGGTCCTCGCCTCCGCCGCGGCGCTCGCCGCCGTCGCCTGCGCCTGCTTCTCGCGCGGAGCGTGGCTCGACATTGTGGCCCCCCAGCTCGCCCTCTGGCTGGGATTCGCCGCCTCCTCCGCCTACGGCTACGCCGTCGAAGGCCGGCAGAAGCGCTACATCCAGGGCGCCTTCTCTCATTATCTGTCGCCCGAGATCGTCAGCCAGATCGCGGACAGCCCCGAGAAGCTGGCGCTGGGCGGCGAGCGCCGCGACGTGACCTTCTACTTCTCGGACATCGAGGGCTTCACCACCATCTCTGAGTCCCTGCCGCCGGACAAGCTGACGCGCCTGATGAACCGCTACCTGGGCGAGATGACCGAGACCATCCTCGCCTCCGGCGGCACCCTCGACAAGTACATCGGCGACGCGATCATGGCCTTCTGGGGCGCGCCCCTCGACTGCGCGGACCACGCCCTCGTCGCCTGCAGGGTCGCCCTCGCCAACCAGAAGAAGCTGGCGACCCTGCGCGCGGAGTTCGACCGCGAGGGCTACCCGCCGGTGCGCAACCGCATCGGCCTCAACTCGGGACCGGCCTCCATCGGCAACATGGGCTCGCCCCTGCGGTTCAGCTACACCGCCATCGGCGACAACGTGAACCTCGCCTCGCGCCTGGAAGGCGCCAATAAGGCCTACGGCACCTACGTCCTGATCTCCGAGTCGACGCTGGCCGGAGCCAAAGGCGCCGTCGAGGTCCGCGAGCTTGACTACGTCAAGGTGAAAGGCAAGAATCTCCCCATCCGCGTCTACGAACTCCTCGGGCTGAAGGGAGAGACGGACCCGAAGCTCCTCGAGAAGGCGCGGCTCTTCGAAAAGGGACTGGCCCTGTTCCGTGGACGGGAGTTCTCCCAGGCCGAGACGCTGTTCGCCGACGTGATGAAGACGTACGGTGACGATCATGCCTGCGAGAACTACATCGAACGCTGCCGCCGCTGTCTCGCCGGACCCCCGCCGCCCGATTGGGACGGATCACACACATTGACGGAGAAATGATGAACAAGACGATATTCCGGCTGCTCTTCCTCGCCGCCGCTCTCGGCGGCTCGGCCGCGCTGGCCGCGACGGTCACCGTCCTCGTCTCGGAGACCGCCGTGCGCAAGCGCCCGCAGTTCTTCGCCCCCTCCGCGACGACGGCCAAGCTCGGCCAGTCGTTCGAGGCCTCGGGCCCGAGCGAGGGCTGGTTCAAGACCGACTCAGGCTACATCCATCAGAGCGCGGTGACGGCCAAGAGGGTCCGCATCGCCGCCGGCGAGTCGGTCGGCGGCACGGCCACGGCCGAGGAGGTCACGCTGGCCGGCAAGGGCTTCAACGCCCAAGTCGAGAAGTCCTACGGCGCCAAGAACTCCTCGGTTCACTTCGGCGCGGTCGACTCCATGGAGCGCCGCGCCGTCGGCGAGGGCGCTCTGCTCGACTTCCTGCGCGCGGGCGGCCTGCTGCCAGAGGGAGGCCCCAAGTGAACAAGCTCCTGCTCGCCGCCCCCCTCGCCCTCCTGCTGGCCGGCTGCTCGACCCTAGAGAAGCTCGACGTCAGCTCGCTCAGCGGCGGCTACATCACCAACAGCCAGGCCAAGAGCCTGACGAAGGCGGCCACGGCCCTGCGCAAGAGCGCCGAGGAGATCTCCGAGAGCGAGGAGTACTACATCGGCCGCTCGGTGGCCGCGCAGATCCTGGGCCGCTACAAGCCCCTCAACGACGCGGGCCTCAACCTCTACGTGCAGAAGGTCGCCCAGGCCGTGTCGATGGCCTCCGACCGCCCGGCGCTGTTCAAGGGCTACCATGTCCAGGTCCTCGACACCGGCGAGGTCAACGCCTTCGCGGCCCCCGGGGGCTTCATCTTCGTGACGAGTGGGATGCTGAGCCTGGTCAAGAGCGAAGACGAGCTGGCCTGCGTGATGGCCCACGAGGTGGCGCACATCGCGAAGAAGCACGGCCTGAAGACGATCCAGACCTCGCGCCTGACCTCGGCCTTCACCGCCCTGGGGACCGAGGCGGCCAAAAGCTACACGCCTCAGCAGATCTCGCAGCTGACCGCGGCCTTCGAGGGCGCGGTCGACGACGTGGTCAACAAGCTGGTGGTCAGCGGCTACAGCCGCGACAAGGAATACGAGGCCGACCGCTTCGCCGCGCAGTACGCGCGCAACGCCAACTACGACCCCGCCGCGCTGAAGGGCTTCCTGGCGCGCATGGCGCAGGCCTCAGCCTCGGGCGGCGGCGTCTTCAAGACCCACCCCGGCGCGGACAAGCGCGTCGGCGAGCTGGGCGACCCGGCGCCTTCGGCGGCCTTCCGCCGCTCGCCGGAACGCGGCAAGCGCTTCTCGGCGTCGGTCTCCCTCTAGAAAAGAGAAAGCCCCCTCCCAGAATCGAACTGGGGTAGCCAGTTTACAAAACTGGTGCTCTGCCACTGAGCTAAGGGGGCGCCGCTCATATTCTACTTGACTAATCCCGGCGCTGGGCTATAATTCCGAGTGTCCCTGAGAGGTTTATGAAATTATGCGCGACCTGACGAAGATCAAGACGCTCTACGTCGACGATATGGGCACCATCCGCAACGCCTTTAAAAAATACTTCGGCGAACTGGAATTCCAGAGCGTGGAGGGCGCTCTCGACGGCGTCGAGGCTTGGGCGAAAATCAAAAGGGCCAACCAGAGCGGAACGCCTTTCGCCCTGATCCTCAGCGATTGGAACATGCCCAAGCTGGAAGGGATCGATCTCCTGCGCATGATCCGCGCCCACCCCGATGCCGGGGTACACACGGCTCGGTTCATCATGATCGCGGGATCCGATGAAAAATTCCGGCGCGCCGTGGAATCCGGGGCCGACACCGTTCTCTCGAAGCCTTTCACGGCGCACGCCCTGCGGAATAAAATCGAGTTCATCTTCCGGCACGACGAGGATTAAGCCCAAGAAGCGCCCCCCTCGCCGCGAGCGGCGAGGGGGGCTTTCCCAAGCGGTGTTCGTCAGCTGATCAGAGCTTGCGAACGTTGCCGGCGCGGGGTCCCTTGTCGGACTGCTCCACGTCGAACTCCACGGCCTGGTTCTCGGCCAAAGTCTTGAAGCCATCGCCCATGATGGACGAGTGGTGGACGAACAGATCCTTAGACCCGTCGTCCGGCGTGATGAAACCGAAGCCCTTCTGATCGTTGAACCACTTCACTTTTCCGGTAGCCATTGTCTTAGTCTATCCTCTTGATTTGCGTCTTGCTCACGTCCGTCTTATGTGGCATGGAAAGCGTCTTCCCACTGCCTATACTGTACCACGGAACGCGGTAAGAATTAGGACTTTCCCGCCGGAAACGCCCGTTATTTTACACCCCCCATCTTCATGCCTGGGTCTCGTATCCCGCCATCACGGTCTCGGCCACGCGGCGGGTGAGGGCGTGGTAGGTCGGCGCGGCCGCGGCGAAGACCTCCCGCGCAAGCTTGCGGCCCGGCGCGGTCTTTCCCAGCGCGCCATAGAGAGGCCTCACATACTTCATGCGCCCGACCGTGGAGAGCAGCAGACGCGCGCGTTCGAAGACCGGCTCGTAGCCGCTGGCGGCGGCGATGCACAGCCACTGGACCAGGATCTCGTGGTTGCCGCGCCCCGTCAGCCCAAGATTGCCGTCGAGCCACGCGCAGTCCTCCCTGCTCATCACGCGGGGAAGCCTCTGCAGGTAGAGGAGCAGCTCCGTCGGCCGCCAGGTCAAGACCTGCGCGGGGTCGGGGCGGCGGCCGGACTTCCAGCCCTCGGCCAAGGCGCTCAGTTCCTCGAGGCGGCGACAGACGAAGCGAGGGGCGTCATCCGGAAGCCCCGGCTCGTTGAGCCAGGAGGCGGCGCCGACCGAGGCGAGGAGCCCGGGAAATATTTCTTCAATGAAATCGCAGAACTGCTCGGTCGTGATGCTCTGGAAGCGGAAGCGCTTCATGTAGGCCTTCACGAACAGGTCGAACTCGGCTGGGCCCGCGGCCCGCTCCAGCGCGACGACGAAACGCGCCCCCTTCTCGTAAGGAACGCCGCTGAAGGCGTCGTCGGGGTCCACTCCCGCCAGATGCGTGCGCAGCAGCGTCAGCTCCGGCTTGTCGCGGAAACGCTCGAGGGCCTCTTCCAGGTCTTTCTGGCCGACGCCCCACGCCAGCGCGGCCGCTTCCGGCCCTTTCAGGGCCGCCAATATGCGCCGCTCGGCCCAGACCGTGAAGCCCTCGTTGAGCCAGAAGTGCTCGGCCGTCGCGTTGGTCACCAGGTTGCCGGTCCAGCTGTGGGCCAGCTCGTGGGCGACGACGTCGACCAGGCTCTTGTCGCCGGCCAGCAGGGTCGGCGTCAGGAAGGTCATCCGCGGGTTCTCCATCCCACCGTACGGGAAGGAGGGCGGCAGGACCAGCATGTCGTAGCGGTCCCAATCGTAGGGCCCGAAGAGCGACTCCGCGCAGGCGATCATGCCTTCCGTGCCGGAGAACTCTTCGGCGGCCTTCTCGACCGTCGCGGGCTCCGCCCAGACGCGGCAGCGGTGCGAGAGGTCCCGGCCCTCGAGCTCGCCCACGGCCAGCGCGAACAGGTAGCTCGGGATGGGCTGAGGCATACGGAACCGGAACGTGCGCCAGCCGGCCTCGGCGGGAGCGTCGCCCTCGGGGCCCGCGCTCATCACCGCCGTCAGGCCCTCGGGCACCGTCACTTCGGCCACGTAAGAGACGCGCGCGACCGCGCTGTCCTGGCAGGGCAGAATGGAACGCGCGTGGATGGCCTGGCATTGGCTGAACAGAAAAGGATGCTTCTTGCCCTCGGTCTGCTCCGGGGCCAGCCATTGCAGGCCGACGGCCTCGGGGCTCGTCTCGTAGGAGATGCTCACCGCCGAGGTCTCGGCGGGCAGGCGCAGCCGCAGCCGGCGGCCGAGGATCGGCTCCTCCGGCCCCAGCTCGAAGGGCGCCGCCGCGCCGCCGCCGGCTGCGGCGGCGCGGCGGATGGTCAGCCCTTTCGTGTCGAGGTCGAGGACCCCGCTCGCCGCAGAGGCGAAGACCAGCGTGGCCTCGCCGTAGATCACCTTGCGCCCGAAATCCACGCAGAGGCGCAGGCTCCAGCTCCGGGCGCGGGGCTGGGCGTCGTCGAAATAGGAGTGCGGGTCGATGCGGGGCATGGGATCTCGCGCGTCGGCCTTGATTCTACCGGATAAGACCCGCGGCCGTCATTTCTCTCTTGACGCGGCCCCGCCGCCGGGGTTATGCTGATGGGGCGTTCGTCGACGGGCGCGCACTCCAATGCACCCCACCCCGTTCCTCGGCCTTCACGACCCTGTCTCCAGCCTGAGCCACCTCGGCGCCGCCGTCATCGCCGCCGCCGCCGGCTATTTCCTGTACCGCAAAGGCCGCGGCGGCGTCCTGCGCACCTCCTCGCTGCTGATCTTCAGCGCCTCGCTGCTGTTCGTCTTCTCGATGAGCGGGGTCTATCACGCCCTCGAGCCGGGACGCTGGCGCATGCTCTTCCGGCGCCTCGATTACGCCGCCATCTGGATCGTCATCGCCGGCTCGGCCACGCCGGTGCACACCCTGCTGTTCAAGGGGCATTGGCGCTGGAGCCTGACCGCTCTGTTCTGGGGCGTCGCGATCACCTGCCTGGTGCTCATCGACCTGTATTTCTCCCGCCTGCCCTACTGGGCCATCGTCTCCGCCTACATCGGCCTTGGCTCGCTCGGCATCGTCTCCTTCGTCAAGATCACCGCGCGCTACGGCTGGAAGGAGGCCTCGCTGCTGTTCCTGGGGGGCATCGCCTATTCGGCCGGGGCGGTCATCGACTACCTCGACGGCCCGGTCGTCCTCGCCGGGGTCCTCGGAGCGCACGAGTTGTTCCATTTCCTCGTGATCGTCGGCGCGCTGCTGCACTGGTGCTTCATCTACAACTGGGCGGACCGCCCGGACCCCGATGAGATCGCTCCGGAGCCGGCGCGGGGCCCCGTCCCTTCGGGGATCGGCCTGCCTCAGGCAGAGATATAAGCGGCGTGGAACGCCGCGTCCTCGCGCTCCCGACTCTCCTTCTAAGCCTTCTCAGCGCCTGCGCGACGCCCGGCGCGCCCCGGAAACACCTCCGAGAGGACGCCTACGCCCGCTACTACGCCACCGAGACCGGACGGACCCTGCGCGTGGAGAGAGACGGGACGGTCCTGGACGTCACCTGCCTGCCCGCCGAGCTCTTCGATGGGAAGTCTCGAGGCGAACTGCCTCAGGGGCTTTGTCCTAACGGAAAGATCCCCGACCTGGGGCGGGTCGCGATGACCGGCAAGGACTGGGATATGTCCGCCTATCCGGTGGCGGCCGAGACCGGCCGGTGCCGCCCCCTCTTCACGCTGGAGCGTGACGAGAACGCGCGGCGCCGCTCCTGCTGGAACCGCCTCTGGGAGGTCCCCGCGGCGCTCGTGGTCTATCCGGCCGGAGCGGCCATCATCATCGGCGTGGGGACGGCGGCGATCTGGGTGCCGCTGTTATTGCTCTGATCAGGCGAGCGAGGCCGCGTAGGCCTTGAGCCGCTCCGCGCCGATCATCCCGCCGCCGCAATCCGGGCACTTCTGCTGCGCGACGGCGTAGGGCTGCTTGCACAGCGAGCACACGCAGCGCACCGAGGGCTCGACGTAGCGCAGCAGCGCGGGCAAGGTCAGCAGCGCGCCGCACACGCACGTCCCGCCGGCGGAGACCGAACGCTCGCAGCGCGGGCATGCCTGCGGCGCGCACAGGTGCTCGAACCATATCCCGCACCCGGCGCATTGCGGCGCCGCGGCCGGATTCTCGGCGGCGCACAGCGGGCAGGTCCGGGGCGAACCCTCGGGCTCGCGGTGCGTCGGCGCGGGGACCTTCAGGACCTCGGCGCATGCCTCGGCGACGGCCCGCTCCAGAACGACCCCCGCGCGCGTTCTCTGGAGGATGGCCGCGGCGAGCCGCTCCGGCATGAGCGAATCGGCGCCTCCAGTCTCGCAGCACGACTGGTCCGGGGTCGCGACGAGCGCGAGACCGCAGCCGGAGCAGACCCCGTCGCCGTCGGCGCGGATCTCCACGGCTGAGCCGCAGGCCGGGCAGCCGCCCTCCTTTGGCTGCGCGGCGGCGGCACGCAGGTGCTGGCCGCACTGGTCGCAGTAGGCGGCTTCCTCGTCGTTGACGATCTTGCAGGCGGGGCAGATCGGGTCTTCCATGATGTCTCGGACCTCTTAAGCTTCGGGCTTCTTGCGCTGCGACAGGTACTCATAGAGCTCCAGCCGCGCCTGCGCGTCCTGAGAGGCCCGCTCGAAAAGGGCCTTGGCCTCCTCCGGCTTGCTCTTGGCCAGCATGTTGAAGCGGTTCTCCGTCGCCATGTGGGCGCCCAGCCCCGCCAGCCTCGTTGGCTTGGCGTCCAGCGTCAGCGGCGCCTCGCCGGCCTTGGCCCGATCCGGGTGGTAGCGGTACAACAGCCACTTACCCGTCTCCACCGCCGCCTTCTGGTTCTGCATCGCGGTCGTCATGTTGATGCCGTGCGCGATGCAGTGGCTGTAGGCGATGATGAGGGAAGGCCCGTCGTAGGCGTCGGCCTCGAGGAAGGCCTTCAGCGTGTGCTCGTCCCGGGCGCCCATCGCCACCGAGGCGACGTAGATGTTGCCGTAGGACATCGCCATCAGCCCCAGGTCCTTCTTGGCGGCGGGATTGCCGCCGGTGCTGAACTTGGCCACCGCGCCGCGCGGGGTGGCCTTGGACTTCTGGCCGCCGGTGTTGGAGTAGACCTCGGTGTCGAGGACCAGGACCTTCACGTTCTTGCCGCTGGCCAGCACGTGGTCGAGCCCGCCGTAGTCGATGTCGTAGGCCCAGCCGTCGCCGCCGACGATCCAGACGCTCTTGCGGACCAGGTAATCGGCCGCCGCGAGAAGACGCCGCGCCTGCGGGGTCTCCAGGCCCGCGAGCTTCTTCTTCAGGGCCTCCACGCGCTCACGCTGGTCGAAGATCCCAGCCTCGTCCTTCTGGTCGGCGCCGAGGATGGCGGCGACGAGCTCCGCGCCCACGCCCGACGACAGCCCCTTCAGAAGCTCCACGGCGGACTGCCGTTGCTGGTCGACCGACAGGCGCAGACCCAGGCCGAACTCAGCGTTATCCTCGAATAGGGAGTTGGCCCAGGCCGGCCCGCGGCCCGCCGCGTCCTTGGCCCACGGCGTCGTCGGCAGGTTGCCGCCGTAGATGGAGGAGCAGCCCGTCGCGTTGGCGATCAGGATGCGGTCGCCGTAGAGCTGGCTCAAGAGCTTCAGGTACGGCGTCTCGCCGCAGCCCATGCAGGCGCCGGAGAACTCGAAGAGAGGGCGCTGGAACTGCTCGGAGCGGATGGATGAGTTCTTCAGCAGACGGCGGTCCACCTCGGGGATGCCGAGGAAGAACTCCCAACTCGCCTTCTCGGCTTCCCGGATCGGAGCCACCGCCGCCATGTTGATGGCCTTCAGCTTCGTCTCGGACTTGTTCCGGGCCGGGCAGACGTCGACGCAGATGCCGCAGCCGGTGCAGTCCTCGGGGGCGACCTGCAGCGTGTACTTCCGACCCTTCCACTCGCGGTCCTTGGGCTCGCAGGACTTGAAGACCGCGGGCGCCTTGGAAAGCAGGGCGGGGTCATAGACCTTCTGGCGGATGACCGCGTGCGGGCAGACGATCACGCACTTCGCGCACTGGATGCAGACCTCGGGATCCCAGACCGGGATCTCCTGAGCGAGGTTGCGCTTCTCCCACCTGGCCGTGTCGGTGGGGAAGGTCCCGTCGACGGGCATCGCGCTGACCGGCAGGCGGTCGCCCTCGCCGGCATAGATCGCGCCCAGCACGTCGCGCACGAAAGCAGGGGCGTCCGGAGAGATGGGCGGCGACACGGGCAGGGAACGCAAAGCCCCTGTGGGGATCTTCACCTCGTAAAGATTCTTCAGACTTTCATCGACCGCGCGCAGGTTCTGATCGACGATCGCCTGGGACTTCTTGCCGTAGGCCTCGCGAATGGACTCGCGGATGGCTTCGACGGCCTTTTGCGCCGGGAGCACGCCGGAAATGGAGAAGAAGCAGGCCTGCATCACGGTGTTGATGCGCCCGCCCAGGCCGTTGTCGCGCGCGACCTTGTAGGCGTCGATGACGAAGAAGCGCAGCTTCTTCTTCCAGATCTCTTCTTGATCCTCCTTGGGGAGGGTCTCCCAGGCCGCGTCCGGGCCGGCGGCGGTGTTGAGGAGGAAGACGCCCTTGGGAGCCAGCAGGCGCAGCATCTTATAGCGGCCCACGAAAGAGGTCTGGTGGCAGCCCAGGAAGTTCGTGCTCTCGATGAGGTAGGGCGCGCGGATGGGCTGCGGCCCGAAGCGCAGGTGCGAGACCGTCATCGCCCCGGCCTTCTTGGAGTCGTAGACGAAGTACGCCTGCACGAAGGCGTCCGTGCCCTCGCCGATGATAGAGATGGTGTTCTTGTTCGCGCCGACAGTCCCGTCAGAGCCGAGACCAAAAAAAACGGCGCGGACGACCGTGTCCTTCTCGATCGAGAAGGATGGGTCGAAGTCGAGGCTGAGATGGGTGACATCGTCGTCGATGCCCACGGTGAAATGATTCTTCGGCTTCGCCTGAGACAGATTGTCGAAGACCGCCTTCACCATGGCCGGGGTGAACTCCTTGGACGATAAGCCGTATATCCCGCCGACGATCTTGGGTTTAACCGTCCCGACCTCATTGACGGCGGTGACGACGTCGAGATAAAGGGGCTCGCCCGCGCTGCCCGGTTCTTTCGTCCGGTCGAGCACGGCGACGGCTTTCACGGTCTTCGGCAAGGCCGAAACGAATATTTTCGCGTCAAAAGGTCTGAACAGCCGGACCTTCAACACGCCAAGCTTCTTGCCCTTGGCATTAAGAGCATCGACTGTGTCGTGAACCGTTTCGGCGCCCGAACCCATGATGATGATGACATGCTCGGCGTCGGGCGCCCCGTGGTACTCATAGACCTTGTAGGAGCGGCCCGTGAGCTTGGCGAACCGGTCCATCGTCTTCTGGACGATGCCCGGGACCGCGGCGTAGAAGGGGTTGGCGGCCTCGCGGGACTGAAAGAACACGTCGGGGTTCTGCGCGGTGCCGCGCAGGACGGGCCGGTCGGGCGTCAGCCCCCGCGCGCGGTGCGCGGCAACCAGGGCCTCGTCGACCATCGCGCGGACATCCGCGTCGGACAGCGTCTGGATCTTGTTGACCTCGTGGCTGGTGCGGAAGCCGTCGAAGAAGTGGACGAAGGGGATGCGCGCCTCAAGGGTCGCGGCGTGGGCGACGAGGGCCAGGTCCGCGGCCTCCTGCACGGAGTTGGAGGCGAGCATCACCCAGCCCGTCGCGCGCACAGCCATCACGTCGGCGTGGTCGCCGAAGATGGACAGCGCGTGGGTCGCGATGGAGCGGGCCGCCACGTGGAAGACCGCCGGGGTCAGCTCGCCGGCGATCTTGTACATGTTGGGGATCATCAGCAGTAGGCCCTGCGACGAGGTGAAGGTGGTCGCCAACGACCCGGCCTGGAGCGCGCCGTGGACCGCGCCCGCGGCCCCCCCCTCGCTCTGCATCTCCATGATGGAGGGGATGTCGCCCCAGAGGTTCCCGCGCTCCTCGCTGGACCATTGGTCGGCCCACTCGGCCATCGGAGAAGACGGGGTGATGGGGTAGATCGCGATGACCTCGCTCAAACGGTAAGCGACATCGGCCGCGGCCTCGTTGCCATCGACGATCTCGAAAGACTTAGGCATGGGAACCTCTCTCTTCCCTAAGATAATGCAACGAATCGACCCCTAAAACAACCGTCCGAAGGGCCCAGACCCCGCTAGGCCTTATACTCGCGCAACCAGGCCCACCAGTCCCTGGGGCACGGGCGCCTCCCCGGCTACAATTCCCTTATGAGGAAATGCGGCGGACCGAGGTTCCTTCCCCTCGCCATTTCCATCCTGACGCTCGCGCCCAACGGCGTCGTGACCCAGGCCGCGGCCCAGAGCTTCTCCGCGTCGCATGCG
>Ga0154727_1132_pt2 | contig 12321 bp, 14 predicted proteins | sample Rifle2008BG16ft_FD_105735 | JGI IMG/M metagenome (GOLD analysis project Ga0154727, IMG submission 105735) | Elusimicrobia bacterium RBG_16_66_12 | reverse complement strand
CCCTCGAACAGATGGCGACCTGCGCCGCCTGCCTGGCCCTGGCCGCGCGCGCGGGAGTCTCGCCTCACGCCGCGGTCCTGCGGCGCGCGGAATCCCTCTACGGCCGCGTCGAGGTCCTCGACGGCGCGGACACGCGCTACCTCCTCGTCAACGGGACGGCCCAGTCAGCGATGGAGACGGCCACGGGCCTGAGCGAGTCCGAATACGACCGCGCCATCGAGTGGACCCTGGCCCTGCGGCCGGGCGCCAAGAAAGTCCTGGCGCTCGGGCTCGGCGCGGGGCTCCTGCCCACGGCCCTCGAGCGCGCGGGACTGACGGTGGACGCCGTGGAGATCGACCCCGAGATCGTCCGCGCCGCGCGCGACTTCTTCGGCTACGCGCCCAAGGGGCAGGTCCTCATCGGCGACGCGCGCGCCGCCCTCGAGACGGGAACGGGCCGCTGGGACCTGATGGTCCTCGACGCCTTCGGCTCGGAGTCTCCGCCCAGCCACCTCTTCACCGCCGAGGCCTTCGCGCGCATGCGCGAGTCGATGGTCCCGGGCGGCGTGCTCGCCGTCAATCTGGTCACGGCCCTGGACGGCCCCGCGGGCGCGCCGTGGCGCGCGACCTACAAGACCCTGAGCCGCGCCTTCCCGCGCGTGCGCGCCTTCGCGGCCGCGCCCCCGATCAACGGACTGGCCAACGTCCTCTTCTTCGCCTCGACCGGGCCTCTCGAGGCCCCGGCCTCGGCCGCGCCCCCGAGCGCGCGGGACGCCGCGGCGGGGATGCTCTCGCGGGAGCTGACGCCGACGCCGGCCGAGCACGACGAGGCCCCGGCGATGACGGACGACCACGCGCCGCTCGACAGCCTGCTCGCCGCCACGGCCGTGCGCTGGAGGAGCCAGATCCAGCGGAACATCTCCGAGGTGCTCCTGCGCTGAAGCACCACGACACGCGCCCTCCCGCCGAGAGGGCCGTCCTCGTCGGCGTCGGGCCCAAGTCCCAGACGGCGCTCATCCGCTCGAGTCTGGAGGAGCTGCGCCGCCTATCCGACACCGCGGGCGCCGCGGTCGTCGGCGAGACGACGCAGGCCCTGGCGCGCTTCGACCCCGCCACGCTCGTCGGCTCGGGCAAGGTGACCGAGATCGCGGGGCTCTGCGCGGGACTGCGCGCGGGCACGGCAATCTTCGACCTGGAGCTGACTCCCGGCCAGCAGAAGAACCTGGAGAAGGCCCTGCCCCGGATCAAGATCGTCGACCGCACGCGGCTGATCCTCGACATCTTCGCCGCGCGCGCGCGCACGAGCGAGGGCCGCCTGCAGGTGGAGTCGGCCCAGCTCTCCTACATGCTGCCTCGGCTGACCGGCGCCTGGCGCGAGTTCTCCCAGCAGGCCGGCGGCATCGGCACGCGCGGCCCCGGCGAGCGCAAGCTCGAATACGAGAAGAGGCACATCCAATCGCGGCTCAAGTCCCTGCGCGCCGAACTCGAGCGCGTGCGCTCCGCGCGCAAGCTGCGCCGCGAGCGCCGCGCGGGCGTGCCCATGCCGCAATTGGCCCTCGTCGGCTACACCAACGTCGGCAAGTCCACGATCCTCAACCGCCTCGTCGGCGCGCGCGCGGCCCACGCCGACGACAAGCTCTTCGCGACCCTGGACCCGACCGCGCGGCGCGTGCGCCTGCCCGAGGGCGGCTGGGCGGTCGCGACCGACACCGTCGGCTTCATCCAGCGCCTGCCCACCTCGCTGATCGCGGCCTTCCGCTCCACCCTCGAGGAGGTCGAGGCGGCGGACTGCCTGCTCGTGATCGGCGACGCCTCCTCGCCCCAACTCGAGGAGCAGCGCGCCTCGGTCGACGCGACGCTCGCCGACCTCGACACGGGCGGCATCCCCCGCGTGGAGGTCTTCAACAAGGCCGACCGGCTCGGGGCGTCCGCGCGCGCGGACCTCTCGCGCCTGCGGCCCGACGCCGTCTTGATCTCCGCCGCGACGGGGGAGGGCCTCGCCGAGGCCCTGGCCCGCGTCGAGAAAGCACTCTCCCGCCGCTGGCTCAAGCGCGAGATCGTCCTTCCCGCCGCTTCCGGCGGCTTGGCGCGCCACTTCTACGAGAGCGCCCAGGTCCTGTCCCACGAGACGCGGGGGGAGGATACGCACTGGCGGCTGCGCGTCACGGCCGAGAATTGGAAGCGATTGCAGGCCCTGGTCGCTGAATGCTAGGATTGCGCTGGAATTCATGACTGATTCCCGCGCCGCCGGCCTCCTCATTTTCAGCTACCTCGCCGGCGGCATTCCGACGGGCTACCTCGTCGTCAAACACCTGAAAGGCTACGACATCCGCACCGCGGGGTCCGGCAACCCAGGCACCGCCAACGTCTACCGCAACGCGGGCGCCTTGGCCGGGGCCGTCACTTTGGTCGTCGACGCCCTGAAAGGCTACGCCCCGGTCCACCTCGGCCTGCGCCTGTTCCCCGACCGCCCCCTGCTGGCCGTCGCGCTGGGCGCCGCCGCCATCGTGGGCCACAATTGGACGCCCTTCCTCCGTTTCAAGGGAGGCAAGGGCGTGGCCACCTCCGCCGGAGTCTTCACCGCCCTGCTGCCGCTGCCCATGGGGGTGACCGCCGCGGCGTTCCTCATCGCCGTCAAGCTCTCCGGCCACATCTCGGTCGGCTCGATGGCCGGCGCCGTCGTCTTGCCGCTGGCCGCGACCCTGCTCGGAGCCCCCGCCTATTTCACGGGTGCGGCGGCAGCCGCGGGCGGCCTCATCCTCTTCAAGCACATCCCGAACCTGAAGCGTCTCCGGCAGAACAAGGAGCTCGGAATCCATGGCCCGTCCGCATAAGCCCGTCGCCGCCGTGCTGGGAGGCGGCATGTGGGGCGTCGTGCTGGCCCAACAGCTCAGCGCCAAGGCCCGCGTGCGTCTCTGGGAATTCGTGCCGTCGCTGGCGGACGCCCTGGCCAAGACGCGCCGTCACGCCCACATCCCCGGCTTCCGCCTGGACGACTCGGTCCGCGTCGGCCACGACCTGGCCGCGGCCTGCGCCGACGCGGAGGTGCTGCTCTTCGTCCTTCCGTCCCACGCGATGGCCAGGGCGACCCGCGACGTGCGCGCGAAGGCCCGCCTCTCGCCCCGGGCGCTGGCGGTCAACGCCTCGAAGGGCGTCGAGCCCAGGACGCTCGCGACGATGGGCGACATCGTCGCGCGCGAACTGCCCGCTCTGCGCGGCAAGGTCTGGACCCTCACCGGCCCCAGCTTCGCGCGCGAGGTGGCCCGGGGGGTCCCGACGGGGCTGATGCTGGGCGGACCCCTTGGCCCCCGGGCGGACAGGCTGGCCGCCCTTTTCGAGAGCGGCTCGCTGAGCGTCCAGCCCTGGCCCGACCGGGTCGGAGTCGAGCTGGGCGGCTCGCTCAAGAACGTCATCGCCATCGGCGCGGGCATCCTGGACGGCCTGGGCGCCGGCGCCAACACGAAGGCGGCCCTCCTCGTCCGGGGCCTCGCCGAGATGGGGCTCATCATCCGCGCCGCCGGAGGGCGAGCCGACACGATCTACGGGTTGGCGGGGCTCGGCGACCTGATCGCCACCGGCACTTCGCCCGAATCGCGCAACCGCGCCTTCGGCGAGAAGCTGGGGCGCGGCCTGTCGCCGCGCCGGGCGCTCTCGCAGATCCCGACCGTCGTCGAGGGCGTGGAAGCCGCCGACAGCGCGCGCTCTCTGGCGCGGCGTCACAAGGTGCGCACGCCGCTGCTGGACGCGATCTTCGACGCGGCGGGCGGCGAGCCCGCCCGCGGCGTGCTGACGGCGTTGGGATTCCGCTGGGGGGAACATGGCGAAAGGCGACAAGAACGATAAAGAGAAGACTCCGGAGCCTCCCGCGAAAGAGAAGGAGGTCCACATCTACTCGCTGGCCACCACGGTCAACGAGTGCATCATCTTCCTCGAGGAGCTCGAGGGAAGCCGCCTGCTGCCCATCTGGATCGGCATCACCGAGGGCCAGGCCATCGCGATCCGCTTCTCCGGCATCGTGCTTCCGCGCCCTCTGACCCACGACCTGCTGCTGGCCGCGGTCAAGCAGCTGGGCTGGGAGGTCTTGAAGATCGTCATCAGCGACATCAAGGAGAACACCTTCTACGCCCGCATCGTCGTCGGCGACGGCAAGAGGACCGCCGTCCTCGACAGCCGCCCCTCGGACGCCATCGCCGTCGCGGTGCGCGCCGGCTGCCCCATCATGGTCGACGAGCGCGTGTTCGCGCGCTGCCAGACCCTCACCAAGCCGATCTCCGAGGAGGAGGTCGGGAAGTTCAAGGAAGAGCTCAAGAACCTCAAGCCGGAGGACATCTTCAAGGACCTCAAAAAAGCTCCGGAAGGAGGGGACCAGCCCCCCAAGAAGAACGATCCCCCCAAGAACAAGGAGGACGAGAAATGAATCGTCTCGACATCATCAAGGCAGTGGCGAAAGTCCTGACCACCAAGGGCGAAGCCGCCCTCGCCGTCGAAACGGCCTTCGAGACCGTCCGGCAGGCGCTCAGCCGCGGCGAGAAGGTCGTCGTCTCCAACTTCGGGACCTTCCGCGTGAAGTCCCGCCAGCCCCGCGTGGGCCGCAACCCCAAGACGGGCGAGCAGGTCAGCGTGCCGTCCCGTCGCGGCGTGCGCTTCAAGGCCTCCAAGAACCTGCTCGAATAGCGAATCACGGTGGAACTCCCGTTCCTCCCCGACCGCGATTTCTTCACCATGCGCGAGGCCGCGCGCCTCGCCCAGGTCCCGCCGCACACCCTGCGTTACTGGGAAAGCCGCTTCGGAGACCTGCGGCCCGCCCGCAAGGCCGGCGGGCACCGCCGCTACACCCGCACGGACCTGGCACTCATCCTGGAGATCCGGGATCTGCTCCACAAGCGGCGCATGACCGTGGCCGGCGCGCGGCGCGCGCTGCTCGACAAACGCCGGACCCCCACGGCCCTTGACGGCACCAGTCCCGCCGCCGCCGACACGGCGCCGGCTCTCAAGCTCTTGCGCGAGGTCAAAAAAGAACTTAAAATGATCATCGAGGAGTTCGGCCGGTGACCGGCCGTGCGTTGTCGCGCCTACGGTCGGGGACTGGCTCAATGGTAGAGCGCTCCCTTGGGGTGGGAGAGGCTACAGGTTCGATTCCTGTGTCCCCGACCGTGGGCGTGACACGAACTCCAAACGAGACGGGGTATAGCTCAATTGGCAGAGCGCTTGGTTCGGGACCAAGAGGTTCTCAGTTCAAGCCTGAGTACCCCGACCATCTTCTCGCAAGCGAAGTGAGGACGCGGCCGACCGGAACGGCCGCTCCGGCGTCCTTTTCTCTTGCCCCTTGCGCGCGCCCTTGACAAATCACTAGAATGGCCGACGCCGCCCCTTGACGCGTCTATACTTGCTCGTGGAAGGACGGGTCCAGGGCGTGGGCTTCCGGTGGTTCGTCCGCGAGCGGGCCGAGGCGTTGGGCCTGGCGGGCTGGGTGCGCAACCGGGAGGACGGGACGGTCGAGGCGGAGGTCGAGGGGGACCGGCGGGCCGTGGAGGGCTTCATCGAAAGCCTCCGGGACCACCCGACCGCGCGCGTGGACAGGGTCGTGTCGCGGCCGGTCGCCGTACGTAGCGAAGCCGGATTCACCATCAGATGAGATAGGGGAACAATGGAACCGTCGACCGACACCATCAGCCAGTACTTCAAGGGCATTCAGAAGCTCTCGCTCGTCACGCGCGAGGAGATGCACGAGCTCTGGAAGAAGGCCAAGAAGGGCGACGCGCCCTCCAAGTCGCGCATCATGGAGGCCAACCTCCGACTGGTCGTGCCCATCGCGAAGAAGTACCACCGACAGGGCATCGACTTCATGGACCTCGTCGAGGAGGGCAACCTGGGCCTGATGCACTCCATCGACAAGTTCGAGCCCTCCAAGGGCTATCGCTTCTCCACCTACGCCTCCTACTGGATCGAGCAGTCCATCCGCCGCGCGGTCGAGGAGCAGTCCAAGACCATCCGCATCCCGCCGCACGCGTGGGAGGCGTTGAGGAAGTGGCTTAAAATGTGGGAGAAGATGCACGTGAAATTGGGCCGCGACCCGTCGCTGGCCGAGATGGCCCGCGCGATGCACTGGACCGCCCGTCAAGTCCGCGGCGTGCTGGACGCGGCCGAGGCCGCCAAGGGCATGGGCTCCTTCGACGCCCCGATCGATTCCGAGGACGACAACATCACGGTCGAGGACATGGTCGCGGAGACCTCCGCGCAGTCCCCGGAGAACGTGATCGGCGTGCTGAAGCTACACGACGAGCTGCACCAGGCCCTGCGCGAGATCGGCGACCGCGAGCGCATGATCCTGGAGTTCCGCCACGGGCTGACCGGACAGACGCCGATGACGCTGGAAGAAGTCGGCAAACGACTGCGGCTGTCGCGCGAGCGCATCCGGCAGATCGAGGAGCGCGCGTTGCTGCGCCTGCGCCGCGTGGCCAACCGCATGGGCTTGATCGACCTGGAGGACGGCGGCCGCCGCGGCCCCACGAACCTCCAGCCGGGCTTCGACCGCCCGAAGCTCAAGACCGACATCCTGGGCCAGACCATCCCGGCCGGGCGCAAGACGGCGCCCGCAGCACCCCATCTGATCCGCCGCCAGCCGCGCAAGCTGATGTTCGCCGCGACCGCGGCCAGGCATCCCGGAAAGAAGAGGAAGTGATGGACTTCAAGAAGCACATCCACGACGTCCCCGATTTCCCCAAGAAGGGGATCGTCTTCAAGGACATCACCCCGCTCTTGGCCGACCCGAAGACCTTCGCGGCGGCCATCGACCGCATGGCCGAGCCCTTCGTGGGCGCGGGCGTGCAGATCGTGGCCGGCATCGAGTCGCGCGGCTTCCTGCTGGCGACTCCGATCGCCTACCGCCTGGGCGCGGGCGTGGTGCCCATCCGCAAGAAGGGGAAGCTGCCTCGCGCGGTCAAATCCGCCAGCTACGCGCTGGAGTACGGCATGGATTCCATCGAAGCGCACGCCGACGCCTTCCCGAAGAACGCCAAGGTCCTGCTCGTGGACGACGTGCTGGCCACGGGCGGAACCGCCGCCGCCGCGATCCAGCTCATCGAGGTCATCGGGGGGCATCTGATCGGCTCCTCTTTCCTCATCGAGCTGGGCTTCCTGGACGGCCGACTGAAGCTGCCCGGGCGCAAGATCCACTCGCTCGTCTCCTACTGATCTGCGCCCCGGCGGCGCAGTCGCGAACAGGCTTGACCTAACTGCCGATTCATGTTAATATATATTCGGTTATGATCGAATATAAATCAGACTGTAGCCAGCGACTTGTCGCCGACGAATTAAGAAGACGGCTCACGGAGCCTCCCTCGGGACGAGTTCAAGTGCTTCTGGGCCCCCGGCAGGTCGGAAAGACGACTCTGCTCCTGGGCTTGATGGATCAGGTTCCAAACGCGATTTATCGGGCCGTGGACTCGCCTGAAGCGGCGCTGGGCGGCTGGTGGGAGGCGACCTGGCGCGACGTGATCGAGCGGGCGCAGCGAGAGACCGCCGTCGTCGTCCTGGATGAGATCCAGTATCTCGACGGCTGGGAACGCCTGGTCAAAGCGAAAGCGGACGAACTCCGCCGAAAGCGGACGCGAGTCCATCTTGTCGTGAGCGGCTCGTCGTCCCTCCTCGTGGGCCGCGGTCTCAAGGAGACGATGGCCGGCCGGTTCGAAAAGCTTCAACTCAACCATTGGGGCGCCGCGGATCTCGTCGAGGCGTTTCATCTCGAGCCGGAGAAGGCCGTGCACCACTTGGTGCGCCGCGGCAGCTATCCGGGCGCGTTCCCGCTTGTCGATGATCTACTCCGCTGGCGCGCCTACATGCGCGACAGCATCGTGGAGCCCGCCATCGGGCGCGACATCCTCATGTTGGAACCCGTGCGCCGTCCGGCGCTTCTGCGCCAGCTCTTCTTCCTTTGCCTGGAATATCCGGCCCGGATCGTGGCATTGCATAAGCTGGCGGGAGCGCTCCAGGACAAGGGCGCCCTGGAAACCCTGGCGCATTATCTTCAAGTGCTCGAACAGGCGTTCTTGGTGGCGGGGCTTCCCAAGTTCTCTGCGCGCCCGATCCGCCGGCGAGCCTCTCCGCCGAAACTGATCGTCCTGAACAACGGCCTTTTGGCCGCGGTCCATGACGTCGGGCCGACCGACCGAGGATGGGGCGGACGGGTCGAGAACGCCTGCCTGGCGCACGCGGTCAACAGCGGACAAGAGGTCTGTTATTGGCGAGAGGAGCCCTCCGAGATCGACGGCGTATTTTCCGGAAGCTGGGGGAAATGGGCCGTCGAGATCAAGACAGGCGATTTCATCATGCGCGACCTGGCCGGACTGCTGGAGTTCTGCCGGAGACATCCGGAGTTCAAGCCGCTGGTGCTTTGCTCGCGAAAAAGGGCGGCCGAGAAACTCGACGGCATCACGACCTTGTACTGGGGGGACTTCCTGCTGGGCAAAGGCCCGTCTACCGGGCGGTAGAATATTTGCACCCGTCGTCAAAATAAGGAAAAATGTCGATGTTCGCAAGATTTCGCCCCGATAGCTCAATGGATAGAGCTACTCCGTCCTAAGGAGAAGATGGGGGTTCGATTCCCTCTCGGGGCACGCCTCTCTTATGACCGGACTTGAAGACCTCCTCCATCGCCTGCTGCACGAATTCGAGCGCCGCCGCACGCGCTACGCCCTGATGGGCGGGTTCGCTCTCGGCGCGTTGGGAGCCCCGCGCGCGACCCGGGACCTCGATTTCCTGATCCACCGAGACGACCTGGCCGGGATCCATGACTTCCTGACCGCCGCCGGCTACAAGCGCATCCATCACTCCGCCGAAGTCTCCCAATACTCTGGAGACCTGCCGTGGGGGGGCATCGACTTCATCCACGCCTTCCGCCCTCTGGCTCTGCGCATGATCGAACAGGCGGCCTCCATGCCCTCCGGCCGTTTGGGGCTGGATGTGCGCGTCGTCCGTCCCGAGGACCTCATCGGGCTGAAGATCCAGGCTCTGGCCAACGATCCCGCCAGATTGCATAAGGAGATCGCCGACATCGAGGCCCTGCTCTCCGTCCGCTCGGCCGTGGATTGGGGCCGTGTCAAGGAATATTGCGATCTGTTCCATCAAGACGCCCTTTACGCCGATCTCGAGAAGCGTTTCCGCCATGTTTGACGAGAACGAGAAGAAGGAACTGCTCGCCGGAATGGTCTCGGCCTCGCGCCGTCTCGACTTCGAGACCATGCGGCGCAACTCCCAACCGCCGGACCCTCTCCACATGAACATCGACGAGGTCATCGACTTCCTGGAAGCCGCTCTGCGGCTCTCCAACCTCCCATCCGGCCCCCTCGCGTCGAAACGCGATTATCCCCGGCCGCTGATTTGATAGGATACCCGCCCTCATGACCCTCAAAGACAAGCAGCACTGGTCGGCCAAGTCGGAAGTCAAGCGCGACGAACTCAAGGACGCGCTCGCCCAGACCCTGGACTGGCTCATCCTGCGCCGCCGCGAGGCGGGCATGGCGCTGGGCGCCGCCGTGATCCTGGGCCTGGTCGCCGGTCTGTTCCTTTATGGGAAGCACTCCCGGCAGAACGCCGCCTGGGACAAGCTCTCCCTGGCCGAGCTTTACGCGTACTCCGGCAAGCCCGACCAGGCCCAGACACTCCTGGCCCAGGTGGCCGAGGAGGGGGCCAGCCCCGCCGCCGCCAGCCTGGCGCACATGCTGGAAGGCGACCTGCGCTTGCCGCGCGGGGAGGCGGACTTGGCCCTGGCCGCCTACGAGAAGGCCGCCGCGACCGCCCCGGAGGCGCTGAAGCCCTTCGCGCTGGCCGAGAAGGTCCTGACCCTGGAAGTCGCCGGAAAGCCCGCCGAGTGCGCCGCCGCCGCCCAGGACTTCTTGGACGCCTACGCCGACTCCCTGCTGGCCCCCATGGTCCACTCGAGCCTGGCGCGCTGCCAGCTGGCCTCCGGCCAGGGCGAGGCGGCCAGGACCGCCCTGCAGAAGATCTCCCTGCAGTACCCCAACACCCCTTGGGGCGCCTGGGCGAACTCTCGCCTGCAGCCCCCAGCCACGCCCAAATGACACTGGATGACACCTGGCGCATCCGCGTGGAAAATACTTGGCACCTGTTGACACGAATCGCTCCCGTTTGCTAGATTCGCAGCGTTCGCAGTGGTAAGGAGCCGCAAGAACAAGGCGCTCCGGTCGTGCGTAGGTCCCGCCAAAAGCGGGATATGCCGCAAAAGTATCCCCGCCTGAGCGGGGCTTACGAAAAACATGGAGGATTACAGAATGAAGAAGCTCCTGGGATCGACCTTGGCTCTGGCCCTGTTCCTGCCGGCCTCTGCCAATGCCGAACTGTTGAAGAACCTGAAGGTGGGCGGTCAGCTCGACGTCCAGACGACGGCCGCTCGCAACGTGCTCGACTTCGCGACCCGCCCGAACACCGTCGCGGGCAATACTCCGCTCGCGGCGAACAACGACCGCATCGGGCATGCGATGACGCGTGTGATGCTGAAGATGGACTGGGACCTGCTCGACGACGTCCACGGTCGCGTAAGCCTCGTCAAGGGCGCCGCGGCCAACGGCGCGGTCGGACAGTCGCGCACCTACGGCTCCGCCGCCGAGAGCCTCGACGGCGTCACGGCCAACACGATCGTCCAGGAAGCCTTCGTCAAGATCGACAAGCTGTTCGGCTTCACCGACATGACGCTCGGCCGCCAGTTCTACGGCGAGCCCGGCGACCTGGTCATCTACTACGGCCTGCGCAACACCTACGGCCTGACCGTCGGCGCGCTCGACGCCGGGCGCTTCGACTGGAACGGCGAGCACGTGAGCGTGACGGGCGTGGTCGGCAAGACCAGCGACGGAACCATCATCACGAACGGCAACGCGGCGACCGACCTGCGCGGCCTCGTGGTCTCCTGCAACAAGCATGAGAACGTGAAGGGCTCCGCCTACGTCTACAACGCGGTAACTCACGCCACCGGCGGTCTGGGCTCGACCACGGGAAAGAACACCTTCCTGTACATCGCGGGCATCAAGTCCAAGATGACCTTCGGAGGCCTGCTGGCCTCCGTGGAGTTCGCCAAGAACTTCGGCTCCGACCGCACGGGCGGCGCTCTCAACAACGCCCACTACAAGGGCTGGGGCTTCCTGGGCAAGGCCGAGTACAAGGCCGACCTCCAGGACGTCGCCGCGCTCACCCCGTGGGGCGAGTTCGGCTACGGCACCGGCGACGAGAACGGCGCCTACAAGGGCAACAACACGTTCACGACCATCAACACGGCCTACCGCCCTGGCGGCGTCTACGGCCGCTTCAACAACGCCGCGCCTATCAAGCTCTACAGCGACGCCGGCGGCGTCGCGGGCAACGGCTTGAGCAACCGCGTCATCTGGGGCGTCGGCTTCAAGGCCACCCCGGCGGCGCTCAACAAGCTGACGGCCGGCGTGCAGTTCTACAGCTACAAGTTCCACACCAAGGTCGACAACACGGCCAACAGCCGCAGCATCGGCTCAGAGTTCGATGCGACGGCCGAGTGGAACCACTCCGAGAACGTCTCCATCAAGGCCGTCCTGGGCTCGTTCCAGCCCGGCCAGTTCATCGCTCAGTCCCAGACCGCGAAGAACCCCGCGGTCATGGCGGCGCTGGACTTCTCGGTCAAGTTCTAAGATCCCTTAGAACCGCTCGAAAGGCCCCCCGGCCTCGCGGCCGGGGGGTTCTTTTTTGCACGTTGACAGCAGGGGACGCGCCCGTTACAATGAGGCATGGCCGAATCACGCCTCCGCACGGAAAAGAAATCCGCCCAACGCGCGGCCTTCGCGAGGATGAGCCCGGCCTCCCGGCTGAAGCTCGGAGCCGATCTCCGCGCCGCGGGACGCGCCCTCCTGGTCCGAGAGAAGGCCGCGCCGCACGCTGGAGGACTTCCAGAACCATTCCGAACGCTCTCAGTCATCCTCGAGCTGCTGACCCGGACGAACACGCCTCACGCCCTGATCGGCGGCTGGGCCGTCAACGCCTGGGGCGTGGCGCGCGCGACCATCGACGTGGACCTGATAGCGGACTACCCCAAGCCGCCGAAAGAACTCATGGACGCGCTTGCCGGATCGTTCGAGGCCGAATGGAGGGCGCCCGGCCTCGACGACCCGATCGACGGGCTCATTCGCGTCAGTTCCCGCTCCAAGCCGGGGCTGGAGATGGATCTTCTTCGCGCGGCGAAGGCGGCCGACCGGCGCGCGCTGGAGCGCGCGACCGCAGTCGAATTGGAAGGCCTCAAAATACCCCTCGTCCGCCCGGAAGACCTGCTGGCGATGAAGCTCCAGGCGGGCGGCGGCCTCGACTGGC
>Ga0154727_1102_pt2 | contig 12586 bp, 13 predicted proteins | sample Rifle2008BG16ft_FD_105735 | JGI IMG/M metagenome (GOLD analysis project Ga0154727, IMG submission 105735) | Elusimicrobia bacterium RBG_16_66_12 | reverse complement strand
TTGATCGCGCCGGCGTTGAGCGCCACCGCCAGGTCCGCGATGAAGGCGTCCTCGGTCTCCCCCGAGCGGTGGGAGATGACGGAGGAGAAGCCCGCTTTCTGGGCGTCGGTCACGGCGCGGACCGTCTCCGTCAGCGTGCCGATCTGGTTGAGCTTGATCAGGATCGCGTTGGCCGACTTCTCCTCGATGCCGCGCGCCAGGCGCTCGGGGTTCGTCACGAAGAGGTCGTCGCCGATGATGCGCATCCGGTCGCCCAGCTTCGCGGTGAGAGCCTTCCAGCCCGCCCAGTCGTCCTCGGCCAAGGGGTCCTCGATGGAGACGATGCCGTGCTTGGCCGCCCAGGCCGCGTAGATCTCGCCGACCTCGGCGGAGGACAGGGCCTTGCCCTCGAGAGCGTACTTCCCGTCCTTGAAGTACTCGCTGGCCGCGCAGTCGAGAGCCAAGCGGACCTTGCCGGCATATCCGGCGTCGAGGATGGCCTTGGCCAGCACGTCGAGGACCTCGGCGTGGGTCTTGAGCTTCGGGGCGAAGCCCCCCTCGTCGCCGACGGCGACCGTCATCTTGAGCGCGGCCAGCGCCTTCTTCAGGACCTGATAGATCTCGGCGCCCGCGCGCAGGGCCTCGCGGAAGCTCGGCAGTTCGATGGGCACGACCATGAATTCCTGGACGTCGAGGCCGGAATCGGCGTGCTTGCCGCCGTTGACGACGTTGAACATCGGCGTGGGCAGGAGCCAGCGGTCCTCGGGCAGGCCGTAGGCCTTGCGGAGGTATGCGTAGAGCGGAAGCTTGGAGGACGCGGCCTGCGCGCGCGCGGCGGCCATGGAGACCGCGAGGATGGCGTTGGCGCCGAGGCGGCCCTTGTTGGGCGTGTCATCAAGATCGATCATCTTCTTGTCGAGCTTCGCGGGAGCGGCGGCGTCCAGCCCCTTGACCGCCTTGGCGATCTCGCCCGTGACGTTGGCCGCGGCCTTCAGCACGCCCTTGCCCCAGTAGCGGGCCTTGTCGCCGTCGCGCAGCTCCACCGCCTCGTGCTCGCCGGTCGAAGCCCCGCTCGGGACCGCGGCGGCGCCGACGGAGCCGTCGGCCAGGGTCACCTCCGCGGCGACGGTCGGGTAGCCGCGGGAATCAAGGATCTCCTGAGCGCGGACGGACTGGATCTTCGCCATTAGAATTTCCCCTGGAGCAGTTTCTTGCCCGCGTCCACCATCTCCTGCAGGCGCTTGGGCGTGTGGGCCTCCGCGTAGACGCGGAAGACGGACTCGGTCCCCGAGCTGCGCAGGCCCAGCCACGAGCCGTCGCGCAGGATGAACTTGAAGCCGTCGGTCTGGTCGATGCGCCAGACCGAGGCGCCGGCCAGTTCGAGCGGCGGCTTGACCTTCAGGCGGCTCTCGAGCTCGATGATCTGGCGCAGGCGGTCCATCTTGTAGTTGAGGCGGGTGTTATGGAACGCCCCCACCTGCTTGTACAGGCGTTCGCGCACCGCGGCGAGCGGCTTGCGTCCGAGGGCGACCAGCTCCAGCATCAGAACGCAGGCCAGTATCCCGTCCTTCTCGGGGACGTGGCCGCGGATCGACATGCCGCCGGATTCCTCGCCGGCGAGGAGGAAGGCCCCGGAGCGCAGCAGCTCTCCGAGGTACTTGAAGCCGACCGGGGTCTCGCGGGTCTCGCAGCCGTGAGCCTTGGCGACCGCGTCGACGAAGTGGGAGGTCATGACCGAGCGCGCGGCCTTGCCCTGCAGCGTGCGATTGGCGGCGAGGTGCTCGTAGGCCAGGGCGAGGACATCGTTAGCCGGGATGTAGCCCCCCCCCGCGTCGAGTATGCCGAAGCGGTCGCCGTCGCCGTCGCAGGAGAGTCCCAGCGCCAGCTTCTGCTTCTTGACGATCTCGGCCAGCGGGGCGAGCGACTCCGGCGTGGGCTCGGGGGATCTGCCGCCGAAGAGGACGTCGCGGTCCTCATTGAGCGCGATGACCGTCACGCCGAGGCGCTCTTCGAGGAAGGGCCTCAGGTAGAGGCGCGCCGAGCCGTGCATGGCGTCCACGCCGACGCGCAGCTTCGCTTTGCGGATGGCCTTGACGTCCAGCAGGCTCTCAAGCTGGTCGAAGTAGGATTTCCGGAAGTCCAGGGTCTCGGTCCAGGACTCCTTGAGCGAACGCTCGTCGGACATGGCCTTGACGGAGTGGTCGCCGAGCAGCTCGACGCGGCGCTCGAGGTCGTTCGTGATCGCCGGCGAGGCCGCGCCCCCCCAGTAGGACATCCACTTGAAGCCGTTGTACTGCCCGGGGTTGTGCGAGGCGGTGAGCATCACCCCGCCGACGGCCTTGTGGTCCAGCACGGCCCAGGCCGCGGCCGGGGTCGGCAGGTCGGTCTTCGAGAAGAGGGTGCGGATGCCGTCGCTGGCGAAGACCGCCGCGATCTCGCGGGCGAAATCCTCGGACAGGAAGCGCGTGTCATAGCCGACGACCACGGTCGGGACCCGGCTCGGCGAGGCGCCGCGAAGGAACTGGCGGTACTCGTCGCTGTTGTAGCCAACCTCGGGGCTCTCCTTGACGCTGCCCGCCGCGGCGTGCGCGACCCTTCGCACGTTGGCGAAGGTGAACTCGTCCGAGACCACGCCCCGCCACCCGGAAGTGCCGAATTTAATCATGGTTGCCTCCCACGGCCATCGATGCAACCATTCCCTCGCTATGCTCGGTCATGGTGCGGCATATTAGGAAAAGCCCCTCCCCGAGGTCAACCGGTGTTTCGTCCAGATCAGAGTGGGCCTTTAGGCCTATTGACGTGTAGGCCTTACGGCCCCTGGCGCGGCGCGCGTCCATAGGCTATGCTGGGGGAGCAACCAAGGAGCCTGGCCATGAAGACCCCGACGCCCCACTTCACCGCCCTCGCGCTGGCGCTGATCCTCGCCGGCGCGCAAACCGCGGCCTACGCGTCCGCCCCCGAGGGCTTCGGCGCGTTCGACGCCGTCTCCGGCTCCTATTGGACCGGCCCGGACGACGCTCAGAAGACCTCCGGCGGCAAGACCATCGTCCCGGACGATTTCGTCGGCCCGCTCGCGCCCAACCAGATCCGCGCGAGCGACGCGGCGAAGTCGGATTTGGGCTCGTTCGCCGCCACGACGAACGCTCTCCAGGGCATCGGCGCCCTGCAGTGCTCCGATAGCGGGGTCGCCGCGCCCGATCCCCGGATGGTCGCCGCCGAGGACCGGGGGAAGGCGGATGGAACGCTCAAGGACGTCATCCGTCAGCCCAATGGCGCGATCCTCGTCTTCCCGGATGGGAAAGTCTCCTGGTCGGATTATGTGAAGAGCGACTGGAGCGCGCCCTTCGACCCGGCCGCCTGCGGCAGCAACCCCAGCTGCCCGGCCGAGCTCAAGGCTTATGCCGAGAAGCAGGCGCAGAAGGAAAAGGAGAGGCGGGAGACCTCCCAGCAGGAGAAGAACATGTTCCAAGCGAACATGTTCGCCGCGGACGCGGGTGGAGACAGGAGCACGCCCCCGGACGCCCAGACTCCTTCTTCGGAGACTCCCGGGCAGGATCCGGTGCAGATGGCCGCCAACGACCTGGGCAACGGCCTCGGCAGTCAGTTCCTCGACGACTTCGGCGGGCCGAGCGCCTTCTCGGACAACGGCGGCTCCGCCCCGGGCGAAGTGGGCCAGGCCGAGGTTCCGGCCCTCGAGAACGTCCGCTACACCTTCACGGACGTCCAGAAGGCGTCGGATAAGGCGGCCAAGATCGTGGACGAGGTCTCCCGGAAGATGGGGCAGGACGCCTCCGGCAGGAAGGACCTCGACGCGAACGCGGCCCCCTCCAAGCGGATCGTCGTCACGCCTCAGTAAGACCTGGGCCCATAGGCCTAGGCCCGCCAGGGCCCTCGGCCACTGGTGCGTCCCACGCCTGCGCATTATCCTCATCGCAGGATGAAGAACATGGCCTTGACGGCGTGGATGCTGCTGGCGGCCGTCGGGGCCTGCGCCGAGGGCCTGCCCCAGACGATCGGCAACGACCCGCTGACCAGGCAGATCCTGTCGAAGGCCGCCCAGGAGAACGGCGGCGTGACCGCCGCGGTCCGCCTGGGCACCGGCCAGACCATCGAGCTCGAGCTGGCCCCCGCCGCTTCGTCACCGCCGCCCGCGCTCGCACCCATCGAGGGCCTGGCCGCGAAGGCCGAGAAACCCAAGACCAAGAAGCCCGTCCGCGCCGCCGTCGCCCAGCTCAAGCACGTCGCGTCGAAGGCGGACAAAAGTTGGAGCGAGAAGCGCTGAAAAGTCCGGCTAGCTCCTTCGGCGCGAGGGCTGCTCGTGCAGCTCCGCGAGCACTCCGAGATGGTCGCTCAGCGTGATCCCTCGCCCGCCGCGGGTCAGCGGCCGCTCCCGGAGCACGTACTCGGCCGTCGCCCGGTCCGCGAGCCCGCGGAAGAGGACGTAGTCGAACCGCCTGTTCGGCGCCCCGAAGAAAGGAAGGCGGTAGTAAGGCTCCTCGATGACGCTCGGCGGCGCCGCTTGCCCCATCGCGTCCGAGAGCCGCAGGATGTCGAGGAAGCGACGCAGAGCCGGCGCGTCCGGCTTCATGTTGAGGTCCCCGGCGACGACCATCGGCGCAGCGCCGCCGTGCGGACGCAGATGGGCCTCGATCTGGCCGAGCTGAGCCGCCTGCGCCTGGGGGTAGGGGTTTCGGCCCTCAAGACCGATCCGGTAGTCGGCGACGAGGTGCGTGTGCACGACCAGCACCGCCGGGGCCTCGAACTCCGCCCAGAGGAACCCCTTCGGGCTCAGGCGCGTGAGCGCCGAGAAGCGCCAGGCCGGCCCTTGGACGGCGAAACTCACGAAGCCCCAGCGGCGGATCGGCCGCTTCGACAGCAGGCAGAGCCCGCCCGCCACGCGCGAAAAGGAACGCCGCTCCCAAGCCGCGTGCGGCCAGCGGGGCAGGCCCGAGCGGACCGCGGCGAACTGCTCCGTCAGGAAGATCTCCTGCAGGAGGATCAGCTCCGGATCCAGACCCAAGATCGACTCGGCGGCCAGCGTCAGGCGCCGGCCGATGTCCCCCGTCAGGAGCGGCAAGGCGCAGCAGTTGTAGGTGAGGATGCGCATTTCAAAGTTGTAGAATCAAGTCCATGAAGACCGTCTTCGAGGCCCAGCGCCGCAACCGCTGGGCGATCGCGCGGACCTCGGCCGAGGAACGCCGCGTCAAGCTTCGCAGGCTGCGCGACGCCCTGCTCGCCAATCGCGGGCGGCTCCACAAGGCCCTTTACGACGATTTCCGCAAGAACCCGGACGAAGCCGACCTGACCGAGGTCTTCCCCGTCGTCAGCGAAATCAATCATACCATGAAGCATCTCGCTGAATGGATGCGCCCCTCCTCCGTGCCGACGCCGCTGGCCCTCTTCGGGACGCGCAGCGAGTTCCGCCTGGAGCCCAAGGGACTGGTCTTGATCCTCTCGCCCTGGAACTACCCCATCAACCTGCTCATCAACCCGCTCGTCGCGGCGATGGCGGCCGGCAACTGCTGCATGCTGAAACCCTCGAGCAAGGTGCCCCACACCTCGGCCTTCGTCAAGCGGCTCCTGGCCGAGCTCTTCGAGGAGAACGAGGTGGCGGTCTTCGAGGGCAGCGCCGCCGTCTCGGACGCCTTGCTGGAACTCCCCTTCGACCACATCTTCTTCACCGGCAGCCCCCGCATCGGCAAGACCGTCATGGCGGCCGCCGCCAAGAACCTGGCGACGGTGACCCTCGAACTGGGCGGGAAGTCCCCCATCATCATCGACGAGACGGCCGACATCCGCAAGGCGGCCGAACGGACGGTCTGGGGCAAGTTCCTCAACGCGGGGCAGACCTGCGTGGCGCCGGACTATCTGCTGATCCACGAGAGCCGCTTGGCCGAATTCGTCTCGGAGGCCAAACGCGTCATCGCGGAGCGTTTCGGCCCGACCGAGGAGGCGCGCCGCTCCAGCCCCGACTTATGCCGCTTGGTCAGCGTGGGGCACCAACAGGGTCTGGCGAAGGTACTGGCGGAGTCGGTCCGCCATGGAGCCAAGGTGGAGATCGGCGGCACGTGCGACGAGGCCGAACGCTATATGTCGCCCACCCTCCTCTCCGGCGTCGCCGAGGACTCGCCGATCATGCGGGATGAGATCTTCGGCCCGATCCTGCCCATCATGACCTTTCGGTCCCTCGACGAGGCCGTGCGCGTCGTCCAGTCCAGGGACAAGCCCCTGGCCCTCTACGTCTTCAGCCGCGATGAGCGCGCCGTCTAGCGCATCCTGCGCGACACCACGGCGGGTGGCACCTGCGTCAACAGCGCGATCATCCATCTGGCCAACCCCGACCTGCCATTCGGCGGGGTGGGCAACAGCGGGATGGGCAACTATCACGGCTATTTCGGCTTCCGCGCGCTCTCGCACGAGCGCGCGGTCCTGCGCCAGGGCCCGCTCGACGTCCTGAGGTTCTTCTATCCGCCCTACACGGCGAAGACGCGCAAGCTCATCGGGCTGGCGCTCGATTACCTGACTTAGACTCCATATTGTCTACAATTCCCCCATGGCAAACGACCTTTATTTCGAGGATTTCACGGAAGGGCGGACGTTCCAAAGCGCCGCCCGGCGCCTCGACGAGGGGACGGTCCGGGCGTTCTCCGAGGTCTCGGGGGATTTCAACCGCATCCATCTCGACGAGGACTACGCGCGGTCGTCCCCCTTCGGGGGGCGCATCGCCCACGGCCTATTGGCCCTCTCGGCGGCCACCGGGCTTCTCCATGACCTGGAGATCCTGCGTGAAAGCGTCGTCGCTTTCACGGGGCTTTCCTGGAAATTCAAGGCGCCGGTGTTCCTCGGCGACAGCATCTCCCTGACGCTGAAGGTGGCCCGCCGGCGCGCGATGGGCGGTCGCGGAGGCCTGGTTTTTTTCGAGGCCGCGATCGTCACTCAAGACGGCAAGACGGTCCAGGAAGGCGAGTGGACGCTGATGGTCAAGGCCGCGAAATAACCATCGCCCCGCCCACGCCCCCGCCGGCGCACGCGGCGAGCATGCCGTGGCGCGACTTGGGGTCGCGCTTGAGGCTGTAGATCAGGTTGAGCAGCAGGCGCACGCCCGTCGCGCCCAAGGGGTGGCCGAGCGCGATCGAGCCGCCGTGCGGGTTGAGCGCGCCCGAGGCGTTTTTGCCCGCCCAGTCGTGGCCGAAGCGCTCCCGGCCGACCTTGAAGATCGCCAGCACCGTGGCCGCGAAGGGCTCGTGGAGCTCGATCGCGTCGAGCTCGTCGAAGGAGATCCCGGCGCGCTTGAGCGCCACGGGAGCGGCCAGGGCGGGAGCGAATCCCATGTGGGCCGGCGCGGCGCCGTCGAAGCCCCAGCCCTTGAGCTCGGCCAGGATCTCGAGGCCGAGCTCCTTGGCCTTTCTCTCCGTGGCCACGATGACGGCCGACGCCCCGTCGGAGCGCCCGCAGGAGTTGAACAAGGTGACGGTGCCCTTGTCGCCCTCCCGATAGGCCTTGCCGAGGATGTGGCGGCCGTGGTCGCGGTAGAAGTCCTTGAGCGAGTAGGCCGAGTTGTCGTAGAAAGGCGAGGCCTTGGCGAACATCTGCGGCTTGTTGATGAGGTCCTCTCGCAGGAACGGGTATTCGTCACGCGCGAGGAGCGTCGCGCCGCCGGACTCGACGGGGACCACGTGGGAGTCGTAGAACCCCCGGTTCCAGCCGTCGACGGTCCGCCGGAAGCTCTCCCGCGCGTAATCGTCCTGCGCCTGCCGCGTGAGGCCGAACATCTGGGCGCAGACCTCGGCGGTGCCGGCCATGTTGATGTTCTCGACGGGGTCGGTGAGCCCGACCTCGACGGAGTCGACGACGGCGACGTCCGGGCTCTGGAGCAGTTCCCCCCACTTCTCGCGGACGACGGCCAGGCTGCGCAGCGGCTTGGCCGCGCGCGAGCCGTCGATCGTGTAGGGGAGGCGGGACATGCTCTCGGTCCCGCCCGCGATGTACAGCTCGCCCTCGCCGGCGAGGATGAAGCGCGCCGCCGCGGCGACGGACTCGATGGACGAGACGCAGTTGTTTTGGACGGTGACGGTCTGGGTCTTCATCGGCAGTCCGACCCTGACCGCGGCCACCCGGGCGATGTTCGGCGCCGAGAAGGACTGGCCGACCCATCCGACGATGAGGCCGTCGACGGCCTCTTTCTTCAGCGGCGTGCGCTTGAAGACGGACTCGAGAACCGCCGTCAGGAGGTCCTCGGCCCGCAGCGCCGCCAGCGAGCGCGCGATGTGCCCGATCGGGGTCCGAACCCCGCCGCACAAGACGATCTTCTTCGGTTCGACGAACATGGGAATGCCTCCTACGACGCCAGCTCCTTGATCATCATCATCGCGATCTCGTTGCGCTGTATCTGGTTGGTGCCCTCGTAAATCTGGGTGATCTTCGCGTCGCGCATGAACTTTTCCAACGGAAAATCCCTCATATACCCGATGCCGCCGCACATCTGCACGCAGTCGGTCGTGACCTTCATCGCGACGTCCGAGCAGGACAGCTTGCACATCGCCGATTCCTTGGTCCAGCGCTTGACGTCCATCTTGTTCATCACGTCGTAGACGATGGCGCGATCGGCGAGCGCCTTCTCGTAGACGGGCCTCATCGCCTTGTCCATCGCTTTCGCCGTCGCGTACAGCAGCGCGCGCGACATCTCGATCTGGACGGCACAGTCGGCCATCATGTGCGAGATGGCCTGGAAGCTCGTGACCGGCCGGCCGAACTGCTTGCGCTGGCGTATGTAGGCCAGCGTCTCGTCGAGCGCGCCCTGCGCGATGCCCAAGGCCTGGGCGGCCACGCCCGGGCGCGAGAAGTCGAAGGTCGTCTGCGCGGTGAACAGCCCATAACCCTCTTTATAAAGGAGGTTCGCCTTGGGAATGCGGCAGTTTTGAAAGACCAGCTCATACGTCGGATTGGCGCGGATGCCCATCTTGCGCTCTTTCTTGCCGAAGCCGAAGCCGGGCGTTCCCTTCTCGACGATGAAGACCGAGACGCCTCGCGCCCCGCGAGACGGGTTCGTCGTCGCGAAGACGACGTAGATCTCGGCGACCGACCCGTTGGAGACGAAGCACTTCGAGCCGTCGAGGACGTAGTGATCGCCGTCGCGCTTCGCCAGGCACCGCATCGCGGTCGCGTCGGAACCGGCGCCGGCCTCGGTGATCGAGAAGGCCGCGAGCTTCTTGGAGGAGGCCAGATCCGGCAGCCAGCGCTCGCGCTGTTCGGCGCTGCCGAGCAGCAGGATCGGCAGCGTGCCCAGGCCCGACGCGCCGAAGGCCAGCCCGATCCCGCTGCAGACGCGCGCGAACTGCTCGGCGACGAGCACCAGCTCGACGATGCCGCCGCCGAGGCCGCCGTACGCCTCGGGAAGGTAGGCGCCGGCGATGTCGGACTTGGCGGCCCGCCGGACGGCGTCCCAGGGGAACTCCTCCTCGGCGTCGCAGCGCTCGCGAACGGGCTTGAACTCGCGGATCGCGGTCTGGTACGCGAGGTCGCGGATCTCGGCCTGAACTTCGGAGAGTTCGTAGTCCATGGCCTTATAGGTAGTAGCCGCCGTTGACGTTCAGCACGTGGCCGGTGATGTACGACGAGTCGTCCGACGAGAGGAACAGGATCGCGCGGGCGATGTCGATCGGCTCGCCCAGGCGGCCCAGCAGTATCTTGTCGGAAAACTTTTTCTTGGCTTCCTCCGGAAGGACCTCGGTCAGGCGGGTCTTGATGAAGCCGGGCGCGACGGCGTTGGCGTTGATCCCGCGCGAGGCGAACTCCCGCGCGACCGACTTCGTCAGCGCGATCAAGCCGCCCTTGGAGGCGCAGTAGTTGGCCTGCCCGGCGTTGCCTTCCAGGCCGACGACCGAGGAGATGTTGACGATTTTCCCATAGCGGGCCTTCATCATCGGCTTGACGATCGCCTTGATGAAATTGAACGCGCCTTTGAGGTTCACGTCCAGGACCAAGTCCCAGTCCGCCTCGGACATCCTGAGCAGCAGGTTGTCCTTGGTGATGCCGGCGTTGTTGACCAGGACGTCGATCTTGCCCCATCTCTCCAGCACGGCCTTGACCGCAGCCTCGCAGTCGGCGGGCTTGGTCACGTCGCAGCCCATGCCGAAACAGACGCCCCTGCCCGCGTCGATGGCCGAGGCCGCGGACGACGCCTTGGCGGCGTCGACGTCGACGACCGCCACGCGCGCGCCCTCGGCGGCGAAGAGCTCCGCGGCCGCATAGCCGATGCCTTGGGCCGAACCGGTGATGACGGCGACCTTGTCCTTGAGTCTCATGTCGTTCTCCTTGCTTCAGTCCGCAGTCGGTCCATGAAAGCGCGGGCCTCGCCGAGGCCGAGCACGCGGGTCACGCAGACGTCCTTGTCCTTGAGACGCTCCTCCCACTCGGCGGCGGCGGCCCCGCGCAGGACGCGGCCGATCTCCGCCGCCAGGGTCTCGGCGTGGGCCAAGGGATCGTCGGCAAGCCCGCGCAGACGCTCCAGGCCGAGCGCGTCGAGCAGGGCGAGGGCGAAGGATTTTTCCAATGCCGCCACGGCCAGCCGGCCGCCGCCCGCGGTCTCGTAAAGCCGGTAGAACGGGTGCGCCCCGTTCCACCAGCGGGGGCCGTCCGGGTCCCGGCCCTCGGCCAGCGCCTCGCCCAACGGGATCGGCAAGAGGGAGTGAGCGGTCTCGGCCATGGAGACCGTGACGCGCCGGCCTCGGCCCGTCGCGCCGCGCTCCACCAGGGCGGCGAGGATGGACGCCGTCGCCGCCAGGCTGCCGGCGAGGTCGGCGACCTGTGTGGCCGGCATCGACGGCGCGCCCCCGCCCGCCGCGAGGAAGCCGCTGACGGCCAGGAAGTTCAAGTCGTGGCCGGCCTTGCGCCGCCACGGGCCGCCTTCGGGGTAGCCCGTCAGGGAGGCGTAGATCAGGCGCGGGTTGAGCGCCATCAGGTCCTCGGCGCCCAGCCCCACGCGGTCCATCAGGCCCGGGCGGAAGCCCTCGATGAGCACGTCGGCCTCCGCGGCCAGAGCGCGGACCCGCTTCAGGCCGTCCGGCTCGCGGAAGTTCACGCGGAGGCACTCCTTGCCCTGGTTGACCATCCAGAAAGTGGAGCCCACCCCGTCGATCATGGGCGGCATGGTCCGGGCCCCGTCCGCGAAATGAGGGAGTTCGATCTTGGTCACGCGGCAGCCGAGATCGGCCAGGATCTGCGTGGCGTAAGGGCCGGGCAGGAGTTTCGTGAAATCGAGAACGCGGATCTCCTCGAAGCCCTTGAAGGGCCCGCGGATGCCTCCCAACGGGCGCCCGGGCGGGCCGCTCACGGCGCCTTCTCGCGCAGGACGTCGCGGGCGATGATCAGGCGCTGGATCTCGGAGGTGCCCTCGTAAATCTCCCCGGCGCGCGCGTCGCGGAAATAGCGCTCCACCGGGAACTCGCGGACGTAGCCGTTGCCTCCGTGGATCTGGAGCGCGTCGTAGGCGACGCGGTTGGCGGCGGTGGTGGCGAAGAGCTTGGCCATGGAGGCTTCCTTGGCGCACCGCTCGCCGCGGGCCAGCAGGGCCGCCGCGCGGTAAACGAGAAGCCGCGCCGCCTCGATGCTCGTCGCCATGTCCGCGAGCTTGGCTTGGATGAGCTGGAACTCCGAGATCGGGCGGCCGAACTGGCGGCGCGCCTTGGCGTAGGAGACGGCCTCATCGAGGGCGGCCTGGGCGATCCCCACGGCCTGGGCGCCGATGCCGATGCGGCCCCCATCGAGGAGGCTCATCGCGATCTTAAATCCCCCGTGAAGGGAGCCGAGCAGGGCCGAGCGGGGCACGCGGCAGCCGTGGAACGATATCTCGTGGGTGCCCGAGGCCCGAAGGCCCATCTTCTTCTCCTTGCGGCCGACGGTCAAGCCCGGGGTCCCTTTCTCGACGAGAAAGCAGCTGATGCCCCGGCTGGCGCTGGCGCGGCTCGTCGAGACGAAGACGACGAACAGGTCGGCGATCCCGCCGTTGGTCACCCAGCACTTCACGCCCTCGAGCGCGAAGCCGTCCGCCGCGGGCTCGGCGAAAGTCGCAATGGAGCCGACGTCGCTGCCCGCCCCGGGCTCGGAGAGGCTGTAGGCGCCGATCCACTCGCCGCTGGCGAGTTTCGGCAGGTATCGCCCCTTCTGCTCCGGCGTGCCGAAGCGCGAGACCGCGGCGCAGGCGAGGGAGTTGTGCACGCTGAGGCAGCCCTGGAAGCTGGCGCTGGCGCGCGCCAGCTCCTCCATGGCGGCGACGTAGCACAGCGCGTCGAGCCCCATGCCGCCGTACTCCTCGGCCGTCATCAGGCCGAAGAAGCCCAGCCGCCCGCCCTCGCGCAGGATCTCGGGCGGAAGGGCCTCCTCCTCGTCCCAGGCCGCGGCCAGAGGCTTGAGGCGCTCGGCGAACGCCCGCGCCGAGGCCCGCACCTCTTTCGCCGTCTCGGAGAGTTCAAAATCCATGAAGGAGCCAGCCGAACACCCGGGCCCGGACTCGCCGGTACGGAACCCGCAACCGCCGCCGCTCGGCTCGGTAGAGGGCGTAGGTGATGAAGTACGCGCTGATGACGTCGATCGAATAGTGCTGGCGCGT
>Ga0154727_1074_pt1 | contig 12711 bp, 13 predicted proteins | sample Rifle2008BG16ft_FD_105735 | JGI IMG/M metagenome (GOLD analysis project Ga0154727, IMG submission 105735) | Elusimicrobia bacterium RBG_16_66_12 | reverse complement strand
CCCCCTGTTTCGCCCCCTCCATAACCAAACGCCTTTTGGAGCCTGCCAACACCCATCCCCGCATATCCCGCCAGGCTGCCAGAAAGATGAGCGCCTCCCGCGGCCGCGCCCGCGCGAACATTAGCCAGGGAGCTGCCCGCCGCTCCGCCGGCAAATGCGGAGGACGCTGACAGTAAGGAATTGCTCAAAGCGCTGATATGTTCCGCCGAGAATAAGGAGGCGGTGAGTTTGGGGATCATTGTAATCATAAAGACAATGACGATCGCATAAACTACGCCGGCGGTGTAGCCGCTGGCGCCGCCCGCGAGAGCATATGAGGCAAGCGGGACGACCGCCGACTTGACGATTCCGAAAACAACTATCCAGAAGCTCACTTCCCAAGTGTTTCTAAACCACCCTCCGATTGCCTTTCCTCCTATCTCAGAGAGCGAGAACGCCCACACAATAGGCCCCGCGGTGTATAAGATCGATAGCACCACGAAACGGAACGCTAGGAAAAGATCCTGAGCGACCTGTAGGAGCGAAATGGCCGCGGCACCGACCAACAGGGGAACGCTGGCGTTTAGGACGCTAACAGAGGTATCGCCGGCGGAGAGTTGATTTAGAAGTGCAAGCCATCTTTCCTCGTTGTTGAACATAAAGAAGATGTGGTCGCTGAGTGACACCATCTTTAAGAACGTCCATTTATAGAGAAACAGAAAAGAGAATAAGATCGTCGCAGCCCTGAGGAGAAACGGCCCAAACCGCGCCGGCGCGGAGCCGCTATCAACAGCCGCCTTGACGTTTTGGTATTGAAGCCGGATGGCCTCACAAAAGAAGAATGTCGAAAAAAGGGCCATAGCAACACCCTGCGACACCAAGACGGCCGGCCCCATCACTATAGGGATTGCGAGATCGTCGTAGGGATTTCCGATTATCATAGTGACCTCTATCGCGGCATCCGTTTAAGTTCCGCCGCGACCGCCGCCTTCTCGGTTCCTGGCTTTCCGCGAAGGCCCTCTAGGTTGCGCAGCGTGAAGCGTTGGTAGCTCGCCGACGCTTGCCGCGCAATCGCAGCGTTGATATTCTGCCCGTCGATCATCTTGCGGACGAGCTCGGCATTGATGACGGTTACTTTATATTGAGCCACCCCTAGGCGCGACTGGATGGCCGCCTGGCTGAGCATGATCGAGTCGTGCTGCTTATCTGTTAGCCGTGGATTTGCCGACTCTCTCTCGATGCTCTGCATGGTCTTCAGCAGCCCGCCGACTTCTTTATTGGCAGCCTCTATGCGCTTTGCGGCGAGCTCTGATGCCTCAAGGCCGACCTTAAAGCCGGCGGTCATTCCAATACTCTGCTGCTGTAGTGCGTCGTTCCACTCCGTATTAGAGTCGCCATAGGATCTGTCCATCTGTTTGAAAGCTGAATCGACCGGCCGCCCCGCCGCATTGATTCCTTTACTAAGGGCAGCTTCCGCCTCCTTTGACGCCTTAACAGCAATGTCGTTTACTAACGTCCGCCCGGTTACATTCGTGCCCTCGTGTATAAACTTCTGCTTTTCGTCTTCAATAAAGCTGTCAACCTCGTCTTCTGCCATTTGGCGGTAATACCCAACCAGGCCGCCGCGTGACTTAGATTTTTCATCGACCCATGTATAGTATTTCTCCGCCTGAACGAATGTGTTTTTGAGCACAATGGCGTCTTTCATCATCTGCGTATTCATAAAGGCCTGGTGCTTTGCGTCGGCCGTCGCCTTTAATTTATGAATCGCCGACTGACCCGGATCAGTAACAACAAGCTGAGCACGCAGCCCCACCGAAGGCAGGACAAGGGCAAAAAAAACAAAAAAAGGTTTCATATCACGCCCTCCCTTCTGCCAGCGCTCGCAGCACGTCAACGCGCGACCAATCCGGGTGTTTCTCTTTGAGCGCTGCTTCTTTGTTGACGTCGTTTGGGTCTGTCGTGTAGAGCCAATACTCTAGCCGCGAGGCGGTGCTCCGAATGACGGCCTTGCGGTTGCCGAAACGCAAGAAGACTTTGCGGTAGAGCGATCGTTCCGGGTTTTTGCCGAGATTCTTAACGGCCGTGATCTCCTCCTCTGAGAGCTTAAGGAGGGGGAGTTTGTCGTAGCCGCCGCCAATGTTAAGAATCCATTTAACTGTCGAGTTCTGCGAGACGGCCGTCGAAACGGCACTTGAAAGGAGGTCCTCGGGTGACTGAGTGACGACGTAACAGGCCACATTAAAACGCCGGCCGGCCTTATAGAGCTCATTGACGAGCGCCGCGCCGGCGGCGTCGGCGAGAAACTTCCAAACCTCGTCGAGAGCGATGATCTTGCGGAGGCGCTTATTAGCGACCTTCGGGTGGATCGTGGACTTGATGATGGCGAGCATGACGGGTTTGATCGAAGGATCTGTCATGCGGTTGAGATCGAAGACAAGAAAGCGAGAAGTTGCCTGGAAGGTGCTCTGGCGGTTGAAAAGCCGGCTGTAGGTGCCCTCAACCCAAATCGTGAGGTTCTTATAGAAGTCGCGAGCGATCTTCTTGTCTTCCTCATCACCCTCATAGAGCTGGAAAGCCTTGTGGAGATCCCCGATAATCGGAGTGCGATCGCCGGCCAGCTCGTAGGCGCGCAGGACGCATTTTTGAATCATCGTCTTTTCATGGTTCGAGAGCTCCTGCCGGCGCAGCATGAGCTGGATGAGAAGCGTCATAAAAGTAATGAAGTCGCTCTCATCCTCGGGGTCCGCCAAGAAGGTCTTGTCGATGAACGGATTAAAAGCATACGTCCCGTCGAGGGCGGGCTCGAGGTACTGCCCGCCCAGCAGCTCGCAAAGTCGTTTATACGAGCCGCCGTCGTCAATGACAATGACGTGGTTATCCTCACTGGCGCTGTAGAAGCTCGTCAGTAGGGCGTTTGTGAGGAAGCTCTTACCCTCGCCGGTGACGCCAAGGACAAGGCCATGCTTAGCGGTGAGCTCGTCCTTGTCGAATAGATCGACGCCGAGGAGCTTCTCGTCGTCTGTCGGCGTCATAAACTGAGGCGTCGGGCAGCCGTCCCAGCTTGCCGACATAGCCATAAACCGCGCCGCCGCGTCCGTGGAGACGACATGAGCGCGCGAGTTTAGATGGCTATGCCCCGGCATCGTCGCTAGGAAAAGCGGTAAATGATTCATGTCGTCGATGACGCCGATCGAGTCGTCAAGATTGCGGAAGGCGCGCACGGTCTTGTCCGTGTTGGCCCCAAGCGTTCGCACGTCGGTATGGCGCAATACGACATGAGCCGTCATCAGGAAAAGCCGCTGGAAGTTCGCTTTGATGTGGGCTTGGAGTTGGTCGGCGTCGGCGGTTTGGAGCTCCGCCTCGTGGTAGCGGGTAAACAGGCTCAGGCCGTTGATGACGGCCGCCAAAGTGGCTGTTTGGCTGAGATCCTTATTCGCCTTTTCCTGGGGGAGGCTGTGGACGGCCACCGAGGCGTCGAAGTCGCCGGGGATCTGCTCAAAGAGCGCTGTCATCGCCGGCGCGGAGATCTCGCCAGGCCGCACAAAGAGATTTACCGCGCGGTGGTAATAGCCATCCAAAACGACCCTGTCAAAGTGGACCGCGCAGGCGTTGAGTGCAAGCTGACTACGCAGCGTGAGGTCTTTTCGGACCTTCGGGTGCGGCGCGACCGCCGCGCCAGCGGGGTTGAGCTTCTCAAAGAGGAAATCATAGATCTCATACTCGTCGAGCGCTCGAGCCGTTATGCGGGCATCACGCAGGGCGTCTAAGGCCGCACTGACGGCCCTATTAAGGTGTTCAAGCCGCCGCCCGTGCTCGGCCGCGAGGTCTTTCTTATAGTCGGGGGTCCTAAGCGCGAGCCGGCGGGTAAATGAGGAGGAGGTCGCCTTATTGGTTGGATAGGTGGTGATGGCGAGGTAATGCTCAACGCGCTTATAAAGCCGCGTGCGGAGCCCCTCAAGGCGCGCGTCGAGGATGAAGCGGATCATTTCTCCGCCCGGCCGCTCCGCCGCGGCGAAGTCATCGAGTCTCTTAGCCGCATCCCACCGCACGCGGACCATGAGCTGTGCCGTACAACCCTCCGGCAGCGTGTCAAGGAGCCGTCCAAGGCCGACGCCTTGGTGGGTGATCTCGCCCGCAGAGAAGTAGAAGACGTCGGGGGGGGTGATGCGGAGGAGCCTGGTATATTGGAGGTCGACGCCGACGAGCGCGCCGTCCTCGACCGACCAAAGATTAAGAAGCTCCTGAAAGCCCGGCGTGCGTCTGTCTTGGAAGATGTCGCGCAGGCGGGTGGGGAGGATCATCGTCTTATAACCTCTCGACGCGCGCTGACGGCGAAGACGGGCGGTGTTGAGACAAAGAGGAAAAGGCTGCGGAGGTAGAATGGAGGGCGCTTGCGGCCGCGCCATGCGGCGTAGAAAATCGGGCCGACAGTGACGGCGTCAAGCATAATGCTGTTGAAGACTCCGTGCATGAGGATAAACAGGATGAGCACGCCGATAAGATCCTGCGGCCAAAAGCCGTAGGTCTTAAGCTCGTAGTCGAGAGCTTTATAGGCAGCGGCAACGCTCATAATATGAATCCCCCTTGGCGCGCCGCGCCGGCGTCGTCAGCAAAGCCAACGACGCCGACGCGAAGCCGTCGCCTCAGTTGTTGAGCGACGGATTCCCGGCGACTTGAAGGAGCACGTTGACGAAGGCGGGGGCCAAAAGGATAATGAGCCCACCGACCACGACGTAGATAAACTTCGTCATCCCCTCGCGGTCGTGCTGGACGGCGATCTTGATGCCGGCGCCCACGATCCCGAAGACCGTCAGGGCGGCCCCAAGGCCGCGGACCCAAACGTAGAGCCCGGACGTCGCGCTCTTGATCTCGCCCCCGAAGCTCTGAGCGACGGAAGGCAGCGGGCAAGTGATGGCGAGTAGCGCCAGCGCCAGCCACGCCAGGTCCGACTTGAGGATCTTCATGTTACGCCTCCTGTAATAAGGTATCTAGCGGCAAACGACAACAACGACGCCGGAAAACAAATCTACCAAAAGCGCTGGGGAGTATAACTGCCTTAGCGGATTCTCGCTAGGTCTGAATCCCCTCGACATATATACGAACGAAACCCCAAAAAGACCCAAGACCAAGCCGGCTAAAGCTCCATGCTCAGCCCACCGCCCCGCTCGCGGCCCTTCTGTTTGGGTTCAACCGGGCCAAGGCCCTCTTTGAAATGCCACATTCCGACGTGGAGCGCTTCCTCGGCCTCCTCGCGGGAGGGCCAAACCTCGGCCGAGATCCGCGAGCTGTCCTCTTTGCTATGGGCTAAACAGAAGCCCTCCGCCGTTTCGATCGGCGTCAACCCGGCGAGTTTCTCGCGCTCTTGGGCTGCACGCATGGTCGGCGTGCGGTCGAGCTCGTCACGGAACTTCCACCGGCCACACGCAAGCGCGTCTTCGGCCTGCTCTTGAGAGCCCCAATACTCAACGGAGAACCGCGCGAGCGGGCCGCCGTCCTCGGAAAGCTGGCCGATATAGTAGCCGGCCGCCGATTTGCAAACCCGCAGGCCGATGGAGAGCTCCTCTACATGACGCGCGTCAAGGATATTGCGCCTAGTCCATTCCTTGTCGTCATTTGAAAGGTCCTTGGCCGCGGAGTCGAGCTCAGCCACCCCGGCGCGCACGGCGCCGAAGGCGACCGCCCTTTCGGGTGAGTCAAGGCTATCTCGCACAGCCTCAAGACTACGCGCACGGCTCAACTCTTTTGCGATCCGTTGCTTTTGGTCGTCATCCAAGCCGTCGTGAACGCGCAGCCGGTAGGTTATCTCCGCAAGATGCCCCTCGTAAGTGTCGAGGAAGGTCTTGCTGTCGCCGACGAGCCGGATATAGGCCTCATTGACGACGACGAGAGAGGCTTCGCCGTTAAGGAAGCGCTCGCTTGCCAAAGCAAGCCGCGGCACGGCCGGCGCGTTCGCTGTGAGATTGGCGTCGCGCTTCTCGTAATACTCGAGCCACGCTTCCGGCTCTGAGATAATATTCGCAAGCCGCATGAGCTTGAGCTCTGTCTTGCTGACCTCGTCGAGCTCTCTTGAGATCTCTATGCGCCGGTCCTTAGTCAATTCCTTGGCGTGTTTCTTAACCTCGTCAACAAGTTCGTGGATCTTGGTGTGGTTTTCGCGGTAAATGTCCATAATGAAGTCGGGCTCTGCGACATTGGCGGCCCCTTTGGCCGCAAGCTCCTCAAGCGTTGGCCTCGCGTCCTCAAACGCCTTGACGAAGACCGGGTGCGCTGTTACACTAGGCGATAATGGGACCTGACCCGGTAGAAGTCGAGAAGAAGCTCCGCGCCGTCCTTGAGAAGAAGGATCTGTCTCTCGAGGAGAAGGCGGCTGCGATTGAGAAGGCTCTAGGGGGGTGCTGTGAACTTCCCGAGAAGACTCCTCCGAAGCGCCCTGGCTGACATCGTCTTTTCCTAGTGTCATAGCCTCAAGCCCCCTGGCGTCCGCCGCCGCTTGCGCCTCCGCCATTGCGATCTTAGCCGCCGCTTCCTGCGTGGCTCTCTCGCCAAACGCCTCCGTGTGGATCTTCCGCTCCATCGCAGCGGCACGCTCAAAGCTCGTTTGGAGCTCTAGTGTATCTGACTTATAGTTGAGCACGCCAGCGATCTCTCGCAGCTCGGCCTTATCATCTGTGAGAATGCGAACGTCGTTGCGGGCGCGGGTGATCTGGACGTAGGTATTTCGTTGGTCTTGGAGATGGGCGCTGCTCGTGTCGGCCTCGACATAGACGCGGTCGTAGGTCTGCCCTTGGCTCTTGTAGGTCGTCAGGGCGTAGCCGTAGTCGAGCGCCGAGTAGTGGCGCAGCTCGAGCGCGACCTCGCGGCCGTCTTCAAGACGTACAGAGAGTGCGTCCTCGCCGGTCATTGTGACCGTCCCGCGCTCGCCGTTGCGAACGTCGTATTTCTTATATTCGTTCTCAAGGAACGTGACCACGTCACCGACCGCGAGCTCGCGGCGAACGGGCCGCTTGACGCCGTCGCTGTCGGCGATCGCCAGCGAGTAGGTATAGGCTGTCGTGCGGTCAACATCACCTTTTCGGGCGAGGTTGTCGCGAATAAGCCGGTTCATTTCATCCCGGCTGTCTCGGCTGCCGGCGAGGATAAGGGTGTCCTTGCTGTATTCGCACGCCACGCGCAGCCGGCGCAGCGAGGTATCGCGAATCTCTATGATCCGCTCGCTCTTGGCGAGGACGTCCAAGCTCTCTCTCATGTGACCGTCGCGTGCCAGGCCCACGGCCTCACGCAAGACGGCGTCCTTTTGGCGGTAGTTCTCGGTCAGGTTGAGGAGATTTCCGGCCTTCTCGGATTCCCCCACGAGCCGGTCAAACGGCCGGCCGGCGCCGATGGCTTGGATCTGATTTTGGTCGCCGACCAAGACGACCTTATCGCCATGCTTGGCCGCCAGGCGCAGGAGCTCCGCCATGTCGCGGCTGCCGACCATAGACGCCTCATCGACCACGACAAGGCGGGGGCCTCTGCCGCCGGAATTGTGGGTGCGCTCCTCGCCGGCCGCGAAGCGCTCTACCGCGTTGTAGGAGCTTAAGGTCGTCGAGGTAATGCCCGACTCCTCTTGGAGCTTGCGGGCAGCAACACCCTGGACGGCCAGGCCGACGACGTCCCATCCGTTCAGGCCGGCAATCGAATTAACGGCCCGCAGCATGGTTGTCTTGCCGGCGCCAGCGTCACCCTGAACGACGACGGTCCCTTGGGCCGCCGCCAAGATCCCGCCGGCGACCGCCGCCTGCTGCTCAGAGAGTATCTGGAAATTAAGGGCCTTAGCCGTCTTGATGTATTCGGCGACGTGGAACGCCGCCGAGTCGGCCCGCAGGGCCAGCGGCGCCGCGGCCTGCCGCTCACGCAGGCACTCGCGGTCGGCGCGGGTCATTTCCCAGGTCGTAAAGCGGCCGTCATCAGTCGCCAGGATGCGGCCAGCGTTGACCTCATCCCGCAGCCGGGCCTCGGCCTCGGCGTAGGTCAGGGGCTCCCACTTCTCGCCCCGCATGGCCTCGGTGATATACTCCGTAATGAGCGCGCCGGCTGTTGCCGCCGCGTTCTGCTCGGTTGCTCGGCGGGCGGCCGCCTGCCAACGGGCGGCCTCCGTGTCGCCCCGCTCGCCCTTAAGCTCCTGCTGCGCCTCGCGCGAGAAGACGGCCTCTTTGAGCCACTTCTTACGCTCCTGGGACGCCTCTGCTCGATTCTGTTCTACGCTCTTTTCGGTGAACCTCGCCGCGACCGTACGCCAATCCTCGCGCGCTTTCTCGGCGCTATAGCTCGGGTCCTTCTCCTCCCGCGTGTTGCGCCAGGCGTCCATATCCCGTAGTTCCTTACCATTCTCCTTCGCCTTTTGGACGGCCGCCTTGATCTCCTCGGCCCGAGTGGAGAAGGCCCGCTCGAGTTCAAGGGAAACGCTGTCAAGCCGCAGCTCACCCTTCTTGGTGTAGCTGACGGAGTAGCCAACCTCCTTCAAGTGGGCGGCCAGGTTCGCCCGGTAGAGGGAGCCCCATAGTTTGTTGAAATCCTGGCGCATGATCTGGCGGCCGTCCAGGGCCATGATCTTATCGCCGCATTGCGTCATGTTCATTACGACAACGTGCGTATGGATATGCGGCTCGTGGTTTCGGTTGAAGCCGTCGCGCACGGTCACATAGGCCATGTTCCCGGTTTTGACGGAAGTCTGTTTGCCATTGACGACCGGCCGCGCAGCCGCGCAGTAGCTCTCGATCTCGCGCATAGTCTCAAGGACGGCCCTATCATGGGCGGCAAGAATGGCTGGGTTCTTGTCTGTGACAAGGCCGGCAACGCTGACGGATTTCGGGGCGGAGAAGGTTAGGTCGATGCCGATAACCGTCCGCTCGGCACCGCGTTGCCGCTTGTTTTCTAAAAGTCCGAACTTCGGACTTTTGCCGGCGAGGAGGTCTTCGAGCTGCGCCTCGGTGATGGCTTGACCAGGGGTAAAGCCAAGCCGGGCGGCCAGCTCGCCGTTGACGCGGACGTGGTTGTGTGCCCCCCCTTCGCCCTCGGTTTGGCCTTGGGCGTAGTAGTAGTTTTCCTCTTTGGCGTGGTAGGCCGCGAGGGCCTTGGGATTGCCGGTTAGCTTACATGAAACGAGCATCAGGACGTAGTATAACAGAGTAGCTAAGATTTAGCAATGGTGCATGACTTGTTCTGTTGCTGTTGCCTTGGCCGTAGCCGTTGCCGCGATTTTCGTTGCCGTAGCTGTTTTCCGTTGCCGTAGCCACCACAGCCAAAGACTGACCAAAACAAAAAGGGGAATACAACGGCCACGACGGCCTGGAAAATACCGCACGAACAACAGCCGCAACGGCCCGCCGCATGGCCTTGTTTTTTGCGGCGACGCCTTCGGCGCTCCTTGGAGCCACGACAACAGACGGACCACAACGGCCACGCCGGACCGACCTGATTTTTTTGCGGCGACGCCTTCGGCGCTCCTTGGAGCCACGCCAACGGACAGCTCCCAGCGGCAAAACGGCAAAAGTCCGAAGTTCGGACTTTTTGACTTTTCGCCCGATCGCCCCACGTCGGCAAGTCACGACCTCGGCCCGCAAGCGGGCCGGGGCGGCCCCTGCCGGGGCCGGCGGATGGCTCGCTCCGCTACGCCTAAGAGCCGCCCCTGCGGGGCGGCAACGGCAGCCAGGAATGAGGGGAGTGAGAACGACGCGCGCTAAAAGCGCGCAGCCTTGCCCATGTTGGCGCGGATCTCCGCGCGGGCAACAGCCTCCCGGCAGGACCGCAAATGTTGAAAGGCCGCCTGCCGCAAGCGGGTGTTTAACTACCTCGCGCCTTCTCCCCACTGGCTGCCTCTTGGCGTTCTGAGGCCTGGTCTGAGCCGCCGCTCCCTGCGGACGGCTGGGGCGGGTCGTCCGGCGGCCAGAATGGCAGCCGGGCGGCCCGGCACTCCTGGCACCATGATAGCGGGTTTGCTCTGGCAATCGCTTTGCCGTAAAGCTGCCCGCCGCTAAGATCCCGCCGGCAATAGCGCGGCGCATCAGTAGCCATATTCAGTCCTCCCCTGGCAGCATGATAGTCACGACAGGAGCGGCGTCATCACCAGGACCGCAAACAGCGTGAAGCTGGACAGCCTTGGCAAGAGCGCCCGGCGCTTGAACAAACATAGGCGAAAAGGAGACGAAACTCCTGTCCTTCGACTCACGGAGCGCAAAGCGCAGGATCATAAATAGATCCCAGGCGCGGCCGTCCAGGGATTGCCCCTGAGCCCTAAGCTCATCGCCTGGGCTGAGTATCTCCCAAACGCTGCGCGTCACGGCGACCGGGTAGCGAAAGCCGGCCTCTTGAGCCAGCGGCGTTAAGTCAACAAGGACCCCATCCTCGATCGCCTGCCCGCGGGTGTAGGATGAAATGACCTCTCCGAAGTCGCTAGTGTTGTCCATTTTACCGCCCTCCTTTAGCCCGCAGGGTAAAGCTCGCCGCCGCGTCCCCGAACTCCCGGTAGTATTCGCCTGACTGATACTCCGCCTCTGCGCTCTCGTTCCAAGTGACGTACTCTCCGTCGAGCTTGACCGCCAGCACAACGGCCCAACCGCCCGCGTCTATCAGCGAACGCGCTATAATCACCGCGCCGCCGCGGGGCGTCTTACTCCCGATCTCCGGGCGCGTAGTCGTCTTGGTTTTCATGTTATTTCCCCTCCGCGCGGGCGATGGCGGCTTCGTTCGCGGCGAAAACGCGGTTGAACGGGACCGCCTTATGCGCGGGCATGGATGAGACATGGAACTTCGCCCGGAGTAGGGCCTGTGTCTCGAGGAGCGCGGACAGCAATTCCGGCGCACTCGCGATAAGGCGGGCGTTAGCGCGGGCCTGTTCGGGGGGAACACATCCAGTCATCACGGCGCGGGCAACATGGACGGCCCCCGTCCCGATTCCGACGTAGTCGGGCTCATCTCTCCGCCCGTAATGTCCTCCCGGTTGTCTCTCATCAGATGCGTACCACGGCCCCGGCGTGTGCGTCGTCTTGGTTTTCATGTTATTTCCCCCCCATCTGCCGCAGCGCCGCCGCTCCCCGGTAGAACCGAGATTTAAAAGTGGGAAGCGAGATCTTTAAGCGATCCGCCGCCTCTTGATAGCTTACGTCGTCCAAGAGCCCGACGGTGATAGCCTCCCTTTGGTTGAGAGGCAGCCTCGCCAAAAGGTCCAACCGTTCGCCCTTAAGCAGCCGCTCCTCTTGGCTGTCGGCGGGGTCCGCAAGCATATCGCCCACGGTGAAATCTCCCGCCAGGATCTCGTCGAGCGAACAAAACGCCAGGATCTTGCCACGGCGCTTTAAGTCGATAAAGGTATTCCGAATGATGGCGTTCAGCCATGAGGCAAGGCCTGAGCCGCGATACTCTCCGGCCTTCTTAAATGCCCGGAAGCAAGCCTCCTGCACAAGCTCCTCAGCTTCGAGCCAATTCTTTGCCAGCGAGAAGGCAAAGGCTGTTAGCTGCGCCCGTTGCGGGCCGATGAGTAAAGCCGTCATATCCCGCCGCAGCCTCTCCTCGTTGTGCGCCGCGCGGAGATCCGCGATTTCCTGATACACCCTCGCGTGGCAAATGCTCCGGCAGTAGCCGGCGCGGTCCTTCTTGTTGAGGCAGCCGTCGCCGCCGTCGTAAGCCTTAGAGGTTAAGGTTTTGCCGTCCGGCGTCAAAGGCAAGTCGCTGATTTTCTTCATGTTAAATCTCCTCGTCCATCACGATCAACGTCACTTCTTCGCGGGGGTAGTTCCCCTCCGCGTCCGGCGTGCCGAAAAGGTTTTCGCGGATCTCCGCGCCAATCCCCTCGGGGTTGAAATCTCGCGGGCAGAGGATCACGGATTCGCCGCGCTTCTTTAGCCGCGCCGTCGTGGACGCTTTCGCCTCCAAGCCAGCCGTCGCCTGCTCCGCCTTCCCGCCCGATATTGAGTCGTTCATTTTTTCCCACCTCCGAACGCCCGGAGGGCCGAGGCGTCCCGAGGCGAGATCCCCGCCCGAGGATTAAATGGTGGGTCCCCCGGTCGCCCGCAGGCCGGCGTAGGGGCAAGGCCCCGGAGCGGCCGAGGACGTCCGAGAGGGGGGACTGTTTATGCCGGAGGGGCGGGGTCGAGCTCTCCTGGGACGCCGAGCGAACGGTGGGAAAAAATGAACATTCGACCGCCGCTGATCGGCCGGGAAGGCAGGCAGGCTCTTAGGCGTAGCGGAGCGAGCCATCTGTACTCGTTCGTGCGCGGCCGCTTGCGTGCCGCGTGCCGACTTTGGCCGTATTAGGACGCTCCACCAAGCCGCGGGCGCTCAACAGCGCTCGCGGCGCAAGCCCGCCCGAGGGACCGCCGGCGCAGCCGGCGGGATCAGGCCCCGGCCGGATCGGGGCCGTCTCGTGGCGGGCCGGCGGGGAGCTGGCGGCCCAACGGGCCGCCGCGACCACACAAAAAGCCCCCGCCGGGGTTTACCCGGCGAGGGCTTTTTCGTCGTCAGGCCGCGGCGGCTTTGGCCGCGGCGTAGGCCGTGAGGACCGCGTCGGTCGCGGCCTTGCGGGCCTCCGCCGTCGTCGGGTGCGCGACGTCGAACCACCGCGAGTTGTCGGCGCTCTTGCTGAGCGTGGCGGGGAAGACGACGAACGGCGCCTCGGCGTCCTTCTTCACGAGGACGCGCAGGCCGCGGATGACGAAGCTCTCGGCAATCGTCAGGTCCGCGTAAGCCATCAGG